>OGDE01001880.1_pt1 | contig 11774 bp, 7 predicted proteins | sample 1570321 | NCBI WGS metagenome assembly OGDE01 (sample SAMEA2581976, study PRJEB24529) | metagenome | biome: Human gut stool | place: China | collected 2011 | reverse complement strand
CCCGCGGGTCGTCGGGGACGCCGACCCCTACCGTGCGGCAAAAAAAGAGCGTGTGCTTTTCTGTGCACACGCTCTTTTCTTATGTCTCAATACGTCGTGATCGTCGTCCCAACGAAATAATGCGTCAGAATATCCTGATAGCCCCAGCCGTTGCGGGCGTAGCCGATGGCGCCCCACTGGCTCATGCCGCAGCCGTGGCCGTAGCCGTAGACATCAAAGATAAAGCAGTCCAGATCGGCGTTGTAGCTGACCGTGAAGCACTGGCTGCGCAGGCTGCGCCCGTCAACGCTCTGGCGGGCCAGCAGATTCTCGCGGAACCAGCGCCCGCTGACGGTGCCGACGCCCGCGTCCGGGCCGACCTGAATCTTGGCGACCCAGCCGTACTGGTTGGCGGACTGGATCGTGAACCAGCTGTTGGGGTCCACGCCGGACAGGTCAATGTCCATCACATCGCGGATGCGGTCCTGCAGCGTCTGGCGGGAGAAGCGGGCCGTGCCGCTGGAATTTCCGTTCGTGTTCCAGTGGCTGGACACGCTCTGGTCATACGGGCTGTCCACGGCCTGCAGCCAGGCGCGGTCATTGCCCCAGACCTCGGCAGCGGAGGCCGTGCCGGTGCTGGCCGACGCAAAGTACGGCGTGAAGCAGACCTGCCCGTTGTAGGTAACCAGCACATGGGCGACCTCCTGCGCGGCGGCCAGCGCGGCAGCGCCCGGCTCGGCACCCAGCACCGACGGGTAGCCCGACTGGCTGATGATCCAGCAGTGGGTCGCCACGCACTGAGCCTTGTAGGCCTCGGCGGGTGCGTTGGGGCCCAGCTCGTTTTGGGCCACCATGGCCAGGCACTGCACCAGATCCATCGTCTGGGCCGTGCCGTTCATCGTCACGTTGATGGTCTCCCCTGTGCCGCTGTTGTCGGGCTGAGGAGCCTCGGTGGGGGCGGCTGTCGGCTCGGTCGTCGTCTCACCGGCGGCGGAATCCGCCGGAGGCTCGGTGGGCGCAGACGTGGCCGTCGGTTCCGGCGTGGCGCTGGTCTTGATCTGATCCACCGTCACGGTCTGCTCGGGCAGACTGCCCTCGGCGCCCTTGTTCAGGTCGGCCTCCGCGGCGGAGGTCGAGCCGGCCACGTCGGTCAGGCCCGCCAGCAGCTTGTCGGTGCTGGCCAGCAGGCTGTCCGTGATGGCCTGCAGGTCGTCCGCGCGCTGGGCCAGGTCCGCCGTGTCCGCGGCGGTGTCGCTGCCCGTGCCGCCGTTCTTGCGGGCGGCCTGGGCGGCGGTGCTCTGCTGGGCGTAGCGGTCCACACTGGCCTGCACCAGCGTGCTGACCGTCGGCATCGGCTGACCCTTGCGCTCATACTGGGCCGCCGTCAGCAGCGGCTCCTCCGCTGCCGCGATGGCCGAGGTGTTTAAAAGCTCCGCCTCTCCCTCGCGGATCAGCCGCCCCGTGATGCAGAGCAGCACGCCGCTCTCGTCGCTGTGGGTCGTCACGGTCAGGAAGCGGGAGTCGTCACCCACGTCAACGCCGGTGTCAAACAGGCTGCGGGCCTGAATGCCCGCGACGAAGGTCAGGTAGTCGTAATAGCTCGACAGGTCGGTGCTGCCGTACAGGTCAAATGCGCCCGCGCCCTGCTCGGACGGGTCAAAATAGTAGACCGCGATAGCCTTGAAGCGGTAGACATTGCCCGCCGTGTACAGCGTGAAGCCGCTGTTCTGCTTGAGCGTATCCTCGTCGGCCAGCGCCTTGTAGTTGCTGCCCGTGCATTCCACCACGGTGTTGCCGGGGGTGGCGGCGTCCAGTGCGCTGGGCGTGGCAAAGCGGACGATGGACGGTGCCTCGCCGCTCTCTGGCGTTTCCGGGTCGGGCGTGTCGGCGGCGTAAACCAGCGCGCCGTCCAGCCCGGGCCAGCCCAGATAGCCGACGACGCCGGGGCGGCGCTCCAGCGCCTTGCCCAGATAGCTCTCGGCGGTCGCATCGTAGAGCGCCGTGCCGTAGCTTTTGGCCGCGGGGCGTGCGCCCAGATCGCAGCGCAGGAACAGCCACAGCGCCCCGCCGCCCAGCACAAGCACCAGCGCCAGCACGACAAGCCCCAGAATAACGGTGCGTCTGCGGCGGCGCTCGCTCTTTTCAATGATCTCAAGGCTGCGGTTCTTGATGCTGGGCTGCACCGGCCCGCTCTCGGGCTTTTCGGCCTTGCGGCGGCTCTTTTTGTCGGTTTTCCGCGCGGTCTTTTCTGCGGCGGCCTCCTCAACGGCGCTGGCGTCAAACAGCTGGGTCGCAGCGCGGGTAAAGTCCTCAACGCTGGCGCTCTTGCCCGCGGCCTCGGCGGCGTCATCGGCAGCCTGCGCGGCGGCGATGGCGGCGGGGTCAAGATCCGCGGAGAAGTCGGGGATGTCATCGTCCAGCACCGACGGTGCGGGGGCACGGCCCTGCGGGACGTCGGGCAGAGGTGCTTCGTCCGCCGGGGCAGGCGGCTCCACGGGCCGGGCACGGCGGATGCGGGCGTGCCGCGGCGCTTCCGGTCCGGACGTCTGGACCGGCTCCGGGGCCGCCGTCTGCGCGTCCGCGTCCGTTTCAAAGCGGATGACGCCTGTCGGCTCGGAGACCTCGGGCGGCGTCGCGGCGGCGTCGCGGCGGTGCAGCGTGCGGTGCGGGGCCGCGGGGTCGGGCGCGGCAGACTGCTCCGGCTGCGGGAAGCTCGGCGGGCTGACCGGCGCGGGCCGGTCAAAATCGAGCATCGGCTCAAAATCGGCGGTATGGTCGGCGTCCCGCGTGGGCGGCGTGCGGCGGCGCAGCGAGAACCGCACCGTGTTGCCGCGGCTCCGGGCGGCCTCCGACACAACGAGCAGCGGCCGGTCATGGCCGGGGCGGAACGTGATGCAGGAATCTGTCAGCTGCAGGCCGAACAAACGGCGGCGCAGCAGGTCCAGAATCTGGTTGCCGATGAAGGTATCGTTCATATCGGGCGGCAGGGCGCAGGCCACCGCGCCGCGGCGGTCACACACCAGCACAAAGGGGCACTGCCCGACGCTGGCGGGCATGTAGGCGGCAGCGTAATCCGCGCCCGTAACCTGCAGCGCGGCCAGCGCACGGCCCGCTGCGGCCTGCACAATGTCGCCGGGGAAGCGCCGGAGCAGCTGCTCCGGCACGGTGATGCGGCGGGATTTCTGCGGGTCGGCGTAGCTCTCGGTGCCAAAGTCAAAGACGGCCTCGCTGTGGGGCAGCGGCTGCAAAAGGCTGCCCAGCAGGCGGCCCGTCGGCTCGTCCACGGCAACCAGCAGCTTGCGTTTTTCCAGCAGCGCGTCCAGCGTGGCCTGGGCCAGGCTGGTCTCCCCCTCGGCAAAGACATCGTCGCCGAACTTGGCGCGCAGCCGCGCGGCCCATTTATCGCAGTATTGCTCCGCCATGGCGCGGTTGGGGGCGCTGACCTGCACACAGATGGCAAACTCGCCGTCCCGTTCCAGCAGACGCAGGCCGGGGCAGCCATCATCCCGGATGCCCCGCAGCACGGAGGATACCTCCGCGCCCGTGGGCCCGAAAACACGCAGGATTTTCAGTTGAGTGTTGACCATGGTGGAACCTTTCTTGTGTTGTATTGTCTTTTCCTTTGGGGCTGCGCCCGCAGGCGCGTGTCGGAGCGCAACCGCCGTAGGCGGCTCTTAGCGCGGAGACTGAAGGTGTCTGCGGCCCCGCCCGCAGACGAATGAGGGGCAGCCTTGCCACAACCACCCGTAAACAGGCGGTCCCGGGAGCTTTCACCTCATCCGCCGCTGCGGCGGCACCTTCCCCTCAAGGGGAAGGCTTGGGGCTTTATATATCCAGTTTTCTGTCCGCCGTCTCCGGCGTGAAACGCACGCTGTCCGGCACATCGAGGCCCAGCGCCATGCGGCGGAGCATATCCAGCGCGTACAGGGCGGCGCGGGTGCGGATGATCTGGCGGTCCTGATAGCCGCCCAGGGTCAGGCGCATTAAATACCCCGTGTCCGTGCGGGTGTCGGCACCGGCCAGATAGACCGTACCCACCGGCTTGCCGGGCAGTGCGCCGCCGGGTCCGGCCAGTCCCGTGATGCCCACGGCCAACTCTGCACCGGATTCCCGGGCAGCGCCAAAGGCCATGGCCGCGGCCACGGGGCCGGACACGACGTTGTACTTTTCAATGACAGCCGCATCCACACCCAGCAGCTTTTGCTTGGCAGCCTCGGCGTAGGTGACAAAGCCGTAGCCGAACACCTCGCTGGAGCCGGGCACGTTCGTCAGCCGCTCGGCGATCATGCCGCCGGTGCAGCTCTCCGCCGCGGCGGCGTGCAAGCCGTGCTCCCGCAAAGCGCGTACTACCGTGTATTCCAGCGCGGGCACGTCCACATCGTAGGCGGCTGCGCCGAGAATCTCTTTAAACTCCGCAATGCGGGCATTGCAGGCGGCCTCGGCGGCCTGCTCGGTGGCCTCGCGGGCCGTCACGCGGATCTCACACTCGCCGGTCTTGCAGTAGATGGCGGCGGTGGGGTTCGCGGCCTCAAACAGCGGCGCAACCTTGCTGGCAATGGCGCTCTCGCCGCCCAGCACCCGCAGCGTGCGGCTGTGGATCGTGCAGTTTTGCCGTTTCAGCAGAATCGGGCGGACCTGCTCGGCCCACATGGCCTTCATCTCCCGCGGGACACCGGGCATCAGCGCGGCGCAGTGGCCGTCGGCGTCCTCAAACCACGCGCCGGGGGCCGTGCCGTGGTCGTTGATGAGCTTGTGGCCCACCGTCGGGCACATGGCCTGCTTGTGGTTGTTCGGCGTGGGGCGTCTGTTTGTCCGGGCGAAAAAGTCGATGATTTTCTGCCACTCGCCCTCGTCAAAGGCCAGCGTATCGCCGAACGCCTCGGCCACGGTCTCCTTCGTCAGATCGTCCTCGGTGGGGCCGAGACCGCCCGAAAAGACGAGCAGGTCGCTGCGGCTTTTCGCCTGCAAAACCAGCTCCTTCAGGCGGGCGGGGTTATCGCCGATGACATGCTGGTGCATCACGCTGATACCCAGCTCGGCCAGCTCGCGGCTTAAAAACTGCGCGTTGGTGTTCAGGATGTCGCCCAGCAGAAGCTCCGTGCCTACGCAGATAATTTCAGCAGTCACAGCAGCTCGTCATCTCCCATGCGGATATAGATTTTCTCGACGTTCTCGGCGGCCTCGGCTTCCAGTGCGGCCAGGCCGGGCATAGCGGCCTCGGCGGCCAAGATCTCGTCCAGCGTCGGGTTCGTCTTGGGGTGCGGCGGGGTAAAGATCGTGCAGCAGTCCTCATACGGCTCGATGGACGTCTCAAATGTACCGATCTTACGCGAAATATTGATGATCTCGATCTTGTCCATGCCGATGCAGGGGCGCAGCACGGGCAGGTCCTGCGCCTGGTCTGTGCAGGCCAGCGCGGCCATGGTCTGGCTGGCGACCTGGGCCAGGCTCTCGCCGGTGATGAGGGCCTGCAGCTCGAGCTTTTTCGCCACCTGATTGGCAATGCGCAGCATGCTGCGGCGCATCAGAACCGTGAACAGCACGTCGGGCGCGTTGTCACGGATATACTCCTGCGGCTTCGTGTAGGGCACGACGAACAGCGTGCAGTTGCCGGTGTACTCGACCAGCTCGCGGGCCAGATCGCGCACTTTCAGCTTGGCGCGCAGGCTCGTGTACGGCGGGCTGGCAAAGTGGATGTGGTGCAGCGCCAGACCGCGGCGGGCCATGCACCATGCGGCGACGGGGCTGTCGATGCCGCCGGACAGCAGGTTCAGCGCGCGCCCGCTCGTGCCGACGGGCAGACCGCCCGCGGCCTCGACCTTGGGGCCGTGGACATAGGCGGCGTAGTCGCGAATTTCCACCATGATCTCCAGCTGCGGGTTATGCACGTCGACGCGCAGATGATGGTGCTTGTCCAGCAGGTAGGCACCCAGCTCGCGGCAGATCTCGGGGCTCTTCATCGGGTAGGTCTTGTCGGCGCGCTTGGCCTCGACCTTGAAGGTGCGGATGCCGCGCAGCGTCTCGCCGAGATACGCCTCGGCGGTCTCGCATATTGCGGCAAAGTCCTTCGGGCACTCGACGGCGCGGCTCAGCTTGACGATGCCGAACACATGGGACACGCGGCGGAACGCCTCGTCCATGTCGAGACCGTCCTCCTTCGGCTCGATGAAAACGGTGCTCTGGGCCTGATAGACCTTGAACTTGCCCAGCGGCTCCAGCCGCCAGCGGATCGTCTTGGCCAGCCGCGCCTCAAACTTGCCGCGGTTCAGGCCCTTCAGCGTCATTTCGCCCTGATAGGCGAGGATGAGTTCTTTCATAAAATGGTTCCTTTCAAAATGGATGTGCCGCAGTAGGGGCCGGGCATGCCCGGCCCGCAGCTTTACGGCAAACACGCTGTAACGGGAAGGCTGCGGGCGGGACATGTCCCGCCCCTACTGCCTGCGGCGGGGTGAGGGCACCCCGCCCTACGATTTGCTCGAAAAGGGGTACGTAGGGCGGCCTGCCCTCAGGCCGCCGTCGGCAGCCGTTCAAATATGCTGCAATTCCTGTAATCCGTCCCGCAGCCCCGCCAGCAGCGCGTCCACGTCCTCGGCAGTGTTATCGGCGCAGAAGCTCACGCGCAGGGCGGTGCGGACGGTCATGTCGGCGCAGCCCATGGCCAGCAGGGTGTGGCTCGGCTCGCCCTTGTCGCAGGCAGAGCCGCCCGAGACATAGACCGCGCGGGTGTTCAGGTAGTTGATGAAGGTCTGGCTGTTGATGCAGCCGGTGGAGAAATTCACGATCTCCCCCACCGCGTCATCGGGCGAATTGAGCGTGATGCCGTCCAATTCTTCAAGCCCCGCGCGCAGCTGCCGATTCAGCGCGGCAATGTGTGCAATGCGGGGGCGCAGCTTCTGCTGGCCCTGCGCGGCGGCCACACCGAGACCCACAATGTAGGGCGTGTTCTCGGTGCCGGGGCGCAGGCCGCGCTCCTGATGGCCGCCGAGATAGGGCGGTTTGAGCGTCTGGCGCTGGCTGTCCCGGATGAACAGTGCGCCGACGCCCTTGGGCGCGTGGACCTTGTGGCCGGAGACGGAGAGCGTATCGACCTCGCGCCATTTCTGCAGGTCGATGGGCATGCGCAGCCACGCCTGCACGGCGTCCACATGGAAGTGGGTGCGGCTGTTGCGCGCCTTGATGCCCTTGCCCAGCGCCGCGATGTCCTGCACAGCGCCGGTCTCGTTGTTGACGGCCATGCAGGCGGCCAGCACCGTGTTTTTGTCGATCTCGGCCAGGAATTTCTGCGTGTCAATGCGTCCGTCCGCCCCGGGCATGACCTCGACGACGGTGAAGCCCTCGTCCTTCAACGCGCGGATGGGGCGCTGCACGCTGGGGTGTTCAAAGCCCGTGACGACGATCTTATTGCCCCAGTGCTTACGCGGGCGGGCCGCGCCGGTCACGGCCATGTTGTTGCCCTCACTGCCGCAGGCCGTGAAGTAGATTTCATCGCTGCGGCAGTGCAGCGTTTTGGCCACGCGGGCGCGGGCCGCGGCAATGGCATCCTGCGCGGCAACGGCGGGGTCATACAGGCTGCTGGGGTTGGCCCAAAGCTCAGTCAGCGCCTCGCTGACGGCCTGCGCCACCGCCGGGTCCACCCGGGACGTGGCGGCGTTATCAAGATAATGCAGCTGGGGGTCGGAAAGCATAGCACTCATTCCTCACATTATTGCACAAAATTATACAGATTAAATTATACACGTTCGCCCAGCAAAAAACAATATTCAGAAACAAAAAAAGGCTTCCCCCGTGGGGGAAGCTGGCCGCGAAGCGGACTCATGCGGGCAGAGTTCATCCTGATTGCCCATTTACGGGCTGTAACTCGGTAGGGGCCGGGCATGCCCGGCCCGCGGCTTACCGGCAAATGTGCGATTGTGGGAAGGCCGCTTTATTCTGTTGACCCTGTAGGGGCGCATTCTATATGCGCCCGGGCAGCTTGCGGCTGCGAAAGCACCCACGGGCGGATATGGAATCCGCCCCTACGCCTTGTTTTATCTACCCTTACTCCCCAAAATCCTCCGCGGCCTTCTGCATCATCTGCCGGATCGGCAGGTTGTACGGGCAGCGCGGCTCACAGGCACCGCACCGGATGCAGGCACCGGCCTTGGTCTGCAGCGTCGCATAGCGCTCGCGGCCCCACTGCTGCAGGCCGTAGCGGTTCAGATACCCCTGGAACAGGAACACACTGGGGATGGAAATCCCCACCGTGCAGGGCGCACAGTAGTTGCAGCGGCGGCAGAACTGGGTGCCCAGCGCGTCGCGCACCTTCTGGCAGGCGGCCTCCTCCTCGGGCGTGAGCGGGGCGGTGTTGGCCGCGCCCGCCACGTTGGCGTTCAGCTCCTCCACCGTCGCCATGCCGGGAATAGACACCGTGACTGCCGGGTTGGACAGCACGTACCGCAGTGCCAGGCGGCCATCCTCAATGGCACCGCCCGCCAGCGGCTTCATGTCGATAAAGCCCTTGCCCGCCGCGGCGCAGCGGTCGATCAGCTCCCTGCCCTGCTGCTCCACGATGTTGTACGGGAACATGATCGTCTCGATCTCGGGGATGTCCAGCGCTGCCTCAAACACGGCGGCCAGGTGCGCCGTGATGCCGATATGCCCGACGATGCCCCTGGCCTTTGCCTCGAGCAGCGCCTCCATTGCGCCGCCGGGTGCCAGAATGGTTTTCAGGCCGTCGAGGCTCGGGTTGTGGAACTGGAACAGCTCGATGTGGTCGGTGCGCAGGTTTTTCAGGCTCGTGGCGATCTCGGCCTCCATGTCGGCTTTGGTCAGCGCGCGGCATTTGGTCGCCAGAATGAAGTCATCCCGCAGCCCGGCCTCCTCCAGCGACTGGCCGATCCATGCCTCGCTGACCGTGTAGGCGCGGGCAGTGTCGATGTAATTGATGCCCGCCTTATGCGCGGCGATCAGCAGCTCCCGCGTGCCGGGCTGGTCGATGCGCTGAATGGGAATGCCGCCAAACCCAAGGCGGGAGATTTGTAAGCCTGTGGTGCCGAAATTGACGTATTGCATGGTGTTTACCTCTTATGTTGCTCTCCTATATTGCTCTCCGTTTGCTGCAGGGGTCGATGCTCGCATCCGCCCCTGCATCCTCTACGCTTATTATAGCAAATCCAACGTAAAAATCCAGTCCTCCTAAGCCCTCCCCCGCGTGGGAAGGCAGCCGGCTTGCAAGCATGGTGCTATTCTTCTATAATAAACAGTACAAAAACGAACAGTACAAAAACGAAATTTTTGCGGGGTACAGCCACCTCTACGACCCGCTGACCGGGCGCTGGCCGTTTCTTGCGGGGCCGGAGCGCAGCTACGGTGCGTGTGTCGATTTATTGGTGGAGGAATTTTTGCCCAACACAACTGCTGGCACCTGACGGCAGCCGCGACCACTAGATGCCCGGAAAGTTGTGTCCGCGGTGTCACAATTATCCACAAACAGACCCTATGGATGTTGAAAATTTCGGCGTTTTTCTGTGCGATTTTCCACCCCTGCCCACTTGCGGCGGGGGCTTTTTTCGTGGTATGATTCATTTTGTAATAGTTTATCACTTTTTAACTGTGAGGAACAGGAATGTTTAATAAAAAGAACCCCATGCGGTATTTCTCCGGCAGCACCTTTGCGCGGCTGCCGCTGTATAAGCTGGCCGCGGGCGGCACGGCGGTGGTGCTGACCGCCAGCATCGGCCTGGGCGCGTTTGCGGCCAGCGTCGGTCCACTCTCCGCGCCTGAGCCCAGCCCCACACCCATCGTGACGGCCACCCCCGAGACGGCGGCCACGCCGACCCCTTCCCCGACGCCGAGCCCCACGCCGGAGCCGGACAAGCCGCTGACGATGGAGGCCAGCGTCATCCAGCAGGACGTCGGTGTGACGCTCTACGTCGAGAACGCCCCCGAGCCCAGCCCCACGCCCGATGCGTCCGCCTCGCCGTCCCCGACGCCGTCCAAAAGCGCGAAGGAGGATGACGCCGAGAACGAAAAGACCCCGCTGCTGGGCGTGGCGGCAACCATCACGCTGACCGACGCCAAGGGCAATGCCACGGATTACGAGCTGGATACCGAGACCGGCACCGCGCTGGCCGAGGACGTGACCCCCGGCGACTACACGCTGGCGGTCCAGCCCATCGAGGGCTACACGCAGCCCGAGGCCCAGACCGTGACAGTCAAAGAAAAGGTCGTCTACAAGGCGGACGTCAAGGCCGTTAAAGAGAAGATCGTCCAGGCAAGCCAGGTCAACGAGAGTGCCGAGGACTCCGGCGTCAGCAACGCGGGCTCGGCCCCCATCGTCAACGAGGTCACCGACACCGTGACCTACGCCGACAGCGCCAGGACCGAGACCGGCAGCAAGACGAGCTACACAGCCAAGCTGAGCAGCAGCGGACATCTGCTGCTGGCCGACGGCACCGAGACACCCTACCTGCCCGTTTATCAGGACGGCACGAAGGACCTGATCGGCGCAATGCGCGATACGAGCTACGCCGCCAACACGGCCACGGCGGCCTGGCTACCCGGCGCGGCGGATTCCGTCACGCTGCTGGGTGCGGCCAACACCCGCATGGCGTGGGTGCACCGCGCGGACGAGCCGGTGACCGTACAGGAGGACACCGGCGGGACCGCCCCGGCTGCCGAGGAGACCCCTGTCCCGGCGGACCCCACACCGGAACCGGCCCCCGAGATCACGCCCGAGCCGACCCCGGAGGCGACGCCCGCCCCCACCGAGGCCCCGACGCAGACCCCCGCCGAAACGCAAACGCCTGCCCCGACAGCAGCCCCGACAGCAGCCGCTACGGAAGCCCCGACAGCGGCTCCGACGCAAGCACCCACCCAGGTGCCCGACCCGACGGCGGGCTGGCCGGATAACATTGCGGTGCAGGAGCTGGCCAACTATGGCTTTGCCGTGACCAGCGCGACCACCACGATATACGAGTACACCGGCTGGCAGGATATTGACGGCGCAACGTATTATTACGACCCGTCCACCCACCAGCCCGTCACGGGCCAGCAGGTCATTCAGGGCAATGTCTACACCTTTGCGGCGGACGGCGCACTGAACCGCACGGCTCGCGGCATTGATGTCTCGAAGTTCCAGGGCAGCATTGATTGGAACGCCGTCAAGTCGGACGGCATCACGTTTGCCATCATCCGCTGCGGCTACCGCGGCTACGGCAGCGGTGCGCTGGTCGAGGATTCTACCTATCGCCGGAACATTCAGGGCGCGATCAACGCGGGCCTGCGCGTCGGCGTTTACTTCTACAGCCAGGCCATCAACGAGGCCGAGGCCGTCGAGGAGGCCAGCATGGTACTGAGCCTGGTCAGCGGCTACAGCCTGCCGCTGGGCGTCTACTACGACACCGAGAGTGTCGGCGGCGGGCGCGCCAATGCCCTGAGCGCCGCCGAGCGCACGGCCTGCGCCGTCGCCTTCTGCGAGACGATCCGCAGCGCGGGGTACAGCGCGGGCGTTTACTCCTATGCCAGCTGGTTCTATAACGCGCTGAACTTTGCGAACATCAGCAAATACAACATCTGGATCGCCCAGTACCGCGATACGCTGAGCTTCAGCTACAAGCACAATATATGGCAGTACACAGGCTCCGGCAGCGTCAAGGGGATCTCGAAGCCGGTGGATATGAATATCGGGTAAAATAAAAGCACCTGCGTTTTCGGACGCAGGTGTTTTTGCGTTATGGAAGCCTTCTCCCTCGGGAGAAGGTGGCCGAGGCTCCGACCGAGGCCGGATGAGGGCAAAGCCCGCCATAGCGGCCGGT
>OGDE01001863.1_pt1 | contig 11850 bp, 9 predicted proteins | sample 1570321 | NCBI WGS metagenome assembly OGDE01 (sample SAMEA2581976, study PRJEB24529) | metagenome | biome: Human gut stool | place: China | collected 2011 | reverse complement strand
CTCAGTTCGCTGGGATCTTTTTTTGCTTCTTTAACCATCAGCATTCCGCCAAGATCCTGAAGACTTTTCCCCATGCCTCCAATATCTCCTGCATCCGTCTCAAGCATACACTCGATCCGCTCCTGCCCTGTAACACAACTCCCGATCAGAATTCCGTCCATCAACCCTTCCCGCCGCACAAAGCCATACACCCTGCACCGGCTTCCCGGTTCCAGCCCAACACAGCGCAGATGAACCTCCATCCGACACTTCCGGTCCATGGCCTCCACTCTCACATAACCACTGCTGCCATCCTTTTTCCCCTTACGATACTCGTACACATACGCAACAAAACGCTGATATCCAGCCAACGCGTGTCCCTCCGATAATTCGGCTTCGTTAATATATATGAAAATTGCGGGAAATCATTCCTTACATTTCAGCTACACTGCACCTGCAAATTATAAACAAAATATTCTCCCTGTTTCTCAGATATGTAACTTTCTATCGGATATATCTGATCTCTTATTTGCATCTTTTTATCCAGAAACAAAAGTAGTGTCTCTATTTCTTTTTTTAACTTTGTACTTGGCGCAGCTGCCATTTTAGACAGTCTGAAAGTAGCAACACATTGCTTAAAAGAAGGACTATATAAAGACTCCATTAATCATTCCTACTATGCTGCATTTTATGCGGTGAAAGCTGTACTGGCATTGAGTACAACTGATTTTAAACGTCACAAAGATGTTATGGGATATTGTAATAAGGAATATGTAGCCCAAAATATATTTAGAAAAATTTTGAATGTTCAAAAGGGGCTGCCGCAAAATCATCAAAATAGAGGATTACACGGCAGTCCTTCTATTACAGAAGCGAGAAATGAAAAACGATTAAATCTCGCCCTGCAAATTATCTGATATCAATTCATATTTTCTTTCCAACAGCCTCCCGGCTGTCTACACTTAAAACATTCACCGGAAGGTTATGAGGTAACACAAACTTACGTTCTCTTATTTTTCACAAACAAAAAAAGAACCCCTCAACCAAGGGATTCTCAAAGTTTTAGTCGAAGCGACAGGATTTGAACCTGCGACCTCTGCGTCCCGAACGCAGCGCTCTACCAAACTGAGCCACGCTTCGTTATTCTGTTTCAGTTGTTTGTGTGTTGCTCAACTGCAAGAGCTATTATATTAGAGTTTCTGTACTTTGTCAATAGAAAAAATTAAAATTTTTCAAAAAAATCGAATTTTTTCTTTTTTCCTGCTTCGGGCATGCATTTTCGCAGACCCGAAGCAGTTTTGGGAAAGGTTCTTTATAACATATCAAGTATATTCAAGTGAAATATATGCTTATTTCACTGTAACTGTTACCTTTTTTGTGATTCCGTTGCTGCTTACATAGATAACAGCTTTTCCTTTTTTCACACCTTTAACAACACCTTTGCTGCTTACAGTAGCAACTTTTGTATTGCTGCTTCTGTAGGTGATCTTTGCCTTTGAAGTAGCAACTGCCTTGATGGCTGTTGTTTTCTTTGCTTTTACACTTACAGCTGTTTTGGATGTGATCTTCAGGCTACCTTTTTTTACTGTGATCCTGCAGGTTGCTTTGTAGCTTCCGCATTTTACTGTAATTGTAGCTGTTCCTGCTTTTTTTGCTGTTACTTTTCCGCCTGCGCTTACCACTGCAACGGATTTATTACTGCTTGTATAAGTAACTTTTCCACTAACGCCTGTTTTTTCCACTTTGATCTGGCTTGTTCCACCCACAAATACAGTTTTCGCTGAAGCCGAAGCTTTTACAGCCGGCTTCTTGACTGTGATCTTGCAGGTTGCTTTATAATTTCCGCATTTCGCTGTGATCACAGCTGTACCTGCCGTCTTTGCAGTTACCTTTCCATTTGCGGCTACAGCTGCAACAGACGGTTTACTGCTTGTATAGGTTACTTTTCCGGTAACACCTGCGGTCGTTGCTTTCAGCGTCACCGTAGCTGGAGATCCTTTTACATAAAGCGTTTTCGCTGATGCATTCATTTTTACAGATGGGGTTTTTACAGTAAGCTTGTACTGTGCAGTTTTTCCTGCTGCAGATGTTGCTGTGATCACGGCTGTTCCTGCTGCTTTTGCAGTTACTTTTCCGTTCTCGTCCACAGATGCAACCGTTTCATTATCGGAAGCGTATGTTACATCCTTGCAATTTTCGCCTGCTGCTTCAAGCTGTCTGGAGTTTCCGATATAAAGAACTCCTGAATTTTCTTTAAAAGCAATCGTTCCATACACCAGCTGAACAGAAACATCTGCATGATCATCACTGGAAACTCTTACTGTATAGGTTTCATTTTCCGGTCTCACTACAGTGGAATCCAAAGCAACCACTCCATCTGTAGTTACTGCATCCTGTACAAGATATGTTGTCTCTGAAGCATGTCCGACACCTGTTGTATAGAAAACAGATACCTTCGGATTTTTGTATTTATCAAGATTTGCAAGCTTAACATGGGTGCTGTCCGTAAATTCCGGAGAAACAGCCATCTCTTCTGTTGCCTGCGGTTTAACATAAATACCATCTGCAAATTCATATACATACGCGCCGTCTGCCATAATGTACGTGATCTTGTTTACGGTTTTTCCCTCAAGACCTGTATCTTTTGCAAAGGCAACCTTATACACCTTCAGCCACATCTCGTTCATATGACGCATGCCATATTTTCCGCCGTCTGTTGTTTCCAGGATCATTCCCTGAATCCCGGAGTTAACTGCAAAATCGGAATCACTCTTTGTATTGCGGAGATATTTTGTGCTGGTTTCTTTTACATCAATCTCATAATCTCCCCAGCGAGAAGATGTTTTGAGTGTTGCCTCCGCATCTGTCACAGTTGCTTTTACATTAAATTTTGTAGCACTGTATGTTCCATCTGCATTCAATGTTTTATACTGCCCAGGCTCTACCGTCGGAGTACGTCCCAGGGTGATCCCTGCTGCTTCTGTATATACTCCGCTTTCCGGAAGTTCTCCCGCTTCTGAAAGGATCCGCGCCTCTACATACGTTTTTGCATCTGTAGCTACACTAACCTTTTTTACTCCTGCGATCTCATATCCATTTTCTGTCAGATTCTGAACATCTGCATTTCCGAAAGCAGTGCTTTTTCTGGTTGTGGCAGATGTAACGGAATCATATTTGCGGCTCGTTGCATCTCCTGCATAAAATTCCTCGTATGACAGAGATGCAGTACCGTAAAGTGTTCCTGTCAGTGCCTGATGTCCATTTGCCACCTTATAATAAATATCTGTTCCCGGAATCTGTGTATATCCATCCACCGCTCCCTTTACCCAGTAATAGGAAACATTGGAAACCGTGATCGGCTGGCCTGTCAGTGTGATATTTTTTGTCATATCCACATAATTGTCGCTTGAGATCATAACCGTGTAGATCTCATCCCCGGCCCTGGCTACACTGCTGTCAAAGGTTACCACCCCATTCTCTGCCACTGCATGATCTACAACATACGTTGTCTTTTTACCATGGCCACTTCCTGTTGTGTAGTATACGGAAACCTTAGGGTTTTCATATTTGTCAAGGTCATCAACTTTAACCTGGGTTGTATTTTCTTTTACAAAAGCTGCCTGTACCTTCATTCCTGCTTCAGGCTGTTTTTTTACAAGAGGAGCTTTGTCTCCGAACTCATATACATAGGAGCCGTCCGGAGTAATATAAGTCACCTTTGAAATTTTTTCCCCGATAAGCCCGGATCCTGCTGAAAACGCAAGTTCGTAGGGCTGTACCCAGATTTCATAGGTATGACGAAGTCCTACCTTCTTGCCACTGGCAGTTTCAAGGATCACTCCCAGTGTATTTCCGCCTACAGCAAAATCACCCTGTCTGGAATTGCGGAGATATTTTGTGCCGGCTTCTTTTACCACCAGCATGTAATCGCCCCAGATCGACGGTGCCTGGATCTGGGCAGATGCATCTGTGACCGTTGCCTTTACATCGAATTTTGTTGCACTATATGTTCCGTCTGTATTCAGAGTTTTATACTGTCCTGTTTCCTGTGACGGTGCTTCATTCAGCGTAATATCTGCTGCCTCTGTATAGACACCCTCTCTCGGAAGCTTGGAAGCAGCTTTCAGCGCCTGTGCATCTACATAGGTTTCCGCATCCACTGCAACACTTACATTCTTCACACCTTGGATCTGATATCCGGAAGAAGTCACCTCTGTGCTGTCCTCATTAGCAAAAATCTGATTTTTACTCGTTGTTGCCGAAGTGATAGCGTCATAGCTCTCCTGAGTGGTATCGCCGGCATAAAATTCCGAATAACTTAAAGTTGTCGTTCCGTACAGTTTTCCGTTCAGAGCGGTCTGTCCATCTGCCACTTTTACATAAACGCCTGTTGTTCCTATCTGTGTATATCCCTCTGCCGGCTGCATGGACCAGAGATATTTCACTCCTGCAACAGTGATCTCAGAAGCATCCTGAAGGACCTCGCCTGCTTCTGCCATAAATGCTTCTCCATCACCGAATACCTCTTTTGTATCCTCCTGGATCTGCTCTTCCTCTTCCTGTTGAATCTCTTCTGCTGAAATTTCTGCTACTTCTTCCTGAATAGCTTCTGCATCACTTTCTTCCGGCTCTTCCGACTGAATATCAGCTTCACCAACTTCCAACTGGTCCTGGGAAACCGACTCCTGATCCTCGTTCTCTCCTTCTTCCTGTGCTGTCTCTCCTTGTGTTTCTTCTGACACGTCACTAAAAACTTCCGCCTCAGACGCCATTGCCGTTACCGGCACTCCTGACGCGATCACCGCTGAACTCAGAACGAGTGCAGCTGACTTCTTAAAAAGCTTCCACTTATGCATACCTGTCCTCCTCTTTGTCTTTTATATTACACGACTTTATACCAGATCATGACCTTACAGCTGCTCTGGTTAATTGAAATTTCTTCTGCAGAATATTCAACATATGTCATTTTCTGCAGAAGTGCTCTGTCAAGCACACTTTAGTTTGTCTAAACTAACATATCGTCATTTTATCAATGCTTAAATTATTTGTCTATACATATCTGGCAAAAAAGCCTCGCGGTTATTGTTGTTTTTTTCTCAACTAAAAATTGTTTTCAAAATATTTATATTATTATCTAATATTTCAAACAAAAAAAGTATATATTCCAAGACATCATTTCAGGAAATGCAACAGCCATTGCCATTTCCTCCGGCATTCTCAGATCATATACTTTTTTATATTTCTATATTTTTGCTTTCTTTTATGCCCAGCGGCTCTTCTGTTCTTCGCAGATACTGTTCCACTGGCAGTTTCCACAGATTTCCTTACGTTTATCCATCGCAAGGATTTTTTCCTGGACTTTTTTTGTAAATTCGCTGAAATGCAATGTCTGTCCGGCCTTCAGTCCACATTTTTCCAGCACGGCATTGTCATACTCTGCCACTTTATCTCCGGCTTCGCAATGTCCGCCCAGATTATTCGGACAGGCAGAGCAGATCTCATCCGTATCCACATGAAGCCTTATTTTCTTTCCCTCCAGAAAAATCTTCAGCATCTCGGCCATATGTGCAGTAAAACCGTTACTGTAGCCTTCCCCCTTAAAATACGCCAGGCACATACCATGATGAGGGCGCAGAGGAATGACTATTTCCTCTGTGCCCTCATCAGAAGCATATGCCGCAGCACTGCTTTTATCTTGCATATTTACGTACCTTTCCTGATAAAACATAAGCCAGTGCGATCTTGATAAGATCCGGAATGATAAACGGGAACACACACCAGCCAAGAACTGCCATAAGGCCTACCGGACCTGTGCTTCTTGTGTAGGCAAACATAAACCATGCGGTTCCAAAGGCATAGCATACGATCAGTCCAACGATCATGGAAATGATCTGAACGACCGGCTTTCTGCCAAAAACGTGCTCAATTGCCCACATAACAAGTGCGGAAAAGATAAATCCAATGATATATCCACCTGCATTTCCGAGAAGAGCTCCAATGCCTCCGGAAAATCCTGCAAAAACAGGAACTCCTACTGCACCAAGAAGAACGTAAACCAGAACTGCCAGAGTTCCTCTTTTTCCTCCAAGCACACCAACTGCCATAAATACTCCGAATGTCTGCAGAGTAAACGGTACCTGTGCCGGAATGGAAATCCATGAGCAAACTGCCATCACTACTGCAAAAACTGCACTGTAAACAAGATCATACGTCTTGCTTCTGCCTGCTGCCACTGTTGTCATAATAATCTGTATCCTTTCTTTCCTTTTCTGCTTTTCCTGTCGGAAGATCATTCCTGTCCTTTATAAATGATATCCGCTCTTTCGCTGTTAACAATTTAACACAGCAGGATTTTAATGTCAACTTAATTTTATTTTTTAAGTTTACATTTTACAATGCCGTTTACAACTAGTAAACCTGCCATTTACAAATGATATTGTCAATTTTCACTTTCAAATTCCCCTCTCTGATGCTATACTGAAACCAATGAGTTTTCAGCAAAAAGGGGGATTTTTCCATATGGATATACACGATATTCATAACATCAGCACCAACTGCACACGGACTGAATTTGTAGGGACCGCAGTCCTTGACACAATCGGACTCGTGATCTCCGGAGTTGATGATTCTCTGCTTAAAAAGATGAACGTAGGTACCCAATACCACTGTCTGGGGCTTTTCAGTTCCCGAACAGGCGCTGCCGGCCAGATCACAGCTATTGACGATGCAGTAAAAGCCACAAATACAGAAGTCCTTTCCATTGAACTTCCAAGAGACACCAAGGGCTGGGGCGGTCATGGAAACTATATCGTCCTTGGCGGAAATGATGTATCCGACGTGCGTCACGCCATTTCTCTGGCTCTGGAATTGACTAACAAATATGCAGGTGAGGTCTACATCAGCGAATCCGGTCACCTGGAGTTTGCTTTTTCCGCAAGTGCAGGTCCTGCTATCCATAAAGCCTTCGGCACACCTCTGGGTGAAGCATTTGGTTTCATGGCAGGTTCTCCGGCTGCTATCGGTCTTGTGATGGCAGATAATGCCGTGAAATCCGCAGCAGTATCCATTACACAATATATGACTCCGAATATCGGTACCAGTCATTCCAATGAAGTGATCATCGCCATCTCCGGTGATGCCAGTGCTGTAAAAGCTGCTGTACTGGAAAGCCGTCAGACAGGCCTTGAGCTTCTCATCGGTATGGGAACCTATCCGGAGATCCCGGGTACGCCGTATCTGTAAAATCTCCGGATTGCAGGAAATTTGTGAATTTCCACACACTACACTTCACGAAACATATATCTGCGTCATGCATACAAAAGCAGCGCTGCAAGGATCAGCATACGATCCTGCAGCGCTGTATTTCTCTTAAATATTCTCCTCTGGATTTTCCCGGATCAGCCCACCTGATATACATCTGCAGACTGAAGTCCGAAGCTTAATGCTTCTGAATGGCTGTCACAATAAATATCAACATGTCCATAAGGTGTTCCCAGATCCTCTACTGTGTATACATTTCCGTTGATCAGAAGCTGTGTTCCAAAGGGTACTCCCGCCATAGCTACAGTACGTCCTGCTGTCGGAACTGTTCCGCTGGCCGTCAGGTTACCTGCTGTACCGCAGCACTGTGCACAGTTGCAATATGCAGTCAGTGTAAAGTTACCAAGGTATTTTCCCTGACCGGAAGAACTGTCTGAGGATGCCTGGCTGTCCTCTGATGCAGAACTGTCAGATGTATCTTCTGATCCACTGCTGTCAGAATCTTCTTCATAAGAATCCTCTTCGTTCTCTTCGTATGTATCTTCATCAGTAGAATCCCCTGAATCTTCAGAAGTATCCTCAGATTCTTCAGTCTCCGAAGAATCCTGACTGTCCGAAGAGTCTTCCTCATAGGAATCTGTATCTTCTTCATAATCATCAGAACTCTCTTCTGCATCCTGTTCCTGTTCCTGCGCCGCTGCCGCCTCTGCTTCGGCCTGTGCCTGCGCTGCCTCTCTGGCTGCTTTTTCCTCTTCTGCCTGCTGCACAAGCTGAGCAATGCTATTATCTGCATTGTTGATTTCTGCAGTCAGTGCTGCTGCTTCTTCCTGGCTTGCGCTGATCTGGCTTACATAGGAAGATATGTTATCACTTGTGCTTGCTGCAAGATTCTGAACCTCCTGCTGTTTGGCCGCTCTCTCTTCAAGAAGCTGATCAATAGCAGCCTTCTCTTCCTCAGCAGTTGTTTCCTGATCTTTGATAGTGTTCTGAAGATTCTCGCATTTCTCCAGCATAGTCCTGTCATACTGGGAAATCTTCGCAACACTCTCTGCATTGTTGAGGAACTCAGAAAGATCCTTAGATGACAGCAAAGTCTCTAATGCAGATGTACCACCATTCTCATACATATACTGGATGCGGAGTTTCATATCATCATATTGTTTATTTAATGCCTTCTTGGCTTTCTTTAATTCTGTGTGAAGCTGTTTCAGCTCATTCTCTTTCTCTCCGGCCTGTATGCTGAGTTCAGAAATCGCATTAGTCAGGTCTTCATACTGTGTATTCAAATCAGACAGATAGTTCTCCAGCTCCTGCTTCTTGCTCTGAAGGCTGTCAATATTCGCCTGTGTCTGGGCAAGTCCGGCTTCTGCCTGCTGTTTCTGAGCCTGCATATCAGCGATCGCATCTTCTGTTGCATATGCAGTTGTTCCCATGGAAAAAGTAAGCATTCCGGCCAGCAGTAATGAAAAAACTTTTTTCTTCATAAATTAATCACCTTTCTCGTTAATCTGAAACCCAGTATATCATATTTCGTAAAAAAATCAACACTTTTTATTAATTTATGTAATAATTATGTAACATTTTATCTTCACCAATGCTAACAAAAAACAGGCACTGCCCTTTTTCAGAGACAGTGCCTGTGCTTCTTCTTATTTGTTTACAGTTCTTTATTCACCGGTTATTCCGCTTCTGCAGCTTCTTCCGGTTCCGCATCCATAACTTCCTGGAACTTGTCCAGAATGATCGTCTGGATCCTGTCACGTGTTGCAGAATTGATCGGATGTGCAATATCACGATATTCTCCGTCTGTTGCCTTACGGCTTGGCATAGCGATAAATAACCCTTTTTCTCCTTCAATCACCTTGATATCATGTACTACAAATTCATCATCGATCGTTATGGAAACAACCGCTTTCATCTTTCCTTCTTTTGCTACCTTCCTCACACGCACGTCAGTAATATTCATGATACAAATTTACTCCTTTCGATTTACCGAATCTATCCGGCTGTTTTATTTACAGTATATATCTGTCATTTTTCTCCACGACGATCTTCACTTCACCGTCGCCGCAGTAATACGAATTTGCACGAATAGTATCCCGGCTTTCAACAATGCAGTTCTCAATATGAGTATTATCTCCCAGATATACATTGTTTAAAATCACAGAGTTCTTGATCACGCAGTTATTTCCTACAAATACGTCTTTAAAAAGAACGGAATTCTCCACCGTACCATTGATAATACATCCGCTGGCAACCAGGCTGTTCTTCACCTGTGCTCCCGGATTGTATTTTGCAGGAGGCAGATCATCAATCTTTGTCTTAATTGTCGGTTCCTGTTTGAAGAAATAGTTTCTGATCTCCGGTTTCAGGAAATCCATATTTGTCTTATAATATGCTTCTGCTGTGGAGATATTGCTCCAGTATGTGTCAATCTTATATCCATAGATTCTCTTAAGATTCTTGTAGCGGATCAGAATATCCTTTACAAAATCATGTCTGCCTTCCAGCGCAGCTCTCTCGATCAGCTCGATCAGCTGTCTTCTTCGGATAACATAGATACCTGTTGAAATTGTATTATAAGAAGAAACCATTGGCTTCTCTTCAAATTCCTCAATCCTGCAGTCCTCATTCATACGGAGAACACCAAATCTCTCAATCTCACTGGGATTATCGCAGGTAGTGCATACTACCGTAACATCTGCACGTTTCGCAATATGATATTCAAGAACCTTGTTGTAATCCATCTTGTAAACACAGTCGCCGGATGCGATCACTACATATGGTTCATGACTGCTTTTAAGGAATTCCAGATTCTGATAAATAGCATCTGCTGTTCCCTGATACCACAGACTGTTCTCTTTTGTGATCGTAGGTGTAAATACAAAGAGACCACCCTGTTTTCTTCCGAAATCCCACCATTTGGAAGAGCTTAAATGTTCATTCAGAGAACGGGCATTGTACTGTGTCAGAACAGCAACTCTCTGAATATGAGAACTCGCCATGTTGCTCAGTGCGAAGTCGATACTTCTGTAGCTTCCGGCGATCGGCATTGCTGCGATTGCCCTCTTATTTGATAATTCTCTCATGCGGTTATTATTACCGCCAGCCAAAATAATACCTATCGCTCTCATTATTCGTCACCGTCCTTTGCTGTAATTACCTGTCCGCCGGCCAGCTCACCATCAGGATAATCCTCAGGAACAGTTATACCTGAGATTGCTGTATTCTTTCCGATCCTTACATTATCCGGGATCACGCTGCGTTCACCAACCGTAGCAATTCCAAATGCATAAACTGCAGGTTTCAGCACATTCGGTGCTTCCTCACCACATCCCAGTACAACATTGTTTCCAATAGTAACATCCTCGGCAATAATAGCCTTATCCATCTGTACGCCCTCACCAATGGTAGAATTGCGCATGATAATGGAATCACGGATCACGCTGCCTTTTCCGATCACAACATTTGGTCCGATCACAGAATTATGTATTTCCCCGTAAATTTCTGCACCCTCACCGATCAGACATCTGTCTGTAACCGCATCTGCTGAAATATACTGAGGTGGGATAATATCTCCCTTTGTGTAAATCTTCCAGAATTCTTCATAGAGATTAAATTCCGGAATAATATCGATCAGTTCCATATTGGCCTCCCAATAAGAACCCAGTGTTCCTACATCCTTCCAGTATCCATTGTATTCGTAGGCGAAAAGTCTTTCACCTTTCTCCTTGCAGTATGGAAGAACATGTTTGCCAAAATCACAGCTGTTCTGATCCTTCAGAGACATCAGTGCTTCCTTTAAAGCAGGCCAGCTGAAAATATAAATTCCCATGGACGCCAGATTGCTGCTTGGATGCTCCGGTTTCTCCTCAAACTCCGTAATGCGTCCTATGTCATCTGTTACCATGATACCAAAACGGCTTGCTTCCTCAATAGGTACCGGCATACAGGCAATCGTCACATCTGCTTTATTCGCTTTATGGAAATCAAGCATCACTTCATAATCCATCTTATAGATATGGTCACCGGATAAGATCAGGACATAATCCGGATTATACTGTTCCATGTAATCCATATTCTGGAAGATTGCATTGGCTGTTCCTGTGTACCACTCACTGCTGGTACTCTTCTCGTAAGGCGGCAGTACTGTTACACCACCTTCGTTTCTGTCAAGATCCCATGGAATACCAATTCCGATATGTGTATTAAGTCGCAATGGCTGATACTGTGTCAATACACCTACTGTATCGATGCCTGAATTAATACAGTTACTTAAAGGAAAATCTATGATACGATATTTCCCGCCAAAAGCAACTGCAGGTTTCGCTACTTTTTCTGTCAGTACACCCAGTCTGCTGCCCTGACCGCCGGCCAGAAGCATAGCTATCATTTCTTTCTTAATCATGCAATCACCTCTTGTCATATATAGTAAAAAGATTATATCACACTTATCAGATTTAGTGAACATTTTTTACATATTTTTATCAAATCTTTTCGTGTTTTTATGACATTTATACAACGTTTCTTCTCCCTTTCGTCATTTTCTTCTATATCTATTGGTTTTTTTTCTCATCCTTAAAAAAATCTTTCCATTTTCCCCTTTTCCGT
>OGDE01001860.1_pt1 | contig 11856 bp, 9 predicted proteins | sample 1570321 | NCBI WGS metagenome assembly OGDE01 (sample SAMEA2581976, study PRJEB24529) | metagenome | biome: Human gut stool | place: China | collected 2011 | reverse complement strand
GGAAGTAGAAATCTACTACCGCTTCATCGGCAAAATCGACTGACCTTTCTTTTTTTACCCAACAATATCTTTAATTAAGGGAAACGGGCTCATTTTATTGTGACACAGCCGGAGCTCCATACCATATACTATCCCAGCCTGTGGTTCAGCGCTTCTTGCTGCGCTTCTTCTTGCGCGGGGCAGAACGGGCAGGGTTCTGGGTGGGAACAGAATCATTGGAGTGCTTCTGCTCCATCCGATATCTGACGTAATTGGGAATCACGACCGCGATCACGATCAGCAGGATCCAGACCAGGATGCTGGGCTGCTCGTGGTTGGTGTTGAACAGAAACTGCATGACATTATCCATAGGGTGTTTTCCTTTCCGGCCCAGCAGGCCGCCAGAGGGCTTTTTACAGCCAGATGTTGCCGTCCTCGTCCGGTTTCATGGGCACGGCAATGATGAAGTCCACGATGGTCATAGCGGCAGAGAAACCACTCCAGAAGGTTGCCAGATACAGCAGGCCCAGCACCGGGCGCTTGGCATAGAACTGGTGCGCACCAAACGCACCCAGAATGCACAGGCGCATATATTTCTTGCGGCTGACACAGTGTTTTTCACGGTGTTCTCTCCAGTATAACAGGTGGTCGATGGTGTTCCAGATGATCCCATGATCCGGGTCCTTTACCCACTGTGTCTTTTCTTCCATTTACGATGTACCTCTTGTCTGAATTTTGTTCCAAAAGCAGAAAACCGCCCGCCGCAAGGGCGAGCGGTTTTCCTATTTGATTTTACAGGTTTCCGCAGAAAATTGCAAGTACCAATTAGGCGTTCTCAGCCATGGTCTTCATCTTGATCTGAGCGACCTCATCCTGGATCTCTTCCATCTTCTCCTTGGTCAGGGGATAGAACTTCATAGCGATCAGGTTGCAGACCAGACCGATCATGATCATGCCGTAAGCGCAGAAGACAACGCCCACACGCAGGCCCGGGGTAACAGGGTCACCCATAACGGGGTTGTGGTCGGTGAAGCCGCACATGCTGAACATGACACCGGCGACCATGGGAGCGAAAGAGGAGACCATCTTATCCACGAAGCTGAACAGGGTGCCCATCAGGCCGGGGACGTACTTGCCGGTACGGTAGACTTCGTAGTCAGCGCAGTCAGCGGTCATGGGGATAACGATGTTACCGGAGATACCCTGGAAACCAGCAGTGATGATGGTAAAGACCAGATAGATGATCAGGAAGTAGCCCCAGTTCAGAGCACCAGTCTCGGGGTTGGAGGTCATGGTGGTAGGATCACCGAACAGCCACAGAGCTGCCAGGATACCATTGGTGATCAGACCGCCCACAGAACCGATCAACATAGCCTTGCGCTGACCCAGACGGGTAGCAAAGAAGCTGATGAACAGGAAGCACACGATGGTGCTGGGGATGGTCACCAGACCGGTAACATTACTCTGCAGCAGGTTGGAACCGGCAATGCAGGCGAACATGGCGACCATGACGGCGCTGGACTTTGCAGAAGAACCCAGCTTATCGGTAGATGCGGACAGGACCAGCATCTGGATGGCGCGGTTGTTCTTCAGGGTATCCCAGTAATCCTTCAGGCCGACCTTGACAGGTTTGCCGGTGCCGAAGAACTCGGAACGATCCTTGGGAGCGATGGAGATCACAGCGATGGTGGTGAAGATCGCAGACATGATGGCGGTCATCTTCCACAGGGTGTCAAAGAACTCCAGAGATGCGTAACCGCCCACATCGTTGTAGCTGTTGGCGATACGGGGAATGATGATGCCCAGGATAGCAAACACCAAGGTGTTATACACACCGTCGAAAGAAGCGAACATGGGGCGCTGTTTGGGATCGTTGGTCACACAAGACTGAGCGGACTTGGTAACGACACACTGGCAGGTGTAGCCCAGGTAGTAGACCATCAGAACGACCACATAGAAGGGGAAGCGCACGCCCTGAGGCAGCTTGTGGGTCACATGGAATGCGACCCAGCTGGTGACGCACAGGATGATCTGACCGATCACGATGAACGGACGGTTCTTACCGAACTTGCCGTTGGTCTTATCGACCATGAAGCCGATGAACGGGTCGGTAACACCGTCCCACATACGCATCATCATGGTCAGGGAAGAAGCGACCATCATGCCAACGCCGACCCAGCCCATCAGGTAGTAGGTGGCGTAGTTCATCATCATCAGATAAACGTTGGTTGCGGTGTTGTTCAGCGCGTAGCCTGCGATACGCCACAGGGGAACGCGGTGGATTCCGTTGTGCTCATAGTCCTTATCATAGAACTTGTCCGGCAGACTTCTGGTTTTTGCCATTTCATTCTCTCCTTTGTTCACACAGGAACATTCTCCGTTTTCTCCATGGGGCTTACAGCTGCCACTGCGTACCAGCCCGTCCGAAGCTTTATGTCTATATTATGAACGCTTTTTGATATATCTGTTAGTAATATTTTAAGGTAAAACAGGTCGATTTTATGATTATGGGAAAAGTTTCACTAATATGAAAAAATCTATTGTGCTTATTGCACAATCAATTGATATACTAGTATAGCACAACGCCAGTTAGCTGCCACTATGTTCTGCGCCGAAGAACGGGCCTGCAAACGCCAAAAAGGGCCCACGGCAAATGCCGCAGGCCCTTTCTGGCGCTAGGAGGTAAATGAATGAATAGAGGAAGATGTCAGATCAGGATGTCGCCGTTCTCATCAGCCTGCATGGGCAGTGCAATGAGAAGGTCGGTCACGCAGAGGAAAAAGGGCACCACGCTCCAGAAGAACAGGGTGTAGAAGGCCGCCAGCGCATACCGCTTTTCATAGTAGCGGTGGCCGCCGCACCAGCCCAGAAACAGGCAGAGCAGAAGATACTTCTTCTTGTTCACCTTGTGCCTTACGCGGTTCTTTTTCCAATCGTGATACTTACCAATGAGGCCCGGGCTCTTCTCTTTTTCGAGATCGATGCCGGCTTCCAGCTTGGCATCCTGCAGCGCCAGCTCCGCCTTGATAAAGTCATCCCGGGTCAGCTCCTCGCCGGTCTCCAGCTTGTGGAACACATCGTCCGTTACCTGCTGGCGGCTGCCGGTGCCGTAATAGCCGGTGCTCCAATCGTCCTTTTCCTCGTCGTAGTGCTCCACATCGCCCAGCAGCTCGCCGGTGGTGGGGGCCTTTTCCGGGGCCTCAGCGGCGGGGGCCGGGGTGATTTCAGGGGTCTGGTTCAGCTTGTTTTCTTCTGCCATAGTGGTATTCCTTCCGGGTCTCAGGGTATCAGAAAGTCCTGCGGCAGAGGATGGCCCGCCGCAGGACATTTCCGGTTACGATGCAGGACAGCGGCGCTGTCCCGGATTCAAAATTTCCGCAGGGAGATGGTTGGCCTTAAGCCTGCTTTGCAGCAGCCTCAGCCTTGATGCGGCCGATCTCAGCCTGGATCTCTGCCATCTTCTCCTTGGTCAGGGGATAGAAGTGCATAGCCACAACGTTGCACAGCCAGCCAACGATGGGCAGCAGGACGAAGCAGCCGATGGTTGCCCAGAAGATGCCGTCAGAGTACGGAGTCATGGTGTCGGGCAGAGCGTCCTTGAAGCCGACCATGGAGTAGAACAGAGCCACAACGGTAGCAGCCAAAGAGGAGACCAGCTTATCCACGAAGCTGAACAGGGTGCCCATCAGGCCGGGAACGTACTTACCGGTACGATAGACCTCGTAGTCAGCGCAGTCAGCGGTCATGGTGATAACGATGGAGGAGGACAGTGCCTGCACGCCGGACCATGCGATGACCAGCAGCACGAAGATCAAAGCGGTGGTGGTCCAGCCGGTGAACAGGGTGCCCCAGGTGTCAGGACGGATCAGGCGGAATGCGGGCAGAGAGAACTTGGAAGCATCGCCCTTGGGGTTGAAGAAGAACAGGAACAGGGTGATGGCGATGGAGCCGATGATGCCGCCCCAGGTACCCACCAGCATGGATGCCTTCTGGCCCATCTGACGAGCGATCTTGTTCATCAGCAGCAGAGAAATCAGGCAGATGGGGATAGAGGTGATCTGAGAGTAGCTGGAGAATGCGGCATAGTTGCCGAAGATGATGCCGAACAGGCAGATCATAACGGTAGCGTTGCTCTTGGTGGACATGAACAGCTTATCGGTAGATGCGGAGACCACCAGCATCTGGATGGCACGGTTGTGAGCCAGGGTGTCAACGTAATCCTTGATGCCGACCTTCTGGGTGGTGCCCAGACCGAAGTACTTCGGATTGTCCTTACGCCACAGGGCGATGATGGCGCAGACTGCAAAGACAGCGGACAGGCCGCCGAACATCAGCTGCATGGTGGTGAACAGGCCGGGGTTGTAGAAAGCGGACAGGCTGCCGCCGGACTTCTCCACGATGCCTGCCAGAGCAGGGTTCTGTGCCACCAGAGAAGCGATCTCGGCAGCGTTGGCCTCGGCAGTCAGGGTGAACTTGGGCACCAGGACATCGGTGACAATGATGGGGAACATGATGTTCATCAGAACAATGTTATACACAGTATCGCACATTGCGAAGATGGGGCGCTGCTTGGGATCGTTGGTCAGGCAGGTCTGAGCAGACTTGGTGACAACGCACTGGCAGGTGTAGCCAATGATGTAGATCATGTAGATGATGATGAACGCAATAAAGCGGACACCAGTGCCCATCTTGGGGATGAAGTTGAACATCACGAAGGTGGTGGCGAACATGATGATCTGACCGATGGCAATGAACGGACGGTTTTTGCCGAACTTGCCGTTGGTCTTATCGACCATCATACCAACGAACGGGTCGGTGACACCGTCCCAGACACGCATGATGGTAACAATGGAACCGGCCAGCACGGATGCCAGACCGACGATACCGATCAGGAAGTAGCTGATGTAACCGACCACGACCATGTAGGTGTTGGTGGAGGTGTTGTTCAGAGCGTACATCATGATCTCCCACATTTTCGCTCTGTGGATGCCGTTTTCTTCAAGCGGCTGTTTGACCTTTGCCATAGAGAAGCTCTCCTTTCAATTCTGCGGCCGGTGTGCTGCCACTCACTCCGGCCTTTCATTCGGTCCCCCGTGGGCTGCGGCTGCCACATCGCGAACCGGGGGGATTTTTTATGTATACATTATGAACTATCTCTCAAATTTCTGTTAGTAAAATTTTGAGGTAAAACAGGACAATTTTACTCTCCTTGGGCGAAATCAACAGTTTTAAAAAACAGCGTCCGTCATTTTGCACATGATTGTAAGATACTAGTACAGCACATTCCACAAAAAAAACTTGTATTCCAACCGCGCGCAAAAAAAGAATACAAGGAAAGTGCGGAAATATCCAAAAAATTTTCTAGTTGTTCCGCGCGGCGGCCTATTATAATAGGTATAGCATCTGCGGCTCTGTGGCATGAGCCGCTGCGTTCAAAAGAAAAGGAGAAAACACTATGGCAGTGAAAGCATCCGAGCGTGTAAAGCGCTACCAGAACCCCAACGGCCCCACCATCAGCACCGTGGAGCGCAAGGTCATCGAGCAGGACGGCCTGTATTTCAAGGACATCGACGGCACCGGCACCGTCAGCGCAGTCAACGACTGGCGCTTGACCCCGGCTGAGCGCGCCGAGGCCTATGTCAAGGTCCTGACCACCGGCGAGAAGATCGGCCAGATCTTCACCTCCGACTGGCGCATGGGCCCCAAGTATCCTTCCCCCCGTCTGGCAGCCAACGGCCACAAGCCCGTGGCGGACGAAAGCGGCCTGCTGGACGAGGCACCCGTGAACGTCTCCGACAGCATCTTCGGCTCCCAGTCCCTGCCCAGCACCTCTGACATGGTCAAGAAGAGCTTCAACCGCCACGTCATCCTGCGCGAGAGCCCCACGCCCGAGGATCTGGCAGATTACCTGAACCAGCTGCAGTACCTGACCGAGACCTGTGATCACTTTGTTCCCATGCAGGTCATGTCCAACAGCCGCAACGAGAACGGCGAGGTCGTGTTCGGCATGAACGATGCCACCGGCGTGTTTGCCACCTATCCCGGCACCCTGGGCATTGCTGCTGCCGTCAAGGGCACCGCACGCATCGACATCATCGACAAGTTTGCCGACACCATCCGCCGCGAGTGGAACGCCTGCGGCCTGAAGAAGGGCTACATGTACATGGCCGACTGCGTCACCGACCCCCGTTGGCAGCGCACCTTCGGCACCTTTGGCGAGGACCCCGAGCTCATTGAGGAGATCTTCGACCACCTGATCCCCGGCATCCAGGGCGGCAGCAACGGCGTTACCCCCGAGGGTGTTTCCATGACCGTGAAGCACTTCCCCGGCGGCGGTGCCCGTGAGAACGGCTTTGACCCCCACTATGCAGCAGGCCAGTGGAACATCTACGCCACCCCCGGCTCCCTGCAGAAGTACCACATCCCGGCATTCCGCGCGGCCATCCGCCACAATGCCGAGTCCATCATGCCCTACTACTCCAAGCCCAGCGCCGAGAAGAGCGCTCCGCAGGAGGACTTCAACGGCAACCCCATCGAGCTCCAGCCCTACGGCTTTGCCTACAACAAGGTGTTCATCGACGGCCTGCTGCGCGGCCAGATGGGCTTCAAGGGCTACATCAACTCCGACACCGGCATTGTTCACAATATGTGCTGGGGCGTTGACATGCTGGACGAGCCCGAGCGCATCGGCTATGCCGTCACCCAGAGCGGCGTGGACCTGATCTCCGGCCTGCTGGACAACGAGCTGGGCGAGGAGAGCTACGCCCGCGGCACCAACGACTACTACGACACCCACGCAGTGCCCGCCGGCTTCAAGAAGGAAGATCTGGTGCTGACCGATGCCAGCCTGAACCGCGCTGTCAGCCGCACCCTGACCGAGCTGTTCCGTCAGGGCATGTTCGAGGACACCTACGCCGACCCCAGGAAGGCCGCCGAGGTCGTTGCCACCAAGGCCGACTGGGAGGAAGCTTCCCGCGTGCACCGCGAGTCCGTTGTCCTGCTGAAGAACGACGGCACCCTGCCCCTGAAGGACGGCACCAAGGTCTACGCTGAGGCCTTTGGCAAGAGCGCCGAGGCCGGTGAGGCCGCCACCAAGGCCCTGCGCGAGATGCTGGGCAATGTTGCTCTGGTGGATACCCCCGATGAGGCCCAGGTGGCCCTGCTGATGGTCAGCCCCCAGTCCGGTGCATACTTCAACGCCACCCCGGGCTACCTGGAGCTGGACATCTGCGAGGACAAGACTGTCTGCAACGTGGACGAGAGCGGCAAGCCCACCACCGAGACCCACAAGGAGACCACTCTGGTGGGTGCAAACCGTCTGGCCGGTATCGCTGCTGCGGTCCACGCCCACGGCGGCAAGGTCGTTTCCAACATCAACTGCCCGCTGGCCTGGGAGGTCGGCAATGTGGAGAAGGTCTCCGACGCTCTGACCGTCGGCTTTGACACCTACCCCTCCGCAACGCTGGATGTGATGTTCGGCCGCTTTGCTCCCGTTGGCAAGCTGCCCCTGACCCTGCCCAAGGGCGACGAGGTGCTGGCTGTGAACGCAGACGGTGTCTGCATCAGCCCCAACGACGTGCCCGGCTTTGCAAAGGATGCCTACATGCCCGACAGCATGAAGGACGAGAACGGCAAGGCTTACGCCTACCGTGATGCCGCAGGCAACTACTACGAGATGAACTTCGGCCTGACGTTCTGAGGGAAGCCCTCTCCGTCTCGCCCAAACCAAAGGAGACACTTTCCATGGCACAAACGCAGAAAAAACAGCAGGATATGGGCACGGGTGACGTGAAAAAGCTCCTGCTTCAGCTGATGATCCCTGCCGTTGTGGCGCAGGTGGTCAACCTGCTGTACAACATCGTGGACCGCATCTACATCGGCCACATCCCGGGGATCGGCGCGGCGGCTCTGACCGGCGTGGGCCTGTTTACCCCCATCCTGATGCTTCTGAACGCCTTTGCCATGCTCATCGGCTCCGGCGGTGCCCCCCGCACCGCCATCGCCATGGGCCAGGGCGACAAGAAGCAGGCAGAAAAGATCGTCAGCAACAGCTTTACCATGCTGTTGCTCTTCTCGGTCGTCCTGACCATCGTCTTTTACGCCGCCGCACCCACCCTGCTGCGGCTGTTTGGTGCCAGTGACACCACCCTGCCCTACGCTCTGGCTTACAGCCGCATCTACATTCTGGGCACCATCTGCGTGCTGATCGTGCTTGGCATGAACACCTTCATCACCGCGCAGGGCTTTGCCAAGATCAGTATGCTGACCACCATTATCGGTGCGGTCATCAACATCGTGCTGGACCCCATCCTCATCTTTGGGCTGGGCATGGGCGTAAAGGGCGCTGCCATTGCCACCGTGCTGAGCCAGGCAGTGGGTGCCATCTGGGTCATCCGCTTCCTCACCGGCCCCAAGACCATCCTCAAGATCCGCAAAGAGGACATGAAGCTGGAAGGGAAGATCATCATGCCCGTGCTGGCACTGGGCATTTCCACCTTCGTCATGCTCTCCACCGAGAGCCTGCTGTCCATCAGCTTCAGCTCCAGCCTGGCCCGCTACGGCGGTGACGTGGCCGTGGGTGCCATGACCGTGATCACCAGCGCCTCCCAGCTGTGCACCATGCCCATCTCGGGCATCTGCCAGGGCGGCCAGCCGGTGATGAGCTTCAACTTCGGCGCAGGCAAGAAAGACCGCGTCAAGCAGGCGTTCCGCTTCCAGCTGACCCTCTGCCTGAGCTACACCACCATCTTCTGGCTGCTGATGATGCTGGTTCCCGGTGCAGTGGCGGGCATCTTCACCTCGGATGCCTCACTGATCGATTACACCACCTGGGCCATGCGCATCTACATGGTGGGCATCTTCTCCACCGGTGTCCAGATCGCCTGCCAGCAGAGCTTTATGGCGCTGGGTCAGGCCAAGGTCAGCCTGCTGCTGGCCTGCCTGCGCAAGCTCATCCTGCTCATTCCCCTCATCTTCATCCTGCCCCATGTGGTTGCGAACCCCGTGTTCGGCGTGTTCCTTGCCGAACCCGTCAGTGACATCATCGCCGCTGTCGTGACCGCCACCACCTTCTTCCTCCAGTTCAATAAGATCCTGGACAAGGGCGCTGGCAGGGTCTGATGAGGGCCCCGGCCTGAGCCGCAGACCCTGAGAGAAACCATAAGAACCCCGGAGCTGCAGTTTCCTGCAGCTCCGGGGTTCTTTCTCGTTTTTACAGACCTGCCAGCAGGATGGCCAGCACGGCTTTCTGCACATGGAGACGGTTCTCCGCTTCGGTGAAGATCTCGTCGGCGTGCTCTTCAAAGACAGCGGCGGAGATCTCCTCGCCCCGGTGCGCAGGCAGGCAGTGGAGGAGCATGGCATCGGGCTTTGCGCCCTCCATCAGCCTGCTGGTCACCTGAAAGCCCGCGAAATCCCGCAGGCGGCGCTCACTTTCGGGGGTACCGGGGGCCGTGTTCCATGCAGCGGTCACCACCACATCGGCATCCTTCACACCCTCGGCGGGGTCGGTAAGCAGGTGAAACTTTTCGCCATACTTGTGGGCGAACATCAGCACGTCGGCGGCAGGGCGGTAGCCTTCGGGGCAGACGCAGGTCACACGCATCCCTGCCAGCAGGCCGCCTGCGATGAGGCTGTTTGCCATGCTGCAGCCATCGCCAATAAAGCAGAGCTTCTGGCCCTCCAGCGTGCCCCGGCGTTCCCGGATGGTCATCAGGTCGGCCAGCACCTGGCAGGGGTGGGCGTAATCGGTCAGGCCGTTGATGACGGGCACGCCCGCCAGTTCAGCAAATTCTTCCAGATCGCACTGACGGTAAGTGCGCCAGACGACACAGTCATAATAGCGGCCCAGCACCCGTGCGGTGTCCTTGAGGGGCTCGCCACGGCCGGACTGCTGCAGCTCGGTGGCCGCGTTCATGTAGTGGCCCAGACCGCCCAGCTGGTAGACGCCCACTTCAAAGCTGTTGCGGGTGCGGGTGGAGTTCTTGGAGAACATCAGCGCCACGCTTTTTCCCGCCAGCAGGGGAGGGGTGCCCCCGGCTTTCTGCTGGGCTTTGAGCTGGTCGGCCACATCCAGGATGTGGGTCACCTCGCCGGGGGTGAGGTCGCTCATTTTCAGCAGATGTTTCATGCCGTTTCCTCCACCGTCTTGGGCTGCATCCCGGTGAGCACTTCGCCCAGAATTTCCAGCGCCATGTCCACATCGTGGGCGGTGAGGGTCAGCGGGGGCAGCAGGCGGAGACGGGTCTTGGCCGTCAGCACCAGCAGGCCCTTTTCACGGCAGGCAGCCAGCACATCGGCGGCCTGGATGCCCTCCAGGAAATCAATGCCCACCATCAGGCCAATGCCCGAAAGGCTTTTGACCCGGGGCAGCTTGGCAAGGCCGGTGCGGAGCTGGACGGCCCGCTCATTGACATTGGAGAGGAACGCGGCGTCCATCCGGTCCACCACCACGTTGGCACCGGCGCAGACCACCGGGTTTCCGCCAAAGGTGGAGCCGTGGCTGCCGGGGCCCATGCCCTCGGCCACTTTTTCATTCATCAGCACCGCGCCAATGGGCAGGCCGCCGCCCAGGCCTTTGGCCAGCGTAACGATATCCGGCTTGAGGTTGTAGTGCTCACAGCAGAGGAATGTACCCGTGCGGCCCACACCGGTCTGCACCTCGTCCACAATGAGGATGAGGTCTTTTTCATCGCAGAGCGCGCGGACGGCCTGCACATATTCCGGGTCCAGCGCCATGACACCGCCCTCGCCCTGCACCAGCTCCAGCAGGATGGCGCAGGTGTGGCGGTCCACCAGCTCGGTCAGGGAGTTGATATCCCCCGCCGGGACATACTGGAAACCGTCGTTGAACGGGCCGAAGTACTGGTGGAAGACCTCCTGACCGGTGGCGGTCAGGGTGGCGATGGTACGGCCATGGAAGCTGTTGACCAGCGTGATGATCGTATCACGGCCCTTGCCGTAGTGGTCAAAGCTGTATTTGCGGGCCGCCTTGATGGCACCCTCGTTGGCCTCGGCACCCGAGTTGCCAAAGAAGACTTTGCTCATGCCGGTGCGCTTGCAGAGCTTTTTGGCCAGCTTGCCGCAGGGGGCAGTGTAATACAGGTTGGAGGTGTGCTGCAGCTTGTGGGCCTGCTCCGACACGGCCTCGGCCCAGGTCAGGTCACAGTAGCCCAGACTGTTGACGCCGATGCCGCTGGTAAAATCAAGGTATTTCTGGCCCTCGGGGCCCTCGGCATAGAGGCCGTGGCCTTTTTCGAGGACAACAGGGTTGCGGCCATAGGTATGCAGGACATATTCGTTGTCCCGCTTGATGACTTTTTCGGAATCCATAATGTTACCTCCTGATCGTAGGGCTTCTCTTGCTCTCTATTATATCGCCCTACTGTGCTTTCCGCAATCCTTATTCCCGATGGCTGCGGCGGTAGAAACGGGTACCGGAGCCGCGGTCCGAGAACAGTTCCAGAAGGATGGAGTGGGGCACACGGCCATCAATGATGACAGCCTCGTGCACGCCCTGATAGATGGCATCGGCCATGCCGCCAATCTTGGGGATCATGCCGCCTGCAATGATCCCGGCGGATTTGTAGCCCTCGATCTCGGAGACTTCCACCTCGGGGATGAGGGTGGTCTCATCGTTCTTGTCCCGCAGCAGGCCGGCAATATCGGTCATGGAGACCAGCTTCTCGGCCTTGAGGGCAATGGCGATCTGGGCCGCGGCCGTATCGGCGTTGACATTGTAGGCCTGGCCCAGGTCGTCCATGCCAACCGTGGCGATGACCGGGATGAAACCGCCGTCCAGCAGGCTGGAGATCAGGGTGGCGTCCACATGGACGATCTCGCCCACATGGCCCAGCTGGGGGTCCAGCTCGGTGCAGC
>OGDE01001857.1_pt1 | contig 11858 bp, 10 predicted proteins | sample 1570321 | NCBI WGS metagenome assembly OGDE01 (sample SAMEA2581976, study PRJEB24529) | metagenome | biome: Human gut stool | place: China | collected 2011 | reverse complement strand
CCCCCCCATCACTTTGACCATCAGGATAAAAAATGTTCAGGAAGACTCTCGCTTCTCTGGCCGTCCTCGCCACCTGCACAGGCGCCGCTGCGGGCGAAATCATCATGTACGGCCGCGTGGACACCGGCCTCGAATACATTCACACGGACGCCGGCAACGGCGAAAGCACGAGCTCCTTCGGTCTCGCCTCGGGCACCAACACCGCGAGCCGCTTCGGCCTCAAGGGCGAGGAGGATCTTGGCAACGGCCTCAAGGCGGGCTTCGTGCTCGAAAACGGCTTCACGTCCGACGATGGCGCCTTCAAGACATCGGGCCGAATCTTCGATCGCGAGGCGCTGCTCTGGGTGAGCGGAGACTTCGGTGAAGTCGGCGCAGGTCGTCTTGGCGAACTGGCTTCGGGCAACGGCCGCTACAGCCTCTTCGGCTCGCAGGTCAATCCGATGTCGACGAGCTGGGGCGCGCTTGTGGGTTACCGCGGCGTGATGGCCGGCGGCTTCGGCCGCATGGACAACACGGTCGTCTACAAGACGCCGAAGTTCGCAGGCGTGAACGTGCTCGCGCAGTACTCCTTCAAGAAGGACAACGCCAGCAAGGCATACGGTTCGGGAGCCTCCGCCGTCAATGCAGACTGGGCGGACCAGCGCGAGGGTTCCTCCGCCGTCGATCGTCATTACGCGCTCGGCGTCTCCTACCAGTCCTCCGACCTCTATCTGACGGGCGTCGTGACTCAGACGAATCTCGCTTCGACCGGCAACGGTGCCGATCCCGACGCCGAGGATCCGTTCACGGTCTGCCTGGGCGGCAACTACGTCGTCGATGGCGTCAGGCTCTATCTCGCCGCCGAATATTTCAAGGAGTCCAAGCCGGGCATGACGCAACTTCAGGAGGCTCAGGAGAGCACGCGTCTTGACGGCTACGGCCTGACGCTCGGCGCCTACATGCCCGTGATGGGCGGCAAGTTCAGGGGCTTCGTGGGCTACATGGATGCCGAGGATCAGGCTCATTCGGGCGCCGAGGCACGCGACTTCAACCGCTATGTCGTGACGGTCGGCTACGAATATCCGTTCAGCAAGCGCACCTATGTCTACGCCGGTGCGGGCTACTACATGGACCGCTACGACTACAAGGTCGAGAACTGTGCCGACAAGGCCACTCAGATTGTGGGCGCCTTAGGCCTCGCCCACAAGTTCTGAGCGACAGAAAAAAAACTGATTGCGTGAAAACGCTCGTATTTGGCTGCGGCTGTGCCGCAGCCTTTTTCTCTAGCTATCGGTTAGATGAATAAGTTTTGCGGAGTGGCTTCCGGGCACCAGAAGCCACTCCGCAACCTTGTAATACGCCGTATTTTAAACCGCAAGTTGCGTGGCTTCCGCGTTGATGAGACAATGCGTTTCCTCGTTCGGCCAAGTTTAGCTTCCTGATTTGGCCAAAATTTACTTCCTGATTTGGCTGTTTTTTCTTCTGTGTGTGCGTGAAGGCACGTGCGCAGCTCCATGTATTTTTTGTTATGTCTCTCCAATGGCAATTCGCTTCTGGATGAAGACAGGGGGGCGTAGAGTTACGCAAAAACGCTCACAATTTCGGAAGCTGATCAAAGGATGAAAAAAAACAGGGCCCGGAACTTGGTTCCGAGCCCTGTTCAGAAACTGGCGGAGAAGGGGGGATTCGAACCCCCGAGGCCCTTATTCGGACCTGCACCCTTAGCAGGGGTGTGCATTCGACCTCTCTGCCACTTCTCCGCAGAAATCCTTCCGCATGCGGTCGCGGTCGATGCGTATCGCAGGCGGGATGCTCTTGTATCTGCCGTCGGATCGGATTAGTCATTTCCATCGGCCCTCGAACATCAGGAGTGGAAGCATAGCATGCCAAAAGGGAAAAAGCAAAAAAAACTGAAAAAAAGTCCGCCGCCTCCCTCCGAAGCCGCCTGCAGTCGCCGGGCGGCCGAGAAACGGCCTCCCGACAAAGACAAAGCCGCCGATGCTTTCACATCGACGGCTTCCGAATTGGGTGGTGCGGTAGGCAGGATTCGAACCCACGACCCTCTGGTTCGTAGCCAGATACTCTATCCAACTGAGCTACTACCGCACTCGAGGATTTGAATGATACAGAGGTTTCGGGGAAATGCAAAATCGCATATGAAACAAAATGTTTCTGTCTCTTGGGCGTCCAATCCGTTTTCGGTGGCTCCATGGGAGGCGGATGAACGAAAATAGGGGGGCTTGAGGTTAGACAACGTGTCTGCGGAACGATAAAATTACATGTTTAAATCCGGGGTCGCCCGCCTTGCGGCGGCGGAGCCGGACCGAACAAGTTTTTGACACGGACGCCCGACCCTGCGTCCTGCCTCAGCATGCATCCACGTCTCAGCCTGAAAAATATCACCAAGCGGTACCCGGGGATCGTTGCCAACGACGGCATCAACATGGATATCGCCCCCGGTGAAGTGCTCGCCGTCCTCGGAGAGAACGGCGCCGGCAAGTCCACCCTCATGAAGATCATCTACGGCTCGGTGCGCCCCGACGAGGGGAGCCTCGAGTTCGACGGCAGGCCCCTCGACGTATCGAGTCCCGCCGAAGCTCGTGCGAGCGGCATTGCGATGGTGCATCAGCACTTCGCGCTCTTCGATACGCTGACGGTGGCCGAGAACGTGGCCCTCGGGCTTCCGCCCGGCCGCTCCACGGCCGAAATCTCCGAGGAGGTGAAGACGCTCGGCGAGAAGTACGGACTTGAGGTGGATCCCGCTGCGGTCGTCTACGAGCTCTCGATGGGTGAGCGCCAGCGCGTGGAGATCATCCGCGCCCTGATGACGAATCCCAAGCTCCTCATTCTTGACGAGCCCACCTCGGTGCTCGTGCCCCAGGCCGTCAGGAAGCTCTTCGTGACGCTTCACCGTCTGGCTGAGGAAGGCGTCTCCATTCTCTTCATCTCCCACAAGCTTGACGAAATCCGCGAGCTCGCCGACCGCTGCGTCGTGCTGCGTGCGGGCAGGATCGTCTCGTCCGTCAATCCGAAGGCCGAAACCGAGGCGTCGCTTGCCCGTCTGATGATCGGCGCTGAGCCGCCCGCGATCCGCGAGGCCTCGGGCACGCCGGGCGAAGTGGTCTTCGAGATGAAGGACGTCAGCTATCCCGGCTCGCTGCGCGTGTGCGGCATCGAGAACGTCTCCGTGGCCGTGCGCAAGGGCGAGATCGTCGGCGTCGCCGGCATCTCGGGCAACGGTCAGGCGCGCCTGATGGCGGTCGCCGCGGGCGAGGCCCCCGTCGCCGACGAGGGCGTCATGCTCTTCGGCAAGCCCGTCGGCAGCCTCGGCACCCGTGACCGCCGCCGCCTCGGCCTGCGCTACGTGCCCGAGCAGCGCCTCGGCCACGCCGCCGTGCCCGAAATCTCGCTCCAGACGAACACCTATCTCACGGGTGACGACCTCGTGAAGCACGGCTTCATCCTCGAGGAGAAGGCCCTGCGCTTCACGGAGAAGATCATCGAGCGCTTCCACGTGAAGACCCCGTCCCCGCAGAAGCATGCGGGCGGCCTCTCGGGCGGCAATCTGCAGAAGTTCATCATGGGCCGCGAGATTCTTCAGAATCCGGGCGTGCTCATCGTCAATCAGCCCACCTGGGGCGTCGACGTCGGCGCCGCCGCCACAATCCGCAACGCGCTGATGCGCCTGCGCGAGGACGGCGCGGCCGTGCTCGTCGTTTCCGAGGAAGTCGACGAACTCTTCGAGATCTGCGACCGCATCGCGGTCATGTACCGCGGCCATCTCTCTCCCGCCGTTCCCAAGTCTGAAATGAACATTGAAATCGTCGGTCGCTGGATGTCCGGTCTCTGGCCCGACGGCCCCGCCGGCGCGTCCGGTCATGAAGGAGGCGAAGCATGAATTTCCCCATTGCCATGACCTCGCGTCAGGAGCCCGCCCGCAGCCTGCGCTGGCTGTCGCCCGCGCTTGCACTCCTGCTCACGGTCGTCGCGGGCGCCGTGATCTTCGCCGCGCTCGGCAAGGATCCTGTCGAGGCCCTCGTCACCTTCTTCATCTCTCCGCTCGACAGCCTGAGCGGCTGGGCCGAGGTGTGCGTCAAGATGACGCCGCTGCTGCTCTGCTCCGTGGGCCTCGTGGTGTGCTTCCGCGCCAACGTCTGGAACATCGGCGCCGAGGGCCAGCTCGTTGCGGGCGCCATTGCGGGCGGCGCGGTCGCCCTGATGTGCAACGACACGACGGGCCCCTGGTTCGTCGTCCTCGTCATGCTGGCCTCTGCGCTCGGCGGCGCCCTCTGGGGCGCGATCACGGCGCTTCTTCGCCACAAGTTCCACGCCAACGAGATTCTTGTCTCGCTCATGCTCGTCTACGTGGCGCAGTTCCTGCTCTCCTGGGCCGTCCAAGGGCCGCTGCGCGATCCCGACGGCTTCGGCTTCCCGCAGACCGCGCTCTTTGAAAGCGGCGCGCTCCTGCCCGTCATCCTCGAGGGCACCCGCCTGCACGCAGGCGCCCTGATGGCCGTCATCGCCGCGCTCGGCATCTGGGTCCTCATGGACAAGATGGAGATCGGCATGGAGTTCAAGATCTCCGGCATGGCGCCGCTCGCCGCTCGTTATGCGGGCTACCGTCCCGGTCACCTGATCTGGATCTCGATGCTCATCTGCGGCGCCCTCGCGGGTCTTGCCGGCGGCATCGAGGCCGCGGGTCCGCTCGGCCAGCTCACCCCGACCATCTCTCCGGGGTACGGCTTTGCGGCCATCATCGTCGCCTTCGTGGGTCGCCTGACGCCGCTGGGCTGCGTGCCCGCCGCGTTCATCATGGCGCTCTTCTATCTCGGCGGCGAGCTCGCGCAGAGCCGCCTCGGCCTTCCGTCCTCGATCACGGGTGTCTACCAGGGCCTTCTTCTCTTCTTTATACTCGCCTGCGATACGATGATCTTCTATCAGTTCAAGTGGATCGGCTTCAAGAAGGAGGCTGCCTGATGAGTCTCGCCGCATCGATCATTTCCTCCACGCTCAACGCGGGGACGCCCCTTCTCATCGCCGCCGTCGGCATCATCATTCATGAGAAGTCGGGCGTGCTCAACCTCGGCATCGAGGGCATCATGCTCATGGGCGCCGTTTCGGGCTTTGCGGTGACGCATGTCACGGGCAGCTTCGAGCTCGGCTTTCTCGCGGGCATGGGCGTAGGCCTTCTGCTCGGCCTGCTCTTTGCGTTCTTCACGATCGGCCTTCGCGCCAACCAGTACGCCGCAGGTCTTGCGCTCACGCTCTTCGGCACGGGGCTCTCGGCCTTCCTCGGCCAGTCCCTGCAGGGCGCCGCGCTTCCCGGCCGCGCTCCGCTCGGCATCCCGGGCCTCGAGGGCATTCCGTTCCTCGGCGAGGCGTTCTTCTCCCAGCACTGGCTCGCCTATGCTGCGCTTGCGATGATCGCGGGCGTCTGGTACTTCCTCTTCAAGTCTCGTCCCGGCCTCATTCTCCGAGCCGTCGGCGAGTCTCCCGAGTCTGCATTCGCGCTCGGCTATCCCGTGCGCCTCATCCGCTTCTGGGCCGTACTCTTCGGTGCCATGATGGCGGGGCTTGCGGGCGCCTATCTCTCGCTGGTCTACACGCCGCTCTGGGTCGAGGGCATGGTTGCGGGCCGAGGCTGGATCGCGCTTGCGCTCGTGACGTTCGCCACCTGGCGCCCCGCGCGCGTGCTCGTCGGCGCCTACCTCTTCGGCGGCGTCACGATGCTTCAGTTCGCGGTTCAGGGCATGGGCATCGACATCGCGCCGCAGTTCATGGCCATGACGCCGTACATCGCGACGATTCTCGTGCTGGTTCTCATCAGCCGCAATCCCGCCTGGATCCGGCTCAACGTGCCCGCCTCGCTCGGCAAGCCGTTCGCGCCGCGCAGCTAAGAATTTCACCTGCCGGGGAGGTAGGCACGTCCTGCCTTCTTGGCTAAACTAGCCATTGATTCTTTTACTTCTGTCTTCAGGAGAATTCATCCATGCAAAAACGTACTGCCTTCAAGCTCTGCCTCGCCGGCGCCACCGCCGTCGCGCTCAACGCCGCCCCGGTCGCCGTCTTCGCCAAGGACGAGCCGCTGAAGGTCGCCTTCGTCTACGTCAGCCCGGCCAACGAGGAAGGCTGGTCCTCCCAGCATGACATCGCCCGCAAGTTCGTCGAAGAGAAGTTCGGCGACAAGATCAAGGTGACCTGGATCGAGAACATCCCTGAAAACGCCGACGCCCAGCGCGTCATCCGCGACCTCGCCCAGCAGGGCAACAAGATCATCTTCGCGACGTCGTTCGGCTACATGAACTCCGTCATGAAGGTCGCCAAGCAGTTCCCGAACGTCTACTTCGAGCACGCCACGGGCTACAAGACGAGCAAGAACGTCAAGAACTACACGGCCCGCTTCTATGAAGGCCGCTACCTCGCCGGCATGCTCGCCGCCGCCACGACGAAGACCAACATCCTCGGCTACGTCGCCGCCCTTCCGATTCCCGAAGTGTTCCAGGGCATCAACGCCTACACGCTCGGCGCCCGCGCCGTGAACCCGAACATCGAGGTTCGCGTCGTCTGGACGTCCTCCTGGTACGATCCGGGCAAGGAAGCCGACGCCACGAAGGCCCTCATCGGCATGAAGGCCGACGTGATCACGCATCACACGAACTCCACGGCCGTCGCCTCCACCTGCGAAGAAGCCAAGGTTCCGGTCATCTCCTACAACTCCGCCATGCACAAGGCTGCTCCGACGATGCTTCTCGGCGGCGTCGTGCACCGCTGGGAGGAGTACTACACGAACGAAATCCAGAAGGTGCTTGACGGCAAGTGGGACAACACCCCGGTCTGGGGCGGCGTGAACGTCCACATGATCGAGCTTGCCGACATGACCCCGAAGGCTCCGGAAAACGTCGCCTCCCGCATCAAGGCCACCTACGCCAAGCTTGAAAAGGGCGAGTTCCATCCGTTCACGGGCCCGGTTGTCAGCAATGAAGGCAAGGTCATGATTCCGGAAGGCAAGGTCGCTACCGACGAAGAACTCCAGCAGATGATGTACTTCGTTGAAGGCGTGGCCAGCAAGGTCCCGACCGCCAAGTAATCCGCTCTCAAGGGCTTGATTCAGGGCCTCTTCCTCCTTCGGGAGGCAGAGGCCTTTTTGCATTCTCGGCACGCGTCGTGCGAGGCATGAGTCTTTTCGCGGGCTCGGCTAAGATAGCGTTCCGAACGGGGCGAGCGCCCCGGCACTTTTTCCGGATGCCGACATGACGACCGACACGCTTCTTCTGATACTTACGGGCCTGTGCGCCTTTCTCGCCGCCGCAGTGGTCTGGCTCGTACTCGAAATGCGCCTTCTGAAGATCCAGACTTCGGAGAATCTGCGGCGCGACGAGCAGGACGAGATGATCGAGGCGATCCTCACGGGGGTGAGGAGCGAGCGCCAGGAGGTGCAGCAGGCGGTCCTCAACGTCGAGCGCGGCGTCTCGCAGACGCTGGCGGGGCTGACCGGCTACCTCACCGAACAGCAGAACAGGAGCGCGGCCGAGGTGCGCACGCTCAACGAGACGGCCAGACAGTCGCTTGCCGAGACGCGCGAGGTGATGAACCGCCAGCTCCTTGAGCTGCAGGGGCTGGTGGACGCGCGCTTTGCGAAAATCATCGAGACGAATGCATCGGCGAGCGAAGCGCTCGGCGCGAAGCTCGAGTCCAAGTTCTCCGAGATCCGCACGAGTGTTGAGGCTAGCCTTGAGAAGGTGCGCGCAGGCAACGAGGCCCGCCTTGAGGAGATGCGCGCGACGGTTCAGGAAAAGCTCGACCGCACGCTCTCCGAGCGCCTCACGGCGAGCTTCAGGACTGTGGACGAGAAGCTCGGCCTCGTGCAGACGGGGCTGGGCGAGATGCGCACGATGGCCGAGAGCGTCAGGGACCTCAAGGGCATCCTCGCAAACGTGAAGACCCGCGGCACCTTCGGCGAGACGCAGCTCGCCGCCATCCTCGCCAATATCCTCACGCCCGCGCAGTACGGCGCCCAGGTGAAGGTCGTGCCGGGCAGCCGCGAGGCGGTGGACTTTGCGGTGAGGATGCCGGGCGCTTCGGGAGACGGCCCCTGTTGGCTCCCTATGGACTCGAAGTTCCCTGTTGAGGACTATGCACGCTTGCTTGATGCCGAGGCGAGGACGGATGCGGCTGCGGCCGCCCAAGCGAGGGCGGCGCTTGAGAGGGCCGTCCTTGTGCAGGCAAAGTCGATTCATGACAAGTACGTCAGGCCGCCCTACACGACGGAGTTCGCCGTGATGTACCTGCCGAGCGAGGGACTTTATGCGGAGGTGATCAGGATTCCGGGGCTCTTCGAGAAGCTTCAGCGCGACTGGCGGATCACGCTCGCGGGGCCGACGGTCGTATCGGCGCTCGTCAACAGCCTGCAGATGGGCTTTGTAACTCTTGCGCTTCAGGAGCGTTCGAGCGAGGTCTGGAAGGTGCTCGGCGAGGTCAAGGGTGAGTTCCTGCAGTTCGCCGAGGGCTTCGCGAAGGTGCAGAAGAAGTTCTCCGAGGCGCAGTCGAGCCTTGATGCGATGAAGACGCGGCAGAACGTGATGCAGAAGAAGATGAGTTCGATTGAGGCGGCTGGTCTTCTCGAGGAAGATGGGCAGGAAGAGACGGGCGCCGCGGACAAACTGTCTCAAGGCGTACGAGGTTCGAACGCGAGCGTTGCGGCTGGGCTAAACTGAACGCATGGCCGCCGCGGGTGCGGCGCTTTCAAGGAGTAAATATGAAGAAGATCATGCTTGCCGCCATGATGATCTGCGGCGCCGTTGCGCTTGCCGGATGCAACACTGTCGCCGGTTTCGGCACCGACCTCAAGAAGGGTGCCAACCATGTCGGCACGGCGCTTGAGAGCGTCGGTTCCAAGGGCCAGAGCAGTCAGGCGCCTGCCAAGTCGGCAGAATCCAAAACGGTCGAGGACAAGTAAGTCCTTTCCGTCAAGCGAATGAACGGGACCCGCTTCGAACGTCGAAGCGGGTCCTTTTTCTAAGCGCGGGGTTCAGGTCTGGGTGAGGGCCGTGCTTACGCGTCGTTTTCCTGCGCATTGTGCGGACGACGGCGGAAGCGGTTTCGCAGGCCGCCAAGGCGACGGTGATGCTGCGGCTTGGGTTCGAGCGCGGGGTCCTGGGCCGGGGCGCCGTTGTAGCGCGGGATGTCGGCGGGGACCGGGGCGAGTTCGCCGAATTCGGGCGTTTCGCCTGCGAGGAACTTCTTCTCGTAGTCTTCGAGCGCGCGGCCCACGATCTTCGACAGACCGATCAGGGCGATGATGTTCGGGATCGCCATCAGGCCGTTGAAAAGGTCGGCGAGCTCCCACACGAGGGTGACGTGGAGGAAGGAGCCGGCCATGATGAAGGCGAGGACGAGCACGCGGTAGATCGAGACGTAGCGCACGCCGACGAGGTACTTGACGTTCTGCTCGGCGAAGAAGTACCAGCCGACGATGGTCGTGAAGGCGAAGAAGAGCAGGCAGACCGCGACGAAGCCGTTGCCGATCGTGCCCAGACCGAGCGTGAAGGCCTTCTGGGTGAGCGCGATGCCGGTCGTCGTGCCGTCAAGCGAACCCGTGCAGAGGATTACGAAGGCGGTCATGTTCACGACGATGAACGTGTCGATGAAGAGGCCGATGATGGCGGCGAGCCCCTGTTCGGCGGGGTGCTTGACGCGGGCCACGGCGTGGGCGTGCGGGGTCGAGCCCATGCCGGCTTCGTTCGAGAAGAGGCCGCGGGCGACGCCGTAGCGGATGGCTTCCTTGATGCCGGCGCCGATGACGCCGCCGGTGGCGGCCATCGGGTCGAAGGCGCCCACGAAGATCATTTCAAGGGCATGCATCACGCCTTCGAGGTTCGTGAAGATGATGGTGAGCGAGCCGATGACGTAGATGAGGGCCATGATCGGGACCATCTTTTCGGCGAACGAGGCGATGCGACGGATGCCGCCGATGAAGATGAAGCCGGCGATGATGAAGGTGAAGATGCCGGTGACCCAGGTCGGGACGTTGAAGGCAGTGTAGAAGGCGCCGGCGATCGAGTTGGCCTGCACCATGTTGCCCACGAAGCCGAGCGCGATGATGATCGCGACCGAGAAGAAGGCGGCGAGCGTCTTGCTGCCGAGACCCTGGCTGATGTAGTAGGCCGGGCCGCCGGTCAGGTGGCCGTGGGCGTCGCGGGTGCGGTAGAGCTGGGCGAGGACGGCTTCGGAGAAGATGGTCGCCATGCCGAAGAAGGCGGCGATCCACATCCAGAAGATGGCGCCCGGACCGCCCATGGCGATGGCAGTGGCCACGCCGGCGAGGTTGCCCGTGCCCACCTGGGCCGAGATGGCCGTCGCGAGCGACTGGAAGGAGGACATGCCGTCCTTGTCGGCCTTGCGGCCGAAGAGCGTGATGCCGCCGAAGACGTGCTTGACGGCCATGACGAAGCGCTTGATCTGAACGAATCGAAGCTTGAAGGTGAAGTACAGGCCCGTGCCGACGAGCAGCGGAATGAGGCCGTACATGCCCCAGAGCAGGCTGTTGATGCTCTGAATGATTTGAGTGGTCTGATCCACGGTGATGACTCCGGTTTTTGCTTGAAAAGTGGGGCAGTCTTCGGGCGGAGTTTGTCCGAATCTGGGCCTTATGATTCTGACCGGGGAGGCAGGAAGCGGACACTTGGAAACGATCCTGCGGACAAGCGGTTGAAGAATAATGATTCGCCCGGTCCCGGGTTCTCAGGCGGAACCCGAGCCTTCATTCTATGAATTGATTCGGGAATCGCGGGACGCCCCGGGACGCATTCAGGGGATGGGCATTCTGCCTAGATTCGGGGGAAACGCCTGTGCGTGTGGCGCTGGTGGAGTTTCGTATCGTTTCGGATGATTTCGGGGTTCGTTGACGCGCGTCAAGGCGGTTAGGGAGAGTCGGCGGATGGCTTGCGGCACAGGCTAAGGCGTATTCCCTAGGTGGTTCCGACGGGATTGGGTGACACGAAACAGGGGCTTCTCAGACGGAGCGGAAACGGCTAAAATAATCGGCCTTTTTCTTCCTCTGTTTTTTGGAGTCGTACATGCTGCGAAAGTTCATGCGCGGTGCGCTTTATGTCGCCTTCGCCATGGTGGCCCTCTGGATCATCGTCAACGTCATCGCCATGGCGAAGTACGCGCTCAGCTGAGCGCGTCGAGCCTCGCCGCCGTCTCTTCGGGACGCAAGGCGCAGGCGCCGTATCGCTTCATCTTGCGGCCGGCCTTGAGCACGAGCTTGTCCTTGCTCACAAGAAGCTTTGCGCCGCCCGCAAGCGTGAGCGTGAAGAACTTCTGGTCAAGGGGGTCCCTGCACTGGACCGTGATGACGTCGGCCGCCTCCCTGATCTTCTCCTCGTCGACGGGCACGCTCATCGAGCACCAGAGCGCTGCGAGTCTCGCCGCCTCGTCCTCGTCGCCCGTGAACGCGGGGCGCGAGAGCACCTCCGCAAGCTCCATGACCGCCTCGCCCGAGCGCAGCGCATGGATGCGCCCTTCCTCGAGGGCTCGTCTCAAGTCCTCAGAATGTGGGTCTTCCCAGTAGATGAGGTCGAGCACGACGTTGGTGTCGATGACGGCGGGCACGCCCCTCGGTTCGGAACCTGCCAGGGCAATGACTTCGGCAGCTACGCGGCTGCTCAGGCGTTCGGTAAGCGGCATGAAGATCTTTTCGGAATGTTGCTGGGCCGTGAAAAGGTCGCGGTGAGGGACTGACGGCCGATGAAAATATGTTGACGTTCTCTCTGCCGTGAACGACGGAGATTCTCTACTGCGTCAGCAACTTGCGCTGCTGATCACTTCGGTGGATTCCTGCTGCTGATTCGGCGCCGGCTTTTTAGACCGACCCAAAT
>OGDE01001843.1_pt1 | contig 11936 bp, 8 predicted proteins | sample 1570321 | NCBI WGS metagenome assembly OGDE01 (sample SAMEA2581976, study PRJEB24529) | metagenome | biome: Human gut stool | place: China | collected 2011 | reverse complement strand
TTAATCAGAGGGTCCTTGGTTCAAGTCCAAGAGGAAGAGCAAAAAAGGTTCGTCATTACGGCGAACCTTTTTTTGTTGGATATCCCATTTCCTCCAGAGGAGCCCCCAAAAAATATCCCATTCCTTACCTCACCAGGTTACAAGAATGGGATATACAAACAAAACAAACAACAAGGCCATCCGTCACAGACAGCCATTGTATATGATAAGAGATTCTATATATTTTCTTTTCCAACCGGAATAAGTTCTATCCATCTGATAAATACTGTAAGGCTCAGCATACTTACTGTTATTCAGTTGTTGCTGCTGTCAAAACCAAATCTCTGTTATTGAATAACTCATTTAATTTGGTCATAGTATGATAAACTTCTCCATTTACCGTATAATGCAGTTCCACATTGTCTATATACCAATCGAAATTATATTCCTTGCGCAAACGTAACTCATACCGGCCATCCTCCCGAATGGTCATGACACCAATACGGCTGCCGTTCACCTCACGTTCAAAAGATACAAAAGCTCCCTTAGGCACAGGTTTAGTCTCCCCGTTAGCAGTATAGCGGATGGTTCCGGTAATGGATTCATTGGTTACTTTAAATGTCTTTTCAAAGAATACCACCTGCCTATTATTCGAACTGACGACAATATCCCCGGCACTTACCGCTGATTTGGTTTTGAAAGGAAGCTTTTTCCGTTCTCCCCTTTGACTTCCTGCACCAGCAGCATCGTCCTTTTGCAAGGCTTCACCTACTCCATACCGTCTTTCATCCTCCCGATTAGCCTCTACCGTATAAATAAAGCGTCCTTCTGTGCTCGGATCGGCTTTCAGCTTGTTTTTATCTAAGTTGAATTCCTTCAGGCGTGCATCATCTATTTCCAGCATAGGCGCATCAATATAGATTTCGAACTCTTCTCCAAACGGATCGACAGACTTTCCATCTGAACCGGTAAAACTGGTTACATCAAAGCTAATATCCACTTCCTGTTCAGGTTCATAAGTCCATGTCAGCGGTGTTTCCTCCTCCTCCGCATTGCCCGAAGCATCAGTACCTATATCATCCACCCGTGCGGCAAAGCGGAAAGGATGGTAATTGGCAAGCTCAAAAGTAACGGAGCGATAGGTATTTCCCGTATACTCGGCTTCATTATTCGACGGTAATCCTGAGGGAGAGCCATGCTGGTTGGATGCCATACGTACTACTTCCGCACTCCGTGCAACATTAGTCTTCATGTAAATGGAGTAACGTCCTGTTTCTTCCGGATTTCCGGCATCAATCGGCTTAAACATATATACACGTCCTCCTGAGCCCCATTCACTCTTGTCTACTTCATAAAAAGTACAATCAAAAGTTACTCCATCAGGTTCTTCTCCGTCCTTTATATGATCCAAATATTGGGAATAAAGTAAAAACTCATCCTTATTACCTGCATTTATAGCCATTGCACCATCTTTCAACAGCATATCAAACTGTACTAAGGCTCCTTTCTTCTGCGGCACCAAACGGTAAAGGATTTTCTCATCATCCGCAAAGTCTCCTCCACCTTCTGCTCCATTATACTCTCCCAGTCCCACTACTGTTATCGACTTTTGTGAAGAGCCTGCAAAAGTAAAGACACGATGCATGGTGTTGAAGTGTTCGGCTTCGATACTGATATCCTTGGTTGCCCCATCTTCCTCATTCAGAATATTCCTGAAATAAACACGCTGTACACCAGGTTCCGTCACAGTATACACATATTTATATTTCCATTCCGGCATCTCCGTTCCATAACCTTCTTCACCTTCACGCACCAGCGGCAATACCATACCCGATTCATGGCGCACATCCAAAGCCTCTACTGCAAGCAGTACCCTGAGCGGAAAGAGCTCTGTCGGACAATCTTCCGGAATAGTAAACATTATAGTAGCGTGCGCACCGCCATCATCCATATTGCCATAAATTTCCGTAGATGCCCATGCCGGCGTAAAATTCTGCTTCTTCACCATAATCACCTTGATTTTACGTTGCAGGCGGTCTTTTTTCACCAACAATGTACCTTCCAGTTTCTGGTTATTATTCATTGGCAGGAGATTAATGATAATCTTTCCTTCACCTTCCCCGTTACTGTTTATGGTAAAAGCTTCCGTTATCGTATTGGCTGCCACGGTATTTCCGTCAAGCCATGTTACAACCGGCTTGTCTGCTTCGGTAATTACAGTGCCGTTCTTGCCCGACAGTGTATATTTCAGTTCGGCAGTCTTACCCGCTCTTTCATCATTATACACGACACTCGTTTGGTCCACGGCCAATATATAGTTGTTATCTTCCACCGACTCAACTTCGTCCGATATGGAAAGCCACACATTGTTTGTGGCAGCCGCTGTAAGTGCTGCTTCAAAGGTAGGCTGTCCATAAGAAAGCGCTCCTGCAATATGGAATGTATAATGATGGTTCCTTCGTATCAATTCCTGCTCACCGTTCTCTTTAATCAGCATCACCCGATAATAAAGTTCTTCGCTCTCACCGGGCAGATGTCCGCGAATGATGACACTGACCGGGTCTTCCGAGCTGTTTTCGCATTCGAACACATATAATTCCGGATTTTGGCTGATATCCTGTACATCCTGAATATCGCTCAACTTGGCATCATTGGCAGGCAATGTAACAAAAGGCTCAACGTCTGCATTCGAAGACCATACCCACCCTTTCGTAGGATGATAAGGAGCCACAGTACCAAAAGCATTCGTATTATAGGCTGTAAAACCGGTAACTACCAGATAACCGTTTCCTGTCGGATTGTCTATTGTAATTTTAGCCTGGTTACGAATCATTATTATATTAGGATTTTTAGCCAATTGTTGGTCAATCGATTCTTCGTTGTTAGCATCGCATGCAAAACGAGCCCAATAAATCATCATACCGGACGAACCTTCCAGCAGAGCTATCACATCTGCCTCCGATTTATTTCTGAATTCATCTTCCAGGAAATCAGTCATATTCTGATTGGCAATAAAATGAATACGGCGTGTATTGGCAGGTATGGTTGCTGTAAATTCTCCAGACTCTTCCCCGTAGGAAGTGATTGTTGCCGGCGTAGTTGTTATAAACAATCCGTAGCTGTCGAAACAAAACAGCTGCATACTATTTACCCCTTTACCATCCGGGTCTACAGAGCGGGTGGTCACCACCGGCATAGCCGGTATTTCCGTTTCGAAATGTATATTAACATAACCTTCGGGAGCTTCTTTTTCTTGAAAAGCAGTCCACTCATCCGTCTGGCAGGCGGTGAATGAGACCAACAGTCCCAACACAACAAGTACTGTATGCTTTATTGCTTTTGCCATATCTTTCTGTTTTTTTATTCTTCTCTATTTCTGGGTATCAAAGGCATCACGGATGCAGCGGACTCCTGTTCCATTCATATTTGATTTTGAGTTTTCCACCCTACCATTTGCACTATAATAGTATTTGGCATTCAGCAGATAGTCAATAGCATCTGCATCTTCATCTTCTTTTCCTTGAAAATTCATGATAATCTCCAGTTCCGCCCTTGTCGGCAAACGCCAATCGTCATAAATTGTTCCATCATGCGTAACTTCCACATAGTTGGCGCAGTGTTCACGGGCAACCCTCAAACTGTTCGCACTGTTATCCAATGTCAAGTTTCCGGCACCCAACATGAACCCGCCTAATGAAGATGCAATCATAAATGACGGGGACACAAGTTCCGCATTGTCTGTACCCGGATCTGTAACGAGAAGACCAGTCGTTTCGTCGCGAATCTGTCTCGGATTGCCTATAGTGTATTTGTCAGATGTAGAAGTAATCGTAATATGATACAAACGACCGTTATACTCTCCTGATTCACTGGTGCTAAGAACTCCTCTGCTATTCCAGTAGTAATGTAAAATGGTTGATTTGCCAGCAACTATCTTGGTAACGACTTTGGATCTGAAAAAACCATTACTTGCATCTTCGAACCAACCGAAGCCGCTGGACACTTCGTAATCATAATTCCCATTCCAATTGGATATACTTCTTGTAGCAAGACTTATTCCGTATACCCTGTCTCCCATATAATCATAAGTGGTAGGTCGGGAATCATTTATTTTAAAGTCATCGCGATAAGAATACCAACTCTGGATATTGACGATATACTCCAACGGATATTGGGCAACCGTTACTTTACGAGCCTCTACTCCATCCTCATTGGTTATTTCCAATTCTATGTACCGTATCGTATTGTTGGTAGGCAACGGGCTGTGTATATTGATATTTCCGTTCAATCCTTTATCCGGTACTACATTAATACCCATCCTGGCAATCTCCTTTTCACTGGTTGTAGCCTGTGTTTGCCCAAATTTATCAATGTAATAAACCCGCGTCACCTTAACCGAGACCTCCGATGAAGAAGCAAATTCCAGCGTTGTGTTATCATCCGAGATATTATACATTTCCATTTCTTCCTCATTTACCGTTAAATATTTCGGCCGGTCGGTTTCTCCTCCAACATTAATTATTGTCTCGTCCCATGCTTGCACGGTATAATTGACAGGTTCGAGTTCTTCGGGTTTTAAAATTTCTGTTGCACCCGGCGCATTTACCGCTACCGTTACTTCGTAATAAGTATTCCGTTCCAGAACCTTCTCTTTGCTGATAGGAATCTGATAATAATTATCTCCGCGCAAATCCGTTTCTGTCTTATAATAGAGCGGAATATTCACCACCAGACGCGTTTCTCTTTCCAAAGGCTTATCCTTCCAATTATAACTGTAAGCATAAGCCGTAACAGTTATTTCATTTTCCGTCCATGCAAAATATTTACTCGCAGAACGATCGGGCGTCCACAATTTTACATTATCATTCGCATCTGGATTTGGAATAAGGGTTGTGCTATAAGGCATGTTTCGCAGATAATAACCCGCTCTATAGGCTTCCGGTGAATTATCAAAGATAACATCTTCCCCTTTCTTTATCTTCACAACAATTTTGGCAGCAGCGCGTCGCAATGTAACGGCCAATTCCGTTTTATCCGAAAGATTGCCATTGTTAAGCACTACTTTTCCAGGCGTTTCCGGTTCGTCTGTTCCAGCGGGATAGGCTATGCCGTCCATAAGAAAAATCATCGGTATTTCAGGGTCAGTACCGGCGCCGGTCATGTGTATATTACGCTGTTCTTCCATCAACCCGCGTAATTTTCCCAAATCGGCTACCTCTTGAAATTTGTCTTCTCCCAATGTACTATTGGCTATCAGATATACCCAATATGATTCATTAACTGTAAAATCATTCCGCTGTGCTTTTGCCAATGTAATTTTACCGTTCTTCTGACTGTCGGCTACCACCTGCACCCGTTCATAATGTGCCAAGCTTTTGTTATCCGTATCATCAAATATCAATACATCAACATAACTTACCGTCACTTCCGCACCCGTTGCGCCTGCACGGGTCACCGGCGTTGTTGCAGACGAAATGTCAAGCACAATACTATTATTGTCCGCTTCCGTTTTTACAAAATCCGCTTCATTGCTACAGGCAGCGCAACCTAACACTGCCAACCAACAAGCCATATGGTAGAATATCCGTTTCATCTGTTCATCATTTTTGAATTTCTGATACTTGTCTAATTGTAATCACATCTGCTCTGTCGCCACTTCCCGGCCATGCAATGTCACCTTGTGTTCCATTAATCATTAACAGACTGGGACTTCCCGAATCCCAGATAGGAGAATAAGTAATACCAAAATTAACAGTCTGCCCTACAGCATCGGGATTCCGTGCAATCACCTTGATTGTAAACGGATTGGGAGAAGCTCGATAAGGAGCATCTACCAACTTTCCATTTTGATAAACCTTACAGACAAAATTTCCGACACCAGTAAGCAGAGTGGGAGCCCATTCTTGATTTTCCGGTGCAGTCATCTCAAACAGAACAGAAAAAGCTCCATCTTCCTCTGTGGACGAACCCTCATCGCCTGTGTAGCAAACCACGGGAGGAGTATTCGGCTTATCGCCGTCAAGCGGCAATACCGGATTGCTATATGTAGGATATTCAAAAGTCAAGTCATTCCACGCATCGGCATCGTCCCAGTCGGCCACCATATAATCCACCGTTATCACATCGTCCGGACCGATACGGTTAAGCACCACACAATATTTGTTGCGCTTCACTTGCGGCAAATAAATATCTTTCACCGATTGATTCCCGTTAATACTGTAAGTAACCCTGACCACAAAACCTTTATGTTCCGTATCTGCCGTTCCCCAACTATTCGGATTACCGGAACCATAATAGTTTTCAAACATATAAACCGGAACGGAAAAAAAGTCATTAAACCCCTTCTTTATACTTTCCGGATCTGTTTTATCAAGCAACTCATAATCAGCATCTGTCATTACCTTTGTCACCGGAGAAGAGGTGGTCAGTAATTCGAATGGACTGTTCAAAGAAGGAACTTCTTTCCACACTGCATCTTCCGGATGGAACAGATAATTATATTGAAGCACTCCCAAAAAATCAATGCGTTCGATACTTAAGTTCATGCCAGCTTCCTTAGCGGCAAAATACATGCCCAGCTTACCTACAACCCGTTCCAGTTCAAATTCCACTGTTCCATTCCACATCAGATGTCCGTTATGCGAACCGCCTGCCGTACTTTCTTTCAGATTATTCGGGTCTATTTTCTGAGACTGCTTGACCGCCATCGGAACCGCACCATAACCACGAGCATTGATTTCTCCAAAATAAAACTTTTCCAATTCATCGCGTGTCATATCCTCCCGAAGAGTTGTAGATGGTCTCAGCATTGCATCCTCATTCGCCACCAGGTAGAACCATACATCCTGTACAAGTGCAGAATAAGGCGGTAATTCCAAATCCATCCAAAAAGAGATTTTACCTCCTGCATCCGGATTTAAACCGGTAGTTCCACGATAATACCCAATTTGTTTCTGTCCGATAAAAGCATATACGCGCAAACTCTTTACGGCATTCTCCATTTCAGCCTGTATGTCGGAACCGCCACGGGCATTTACATTCATTTTCACACTGATATTCCCGCCTTCTCCCGTACCGGACACTTTTTCCTCGACACATCCCGCAAGTGCCAGCACACATGCGGCCAACATCAGCCATAGATATATTGTATTTAATGTCTTCATCGTTTTCTCTTTTTAAAATTCCGGTTTCACGTCTACTATGTACCAGTCGGGAACAGTGACCACCGCACCTATAGACTTAAACTCAATGCGGATAGGTATCAGCGCTTCATGTCTGGTCAAGTCTACTACAGGGTTGGCAGCCAGGAAATCGGCCAGATTTACATGAGCGAGGTTCACTCCATTAGCGTCAGTGAGGTCTAAATTCACATTTTCATGATTAGTATGCCTCATTATATTAAAACGTGCCAGCATGGTATGCTTTTCCGCATTATTTTCAGTTTCAGGGTAATAGGTAACAATATTGCCGCATGCCTTATTGTCGAAACCGGTCATAGAAGACAATCCGCTCATGCTCAGCAACGGCCATACCGGAGTGCGGGTAGCGGACTCTACAGGTCCCGTTCCTACTACTTCCACATGGACTTTGTAGTGCGAACTGGCAAAATCCATCTGTTCTTTTATCTGTTGTGCATCACCGGGGATGCTGATTTCTTTGTAAGCATAATACAGAGAGTCATTTCCGACAATCCGTTCGCCACTTATACAGTTTTTATCACAGAATTGGGCAGTTGCCAGACTTTGCCCGTTGCTGACCTCCGTATGATAGGTGTTGCCCACTGTCACAATCCGGTAGTTTCCTATAGGCAGCTTCAACTCTGTGGCTCTTGTTTTTATATCAGCTTCGCTTATCGGATGAGAAGACAGCAACGCACCGTCACTATCAAAAACATACATGTCCACTTTATGAATCTTATCTTGAAAGATTTGGGTTGTACCGTCGCCTACATAACTGAACTCCAGCAGGCAGTTGCCCGGACAGTCACTCATATCTTCTTTGATGCACCCGTTGAGCGAAGCTAAAAACATCAAGGATAGTATGTATTTGGTGTATTTCATATTTTATGTATGTTTCTTAGAATTAGTTGAAAGAGAGAGATGGAAAGGATGTATCAAAACCGGGAACAGTTCCTGTCTCAGTACCTTGTTTTGATACAATCCCTCCGGTTAAAAAATTAGTAGAGATTATTTGCCATATTCAGGTTCTACCGGTACAATTTCCCAGTCCTTTACAGTTACAGTAGCGGTAACACAGATAGTAGGTTCTCCCGGATCCAAATCGGTCAAGTGTTCTTCTGTAAATTCCAGGTCTGTAATCTGATAGATTTTACCGGCTTCCATGGTTACTTTACCATCTTCCGCTGTTTTCAGACCTGTAATCTTTAAGTAGGCAGGATCATAAACGATAAATCCTTCGGCTACAGGGCTCTTGAATTCTGTATCGAACTTAAGAAGCATTTCTTTAGGCTGACCCAGTACATTATAGCCATAACCAGCCAATAAAGCCGTTTCAGCAGTAGTAGTGATTTCTGGACCGGATGTTTCATCATAAAAACATGCAGGTACACTTACCGGGTATCCTCCTTGGTTTGTCTTATCATATAATTCATCACCAACCGGTTCTCCACCCAATGTAAACTGTTGATGTACTCCATTAAGACCGATGTGGGTCAATGCTAACTTGCTATATGCACTATTACCCAAGTTGGTACATGTAAGATTACCGCTCAACTCAATACGGGAAAGCATGGTCGCCAGTTCAACTGTTGCCGTATACATCGTATTGCCATCTGTTGCATCAGTACCATTAGGAACCAAATCAGCTACTTTGCTTGCTAAAGGTGCTGTGGATGCAGCTCCATATTTGTTCATATTCAAAGTTGCTTTTAAAATATCATTCTCCCAGTTTCCTTCAACAGGAAGTGGGGTATCCTCGTTAAAATTGGCAACAGCCGCAATTTTAGTAACTTCAGGACTTACATTGTGATAGACATTGTCACTACCGACCTGTGCATCTTTTACCTCAACAATATTACCATCTGCTTTCAACAGGTAAAGTTTGATATTCTGAGGATTAATAGCTTTATCAGCATCCTCTGTCCACCCGCTTTATGTCTTCGAAACTTCTCCGTTCTTTGACCATTACTCTTTGTAATTGAAATTTTTCCGCCATCAGCTATGCGAAACTTCTCGTTATAATTTGAATCAATAAAACGGATACCTCTTTCAGCTCTTTCAAGATGACTGTTAAGCCAATCTTTCTTGTAGCAATAGCAATACAGATTGTATTCCAGATTGTATTCGCCTTTATTGGGATTAAGCCGCATAAGGTAACTGTATTTATCTGTATCAAGACGAATACCGTAATAAATACGGTCATCATCAAAGCTACTGTCGGGATTTGAATAGCAGTAAGAGGACATAGCCTTTCTGTCTGCTAAAAAATCACCGTCACGCAGACTGTTTATTAAATTATCAAATTCATCCTCAAACTCACCGGTTTTTAGGTCATCTCTAAAATCGTTCCAAATCGTCCAAAATTCCTTTCCGATTGAACCGAAATCACCTCTCAGATACCCGATAAGACCAGTCTGTGAAGATAATTGGTAGCTCTGCTTAAAAGTGTATTTCTGTTCAGACTTTGTTATTGCTCTGTATTCCATAGTCATTTCTCCTTGTGTTTATTTTTTATGTTCTACCTTCGTGCAAGTGCTTATGCGATACTGAAAGCTGATTGTAATATATGTAACCCTGAAATTTCTAATAGGAACAAGTAGTAAATACTAAGCATAATGCAGACACCACAGATATAAGCCGCCTGCAATGTTCTTACCTTTGCAATATTTAGTAACACCCATATTGTTATCACCTTTATGGGAGAAGTTTATCAGCTTCTATTTCAGCAATCAAGTACAGTTGCTCGTTATACTCAGAACAATCAAGCTTTGAAAAGCTACTGTATATCGCTTCCAAAGGGAACGGTAATCCGATAAGTGCCTTTAACTGCTCATCTGACAGATTACTATTCTCCATAGCGAGAACAATATCTTTCTTTACTGTATATTCATAGCTATGCTCAATAGCTTCTTCGCAGGGTAAAGTTAAGAGATATTTTCTATATCTTTCTAACTCTTCCTCAAGCTTTTTTAAAAGAGAATTTAGCACAATGATTAATCCTTTCTTATCTTAATTTTTTAAAATCAAAAGAGCCAAGCTGAAATTCAATCCAACTTAGGCTCTTTTTTTAAAATATTCATTTTTTCAGAATCAGTCGTTCTTCGCCTCTTTATTACTGTCAATAATACGCTGAACCTCATCAGCACTTATACTCAAGGCGTCGGAAATCTCATTAATACCAAGCCCATACTTATGAAGTTTCAAAATATTGCGTACTCTTTCTTTTTCAATGCCATCTTCAAAGCCATCTTCAAAGCCATCGTCATAACGATTAATATAATCAGCCTCAGCTCTTTCACGCTTGAAAGCTGCCTTACGCTTTATATCGTCCCGACTGATACCTTTCAGATCTTCATCTGCTCCGCAGAACAAATCCTTGTTTTTGCTTTCCAACATAGCTAAGTCGCTCTCCTTTCTTACATTAAAAAATTTTCCCCAAAGTTCTATATCGGTTTCGGGGTCAATATCCTTTACCTTCGGAAGCTCTATATAGTATGTAGTATCAAGTTCCAAAATTTCCTTGCACACATAATATTCAGACCCCTCTGTACCTAATGTATCAACATTCTGATACCTCGACACAAACTCTGGCTTATCAAAGCATACAAAATTTACAATGTTAATGCAAATTGTCGGTTTAAGGCTGCTGTACTTATCGCCTTGTTTAAAGTTATCGGTATAAAGCTTTGCCCAATAATACCTACTTCTTTTGTAAAAGCCTTTTTCTTTGCATATCTGCATTTCAATGTCGTACTTTTCGTTGCCAATTAAAACCTCAATGTCAAGCCTTGCAACTTTACCGTCATATCCCTCTGAGGTAATCTCATTCGGTACAACAGTAATATCTTCGGCTTTAACCTTCCTGCCTATTACAGACGAGATAAGGCTCGCCAAAGCCCTTTTATTCTTTGAAAAGATCTCCTTAAACACTATATCCGTTTGTGGATTAACAAGTGTTCGGTCGCCTGTCTTTTCATTTTCATTATACATTGTATAATTTTCATTATTATTCTTTTCCACCATTATAATTCCTTTCTGTCAATATAAATTTTAAAATACAAACATATAATCATTGACAATATCTCTTACAATGTTGTTAAGCGATAAATCACTACTCATATATCTCGCAAACAACGACTCTAAAGTGTTTTTGGGAGTTGTCAGAGCAAAAAGCAACTCATCGCTCATAGTATCAATCTCTGATACTATGTATCCTGTGATACACTCTTTAATACTCGTCTGATATGAAGCGAGCATTATTTCTTCTTTTGAAAGCGACATAAGATGATTTTTATATTCATCTAATTCTCTTTCGACTTTTTCTACAAGGTATGTTCTTTCTTCCATAACAAAATCCTTTCTGAAATTCTTTACAATCAAGCAGATTTTTTGCTTGAAGTCTTTTTGCTTATATATAAAAATAAAAAAGCGACCGGCAAAGAATTTTAAAAAGCTATAACTATTCTGAAAAACGGCAACAAAAAAGGATAAGCATATAAAATACTTATCCTAAAAATAGTTACCGTTTAAATCTGTCTGCTAAAAGCAAACAGAAAAACAGACATTATTATATTTTAAAAAAATCTTAGCCAATCGCTATTTATCTAAACAAACACATCAGTTAAGATGTGCTTTTCACCGCAAAGAAAAATACTTCTTTGCAAAACAGGCAAGCAATGTATAAACATTGCAGCTACTAAGCGTCCTCATATATAGGGACAAATAATGACCCGACCCCCAAAAGTTAGACCTAAAAAATCTAACTTTGGAGGTTGGTAT
>OGDE01001839.1_pt1 | contig 11976 bp, 9 predicted proteins | sample 1570321 | NCBI WGS metagenome assembly OGDE01 (sample SAMEA2581976, study PRJEB24529) | metagenome | biome: Human gut stool | place: China | collected 2011 | reverse complement strand
GCGCGGACTATCCGTTCCACCAGACCGGCCTGTCCCTGGGCCGCTGCTACACCTTTGGTATGCTGGCTGCAAAGCATGCTATGGGCCAGCTGTAATTAAGAAAAAGCTGATTTTGGGGCTGTTGCAAAATAGCATCCCTTTATCGCAAAGCCGATCGATCTGAATATTTTTGTACCGCCCCTCCGAAAATATCGTTGATGCGGATAGAAAGCTGTACAGAAGGACGTTCTCAGACCGCAGCATACCCGATAAGCGAATACCGCCGAGGACTCTTCCCATTTTGGGAAGATGTCCTCGGCGGCTTTTTTGTATATAGGGCAGCAATTCTTGACCGTTTTTTGTGAAGGCGATGAGTTACGAGATGGAGCACAGCTTTCTCCGCAATGATCTCGATTGAAAACAACTGCACATATAAAGCAAAAAAGGAATATTCTTACTTGTCAATTTGCTGTAGAAAATCACCTGAGTTTGGGCAAAATTGATAAAGTGAAAAAGAAACCCGTTCCCATCTTGACACTCCGCAAAGAATATGGTATTGTAATCAAGCATAGAATAAATTTCCATTCAAGTGCTTAATTTGTTCGTGCCTTACAAAAAAGAAAATTGTACGTGAGCAGCGTCGTTGGATTGTTACCGTTTGGCGGGCTAGACCAACTCTGCATAGCACAAGCCGAAAGCGTGTTTCAGCCTTCGGTATGTTTGCTGTGTCGAGGATGGTCTTTTTTTATTGCCTTTTTCAACTTGAGGAGGAGAAACAATGCAATATACCGTCAAAAAACCGATCAACAACAACATTCTGCGCGTGGTGGACCCCACGGGCTGTGAGCTGATCGTCACCGGGCGCGGTCTGGGCTTTGGCGTTAAGCCGGGCTATAAAATCGAGGCTGAAACCGTGGAGCGCAGCTACCGCATGACCAGCCCTGCCGTGCAGCAGAAGTTGGTGGAACTTCTGGAACAGATCCCGTATGAGCATCTGCTGCTCACCGATGAGCTGGTGGCAATGATCCGCAGCCGGGTGAACTACCCGCTGAACGAAAGCCTGCTCATCACGCTGGCCGACCACATCAGCTTTGCCATCCAGCGCAGCGAGCAGGGGATTCGCTTTTCCAACCCGCTGATGGCTCCCATTCGGGAATTCTACCCGGAAGAGTATCGCCTTGGTATGGAGTGCCTTGCCACCATCCGCCAGCGCTGCCATGCAGACCTTTCGGACGACGAGGGCGGCTTCATTGCGCTGCACATCGTCAACGCAGAGCTCAACACCACCATGAGCGTGGTGAACGATGTCACCCGCTTTGTGGATGGCTGCGTGCAGGTGGTGGAATACTTTTACAACTGCCATTTTGACCGGGATGCACTGGATTTCAGCCGCTTTACAGTGCATTTGCGCTTTTTTGCGCAACGCGTATTTCAAGGAAAACAGGAACAGGAAAACGATACCCACGACGAAGTGTTCCGCGCCCTGATCGCCCGCAATTGCAGCGAACACTACAAATGCGCCTGCTGCATTGCGGAGTATGTCCGCAACACCTGGCACAAGGAGCTTTCGGACGAGGAACTGGTGTTCCTTACGATCCATCTGAAACGGATTCGGATGGGAAAGTAAGCTTTCTTGCTTCACCTTTGATTCTCCACAGGTCTTTCCTGTGTGGATATATATGCTGGATACGAACTTGAGAAAAGGAGAACTGAAGATGAAAGACAAGATCTTTGGCGTGCTGCAGCGCGTGGGACGCAGCTTTATGCTGCCCATTGCACTGCTGCCTGTAGCGGGCCTGCTGCTGGGTATCGGCAGCTCGTTCACCAACGAAACCATGCTGGCGGCCTATGGCCTGAACAGCGTCATCCACCCCGGTACCCTGATCTACACCATTCTGGACGTGATGAGCCAGACCGGCAGCGCCGTGTTCAACAATCTGGCGCTGCTGTTCGCCATGGGCGTGGCCATCGGCATGGCCCGCAAGGAAAAAGAGGTGGCCGCCCTGTCCGGTGCAGTGGCTTATATCATTATGAATACAGCCATTCAGGCCATGATCAATGCGGCAGGCGGCGTAGAAGCGATGCCTGCCAACTCCACCACCACCATGCTGGGCATCACGACCCTGCAAATGGGTGTGTTCGGCGGCATCGTGGTCGGTCTGGGCGTGGCGGCGCTGCACAACAAGTTCTATAAGATCGAGCTGCCGCAGGTGCTGGCCTTCTTTGGCGGTACACGCTTTGTGCCCATCATCAGCTCCATCGTGTATCTGGTGGTCGGCATCGCCATGTTCTACATCTGGCCGGTGGTGCAAAGCGGCATTGCTGCGCTGGGCGCACTGGTGCTGGCTTCCGGCTATGCAGGCACCTTTATCTACGGCCTGCTAGAGCGTGCACTGATCCCCTTCGGCCTGCACCATGTGTTTTACATGCCGTTCTGGCAGACCGCTGTGGGCGGCACCGCCATCATCGATGGCGTCACCGTGACCGGCGCACAGAACATCTTCTTTGCCGAGCTGGCTTCCAAGTCCACCACTGTGTTCTCGGTCAGCGCTACCCGTTTCATGGCCGGTAAGTTCCCCTTTATGATGTTCGGTCTGCCCGGCGCGGCGCTGGCGATGTACCAGTGCGCCAAGCCGGAAAAGAAAAAGGTTGCAGGCGGCCTGCTGCTGTCTGCCGCCTTGACGGCTTTCCTCACCGGCATCACCGAGCCGCTGGAATTTACCTTTATCTTTGTGGCACTGCCCATGTACGCGGTGCACTGCGTGCTGGCCGGTCTGTCCTTCATGCTGATGCACATCCTGAATGTGGGCGTGGGCATGACCTTCTCCGGCGGTCTCATCGACCTGGTGCTGTTCGGTGTGATGCAGGGCAACGCCAAGACCCACTGGATGTGGGTGGTCGTGGTCGGTGCGGTGTACTTTGTACTGTACTACATCATTTTCCGCTTTATGATCTCCAAGTTTGACTACAAGACCCCGGGCCGCGACGATGCCGAGGAAGTCAAGCTGTACACCCGTGCGGACGTGAACGCCCGCAGCGCCGCTTCCGGCAGCACCGCCCCCGCAGGGGATGATCCGGTCAGCGCCCTGATCGTAGAAGGTCTGGGCGGCACCGACAACCTGTCCGACGTGGACTGCTGCGCCACCCGCCTGCGCTGCACCGTCAAGGATGCTGCGCTGGTCCGGCAGGATGTGCTCAAAGCCTCCGGTGCCTCCGGCGTGATCTGCAAAGGCAATGGCGTTCAGGTGGTGTACGGCCCCAAGGTGGCAGTCATCAAGGCAAAGCTGGAGGATTATCTGGAAAATGCGCCCAAGACCCCGGCAGCGACCGCAGCCCCCGCTCCGGCAGCGGCCCCCGCAGCTCCGGCAGCAGCCGCAAAGGATACCGTGCTGTCTGCCTGCCTGAACGGCACTGTAGTGCCGCTGGCCGATGTGAAGGATGAAGCCTTTGCCAGCGGTGCACTGGGGGACGGCATTGCCATTGAGCCCACCGATGGTGAACTGGTGGCACCTGCTGACGGTGAGATCTCCTCCACCTTTGAGACCCACCATGCCGTGGGCATGACCACGGCTGACGGTGCCGAACTGCTGATGCACATCGGCATCGATACGGTCAAGCTGGGTGGCAAGCACTTTACCTACCTCGTCAACGAGGGTGACAAGGTGAAGAAAGGTCAGCCGTTGATCCGCTTTGAACTGGAAGCCATTAAGGCCGAAGGCTATCCCGTGACCACGCCGCTCATTGTCTGCAATACTGATGACTATGCCGCTGTCGCGGCTAAAGCCAGTGGCACCGTAAAGCAGGGCGATGCGTTGCTGGAACTGAAGCACTAAGCGTTTCTCCCAAACTGTAAGGCTGGGTTGTTATAAAGGAATAGGGGCTGTTGCACAAGGAAAAAATCCAAGTGCAGCAGCCCCTTCTTCATTATAAATATATCGTATAATTTTGTGTTCCGTGGAAGATTCTGTAAATTTCCACGGTATTTCTTGGTTCATCAATTTTGAAGAGAGCCACATATCTTCCAATCAAGAACTTCCTGTATTCTCTCTGCCGAAGCACCTCGTCGCGGGAGTACCCATAAATTGTAGGAGTCTCTTCCAAACGAAGCAGCACTTCACCAAAATCTTTTACAAACGAACGTATTGCCTGCTGAGAGTCGAACTGTCTCTCAAAATATCGCAAGATTTCTTGGTAATCATCCTCAGCTGCCGGTAGCAAAATGACATTATAACTCATACTTCTTGCTCGTTTCTTTCAGAATATCAGCAAGAGGTCGCCCCATTCCAGCTTCGTGCTGTGCTTCAGCCGTTGCCAGCTTTGCGTATACCTCGTTCATGATTTGTTGGTGCTCATAGGCTTCCATGCTCATAATAACCATATCGCCATAACCGTTTTTAGTTACAAAGATAGGTTCTGCTGTTTCATGACAGCGTTGGGAAATTGCGTTGGTATTCTTTAAATCACGAATCGGAATAATTTCAGGCATAGTCTCAGCTCCTTTCGTGGCTCTATTATACCACAAAAAAGCCGCACCTGCAACTCACAATCCCATAATTTCCTTGACGATGCGGTCACAGCCCTTGATGGCTCCCACCAGCACCAGCAGGTTAAACGCCAGTTGCTCTGCCTGCTTTTCAGAATGCTGCTAATATTGCGAATAGAAGAACCTATTATGCGCTTACAAAAGCACGAACTTCTTGTACCGAAAGAGGCATGAAGGGTTCGTGCTTTTCTTCGTTTTTGCAAGAGCTATCCGGCATGTTCTGTTCGGCTTTCACATTGTGGCTTGTTCACATTATCCATCAAGTATAATTGATTGCATCGATAAAATGAGTGCGGGAATAAAATCCTGAACCTGAAATAGATACTGGAATATAATTCTGTTAGAATTTCAACAAAATTCGACAGAAAAAGAGTGAGAACACGTTGAAATGGTTTGTTTGAAGGTTGTATTATAACTAATGCGGACAAATGTAGTATGATACGAATCATTCAACTGGATGCGGATAGTAAATCAAATACAGTCAGTATGATGGCCACCTAAGAAGTCTTTTTTGGCTTCTCTGGTGGCCTTCTTTATTAACCACATGCGGAAATTGTGAAATTTATATTTACGATTCCCAAATCACCTAAGCGACGCAATCCATTGTAACTGAGGGGATAGGTGATTTTGTGGTGAAACTGCTTAGTTGCGCTCGGAGCAGGGGACCTCCTAGATGTGATTTGACCGAAAAAAATCAAATCGCTATAGGAGGTCAAAATGACTGAATTAGAAATGTATGAACTTTGGCTCACTCTTCGTGAATGGGCCAATTATAATCAGCTTAACCAGACGATAGAAAAGAACTGGCTTAGTAATTCGTTCAACAGCCATATCCTTGATTTGTTAGACAAAGAGGAAATCAAATACAGGTCGGAGAAACGTCTCCTTGGATGTAGGAACAAGGGGAAAAGGCGACTTGCTGGTAATGCAAATCAGCCAATTATTATCAATATTGATGATGTGGCTGATGTCATTGATGTTCGTGCGGAAGATGAATTCGCTCGGGTAGAGCTTCTGGTATCATTGAAGCAGGAATTGGAAAGGCTCTCACCCAGGGAGCTAATGATTATTCGTACTTATTTGGATTATCCTATAGAGGTTGTGGCGAGGAAGCTTAAGGTTAGACCCAACACGATTTCTAAGGCACGAAGAAAAATTGCAAGAGAATTGAGAAAGAAGTTGGTTTGAGATGAAAAGGGAAGAACTGTGGACTCCATCTGCAAGGCGGTTTGAATGCCTGCTCAAGGCTGCGCAGAATGGCGACTATAACGCATACATGAGTTTGATGGCGAGGTTTTTTAAAGTAATGGATGACAAGGCAAGGAATAACTACTTGCGCGATTACGAGATGTTTACGGCACTAGTTGAACGGGTCTCAGAAGGAATCTTTGGTTTCAGTTCTGAAGATGCGTATCAGCGTGAATTGAACAAGGAAAAACACCCGTCAAAGAAGCGGAAGAAGTTCGGACGCAGGTGATGATCTGAGCGTTAGTAGTTAATATTGATTCAAATAAAAACAGATTGCTGCAAGCGTAGCAATCTGTTTTTATTTGAATCAGTTGTGGTTTAAGCAAAACTCGAATCATGTACCAATTGACTGTTACATATAACAATCTATCGAATTTTAGCCTCATTCACCTTATGAACAAGGGTGTATTTGTAAAATGTGCTGAATTTGTGTACTTGTATAATTAAAATGAATCCGATTTGTTGATAAATGTCGAATTGTGTGCTATTATATCAATACATATATTGGCAAAATATTGCGTTGGTAGACTGCTGAATTGTGCTAAGGATTTTCCATGAGTAATTTGTGGGAATGCCTTTTGTTGCTCAAAACTGCTTTCCCTGATTTCAATTGCAGTATTGAAAATAATATGTGTGCAAAGAAGAATGAGGAGTAAGAACATGACAAGGTTTAGGCATGACTTGATTTTGCGGATGATAAAGCTGTTAGATGCTGTGCTTGTGACGATACCATTTGCAATGTGTTGGTATCTATACTATGCTAAGCGCGTTGCATCGCCGTACTATGCAAAGGGCGATTACCTGGTCGTGGCACTGTTCTTTGTGCTGTTCATCATCTTTGGACGCGTATATGACGCCTTTCTGATGTCGATGCAGCGTATCTCCGAAATTATCTACGAGCAATTTCTGGCGGCTGCGGTCAGCGATTTTATCATGTATATCGTGATTTGGCTTTTGTCCAAGCACCTGCCCAACATTCTTCCTGGCGTGGCAGCCCTTGTAGGGCAGGTTATTATGGCCTCAATTTGGGCTTATAACGCTCACCACGCCTACTTTAAAACTTTCCCGCCGCAAGCCACAGCTGTTATTTATGATACCAGACGTGGTATGGAGCAACTGATTGGTAAGTACGGTCTTGATGCCAAGTACAAAGTGGTCTCCACAGCTACGGCGGGAGAGTGCATCGAGAATCTTTCCATGCTGGACGGCATCAACACAGTGTTTTTGAGCGGCATCCACAGCCATGATCGGAATATTATTCTGAAATACTGTGTAGAAAACAACATTACTGTATTTGTAGTACCACGCATCGGTGACACCATTATGTCCGGTGCACATCACATGCATATGTTCCACCTGCCGATGCTTCGTGTTGGCCGGTATAATCCTCAGCCGGAGTATCTGTTTGTAAAACGACTGCTGGATATTGTCATTTCTGCTATTGCGCTTGTGATTCTGAGTCCGATCTTCCTTGTGACGGCTATTGCCATCAAAGCAACGGATCATGGCCCAGTCTTTTACAAGCAAATTCGTTTGACGAAGGATGGCAAAGAATTCGGTATTCTCAAATTCAGAAGCATGCGGGTCGACGCTGAAAAGGACGGCGTCGCCCGTCTTTCCAGCGGCGAAAACGATGATCGCATCACGCCCGTTGGCAAAATCATTCGTGCCTGTCGCGTTGATGAATTACCACAGCTTATAAATATCTTGAAGGGTGACTTGAGCATCGTCGGCCCCCGTCCGGAGCGCCCTGAGATTGCAGCTCAGTACTGTGAGGAAATGCCGGAATTCTCCCTGCGCCTGCAGGCCAAGGCTGGATTGACCGGGTATGCACAGGTTTATGGCAAGTACAATACTACTCCTTACGACAAACTGACTATGGATTTAATGTACATAGCGCATCCGAGCATTGTCGAAGATTTGAAAATCGTGTTTGCAACAGTGAAAATCCTGTTTATGCCTGAAAGTACCGAGGGAGTTTCTGAGGGTCAAACCACTGCTATGAATCAGGAAAGCAACGCCCAAATAAAAGCTTGATGACGCTTTAAAGGCTGAAAGTTGACACTTTTCCAGAATGTGCTGTCAGGAATAAAGATAAGGGCTTTCATGTTGATGAAAAAGTCATCATGGCGCAGAGAGCTACATAACCGAGACGTATAGCGTTGATGGTGTGGCTATTAAATATGGAAGATTGAAAAAATCAGAGGATGATTGTAGGTTTATGAGGATACTGATTCATACGGACGAGTATTATCCCACAGCCCAAGCGTGTTCTTATCGGATGCGCACGATGGCGGATGCGTTCATCGATCAAGGCGATGAGGTTGTAGTGATTGCTAGTTCTACCAATAAGGGAAACGGAAAAATTGAGCCGAGAAGAGAAAAGATTTTGTACTCTCCGGCAATCCGCATGAAGAAAAAGACAACTGTAATGCGGATGCTCAATAATCTCAGTTTTGGTTTTACATCCATTTTCACAGCATTGAAAGCTGGCAAGGTAGATGTGGTCATCACTACGTCTCCGCCTCCGTTGGTTAGTATTCCCGGATGGATTATTGCTAAGTGCAAAGGCGCAAAGCTTGTTTATGATGTACGCGACATCTGGCCAGATGTCGCACTTGAGATGGGAAGCTTTGCGGAAGACAGTATTTACTGCAAGGTGTTCAGAGCAATCACACGCTTTATGTACAAGCACTCTGACTGGGTGACTACGGTTTCACCTGGTAAGGTCGAAAAGATCAAAAACCATGTAATTTCTGTGGGTGGTAAAAAAGGCGGCCCGGATCATGTTGACAAGGTGAAGTTGGTCGGCAATGGCTTTGATGAGAGCGTGGAGAACAGCTCCATAGACAAAGAGCTGATCGCCCAGTATGAGTTGGATAAGAAGTTTACCTGTGTCTATGTTGGCAATATCGGTCTGGCGCAGGGCTTGGGTGCTTTGCTGGATATGGCAGAGCAGTCTAAGCACAAAGAAGCTCAGTTCCTTTTATTTGGTAAGGGCGCAGAAAAGGAAATGTTGGAGCAGCAAGCTAAAGAGCGTGGACTTGACAATGTCCACTTCTGTGGCGTTCTTCCGCATGAGAAAGTCTTTACGCTGCTGTCTTATGCCAAGATGAGCTTTATCCCGCTGAAGAACTCCAACATGAAGGACAGCATCCCGACAAAAGTATACGAGGCACTGGGAATTGGTTGCCCGGTACTCCTCGTTGCAGAGGGCGATTCGTGCGATATCGTAAATGAGTCTGAAATGGGCAGATGTGTTTCGCCGGATCATACAGAAGAGCTTGCAGGTGTTTTCGATGAAATGGTCGAGAACTATTCAAAATACAGTGAGCATCGCGCTGAAGCAAGAAATTTGATGCACAAGAAATACTCGCGGCAACAGATCGCAATTGCTTTTGAAAAACAACTACATGAATTGTTGAAGTAAAAGATGGAGGAAAGAAAAATGGTTAACGTAATTGGTCTGGGTTACATTGGTCTGCCTACTGCTTTGATGATGGCTTCCCACGGTGTGGAAGTTATCGGTACTGACTACAATAAAGAACTGGTTGCAACCCTGAATGCAGGCAAGACCACCTTTAAGGAAAAGGGTCTGGACGAACTGTTCCAGAATGCTCTTGCAGCCGGTGTGAAGTTCACCACCGAGTATCAGGTTACCGACACATACATTGTGTCCGTTCCTACTCCGTATGACAAGTTCAGCAAAAAGGTTGATGCCTGCTACGTTGTTGAGGCAGTGAAGGATGTTATGCGTGTCTGCCCCAAGGGCGCAACGGTTGTCGTGGAGTCTACTGTTTCTCCAGGAACTATCGACAAGTATGTCCGTCCTGTGATTGAGGCAAATGGCTTTAAGATTGGTGAGGACATCAACCTTGTCCATGCTCCGGAGCGCATCATCCCTGGTAACATGGTCTACGAGCTGCTGCACAACAACCGCACCATCGGCGCAGATGACAAGGCTATCGGTGAAAAGGTGAAGAAACTCTATTCTTCTTTCTGCCAGGGCGAGATCGTTGTTACTGATATCCGTACTGCTGAGATGACCAAGGTCGTTGAGAACACTTTCCGTGCAGTCAATATTGCCTTTGCAAATGAACTGGCGAAGATCTGCCGTCATGACAACATGGATGTCTATGAGATCATCAAGATCTGCAATATAAAGAATTTGCCCAATCATTTGGCTACATTCTTTGTACATTGGGTATTCCAGGTACTATCACTTTTGTGGGATTTTTGGTCTCTCTTTTCATAAAGTGTAAGGGAAAAAATAAGTATTTCTTTATTTTGATTACCGAACTTTGTTTAACAGCAAGTCTGATTACAAGGATGATTTTTGTCCTTTATATTTCTGTGATTTATCAAATGATATTCGAAGAGTCGGAGGAAAACAGTATTCAGCATGAATAATAAAAAGAATGCGATATCTTCCCTTTGCTTACAGTTAGCAACAATAGCACAAGGATTGATACTACCCAAGCTCATCTTGGGGGCATTTGGATCCGAGGTAAATGGACTTGTATCATCTATCACACAGTTCCTTAGCTTCATTTCGCTTCTTGAGGGAGGCCTTGGCGCTGTTGTACTTGCAGAACTATATGGGCCGATTGAAAAAAAGAACGATGATAAAATACAGGGGATACTAGGTGCCTGCCAGTCGTTCTTTTCGAAGTTGACACTGGTGTTTCTTGTTTATACGATTTTAGTGGCATTCTTCTATCCGCGATACATTGACACTAGTCTGTCAAAAGAGGCCGTCTCTGTTCTTGTGTTGATTCTTAGCATGACGACAGTTGCGCAGTACCTGTTCTCTATAACATACCGACTACTGCTTCAAGCAGAACAGAAGCTGTATATCGTTAATTATGTATCAGCTGTAACGATTTTGATAAACACAATCTCAGCGGCAGTTATTATTTTTGCGTTTCCAAGCATTCATGTTGTTAAGCTTTGCTCTGGCATAATTTATATGATTCAGCCAATGGTATATAAGGCTTTTGTTGAAAAGAAATTTTTAAAAGAAAATATACGAAAGAAAAAGCAACATTACATCCTTAAAAACCGTTGGAACGGATTCGCTCAGAATTTGGCGCACTTTGTAAATATGAATACAGATGTTGCATTGATCACGCTTTTTATGCCACTTCAATATGTAAGCGTTTATTCGGTGCATTTACTGGTAATTAATGCGTTAAGAGGCATTGTAACAAGCGTCGGAAATAGTTATCAAAGTGCATTAGGAAAATACATTGCCATGGGAGATTCTGCTCAATTGAAGCAGAAATTCAGAAAGTTTGAAGAAGGATTTTGGCTAACTGGAATGGTTTTATTCTTTTGCTGTGCACTTTTAATTAATCCATTTATCCAAATTTATACGACTGGAATCACAGACACTGAATATTATCAGCCGATTTTTTCATTTGTAATAGTCCTTGCAAACATGATTTATGTTATTCGAGAACCATATAGATTATTGGTTTTGGCAGGTGGAAAATTCAAGGAGACGAATTTTGGCGCATTTGCAGAAGCTATCATAAATTTAGGAATGTCTCTTTTGCTAATTACAAAATTTGGACTAATCGGTGTTGCAATTGGAACGCTGGTTGCTATTGTGTTTAGGCTTATTTATCTTGTCTGGTATCTTCATAAGGATATTATTCAACTTGGCTATGCATCGTTTTCTCCATATATTGTTACATTTATTGTAGCATTCGCTGTGAATTTATTTGTGTATCTTTCTTGGCCTTTAAAGTTGAATGGCATCATCCGTTTTTTTGTTGCTGGATGTATTGTATTTGTTGCAGAGTGTGGAGTCTGTGGCTTAGTATACTGGATTAATCGAAGAATATTTCAAGCAATTAAAGGCTAGTTATCTCGTGCCATGCGTTAGCATGGCTGTGTTGCTCGAGTGTGCTACCTCTCCGTGGTGAGCAGCAGGCAACGGATTATAATCCGGCTAAAGCATATATTCGTTAAACCACTCTTTGGATGAGGACACAATTACATAATGGGAAAATACTTTGGAACGGATGGTTTCCGTGGGGAAGCCGGAATCACTTTGACCGCCGACCATGCCTACAAGGTTGGCCGTTTTCTGGGCTGGTATTACAATATGCTCCGCGAGCGCAACGGCAACAACGAACCTGCCCGCATCGTCATCGGCAAGGACACCCGCCGCAGCTCTTATATGTTCGAGTATAGTCTGG
>OGDE01001821.1_pt1 | contig 12064 bp, 6 predicted proteins | sample 1570321 | NCBI WGS metagenome assembly OGDE01 (sample SAMEA2581976, study PRJEB24529) | metagenome | biome: Human gut stool | place: China | collected 2011 | reverse complement strand
GAATGTATGAAAGCCTGCCCGACTGATGCAATCTGCTATCATTACGGATTTTCAAAGAAAAAACAGGCTGACGATCAATCAGAAAAATCAAATGGAAAAGGAGATTTAAAATCATGAAAAACAAATTCAAAAAAGTAATCGCTACATCACTTGCAGTATCCGTACTTCTTGCTTTTACCGGCTGTGGCAGCAATCAGGCTCCGTCAGCAGACAATAAAAAACAGGAATCTGCTTCCACTTCTACGACAGATACCGCAGGCATGGATGAACAAAGCAAAAAAAGAGATGACCTTTATCAGCAGGAAAATCAGCTTTTTGCTGATCACAAAGATGCCTGGGACAAGGTATTTGGTCTTATGAACAAGAACAGTGCCGGTGAGAGCCTGAGTGAAAACTATGCAGATCTCCTTGCAGGCACCGTTGAATCTAATAAAGATTCTTTCACGGAAGAAGAATATGATACGCTGTGCAAAGACATTGAGACGATCCGCGGCATTGAAGAAGAGCTTGCAGCGATTGAAAAAGAGATTGCAGAAGCGGATTCTGCCAATGGTGGATCCTCAGAATCAGATGAATCTATCAGCTTATTCCAGGATTTCACGGGAAAAGATCTGGATGGAAAGGATGTCGATGAAAGCGTTTTCAAGAATAACAAGGTCACCGTTGTAAACTTCTGGTTCAGCGGTTGTAAGCCATGCGTTGAAGAACTTTCCAAACTGAATGAATTAAATGAAACACTTAAGACAATGGGCGGAGAAGTTGTCGGCATCAATACAGACACGTTAGATAACAATGAGGACGGAATCAAAGAAGCACAGGAAATTTTAAAAGCACAGGGTGCTTCCTACAAAAACCTGACGGTTGCTTCAGATTCAGCAATTGGAAAATATGCCAGCAGCATTATGGCATTTCCTACAACAGTTCTTGTAGATAAAGACGGAAATATCGTAGGCGAGCCTCTGATGGGAGGAATCGATGATCAGGCAAATTACGATCAGCTGATGGAACTGATCCAGACCATAACAACTCATTAGCCGTGAAGGGGGGGGAGACCCCCCTTTTTTTTGCGTTCGCATACGTTTTGGAACATAAAAAACAGAAAACAATTTTGTGCAAAATATATAAGAATTTAAAACAAAAAATAAAAAATTGCTGGTAAATCGTATAAAATTACATAGAAAAAACAAAATAAGCATGGTAAAATGTATAAACATTGAGAACGAAAAGCGGACAGAAAGGCACTGTCGAGTATAAAAGTGAGAAGGAGGGCAGAGAAAAGAATTGCCTGTGGAAAGCATGAACTTGATTGAGTCCAGAAGGAACAAAATTCTGGCAGAAGGGAGAGAAATCATATGAAGATGAGATTCAGAAAGATTATGGCAGCCATTCTTTCGACAGCAATGGTTGTTGCAGCGATACCGGCAGCCGGTATTCTGAATGTACAGGCGAAATCGCCGCAGGAGCATATTGATCTGTCCAGACAGGTGGCAGGTGAAGGTATGGTTCTGATGGAAAATGATGGTGCACTGCCACTGGCACAGGGCGAAAAAGTTGCCATGTTTGGGCGTGCGATGATTGATTATGTACGAGGCGGCGGAGGAAGCGGTGCAACGAACGTGGATTATACGCACAACATTCTCCAGGGGATGCAGATCAAGGAAGAAGAAGGAAAGGTCACCCTCTATCAGCCGCTGGTAGATTTTTATACGAAACAGGTCAGTGAAAAAGGCATTAAAAACGATGCAAATATTACGGTTACCGATGATATGTTAAATGCTGCGGCAGAAAATGCAGACACCGCAATTGTGACGATCGGACGTTATTCTTCGGAGGGAAGCGACCGCAGTGCATCAAAAGGTGACTACTATCTGTCAGATGCAGAGACAGAGCTTCTGACACGAGTGGCAGCGAAATTTAAAAAGACCGTTGTTGTATTGAATGTCGGTGCCGTTCTGGATACGGAATGGATCAAAGACATTCCGGGTATCGATTCTGTGCTGATGGCATGGCAGGCAGGTATGGAAGGCGGAATTGCCCCAGCCGATGTCCTGGTGGGAGGCGTGAACCCATCCGGTAAATTTGTGGATACCTTTGCGAAAGATTATAAGGATTATCCAAGTTCCAATACATTTTATGAATCGAATTCTTATGTAAATTATGAAGAAGATGTGTTTGTCGGATATCGTTTTTTTGAAACTTTTGATCCAGAGTATACGAAAGTGAATTACGATTTTGGATATGGATTATCCTACACAACTTTTAAAACAGACAATGTAAACGTCAAAGTAGACGGAGAAAATATGGTTACGACAGCGACTGTTACGAATACCGGAAAGGTAGCCGGCAAACAGGTCGTGCAGGTTTATTTCTCAGCCCCGCAGGGAGAGCTGGGCAAACCTGGAAAAGAGCTGGCAGCGTTTGCAAAGACAAAACTGCTGCAGCCGGGCGAATCGCAGGAGCTGACAATGACGTATGCGATCAGTGATATGTCAAGTTACGATGACACCGGAAAAGTTCAGAAATCCGCATACATTATGGAAGCCGGAGATTACAAGATCTACGTCGGCAATTCTATCAAAGATGCCGGAGAACATGGCGTACGTTATACCTATAAAGTAGAAGATACGGAAGTTACCGAGCAGCTTTCACAGCAGTGTGCACCGGTTCAGTTAAAGAAGAGACTTCTGGCAAACAACACATACGAAGATCTCAAGACGAATTCAGATGAAATGAATCCGCATTACACGGTTCCGGCAGAAGGAACGACAAAAGTAGAAGCAGAGAACTTCCTGAATTCTTCCGGAAACCTGAGTGTGGAAACATTTTATGATGATAATCTGCAGATGAAAAAATGTCTGGCATTTTTAAATGAAGCAGGCAGATACATGGAATATGAGCTGACTGCAGAAGAGGCCGGCAAATATGAAGTGATCATGTGTATGGCAAATGGCTATGCAGAGATCCAAAACTGTTTTACCGTTGCAGTAAACGGTCAGCAGCAGCCGGGTATTTCATTTAATGCACAGCAGACCGGTGATGGAAGTGGTGCTTCCGAGTGGTATAATTTTGAAGAATGTGAACCATTTTACATCAATCTTGACAAGGGCGTGAACCTGGTTCGTTTCATGGCAAATAAAAATAATCCAAACTATGATTATATACTGTTCAGACGTGTTGGCGATCAGGAGGAACTGTACAATAAAGTCATCAAAGCAGAAGGTGCGAACAAGATTGAGGCAGAAAAATACGATGCAGCCGGTACGACAGGCAACAACGCAGTACGCACCGAAAACTTTACAAAAGATGATTACACAGGGACTTGCCTGGCTTATATGAATTATGTTGGAAACTATGTGAGCTACTATCTGAATGTTGAAGAAGCCGGAGATTATAATGTGATATTAAATGTGGCAAATGGACGTGCGGCATTCGATTTTGATCCGGGCATGGAAGTAGACGGAACGAAATTCCCGGCAACGATCAATGCAAAACAGACAGGTGACGGAAGCGGCAAGAGCGAATGGTACAATTTCGAAAATCTGGAACCGGTTACCGTAACCCTTCCGAAAGGACACAGCATTTTCACACTGCGTGCATCCGAAAAGGATAAATACCCGAATATCGATTATATTCTTGTAGAAAAGAAACAGACAGCAACACAGAGCCTGAAGAGTGCGGCAGCAAAAAAAGCTCGTACAGCCGAAGATACACCAGCTTCTGAACCGGCAGACAGCGGCAAGATCATGCTGGTGGATGTTTATAATAATCCGGAACTTATGGATGATTTCCTGGCACAGTTAAGTGATGACCAGCTCTGCACACTGATGGGTGGTCAGACAAATACCGGTGTTGCAAATACCGGAGGTATGGGAAATCTGATGGAATACGGCATTCCGAACGCCATGACGGCAGACGGTCCGCAGGGTATCCGTATTGGTACAACCTGTACTGCATGGCCGATCTCCACACTTCTTGCAAGTACCTGGGATGTAGATCTGGTGAAGCAGGTAGGAAAAGCGGCAGCAGTGGAAGCACACGACAATGGTATTGATATCTGGCTTGCACCTGGTATGAATATCCACAGAGATCCGCTTTGCGGACGTAACTTTGAGTACTATTCCGAAGATCCTCTGATTACCGGAAAAATGGCTGCTGCAATCACAGAAGGCTGCCAGTCGGAAGGCGTTTCCATTACACTGAAGCATTTTACAACAAACAACAAAGAGACAAACCGAAACAGCAGCGATTCCAGAGTCAGTGAACGTGCATTGCGTGAAATCTACCTGAAAGGTTTTGAAATTGCAGTCAAAGAAGCACAGCCTTGGAGCATTATGACTTCTTATAACTTCTTAAACGGAATCGAAACATCTGAAAATAAAGATCTCCTGACAAACATCACCCGCGGTGAATGGGGATATGAAGGAATCTTTATGACAGACTGGGGCAACAACTCCAATCATGCAAGAGAAGTCCTGGCAGGAAACGATGTCAAAATGCCAAGCGGTTCTGTTGCAACTTTAAAAGCAGCACTTAAGAAAGGTATTCTGAAACGTTCTGATCTGGAAGCCTGTGCAGAACGTCTTGTGAAGATGATCATGAAAGTGAACATCTTTAAAGAAAAGATCCTCAATCCGGTGACAGTAGACATCGGTGATGACACATACTTTAAAGCAGCAGAAAATATTCTCTGGTCACAGACAGCAAGAGCAGAGAATACATCTGATGAAGACGGCGGAAAAAACCTCGGTTACTGTGATGCAGGAGCATGGACACAGTATCAGATCAACGTTGCCAAGAGCGGAACTTACAGCCTGTCTGCACGTTCTGCATCCAATGCAGGCGGCGGAGCATTTGATATTCTGGCAGACGGCACAAAGATTGCAAGTTTCAAGGCAGTCAAGACCGGCGGATGGCAGAAATGGACCACACTGGAAGCACAGCAGATCAAACTGGAAGCAGGAGTTCATACACTCCGTATCGAGTTCACAGAGAGCGGTTCCAACCTGAACTGGCTGCATTTTGTAAGACAGTCTGAATACATTGAAAATCTGGAAAAACTGTACAAGGCATGGGCAAGTCAGGATCTTTCTGAATACACAGCAGAAAGTGCAGAAACCATGAGAACAGCCCTTGCAGCAGCAAAAGCAGTTCTGGATAAAGAAAATGCAACGGATTCTGAGATCCAGGCAGCCATCATTCAGATGACACAGGCGATCAATGCTATGGAATACGGCACAAACAAGGTACATCTGGAAGCAATCATTGAAGTAGCAGAAAAGACTCTGGCAAATCCGGGAGATTATGCAGATGTTTCCGCACTGGAAGCAGCAGTAAAAGCCGGAAAAGAAATTCTGGCAAAAGCAGATGCAACTCAGGAAGAAGCAGATGCAGCAGCAAATGCGATCGCAGACAGCATGCAGGCACTGATGGAAAGAGCAGATATCCGTTCCTTAAGAGAACTGACAGATGCAGCAAACGAGCTTCTGAAAAAGAACAGCGGCAAGTATACCGATGACACTGCAAAAGCATTGCAGGATGCAGTTGCCCATGCAGAAGAAATCCTGGGTAAAGACGGAAAATCCGATGCAGAGATCAATGAAGCTTACAATCAGATCATGGATGCTATTGTCGGACTTAAGATGAAAGGCAACAAGGCAGCTCTGGAAGCAATGATCAAAAAAGCAGAAAGCATTCTGGCGGAAAACAGCAGATATGTAGCGGCTACGATCGAAGGCCTGGATGAAGAGCTTGCAGCAGCAAAAGCAGTTTATGACAACGGTCAGGCACTGCAGAGTGAAGTCAATGAAGCTGTTAAGAGTCTCACTTTCAAGATTGCAGAAGCAAGACTTCTGGGTGATGTAGACGGTGACGGTCAGATCACAACAAACGACACCGTGGAAATCCTGCGTGCGGCAGCTGAGATTGCCACACTTTCTGCAGAAGATGCAGCAAGTGCAGATGTAAACGGTGATGGTGCGGCAGATACCGCTGATGCAGTGCTGGTTCTTCAGTACGCATCCGAAGCAGTCAGTGGATTCTGATTTTTTGAACGCAGAGAAGCATTCCCCCGCTTCAAGTGTGCAGAGCACTAAGCGGTGGGTGAGGGGGATGCTTATGTCAGTGGGAGTTGAAAGCTCCCACTGACAGGTCGCGAAGCGACTGCGTTCATGAGCAAGTAGCGAAGCGGATTGCGAATGTCCGCTTTACGCAATGAGCGATTCTGAAAATAAAAAAGCAGCGGGAGTCTGATAAACTCCCGCTGTTTTTGTTTGACTGTCAAAAAACCAGAGCGTATAATGAAAAAGTAACTAGGTCGATGAATACAATATCCTAAAGGAGAAGAACAATTATGAAAAGTGCAGCAAAAACCCCGGGCAAGTTGCTTGCAGGTTTGTGTCTGATACTGTTTTTCTGTCTGATGCCGGTCCGGTCTTATGCAGCAGAGCAGCAGCTTTCGGAGGTCACAAAACTGTATGTAACGGGAATTTATGGCAGCGAAACACTGCCGCAGCAGAAAGTCAACTGGCAGTATGCAGATAAGGGGTATTATCTGTGTATGCCTTCCGGAGCAGATTTAAGCAATGTACAGCTTCATTTCACAGAAAACAGTGACGGAAATGAAAATGCCGACAGTTATGTTATGATCGGCGGACAAAAAATAAACTGCGGAGATTCTACAGATCTCTCAGGAACAAGCAAATTGCAGATTTCACTCGCCGGAGGTAAAAGTGTTAGCGTAAATATTGTAAAATCGGCAGAGATTCCGGCAATGTTTATCCAGACAGCATCCGGTACGCTCGATAAGGTTCATGCAAACAAAGACAATAAAGAAAAAGGTACAATGGCACTTGTCAAAGCAGACCGCAGCGTAGATTTTGACGGAAACTTAAAGCAGATCAAAGGCCGTGGAAATTCCACCTGGGGATTTGCGAAAAAACCATATAATATCAAACTGGAAAATTCGTCAGATCTGCTTGGAATGGGCAAAGGAAAAGGCTGGTGCCTGCTTGCTAATTATGCGGATCGTTCTCTTCTTCGAAATCGGATCGTGTACAATCTGGCAGAAGAGACCGGGATTCCATTCACCATGGACAGCCGAAACATCGATCTTTATATCAATGGCGATTACATGGGATCTTATCTTATCACAGAAAAAATCGAAATCGGAAAAACGAGAGTCAACATTACGGATCTGGAAGATGCCACAAGTAAGGCAAATGATAATGCAGATCTGGAAACCTATGAGCAGAAAGGAACAAATGATTATAAAGCAGGCACACAGAAATGGGTAGATATTCCAAACGATCCGGAAGATATCACGGGCGGATATCTGCTTGAACTTGAGCTTGGAGAGCGTTACAAAGATGAAACAAGTGGTTTTGTGACAACAGGCGGACAGGCAGTCACTATGAAATGCCCGGAATGTGTATCGGAAAATCAGATCAAATACATCAGTGAATTTTATCAGAATATGGAAAATGCTCTTTATTCCAAAGATGGCTATACAACGGACAGCAAAGGGGAGCGTCATGCTCTTTCTGATTATATTGATATCGAATCACTGGCACGTATGTACCTGCTCCAGGAATTTTCTATGAACCTGGATTCCGGTATCACAAGCTTTTATCTCTATAAAGACTCTGATCTGACCGGTGATGGAAAGCTTCATGCCGCACCGGTATGGGATTTTGATGTGGCACTTGGAAATTACACCTCCCGAAATGGCACAGACTTTACTGACCCGACACAGTGGTGGGCAAAAATTTCCAGAATGTACGACAACAGCAGTAAATATAATGTCATGGCACAGGCTGTGCAGCACGAAGAAGTGTGGAATAAAGTAAAAGAATTATGGCAGAGTGAATTCATGCCGGCGATCAAGTACATACTGGGAGAGTCCACCGCCTACACAGCAACAAAGATAAAAACACTGGATGCATACAAAGCAGAAGTAAGTGCATCCGCAGCGATGAACTTTATCCAGTGGCGTGACCTGATGGAGAATCCATGGAATCACAGCAGTGAAAGTTTTGTAAATACCGGTCTTACTTATGATGATAATATTGAATATCTGAGAAATTTTATGACGAAAAGATGCGATTTCCTGAACCGTAACCTGGGTGGGGAAAGTACAGGAACAGATCCGGATACATCGCAGAAAGTAACCGTCATAGAAGATGATACCAGATTTTATGCTGCAAAAAATATTTTAAATTCCTCCGGAGATGTCAGGGCAGAAGATACATCAGATGAAGGCGGAGGAGAGAACCTTGGCTATTGCAACCAGGGCAGTTTAACAGAATATAAAATCAATGTAACGACAGCCGGTACTTATAACGTTAAGGCACGTGTTGCTTCGAATGACGGAACAGGAGCATTCAGCATTTATGTCGATAATCAGAAAATTGCAACATACCGTGCAGTCAATACAGGCGGATGGCAGGTTTGGACAACTACAGATGCCCAGGAGATCACACTGGAAGCCGGAGAACATTCATTTGCCATCTACTTTGAAAAAAGCGGCATGAATCTGAACTGGCTGCAGTTTACACGGGAAACGGGTACCGATCCGAAACCAGACCCGAAACCAGATCCAGACCCGGATCCAACGCCGACCCCAACGCCGGATCCAAACCCGGATCCAACGCCGACTCCAACGCCGGACCCAAACCCGAACCCAACACCGACCCCAACGCCGGATCCAGACCCGACTCCAGACCCAAATCCGATCCCAACACCGGATCCGACCCCGAATCCAACACCAAGTCCGAAACCGGATTCAAGCAAAGATCAAAATACGGCAACGCTGACAAAGGGCAGTATCTGTCAGGACGCAAAAGGTATCCTGAAATATCGAATCACAAAAATGGCAGCCAAAAACGGCACCGCAGAAGTGATCGGAATTCAGAAAAAATCAGGAAAAGTAACAGTTCCTTCAACAATTACGGTTCAGGGCATTACTTTTAAAGTAACAGCGATCGCAGAGAAAGCTTTTCGAAATGACAAAAATCTGAAAAGTGTTGTCATCGGATCCAATGTGAAAAAAATCGGAAAACAGGCATTTGAAAAATGTAAAAAACTTTCTTCTGTCACATTCAAAGGAAAGAAAGCACCGACTATTGGCAAGACAGCATTTAAAGGAATCAAGAAAAAAACAAGTGTCCAGGTAACAGGCAGTATGAAAAAAAGTCAGGTGAAAAGATTGCAGAAACGCATGAAAACAGCAGCCCCTTCTGTAAAGATCACTTACAAGAAAAAAATAACCGTTCGTTTTTAGCGGAACACAGTAAAAAGCATGCCATAGCATACAGAAAAACAGTTTCTGAATGTTATGGCTGTTTTTCTTTTGTGAAAAGTATGATAGTATAGTGATGGAACAGGCAGATTTCAGGAGAAAAAGACAATGAAATTATGGACAATCCAGCTCTGACATCTGTTAATCCATTGTTGATCGATCTCAACGATTTTCAGTTCTTTATGCCGCCGATTCAGTATTTTCCGCCGTATACAGAAAAATCGGTAGACCGCATATGTACGGATCTGGAAAAAGGACAGATCCGCCAGTCTGAATTTCCAAGCTATGTAATTCAGGCACATATTCCATATATTGCACCGAGGGATCTGGTAAACGTATATCCGTTGTTTGAACTGTAGAATAAAGGAGGTATCTATGAAGAACATAAACTGGGCTGTACTTGGTACAGGTGTTATTGCAAATGAAATGGCACTTGCTCTGAAAAAGAATGGAAAGAACATTTATGCAGTCGGCAATCGAACCCATGAAAAAGCAGTTATTTTTGCTGAAAAATATGGCATCGGCAAAGTCTATGCGGATTACAATGAAATGTTCACCGACCCGGATGTTGATGTGATTTATATTACAACACCGCACAATACGCATCTTAATTTTATGAAAAAGGCCATTGAAAACGGCAAACATATTCTAGTGGAAAAATCAATCACGCTCAACAGCGACGAACTGAATGAAGCATTGGCACTTGCAGAAGAAAAAGGTGTTATTGTCGGGGAGGCAATGACGATTTTCCATATGCCGATTTATAAAAAGCTCAGAAAAATTCTGGAGAGTGGGGCACTTGGAAAAGTGAATCTGATCACGATGAATTTCGGCAGTTTTAAAGAGTACAATATGAGCAACCGCTTTTTCAACCGCAATCTTGCCGGCGGTGCGATGCTTGATATTGGTGTTTATGCACTTTCTTTTATCCGCTGGTTTATGGATTCGAAACCGGATCAGTTATTGTCGCAGGTGAAACAGGCACCGACCAAAGTAGATGAGCAGGCGGGATTATTATTGACGAATGCGGAAGGTCAGATGGCAACCGTTATGCTTTCTCTTCATTCGAAACAGCCGAAACGTGGCATGGTTTCCTGCGAGAAAGGCTACATAGAGGTGATGGAATATCCAAGAGCCTGGGAGGCAAAAATCACTTATACTGACAGCGGAAAAACAGAGCTGATCAAAGCCGGTGAAAATGCAGACGCACTTGCATACGAGCTGGCAGATATGGAAAAAGCAATAAACGGTGATCCATCCTGTATGCATCTGGATTATACAAAAGATGTTATGGATATGATGACAGAGTTTCGAAAATCCTGGGGATTTACCTATCCGGAGGAAGAAAAATAATTTTCGACTGTGATAACAGAAAAACAGAAATTCCCAAAAGGCTGTACCGTTGTATGAAACAGAGAGTGAATATTTCAGAAGGAAAGAATCCAGGAACGACAGTTAAGAAAAGTGGATTCTGTTGAGGATTTTGCTGCATGGGAATATAGCAACGATTACAGGATAAATTTGTGAAAGGATGTACAACCATGAATTATACAGAAAGAGCAAAACAGCTCGGTTTTTCAGCTGCAGCTGTTATGGACACGAAAAATCTGGTTTTCAAACCGGAGTACCGCGTTTTCTGCGAGGAGAATCGATGCGGAAATTATGATCGGAATCCTGCCTGTCCACCGGAAAGCGGAAGCGTGGAAGAAATGAAAGAAAAAGCATTGTCCTACAACAAAACACTTGTCTTACAGACAACGCAAAGCAATGATATGGATTATAAAAAAGCAAAACTTCTCCACAACAGGCTGACAGAATCTCTGGCAGAAGAGATGAAAAAAGAAGGAAAAAGTGATCTTTTGATCATGACTGCCGGTCCGTACAGGCATCATTCCTGTATGTCAGCATATTGCGTGGATGCTCAGGAAATGGCAGATGCAACAGGGATGACCTGCTGGGGAAAAGATGGAAAAGTTCGCTATTTTTCGCAGGTTCTTTTCCATGATACCGGAAAGTAATATCTGGCAGAAGGAAAACACATAATTTGTGATGTGGCGGTTGTTCTTTTCCTTTACATCGCTGCAAAAAGGGTATAACATATAATTATTATCAGAGAAGAAGGTGAAAGAAAAATTATGGATTATTCAATCAATACAAAATGTGTGCAGGCAGGTTATACTCCAGGGAATGGAGAACCAAGACAGATCCCGATCATTCAGTCAACGACTTATAAATACAATACGAGTGAAGATATGGGAAAACTGTTTGATCTGGAAGCAGAAGGATATTTTTATTCCAGACTGCAGAATCCGACAAATGATTATGTAGCAGCAAAGATCACAGCACTGGAGGGCGGAAAAGCCGGTATGCTGACTTCTTCCGGTCAGGCGGCCAATTTCTTTGCTCTGTTTAATATCTGCGAAGCAGGAAGTCATATCGTAGCTTCTTCATCCATTTACGGAGGAACCTACAATCTGATTTCTGTAACAATGAAAAAGATGGGAGTAGATGTGACGTTTGTTGATCCGGACTGCACGGAGGAAGAGTTAAACGCAGCATTTCAGGAGAACACAAAGGTGGTATTTGGCGAGTCCATTGCCAATCCGGCTCTGACGGTACTTGATATCGAGAAGTTTGCAAAAGCAGCCCATGCACACGGAGTTCCGCTGATCGTGGATAATACGTTCGGTACACCGTACCTGATCCGTCCGATCGAGCACGGGGCCGATATTGTTGTTCATTCCGCCACCAAATTTATCGGCGGACATG
>OGDE01001818.1_pt1 | contig 12085 bp, 9 predicted proteins | sample 1570321 | NCBI WGS metagenome assembly OGDE01 (sample SAMEA2581976, study PRJEB24529) | metagenome | biome: Human gut stool | place: China | collected 2011 | reverse complement strand
GCATGGCCCGCAGCATGAACCCCAACAGCGCCGGCAGCCAGTTCTTCATCATGCACAAGGACGCTCCCCATCTGGACGGCCAGTATGCCGCTTTCGGCAAGGTGGTTTCCGGCATGGATGTTGTGGACAAGATCGCTTCCGTCCGCACCGACTGGAACGATAAGCCCACCACCCCCGTCAAGATGAAGACCGTCGAGCTCATCGAGGGCTGATCTTCTGCGCTCCTGTCCCGCCTGCCCGTGAAGTGCTCCGTCAGGTAGACAGAAAAAATAATATAAGATTTTTGTTCGCCGTTTCCACAAGGGAACGGCGAATTTTTTGTGCAAATCGGCGTTAGGACGCTCGATTCATGGCACGGACGTGAGCTTGCAGCGTCCAACACGGGACATTTTTTGATATTTTACTTCCGCTGTATCGTGATTGTTCTTGCTTGACATGAAAATACCCCCAGAGTACGCAGAGTTTTCTTTTTACTCTGTCTACTCTAGGGGCAGCATATCATGTTGAGGATACAGGCCAGGGGCTTTCCATCTATGCGTCAGAAAGAGATGAGAGGCTTACTTTTTTTCGCCCTTGGGCAGCAGACCGGCGCGCTCCAGAGCCGGGCGCAGGGCCAGATACAGGATGACCACGCAGATGGTGGAGGCTACGCTGTTGACAAAGGTGACACCACCGGCAATCTTGGACAGGGCCTGTGCCACGGTGTACTCCTGGCCAAAGATGTAAATGTTGCGGAAATAGCCCAGGAACGGGTCGGTGATGACGTTCAGCAACAGGCCGGAGCCGCCTGCCGCGATGACCTTGAGCAGGTAGCCCTTGCTGTGGCGGTCAAGATCGCGCAGCTTGAACACCTTGTGGGCCACGGCACCGCAGGTGATGCCGATGATGAACTTCAGCACAAAGGTGGTCACGGCATAGCCCGGGTCACCGGCCAGGATATCAGCCAGAGCCAGACCGATCGCACCGGCCAGGCCGCCGGAAACGCCGTCCAGCAGCAGGGCGGTCAGGGCGGTGAAGGTGTTGCCCAGATGGAACGAGGAGCCGCCGTAGAACGGCACACGGAAGAACAGGTATGCCACCAGGCTCAGCGCGGCCATAACGCCGGTCAGGGCCAGCTCCTTGGTGGTAAAGGTGCGTTTGTACAGCACACTGCCGAACAGGATGACGACGATCACCACAGCCAGCAGCAGCCACATTGCAGTTGTAGACATGATTTTTCCCTCCAGATTTTTCGGGGCGAACCCCCTCCATCCTGTTTTGCAGGATCGTTCGCCCGTTTCAAAGCAACTTACCCATAAAACTACTTGACATTTGGGTGTGTGGTTGGTATGCTCCTATTATACGCGAAACTGACACCATGAAAATACCCAGAATAAAGTTTTTTTATGGGGTCAGTTTGGCAAAGCATCCAAAAAGGGGAGAGGTCTTATGTTTCATCTGACAACAGCACTGGATGCCGCCAGCGGGGTGCCGCTGTACGAGCAGCTCTACGAAAGCCTTGCCGCCGAGATGCGCAGCGGGGCCATTCCGGCGGGCACCCGGATGCCCGGCAAGCGGCGGCTGGCGGCAGAGCTGTCGGTTTCTGTCAACACGGTGGACGCGGCATATCAGATCCTGGCGACCGAGGGCTACATGGAGCCGCGGGAGCGCAGCGGCTTTTATGTACAGGAATATCTTGCCCTGCCCACCCGGCCCGAGGAAGTGCCGCCCCCGGTATCTGCCGCTCCGCAGCCGGAAGCAGCCGAGCCGCCCGTCCGGTTCGATCTGTCCACCCGGGGCGTGGACCCGGGGCTGTTCCCGTTCCGCACCTGGGCCCGACTGCAGAAAGAGCTGCTCTATTCCTCGCCCCAGCTGCTGACCCATGGCGATGCGCAGGGGGACGTGGAGCTGCGGCAGGCGCTGGCGGATTATCTGGAGGAATACCGGGGCGTGCGGTGCACCGCTGAGCAGGTGGTGGTGGGTGCCGGCATGGAGTACCTGCTGGGCCTGCTGGCCCCGCTCCTGCCCGGCAAAACGGCGGTGGAAAACCCCGGCTACCAGCGCGCGAAGCAGGTGCTGGAAAACAACGGCGTGGGGTGCTGCTGCCTGCCTGTGGATGCGGACGGCCTTTCGGTTGAGGCATTGTCCGGCTCGGGCGCGGCGGTGTGCTATGTCACGCCCAGCCACCAGTTCCCCACGGGCGTGACCATGCCGGCGGGCCGCCGCACGGAGCTGCTCCACTGGGCATCCCGCTGCCCGGGCCAGCGGTATATCATAGAGGACGATTACGATTCGGAGTTCCGCTTTGATACCCGCCCCCTGCCCAGCCTGCAGGGCATGGCCGGGGCCGACGGCCCGGTGGTCTACCTTTCCACCTGTTCCCGCAGCCTGGCCCCCGGCATCCGCATCGCCTATATGGTGCTGCCCCGGCAGCTGCTGCCCGCCTGGCGGGCAAAGTACCGGATCTATTCCTGCACCGTCAGCCGGTTTGAGCAGCAGACCCTGGCCCGCTTTATCCGCGAGGGCTACTTCACCCGGCATCTTGCCCGGGAGCGCGTGGCCTACAAGGCCCGGCGGGATGCGCTGGCTGCCTCTCTGCACGCTGCTTTTGCGCCGGACGAGCTGACCCTGACCGGCCTGCACACCGGCCTGCATCTGTTGGCAAGGCTGAAAAATGCCCCGCCGGATGCTGCCCTTCACGCCGCCGCAAAAGCGCAGGGCGTGGCCCTGAGCCTGCTGAGCGATTATGACCTGACCGGCGGGGAACAGGATTTTTCCGGTACGTTTGTGCTGGGCTATGGCTCCCTGAGCGAGGCATCATTCCCCGAGGCGGGCGAAACGCTGAGGAAGGTCTGCACCGCCGCCCGGGAAGCGTCTGTGACCGTGTAAGTGCCCGCTTTTGCATCCCACGCCCCGGGCAGGGCCTCGGCGTGGGGGAGGGCGCTGTTGTTGGCCAGAAACTCCAGGACCGTGCCCAGCAGGGTATAATCCTGTGCTGCAAAGTCGGTGAGCAGGGCCGTGCTGCTGGCCCGCAGGGCATCTGGCAGGGTGGCGGGCAGCAGGGCGAGGTCCTGCCGGAAAAAGGCTTCCCACACTGCCGCCCGGGCAGCGGCCCGGCGGGCAGGCGGCAGGGTGCCGTCCGCATCCCAACCGGAGAGCAGAGCGTGGGCCTCCTTGGCTGAAATGCTCTGCACGGCGGCGGAAAGCCCGGTTTCGGCCAGCTCATCGGCAGTCAGTGCCCCCGAAAACCCCACCCGCACCGGCCCGTAACGGGAAGCGGTCTTTTCCAGCACGGCGGGGGACAGCGCCAGATAAAGCATATCCTCCGGCAGGCCCAGCACCTCCAGAAGCGCCTGACGGCACCGGGCGGGCCCTGCAGCTCCGTAGCAGTGGGCAAGACTGGCAGTCTCTCCGTTGAAGGGAACCGTCAGCTCCCCCGGCACGGCCAGCAGGTTCAGACTGTTCTGGGCGGCGTTCAGGTAGACCAGCAAAAAGCCCGGCTGCTCCCCGGCGGTGCAGAGAAGCAGGGTCATCCGGTGCTCGGCCCGGGGCAGCTGGATGGGAACCCCGCTCTGGGGCTGGGCCGTCTGGATGCGGGTGCGCACCATCTGCCGGGTGAGCAGGACCGTGCCGCCCACCAGCGGAAGCAACACCAGAAGTGCCGCCCCCAAAGCCGCCCAGAAGGGCCTCCAACCGTTCTTGTGCATCCCGTGTTCCTCCGTTCTGTTTTGGAACAGGGTGGGCCGGGATGCGCTTTTTTATACAGAAACCGCTGCCCGGGCATGAAAACGCCCCCTGTGCCATACAGTAGAGCACGGGGGGCGTTTGTGTATGTGGGAGAGCTTGGCGCGGGTGAACGCGGTGGTCGACGGTGTGGTATGGGGGCCGGTGGGGCTGACGCTGCTGTTTGGCACCGGCTGCCTGCTGACAGTGCGCACCGGTTTTTTCCAGCTGCGGTATTTCGGGTACTGGATGCGGCACACCATCGGGGCCATCTTCCTGGACCGGAATGTGACCGCCCACACGGACGATGAAGCCATCAGCCAGTTCCAGAGCCTTTGCACAGCGCTGGCGGCGACCATCGGCACCGGCAACATCGTGGGTGTGGCGGCAGCCATTCTGGCAGGCGGGCCGGGGGCTGTGTTCTGGATGTGGGTCATGGCCCTGCTGGGGATGATGACCAGCTATGCCGAGAACGTGCTGGGCATCTGCTACCGCCGCCGGGATGCCGCCGGAAGATGGTGCGGCGGGCCCATGTACTATCTGGCCGAGGGGCTGGGCGGCGGCTTTGGCCGGGTACTGGCGGTGCTGTTTGCCTGCTTTTGCGTGCTGGCCAGCTTCGGCATGGGGAACATGAGCCAGATCAACTCCATTGCGGGCAATCTGCAGGCGGTGTTCCGGGTGCCGCCGGTGGCAACGGGCATCGTGCTGGCCCTGCTCACCGGGCGGGTCATACTGGGCGGGCTGAAGCGGGTGGCCGCAGTCACGGAGGCCATCGTCCCGCTCATGGCCCTGTTCTACCTGTTCGGGGCGCTGACCGTGGTCTGTGTCCATTGGGCGGCTGTTCCGGCGGCATTCGCGGCCATCTTCCGGGGGGCGTTTGGCTTGCAGGCCGCCGGGGGCGGGGTGTTGGGTTACGGCATGGCCCGGGCCATCAGCTGGGGATTCAAGCGGGGAGCTTTTTCCAACGAAGCAGGACTGGGCGCGTCGGTGCTGGTGCACTGCGCGGCCAACGTGGAGGAGCCTGTCCAGCAGGGAATGTGGGGGATGTTCGAGGTGTTTGCAGATACCATGGTGGTCTGCACCCTCACGGCCCTTGTGGTACTTACCAGCGGCCTTGTGGATCTGGACACCGGTGCGGCCCTGACCGGCGTGGAAGGCTCCGCACTGGTGGGGCAGGCCTTTTCCACGGTGTTTGGGGCGTTCGGGCCGCAGTTCATCGCGGTGTCGGTCCTGCTGTTTGCCTATTCCACTACGCTGGGGTGGAGCCATTACGGCACCCGGGCAGTGGTGTATCTGCTGGGGGAGCGTGCCGCCGCAGGATATAAACTGGTGTTTGCGGCCATGGTGCTGGTGGGTGCTGTGATGAAGCTGGACCTGGCCTGGGCGCTCTCCGATACCTTCAACGGCCTGATGATGCTGCCCAATCTTGTGGGCGTGGTGGGGCTTTCGGGAGTGGTGGTCCGGGAGACACAAGCGTATCTGAAACGAAAATGACCCTCTCCGTCCTTGCAGTCTGTCTGTCAGATGCGGGATGGAGAGGGTCATTCTTTATCGCTTCTTTTTATTTGGCTTCGGGGCAGGCCGCTTCAGGCTCCGCACCGCGTCACGCCCGGCGGCGATGCCGCTGCCAAAGGCCCAGTGCAGGTTGAAGCCGCCGCAGCTGCCGGCGCAGTCCAGCGTTTCACCCACAAAGTAAAGGCCGGGGCAGCCCTTGAACTGGAAGCTGGGGGTCACTTCGGTCAGGCTCAGGCCGCCGCCGGTGGTCTGGGCCTGCTTCCAGCCGCAGGGGGTCAGACCCTCGAACAGCCAGTGCTTGGCCGCGTTGGCCAGCACCTGCCAGGCGGCATCCGGCAGGGTGTCCACCGGTTTTTCAGGCAGCTTTGCCGCTGCCCACAGGGCGCGGCCCAGCTTGGGATTGAGCAGACCTGTCCAGAAATCCGCAGGTGCCTTGCCCGGCAGCAGGGGCACCCGGGCCGCAAACAGGGCGGTCAGGGCAGTCTCGTCCAACATGGGGAAGAGGTCCAGCTCAACGGCCGGGCGCTTTGGCCCCCGCCCCGGGGCCAGATGGCCGGACAGCTGCATGATGCAGATGCCCGAAAGCCCGTAGTCCGTGAACTGCACCTCGCCGTTTTCCGCGGCCACAGTGCAGTGGCGGTCGAGGTCCAGCAGGGTGGCAGCGGCCTTGGCCCGGATGCCGGCCAGAGATCGGTTGGGCTTGGCTGTCTGCAGGGCAGTCAGGCAGGGGTACAGCGGCTCCAGCTTTCCGCCGCACTGGGCGGCGAATCGGGTGCCGAAGCCGTCGGTGCCGAACTGCGGCCCGGCATTGCCGCCCATGGCGCAGATGACGGCATCGGCCCGCAGGGTCTGGTCCTGACCCTCGGCATCCTCGCACAGGATGGTGTAGCCGCTGCGGTTCTGGCTCAGGGTCTGCACAGTGCAGCCAGTACGCACCTCCACGCCCAGCCGGGCAAGGTGGCCTTCCAGCAGGGCCAGCACGTCTGCGGCCTGGTTGGAGTAGGGGTACACCCGCCCGGCCTCATCGGTGCGGGTGTACAGGCCCAGCGCCGCGAACCATTCCAGCGGTGCGGCGGCATCCACCGCAGCCAGCAGGGGCCGCAGGGCGGCGGGGTCAGCGGTGAAATACTGCTCCGGTGCAATTCCGGTGTTGTCCAGATTGCAGCGGCCGTTGCCGGTGGCCAACAGCTTTTTGCCGCACCTGGGGTTGCGGTCCAGCACCGTCACCCGCACTGCCCCTGCCGGGGCAGACTGGGCGGCGGCCAATGCGGCGGCAAGGCCCGCTGCACCGCCGCCCAATATCACGATCTGCTGCATAAGAGCACCCCCCTCAGAAATCCATACATTTTATTATAACATACACAGCAGCAAAAGGATAGAAGAATGCCCCAAATTTGCAGCGAATAATCTTTGACGAAAGCCTTGACAGAAAAAGCAGAATTTGGTAGTGTTGATTCGACGGAATTGCGTGGTTTCGCAGGCTGTGGAAATGCGGCCGGAAAAGGGCAGAGAGTTGGGACTCTGCTGAGGAGAAGCTGAATATGTGGAAGGAAAAAGAAAGATGGACGGCAGCTGCGCTGCTGCTGGCGATGGTCGTGGTGACAGGTCTGTGCTGGTACGTCCTGTACATCCGGCAGCAGTTCTATGACGAAGGCACCCGCAACCTGCTGGAGACCTATGAGCAGGTGGATAAGGCGTTTACCATCTTCAGCCGGAGCAACTGGAACATGCTGAACGAGTGGGGCAAGAGCCTGCAGGCTGCCAATGAGGAGGGCCTGGCGGAGGAACGCCTGCGCAGCTATGAGGCCGAGCGGGAGATCTGGCGGTACAGCAGCGTGTATCTGTTCAATGAAAACTGCGAATATTGGAGCATCCGGGGCAAGCATGAAAAAGTGGATCACCTCTGGACGGCCTTTGAAGAGATGTACCGCACCGGCAAACCTACGGTGTCCAGCTACATCATGCGGAGCGGGGAGCGCCGGGTGGTATACGCTGCGCCCATTGCGCCGGTGGAGATCGACGGCACCACCTACACCAGCCTTGCCGTGAGCTATCGGAATAAGACCATAGAGGAATTGATTGGCGGCAGTGCTTACGGCGGCCAGAGCGACTGCTACATCATCCATCCCGATGGCGATGTGATGCTCTCGGAGGAGCCCAAGAGCGAGATCGAGGACTGGATGGACAACCTGTTCGACTACCTGCAGAAGTATGCGCAGGTGGATGCGGGCACACTGACCCGGGCCCGGCAGGACGTGGCAGAGGGCCGCAGCGGCAGCCTTTCCTACTGGCTTGAGGACAAGAGCTATTATCTGGTCTACCAGCCTGTGGGCTTTCAGGATCTGTCCATTGTGGGCATCGTCGGCCGTGACGTGGTGGACAGTGGAATGCGGAAGATCCAGAACGCCACCATCCTGCTGCTGGCTGGGCTGTTCTTCTGCGCAGGCATCGTGCTGGTGCACGGTGTCCGCACCGATGCCCGCCTGCGCGTGGAGGAAAAGGAGCGCGCCCTCCGGCAGGAAGGGGAGGCCCGCCAGCAGATGGAGGACCTGGCCAACACCGACGGCCTGACCGGACTGTATAATGAACGCTATTTTGACGCATTGTTGAAAGAAAACGAGCTGAACAGGACACCGTTTGTCCTGTTCTACCTCGACCTTGACCGTTTCAAGCCTGTGAACGACCGTTACGGCCACGATGTGGGCGACCAGCTGCTCAAGGAGGTGGCCAGCCGCCTGCGGGGCTGCGTGCGGGAGAGCGATGCGGTGTTCCGCATCGGCGGGGATGAGTTCGCCCTCATCGTCAACGGAACCGTAGCGGAGGGGTTCTGCAAGAGCCGGGTGGAAAAGATCAAGGCAGCCATCCGGGAGCCTTACCGCCTGAAGGATGCAGAGGTGCAGGTTGGCACCAGCTGCGGCTGTGCGGTCTACCCCTGCGACAGCGACGATGTGCGTGCCATCCGCATCCTGGCCGACCACCGGATGTATGAGGATAAGCAGCGCTCCGGCAGGAGCTGCGAGTGACGAGAACGATAAAAGCTTTCTCCCAGTTTCTTGTGCTTTCTCCCAAAATGAGCGTATAATTGGGAGAAGGAAGAACGGGCTGGGAGAAGGAATGGGTGAATCATGCGTACATTTGATTATAAAAAGATTGCAGAATACTCCTGGGATAATGAGGTCTTGTCTTATGTTGCGAAGATCCATGAATGCAAGGGGCGGCAGGAACTATATCTGAAACAAAGGCCCGCTGAATTGGAGCGGCTGGTGGAGATCGCAAAGATCCAAAGTACAGAATCCTCCAATCGGATCGAAGGGATCATCACGACCAATGCACGCCTGAAACAGCTGGTTGAAGATAAAACGACTCCACGTAACCGGGACGAAATGGAGATATTGGGATATCGGAATGTTTTAAATCTCATCCACGAGAACTATGCCTATATTCCGGTAGAGCCGGGGTACATCCTGCAACTGCACCGTGATCTGCTGAAATATACGAATTTGACCTATCGAGGACATTTTAAGACTACACCCAATGAGATCGATATGACCCTTCCCAGCGGGGAACGCCATGTGCTGTTCCGCCCGCTGGAACCATACGAGACACCGGGTGCTGTGGAGGCACTTTGCTGCACTTATCAGGATGTGCTGCACAGAGAACTCGTTGATCCCCTGCTTTTGATCCCCTGTTTTATCTTGGATTTTCTCTGTATCCATCCTTTCAATGATGGTAACGGCAGAATGAGCCGGCTGCTGACCCTTTTGATGCTGTATCAGAATGGATATGTTGTGGGGCAGTACATCAGCATTGAAAAAGCAATTGCAGAGACTAAGGATGAGTACTATGCAGCACTGGCGCAGGCTGATCAGCACTGGCATGAGGAGGAAAATGACCCGACACCGTTTATCAAATATATGCTGGCGGTGATCTGCTCCTGTTATCAGGATTTTGAGCAGCGAGTCGATCTGGTCGGCGGGGGACAGAAGCGCGTGACGGCGTACGAACGAGTGCGCAGTTATGCGATGGAAAGGCTGGGAGCCTTTACAAAACAGGAGGCAGCAGAGGCCTGCCCGGGCTTTGGTACAAGCTCGATTGAAAGCGCGCTGAAAAAACTGACAGAGGAGGGCGTTCTGGAGAGGATCGGCGCGGGCAGAAAGACGCAGTATGTGCGCAGGTAAGGCTCCGGCAGGAGCTGAATGAATAATTCCCTTCCTGTTTCCACAGAATAACCATACTTCACAGAAATCTGGAAGCAAAACCGGAACATGGAAAGGAAGGGAACCTTATGAAAGCAACCGGCATCGTGCGCCGCATCGATGAGCTGGGGCGGGTGGTCATCCCCAAGGAGATCCGCCGCACCCAGCGCATCCGCAGGGGAGACCCGCTGGAGATCTTCACAACAGGGGACGGCGAGGTCATCTTCAAAAAGTATTCGCCCATGGGGGAACTGAGCGGGGTGACGGCCCAGTATGTGGATGTGTTGAGCAAGTGTTTTGCCCTGACGGCCTTTGTCTCAGACCGGGACCGCATTCTGGCGGCATCCGGTGCGGGCAGGCGGGATCTGGCCGACCGCAGCGTGAGCCAGCCGCTGGAAAAGCTGATGGACAGCCGCAAGCCCTACCAGAGCGATGGCAGCCCCGAAAAGGCATTGCTGCCCTGTGAGGGCTCACCCCGGGCGCTGCTGTGCGCTGTGCCCATCATTGCGGCGGGGGATGTCACCGGCAGTGTGGGCCTGCTTACGGAGGACCGCACTGCCAAGCCCGATGCCGCCCAGCTCAAGGCGGTGAACGTGGCGGCGGCATTTCTGGCAAAGCAGATGGAGGAATAATACCTTATAATAGAGAAGCTGCTGCACAGAGCGATGTGTGGCGGCTTTTTTAGGTTGCGAACCCTCTCAGTCAAAGCCTTCGGCTTTGCCAGCTCCCCCAAAGGGGGAGCCAAGGGCAATCCCAGATTTAGCAGCATCTGTTCTCTGTGATGTCTTGCCTCTCCCTTCGGGAGAGGTGGCATTGCGCAAGCAATGACGGAGAGGGTGCGGCCAGCTTTATGACAGAATTATGAATCTTTCAAAACTTTTCTGAGAAGCTATTGACAGCGCCGCAAAATTGGATATAATGGTCTTAGCACTCAGGAAGAAGGAGTGCTAAAGAACAAAAAGCGAACGAAGGAGGCAGGCGCTATGACGATGGATGCACGCAAACAGCGTGTCTTGCAGGCGATCGTTGCGCTGTATGGCCTCGAGGGCGAGCCCGTGGGCAGCAGTGTGCTGGCAAACTACTTTGATATGGCAGTTTCCAGTGCCACGCTGCGCAACGAGATGGCCGCGCTGACCAAGCTGGGTCTGCTGGAGCAGCCCCACACCAGCGCAGGCCGTGTCCCCAGTGCCAAGGGCTACCGTTATTATCTGGATCATCTTCTCACCGATGACCAGCCGCTGGACCGTGTGACCCGCGCCCGTGTGGACGCGGTGTTCGCAAGCCTTGACCACGAGCCGGAAAAGCTGGCACAGGGTGCCGCCAAGGCGCTGGCCGCCATCAGCGGCTGCACCGCCGCCGTCAGCACCCCCTGTGCTGAGGATCTCTGCATCGCCCATTACGAGGTGGTGCAGGTGGGCCGGAGCGCCGCAGCGGTGCTGGCTGTGACCACTGCCGGTTATGTCCGCACCCGTGTGGCGCGGGTCCGCACCGGTCTTTCCCGGGAAAATGCAGCGGCGCTTGCCGCCCTGCTCAACCGGAACCTGACCTTTGTGGCTCCTGTTGATCTGTCGCCCCGGCTCCTTGCAGAGCTGTGCAGCCAGATCAGCCCGGAGCTGGTGCCGGTGATCAGCGCCGCCGCCGCCATCCTGCAGGATTCCACCCAGCCCCATGTGTATTTGGGTGGTGAGCAGTACCTGCTGGACTGGCCCCAGCTGGACGGCAAGGTGGGCAGCATCCTGAGCCTGCTGAACGACGAAGAGCAGGCCGCCGCCCTCATTGCACCCCCGGCAGAGCAGAGCGAAAGCATCCTGCTGGGCGAGGATCTGGAACCTCAGATCCCCGGCCTGTGCATCGTGAGTGACCGGTATCTGGTGGGCGGAGGCCTCTGGGGCTCCGTGGCCCTCATCGGCCCCACCCGGATGCCCTTCCAGAAGCTGATGCCGCTGCTCCACACCTTTGCCGATCAGCTTGGCGAAGGAATGAGCGGCAAACGAAAAGATACCCCGCAGGCAGCCGCACCCCGGCGGACTGTGATCTATAAGGAGGACCTGGAATGAGCGAAGAAACAAAAAAGACCCCGCAGGCAGAAGAACCTGCCGTGGAGCCCAACACCGCCGAGCAGGCCGCCCCGGAAACTGCACCTGAGCAGGCAGCGGCTCCCGAGACGAACGCTGAAGCGGCAGACCCCAAGAAAAAAGATGGCTTCTTCAACAAGAAGGCCCGGGAGCTGGAGGCCGTGAAGGCAAAGCTGGACGCGGCTGAGAAGAATGCCAATCAGGCCAAGGACCAGCTGCTGCGGATGGCCGCCGAGTATGAGAACTACCGCAAGCGCTCCACCCGTGAGGCTGACCAGAAGTTCAACGACGGCGTGTCCTTTGCCGTGAATCAGATCATCCCCATTCTGGATACGCTGGAGATGGCGGCCAACGCCCCCACCACCGACGAGAATTACAAGAAGGGCGTGACCATGACGCTGGACAAAGCCGCCAAGGCGCTGAGCACCCTCCATGTGGAGGAGATCGAGGCGCTGGGCAAGCCCTTTGACCCCAACTTTATGAATGCCGTGCAGCAGATCCCCGCCCCCGATGGGCAGGAGAGCGGCACCGTGATCACGGTTTACCAGAAGGGCTACAAGCTGGGCGATAAGATCGTCCGCCATGCCACCGTTGTTG
>OGDE01001813.1_pt1 | contig 12116 bp, 6 predicted proteins | sample 1570321 | NCBI WGS metagenome assembly OGDE01 (sample SAMEA2581976, study PRJEB24529) | metagenome | biome: Human gut stool | place: China | collected 2011 | reverse complement strand
GACATTTCTCCCCGGCGCGGGGAGAATCTGTCCCGGCCGGGGGAAGTCTTTCTCAAAGAGGGAGGCTTTGCCGCACGGACAGGCTCCCTCTTTGAGGGGGCTGTCTGCGCAGCAGACTGGGGGAGTTTACAGCTTCAGATTCTGGCGGGTGGGGGTGAAGGTCGGGATCATCTTTGCCAGCTGCTGCACCACACCCTCGTCGTTGTGCTCTGCCGCAGCGGCAAGCTCCTGCAGCTGCCCGTAGAACTCGGCCAGATCGATGCTGCGCGGCGAAGCCACAAAAATTTTATTGTGCTGGGTGCGGCGCATCTTATCCTGCTCCTCGTCCATCATCAGCTCTTCGTAGAGCTTCTCGCCCGGGCGCAGACCCACGATCTTGATCTCCATATTCACGCCCGGCTCATAGCCGTAAAAACGGATGAGCTGCTTGGCAAGATCCATGATCTTGACCGGCTCGCCCATGTCCAGCACATAGATATTGCCGCTCTCGGCCAGTGCACCGGCCTGCAGCACCAGCTGGGCCGCTTCCGGAATGGTCATAAAGTAGCGCTCAATGTTGGGATCCGTCAGGGTGACAGGCCCGCCTTTTTTGATCTGGGCCTCAAACAGCGGAATGACGCTGCCGTGGCTGCCCAGCACATTGCCAAAACGCACAGCCACACACTTCATATCCGTGTTGCCCGCAAAGGTCTGGATGAGCATTTCGCAGATGCGCTTGGTGCAGCCCATGACGCTGGTGGGGTTCACAGCCTTATCGGTGGAAAGCTGCACAAAGCGCTCCACCCCGTGCTCGCTGGCACTGACCAGCAGGTTTTTGGTGCCCAGCACATTGTTCTTTACCGCCTCGGCGGGGCTCACCTCCATCAGCGGGACGTGCTTGTGCGCCGCCGCATGGAACACCACCGTGGGGTGGTAGGTATCAAATACTTCGTCCAAGCGCTTTTTATCCCGGATGGAGCCGATGAGCACCGTGACCGGGATATCGCGGCCGTACTTCTGCTGCAGTTCCATCTGCAGCTCGTAGGCGCAGTTTTCGTAGATATCAAAAATCAGCAGCTTGCCGGGCTTGAAGCGCATGACCTGACGGCACAGCTCGCTGCCGATGGAGCCGCCGCCGCCCGTGACGAGAACGATCTTGTCATGCAGGTACTCGGAGATCTGGGCATTGTTCAGCTGGATCTCGTCGCGGGAGAGGAAGTCCGCCGTGTTCAGCTCACGGAAGCCCGCCGCCACAGGATTGCCGTTCTCGTCAACAGCCTGCGGGTCACTGATCATCCGCACGCGGCAGTGGGTGGAGTTGCAGAGGTTGATGATCTCGCTCAAACGGTCACCCTTGACCGTCGTGATGGCAATGACGATCTCGAGGATATGATATTTGCGCACCAGCTCCGGTATGTCGGAGATCGTGCCGCGCACCGGTACACCCTGCACGCGCAGGCCCTTTTTGGTCAGGTCGTCGTCAACGATGCAGACCGGGTTGCCGAAGCTCTGATTTTTCGTCTTGCAGAGGTTGACAGCCCACGCACCGGCGTTGCCGGCGCCGACAATGAGCAATGGCGTGTTGTCCTCCGGCTTGTTGGCCTTGGCGTTGCGCATCGTCAGGACCAGCCGCCACAGGAACCGTACGCCCGCTATGGCCGCCGTGTTGAATACCGCGCCGAAGATCAGCACCGCGCCGGAGATCGGGCGGCTGTGGTAGATCAGATCGAACAGCATGATGATGCCCGTCGCCAGCCCGGAAAGGCAGGTCAGGCGTGCAAGGTCGCGCATACCGGCGTACTCCCACATGATCTCATACAGTCCGCCGAACCAGAACACGATCATATAAATGGGCAGGACGTATAAGAGCATCGGGGCCATGGCGCGCAGTATCTCCACGCGGCGGTAGGCGTCGCCGCTGTCAAAGCGCAGCATGACGGCCAGCCAGTAGCAAAGTACAATGAGCCCGCAGTCCAGCAGCATCAGTGCGATGCGGCGCGGAAGCCCTTTTATCAGTTGTTTTGAGACCTGTTGCATCGATTCCATCCTTACTATACGTTCTTCTATCTGAAAACGGGCACAATACGGCCCGGCAAAATTGTCATATAGACTATTATAACACAAAAAGGCCCCATTTGTCCTACTTTTGGGCAGACAAATGGGGCTAATGTTGTATAAAAATCGTGGTAAATTTTTGGTAAAACGGACGAAAGCGATTTACTCGACGGTCACGCTCTTGGCCAGATTGCGCGGCTTATCGACATCCAATCCCTTGGCGCAGCTGACGTAGTAGGCCAGCAGCTGCAGCGGAATGACTGACAGGCTCGTGGCAAAGTGCGGGTCGGTCTTGGGCACATAGACCGTGAAGCCCGCAGTGTCCTCGATGCTGTAATTTCCGTAGGTGGTCAGGCCCATCAGGAAGGCACCGCGGCTCTTGACCTCGACCATGTTGGAAACGCTCTTTTCAAACAGGTCCGGCTGGGTCAGGATGCCGACGACCAGCGTTCCATTCTCGACCAGAGAAATCGGCCCGTGCTTCATCTCGCCCGCGGCGAACGCCTCGGAGTGGATGTAGCTGATCTCCTTAAATTTCAAACTGCCCTCGAGCGCGACGGCGTAGTCGAGGCCGCGGCCAATGAAGAAGGCGTCCTTGGCGTTTGCGTACTTGCTGGCAAACCACTGGATACGCTCCTTGTCGGCCAAGGTCTTTTCGATCTTCTCGGGCAGAGCTTCCAGCTCGGTGACGAGGTGCTCATACTGACCGTCCGCCAGCGTGCCGCGCACACGGGCAAACTCGGTAGCCAGCAGGTAGCAGGCCGCCAGCTGGGTGCTGTAGGCTTTGGTGGTAGCGACGGAGATTTCCGGGCCGGCCCAGGTGTACATTGTGGCGTCGGCCTCACGGGCGATGCTGGAGCCGACGACGTTCACAATGCCGATGGTGCGCACACCGCGCTCCTTGCACAGGCGCAGGGCGGCCAGCGTGTCGGCGGTCTCACCGCTCTGGCTGATGACCATAGCGAGTGCGTCCTTTTCGAGCACGGGATTGCGGTAACGGAACTCGCTGGCGACATCGACCTCGACGGGAATGCGGGCCAGGCTCTCAAACACATAGCGCGCGGCCATGCCGACATGGTAGGCGGAGCCGCAGCCGATGATGTAGAGACGATGGACATTCCTGATGGCCTCCTCGTCAAGGGCCAGCTCGGACAGGTCGATCTGGCCGTCCTTGAGGCGCGGGGAGATCGTATCGCGGACAGCGGCGGGCTGCTCGTAGATCTCCTTCATCATGAAGTGCTCGTAGCCGCCCTTCTCCGCGGCCTCGGCGTCCCACTCAATGGTGGTGGACTCGCGGGTGATGGGCTCCTTGTCGATGTTGAAGAACTCGATGGAGTCTGGGGTCAGGCGGGCAATCTCGAGATTGTCAATGTAGTAGACCGTGCGGGTGTACTTGAGCAGCGCAGGAACATCGGAGGCGATGATGGCACCGTCCTCGCACTTGCCGACGATGAGCGGGCTGTCCTTGCGCACTGCGTAGATGACGCCGGGCTCGTCGGCAAAGAGCACTCCCAGCGCGTAGGAGCCGCGGACATGCAGCATCATGCGGGTGATGGCGTCCAGTGCGTTGCCTGCGGACTCGCCCATGTAATAGTAGTCAAGCAGCTGGGCAACGACCTCGGTGTCGGTCTGGGAGACGAAGCTGAAGCCCTTGTTGATCAGACGCTCCTTGATCTCCTGATAGTTTTCAATGATTCCGTTGTGTACGACGGCAATCTTCTGGTCACGGGAATAATGCGGGTGTGCGTTGACGACGGACGGCTCGCCATGGGTCGCCCAGCGGGTATGGCCGATGCCGCAGCTGCCGGGCACGGCGCTGCCGCCGTCGGTCATCTCGCTCAGGACCTTTAGGCGGCCCTTGGCCTTGACGATCTCGATCTTTCCGGCGGCGTTCTGCACCGCCATGCCGGCAGAGTCATAGCCGCGGTATTCCAGCTTGGCCAGGCCGTCCAGCAGAATGGGGGCGGCCTGTGCCGCGCCGGTAAAGCCTACGATTCCACACATAACAGGTATCCTCCCTTTGTTACAGCGTTGAAACTATACTTTCCATTTTATTGGATTAGAGCAAAATACTTCTACAGTATATGCCATTTGGGTACAAATGTCTATAGCTTTACGCAGATTTTGTACAGATGTGCGCGGCATAAAGACAAAACGGGCAGCCGTCAAGGGCTACGGCTGCCCGCTGCGCGCATTCTCCCTTTCCGGTTTCTTACACCATATAAGAACGAATCAAAAGTTATCGCGCATTTATTAGCATAGCACATTCCCGGAAGAATAGCAAGTGCAATCTGCAAGCGAAAGAACATTTTGCACATTTTGCAAAAGAATCTAAAGTACATGATGCAATTACTTTCGGAAATTAGTCACTGACCCGACGCGCTACGACGACATAGCGCCCGTTGGCAGACGAATACTCGCAGGTAGAGAGGGTCAGCAGCTGCTCACCGTAGGCAGGGCGGATGCCGCTGTCCACGTCGCTGCGGGAGATGACCTGGTCCACATAGCGGTTGTAGGCGTCCTCGTCCATGTCGATGTACTGGTTGTAGATAAACGAGGTGTCGTTGACGACATCGATGGTGAACGCACCGAACACCTCATACTTGGCGTCCCCGTAGACGGTGTCAAACTCAATGAAGGGGTGCTCCTGATAGTAGTCGGCCCTGCGGTACTCGGTCAGGCAGCCGAAGATCGTGCCGGTTTTCATATTGTGGCCGTAGATGATCAGGTTGTCGCTCTCGGCGTTGGCCCCGAGCGTCGTTTGCTCGTCCAGGTACGGTACGCCGTAGACGCTGTAGGCTTTGTTGAAGTCATGACGCAGATAGAAGTCCTTGTTGTCCGGCGCGTACATAACCGGAAAATCCAGATTGGTACCGTCGATGGAGATCCAGCCGATAAAGTCGCTGTTCTTGTCGCGCAGGGCAGCAAACCTGGCACCGTTGGGGTTGACATTCTCCCCTGCGGGGGCCGGGGTCGCCGCGGTATCGATCATCGACTGCAGGTCGGCAAACTCGCTCTCGGTCTTGCGGTCATCGAGGAACCGCTTGACCAGCAGGCCGCCGCTGATGAGGAAGATCGCGGCGAAAACGATTATCGCGAGGGTGTACAGCAGATTACCGCGCTTTTTTATGCACTTCGCGGTCTCGCGCCGACGATAGTCCTCGTCGTTGTCCTGGTCGTAGAAGGCAGCAGGTTCCTGCGGAGAAACCTTCGGCAGATCGGTGACTGTATAGGATGCCTTTACCTGAACGGAAGGGGCCTGCGGCAGCAGTGCATCGCTGCGGTGAATCTTTGCCATGATGGATTCTCCTGTAACACAATACTATTTTTACTATACGACCTGCGCGGCAAAAAGACAAGAGAAATATCACACAAAAATCTGTAAAAAATATCCGTCCTGCTCCGTGCGGCGCAGGACGGACAACAAAAACAGGTTACTCGCGGATCTCGATGCCGAGCTTGAACTTCAGGTTACCGAGAATTTTCTTGACGAAACGGTCGATCTCATCGGGGGTCAGCGGCTTGTCAGCGGGTTGGAAGGACAGGCTGAACGCCATGCTCTTCTTGTCCGCGCCGAGCTTTTCGCCGCGGTAGATGTCGAACAGCTCGACCTTGGTCAGCTGCTTGCAGGCGCGCTGCATCTCGGTGACGAGGGTGCCGCACTCCATGCTCTCGGGGGCGACGAGCGCCAGATCACGCTGGACCGGGGCAAACTCGGGGATGGGCTGGTAGTGGATGGCGGCGGGGACCAGTGCGTGGAACGCGACCCAGTCGATCTCGCCCAGATAGATGTTCAGGTTGGCGCGGCTGTCCTTGGGCAGCTTGAGTTCGCTTGTCACATCATTAGCCAGCTTGCCAAATACACCGACGCGCTCGCCCTTGCACAGGATATAAGCGGCAATACCGGGGTGCAGCCAGGCAACGTCCGTTGCGCGCTCGACGGTCAGCTCGACGCCGAACGCAGCGCCGAAGCTCTCGACAGCACCCTTGACTGCGAAGAAGTCCTCCTCACTGCCCCAGGCAGCAAAGCCCAGATGCAGACGCTCCTCGGGCAGTTCGGTGACGGGCAGCTGCTTCGGGATGTAGATGTTGGACATCTCGAACAGACGACCCTCGGCGTTGCCCTTGCGCAGGTTGTCGACGACGACATTCAGCAGGGACGGTGCCAGCAGCGGGCGCATGATGGTCAGATGGGAGGAAATGGGGTTTAGGATACGGATGACCTTACGCTCCGGCGCGTCAGCGGCAATGTGCAGCATGTCGAGGTCAGCGTCGGCGTAGAAGGCCAGCGTCTCGGCCTCGTAGAAGCCCTGGGCACACATGGTGCGCTTGGCCTTGGCCTGCGCCTTCTGCTCGGCGGTCAGGCCGCCGGTGGTGACAGTGGCAGCCTTCAGGAAGGTGGGGACGATGTGCTCATAGCCGTACTCACGGATGACCTCCTCGGCCAGGTCGGGCTCACCGACCTCAATGTCCTCACGCCAGCGGGGCGCGGCGACCTGCATCGTGTCGCCGTCGGCTTCGAGTTCAACCTCGAACTGCAGACGGTTCAGGATGTCCAGAATCACATCGGTGGGCACAGTGATTCCGAGGATGGCATTGATGCCGCTGACCTTGGCCGTGAAACGCTTGCCCTCACGCGGGGCACCGGCAGAACAGTCAAAATGGGTGGAGGTGACCTCGCCGCAGCCCAGCTCCTGAATCAGGTGCAGGGCACGGGCCATGCCAAGCTCGGTGGTGTACTCGGAGATACCCTTCTCGTAATGACTGGAGGCGTCGGTGTTCTGGCCGAGGCCGCGGGCCGTCTTGCGGATGTTGTCGCGGGCGAACTTGGCGCTCTCAAACAGCAGCTGGGTGGTGGTAACTTTAATTTCGCTGTTCAGGCCGCCCATGACACCCGCCAGCGCAACGGGCTTGGAGCCGTCGCAGATGACGAGGTTGTTGGGCGTCAGGGTGAACTCTTTTTCGTCCAGCGTTGTGATCTTCTCGCCGTCTTTGGCGCGGCGGACGAGGATCTGGCAGCTTTCCAGCGTGTCCATGTCGAAGGCGTGCATGGGCTGGCCAATCTCCAGCATGACATAGTTCGTGATGTCAACGACGTTGGAGATGCTGCGCAGACCGCACAGGGCCAGCTGACGGCGCATCCAGCGTGGGGACTCGCCCGGCGTGATGTTGCGGACATAATGGCCAATGTAGCGCGGGCAGAGATCCTCGGCCTCGACGCTGATGGACAGGCGCGGATCCACATAGTCGCTGACCGTGTAGTCGGTGGCGGGCATCTTGAGGGGCTTGTTCAGCACTGCTGCAACCTCGCGCGCAATGCCGAGCACACTCTGGCAGTCGGCGCGGTTGGCCGTGATGGAAATATCAAAAATGTAGTCGTCAAGGCCGACGACCTGCTGAATGGGCGTGCCGGGGACAGTGTCCTTCGGCAAATCGAGCAGGCCGTAGACCTCGGCACCGGGGTACAGATCCTCGTTCAGGCCCAGTTCCTCACCGCTGCACAGCATACCGTTGGACTCGACGCCCATCAGGGGCTTCGCCTTGATTTTTATGCCGCCGGGCAGCGTGGAGCCGTCGAGTGCGGCGGCGGTGTGCATACCGGCGTAGACGTTGGGTGCGCCGGTGGAAATCTGGATGTCGTGGCCGTACTCGCCGCAGTCAACCTTGCAGATGTGCAGATGGGTGCCTTCCTGCGGGACACACTCGGTCACAACACCGACAACGACCTTGGAGATCTCGCCGCCGAGGTCGATCAGCTCCTCGACCTCAAAGCCGCAGCCAAAGAGCTTGTCCTCAAGCTCCTGCGCGGTGACGTCGATGTCAACATATTGCTTCAACCAGCTGAATGGTACTTTCATACTCTGTACTCCTCCCCTGTCAATCCTCGAACTGCTTCACGAAGCGCAGATCGTTTTCAAACATCAGACCGATGTTGTTGATGCCGTACTTCAGCATGGCGATACGCTCAATGCCAATGCCGAATGCGAAGCCGGAGTAGACGTTGGGGTCAATGCCGCAGTTTTCCAGTACGCTGTGGTGGACGACACCGGCGCCGAGAACCTCGATCCAGCCGGTGTGCTTGCACAGCGGGCAGCCCTTGCCGCCGCACTCGAAGCAGGAAACGTCGACCTCGACGCTCGGCTCGGTGAACGGGAAGTAAGACGGACGCAGGCGGGTCTTGACATCTGCACCGAACAGCGCCTGGACGAATTTGTCGAGCATTCCCTGCAGGTCGCAGAGCGTGATGCCCTTGTCAACGACGAGGCCTTCCATCTGGTGGAACATCGGGGAGTGGGTCGCGTCGGAGTCGGAACGGAACACGCGGCCCGGGGCCAGCACCTTGATGGGCGGCTTTTCCATGTCCATGACGCGGATCTGACCGCCGCTGGTCTGGGTGCGCAGCACAATGTCGTCTGCGACGTAGAACGTATCCTGCATGTCGCGGGCGGGATGGTTCTTCGGCACATTCAGGCGGGTAAAGTTGTGGTCGTCGTCCTCGATCTCGGGGCCCTCGTAAATCTCAAAGCCCATACCGGCGAACACGTCGATGATCTCATTCTTGACGAGGGTGATCGGGTGCAGGCTGCCGGTTTGGCGAATCTTGGCGGGCATCGTGATGTCGACGGTCTCGGCGGCGTTGCGGGCCTCGAGCGCGGCCTTTTCGACCTGCTCGGACAGGGCCTGATACTGTGCCTCGGCCCACTGCTTGAACTCATTGATGGTCTTGCCGACGGCGGGACGGTCCTCCTTGGGGACATCGCGCAGACTCTTGGTCAGGCCCGCGACCTCGCCGTTCTTGCTCAGGTATTTCTGCCAGAAGTCAGAAAGCCGGGCTTTGTCGGTGACGTCTGCGCTGGCCTGCTCAATGGCGGCGCGCAGCTCCTTGATTTTTTCTTCCATAGTACACCTCTGCTTGAAGTAGGGCCGGAGCAAACAAAAAGGCTCCGTCCCTGTGTTGAATCAGGGACGAAGCCTTGCAAAATACAATTCTCCGCGGTACCACCCGTGTTCCGCACTGTAAAGTGCGGCACTCTTTGCTGCCGGTAACGGTGCAGAGCCGTTGCGCACTACTCGGCCTTGGCCTTTCCCACGCACCACTCGGGAGCGAACTTCCGCATAAGTGCTTTACAGACGGCTTGCAGCCGGTGACCGCCCTCTCTTGCCTAAAGCAGCTTGTGCATACTTTCTCCGTCGCTGTGTTTTTGCGAATACTTATTTAGTATAGCGCGGTTTGCGCCGGCTGTCAAGCCTGCGGCAGCGGATACTTCTGCTTATCCTCTACGCTGATGGCCGGACCGAGCTGAACCTCGATGATTTTCAGCTCGCTGTCGGCAAAGACTGTGTGGCGGCAGCCGGCGGGCATCGTCAGGATATCCCCTGCCTTCACGTCGCGGCGCACGCCGTCCAGAATCGCATGGCCGGTACCGGAGATGACGGTCCAGACCTCGTCGCGGTTCTCATGGCTGTGGTAGTTCATGCCGTGGCCGGGGGTGAGCGTGATCTTGATGGTCATGCTCGCGTCCTCGACGTCGAGCACGCGGAAGGAACCCCAGGACTTTTCGGCAAACATGATCTGCTGATGGATGCTGTCCACATACGGCTTGATGTAGCTGGACTGCTCCTTGTCAGAAACCAAAATGCCCTCCGGGCTGGCCGAGACGACGACGTCCTTCAGCCCCATGCAGAGCACGGGCACGTCCAGCTCGTTCAGCACATGGACGTTCTGGCAGGTGTCGTTCAGCATGGCCTTGCCGATGCTCGGCTCCTCCATGGCCTCGGTCAGGGTGTTCCAGGTGCCCATATCCTTCCACTGGCCCGCAAAGCGCATTACCTGAATTTGGGACTCATTCTCGACAACGGCGTAGTCGAAGCTGATTTTTTTCAGCGTCTCGTACTTATCGAACAGGTCCTTGTAATCGGTGAAGTCGATCAGTTCGTGGGCCTTGTCCAGCACGTAGCGCAGTTTGTAGGCAAACACACCGCCGTTCCAGAGCGCACCCTGGGCAATGTACTTTTCGGCAGTGGCGGCGTCGGGCTTCTCTTTAAACGTTTTGACCGGGCTGACGGCGTCGGCACTCTGCGGGATAATGTAGCCGTACTTTTCGCTCGGGTAGGTCGGCTCAATGCCCATCAGGGATAGGTTCGCGTTCCCCTGCCCGGCCAGCTCGGACAGGGTTCTCAGCGCGGCGAAATAGTCATTGTTGACATAGGGGTCTACCGGGCAGACGACGACAGCCTCATCAAGGCCGACGCCCTTGACGTCGTGCAGGTAGGCTGTCGCCAGTGCGATGGCCGGGAAGGTATCACGGCGGCACGGCTCGACGCAGACGCCCACCGAATTGCCCAGCTGGTTGTGAATGGATGATACCTGCGTCTTGCTGGTGGCAATCGTCACGCTGGCGTCGGCGTCGACCTCCTTGATCTGGCGGTAGACGCGCTGGACCATCGACTCGTACCCGTCGGCGGTCTTGAAGATTTTGATGAACTGCTTGGAACGAATGTCGTTCGACAGCGGCCACAGGCGCTTGCCGGAGCCGCCGGACAGCAGGATGATATTCATAGCGTTTCCTTTCAGCGCTCGGCGCGCATCGGGTTGTTCAGGAAGTCCTCATAGGACAGGCGCAGGCCGTCCTCCAACTCGGTCTTGTAGGTCCAGCCGAGGTTCGTCGCCTTGGAGACGTCCAGCAGCTTGCGGGGCGTGCCGTTGGGTTTGGAGGCGTCCCACTCGATCTTGCCGGTGTAGCCGACGACCTTGGCAACGAGCTCGGTCAATTCTTTGATAGTCAGCTCCTTACCGGTACCCGCGTTGACCGTCTCGTTGCCGGAGTAGTGGTTCATCAGGAACACGCAGAGGTTCGCCAGGTCATCCACATACAAAAACTCGCGCAGCGGGCTGCCGTCGCCCCAGCAGGTGACGCTCTCGACGCCGTTGACCTTCGCCTCATGGAAACGGCGGATCAGTGCGGGAACCACATGGCTGTGGGTCGGGTGGTAGTTATCGTTGGGGCCGTACAGGTTCGTGGGCATGACCGAGATATAGTCCGTGCCGTACTGGCGGTTCAGGAACTCGCAGTATTTGAGGCCGCTGATTTTGGCGAGGGCGTAAGCCTCGTTCGTCTTTTCCAGTTCGGAAGTCAGCAGGCAGCTTTCCTTCATCGGCTGCGGAGCCATGCGCGGATAGATGCAGGACGAGCCGAGGAACTCCAGCTTCTTGCAGCCGTTCTGCCAGGCAGAGTGGATGACGTTCATCTCGAGCGTCATGTTGAACCACATGAAATCGGCCAGCGCCTCCTGATTGGCGACGATGCCGCCGACCTTGGCCGCGGCAAGGAATACGTACTCGGGCTTTTCCTCGGCAAAGAACTTTTCGACATTTTCCTGACGGCAGAGGTCAAGCTCCTTGTGGGTGCGGGTGATGATATTGTTGTAGCCCTGCCGCTGCAGCTCACGCACGATGGCGCTGCCCACCATGCCGCGGTGCCCGGCAACGTAGATTTTTGCATTTTTGTCCATCATAATAAGTTACCCTCTTTTGAATAAATTATTTGATAACGCCCTTTTCGAGATACTCAGCCAGGTTCGTCTTGATGTGCTCCTCAGCGCGCTCGACGGCAACCTTCTTCATGTCGTGTTCGACCATGATCTTGACGAGCTGCTCAAACGTGGTCTTGGTCGGGTTCCAGCCCAGCTCGCGCTTTGCTTTGGACGGGTCACCCCAGAGGTTGACGACGTCCGTCGGGCGGTAGAAGTCGGGGCTGACCTCGATGACCGTCTTGCCCGTGGCCTTGTCGATGCCCTTCTCGTTCATGCCCTCGCCGACAAATTCCAGCTCGATGCCCACATCGTGGAAGGCCAGCTGGCAGAACTCGCGGACGGAGTGCTGCTCACCGGTGGCGATGACGAAGTCCTCGGGCTTGTCGTTCTGCAAAATCAGCCACATGCACTCGACGTAGTCCCTGGCATAGCCCCAGTCGCGCAGGCTGGACAGGTTGCCCAGATACAGCTTATCCTGCTTGCCCTGCGCAATGCGGGCGGCAGCCAGCGTGATCTTGCGGGTGACGAAGGTCTCGCCGCGGCGCTCG
>OGDE01001811.1_pt1 | contig 12135 bp, 10 predicted proteins | sample 1570321 | NCBI WGS metagenome assembly OGDE01 (sample SAMEA2581976, study PRJEB24529) | metagenome | biome: Human gut stool | place: China | collected 2011 | reverse complement strand
ATGGACTATTTTTTATTCAATTTTTCAGGTGTGCAATTTCATTATACAATGAGCCAATTTTTTTGCCAGGTCTTGCATAAGATCTCTCCTTTCATTTTAGCACAGATGCAATAAAAAATACATAAGCAGTTATCAAGGCGCAAAAAAACAAAAAAGAGCAGTACGCTGACGATTAGAAATCGTCAGTATGTACTACTCTTAGAATGTACCATGTAAATGGTCTTGCTTAAGCTTCTGCAGATAAGGTGTATCTGCAGGATATACTGCTTATTTAATTGTCCGCAGGTAAATCAGCCCGAAGCGAAATTTAGTTGCAGTTTTCAAGAACTTAATTTAAGTTTACTTGAATTTGAGGTAGATGTCAAGAGAGAACACTCCTTGTGCCTGCCCCTCAGGTAAGGTGCCGAACGTAGTGAGGCAGAAGGGGGCCACAAAACGCAAAAGAACCGCCTTGCGGCGGTTCTCTGCCGACAGCGCCAAGCGCTGCCGATTTTAGGAAGTTTTTGTATGAAGGTTTATTAGAAAGTGAAGGTTACGTCAGTCCAGAAGCGATGATCTTTAGAACGATCCAGCTCATCAGCAACACCAAGTGCTTTAACCAGCTTGGATTCGGTGTTGTAGTATGCAACGTTAGCTACAATGTTTTTAGCGATGGTGTAGTTAGCGCCAACGCCGAAGCCCTTGAAGCCGGTCATGCCAAAGGTGTTAGCATCGGTGGTGTGTGCAACATAGGTTTGTGCGCCCTGGTCATAGTATTTAGCCCATGCGCCCCAGCTGCCTGCATCCTCAGCCTTTGCACCCTTATAGGACAGGCCGATAACGAAGCCGTCATCATCAAGATATTGATCAATAGCGTTGTTAATATCGATGTTACCAATATTATTAGATTTGTCAGCAGACAAATCACCCTTCAGATACATAGCGGACAGATTGAAATGACCGATATCATAGCTCATGCCTGCATGCCAGATGCCATTGTCAATATCAGTTTTTTCTGCTGTTTCTGTTCCCATATCTTTGAATTTAGTATAGCCGGCAGTAGCCTTCAAGCCCTTCGCCAACTCGCCTTCAAGAGCCAAGCCCCAATACTTACCGCCATTAGTAATATCACCAGTTGATAAAGTTTTTTCCTCTGGCATTCTCTGAATATGCATGTATGGTACAACAGTGATATCATCAGTTGCTTTGCCCACGAAGCCTTTTACCTTAACGTTATTGCCATAAGACAGCTCCAAGCCATCAGCACGTGTATCATAGATATTACCATCAGCAATTACCAGATTATAACGGCCTGCGCGTACTGCCATGCCACCCAGCTTACCATCTACATAAGCGCGTTGGAAGCTTGTATTTTCATCACCAGCGTTATTATTCAGGTTCTGCACATTCTGCAGCATGCCGGTATATGTCCAGTCATCATTAATCATGCCGTTAATCCAGATGCGGGAACGGATATCTGCTGTATGGTTAGATTTATTGCCCCAAACTTCATAAGACTCAACATGATCCGGTTTTGCCATTGCACCGTCTTGGTTAACATAACGGAAACGAACTTCACCAGTAATCTTTACGTTGTCAGCCTTTTTCTCCAGGTTAGCTACGCGCACGCCCAGGTTGTCCAGCTCGTCAGCAAATTCAGCTGCCAGCTTTTCAACGCTAGCGCCTTTGGCCATTGCTTTAGCAACGATTTGTGCCATTTCATAGCGAGTCATCAGCTTGTCACCGCCGAAGGTGCCGTCACCGTAGCCATCGATTACGCCTGCAGCTGCCAGCTTGTTGATGCTGTCATATGCCCAGTGTCCGGCAGGAACGTCGCTGAATGGGTTAGCAGCGTAAGCAGAAGCGGTTACACCAAGAGCCATTGCCATTGCGAGTACTAAAGATTTTTTCATGATAAATTCCTCCTCTTTAAGTAAAGTATTTTTTTACCTTGCGGAGGCTTGCGCTGCCTGTTACCAAAATTTGCCTTGTTTCATTTTGGGTTTTGCATTGCTCGCTCCGTTCGGTAAAGCCGGAAAAGCAAGAAGGATTAATTGTTTTTCCTTTGCTTCTGGCTGTAGTATAACGGATTTTTAGTAACTTGTCCCTACCCGAAATAGCAAATTCGGGTAGGATGAGGGGAAATTTTGGGGAAATTTGGAGAAAATTTTAGTTTTAGTGCTTATTTTAACTTAAGTAAGCACAACCCTCAGTCATCGCCTACGGCGATGTCAGCTCCCTTTCAGGGAGCATATAGAGGTTAGTTGTAATTGCGAATTGTAATCTTAAATCTAGCCTGTTATATCTCCCCTGAAAGGGGAAGTGGCTGCGAACACCGTGAGCAGACGGAAGGGTTGTGTAAGCAAATATGACTTTGGGAAGAACTTCTTGCCTACCCCTTGCACTCTTCGAGTATAACACGACCAACATTTTTCATTACATGAAAAATGGGTCTTAGTATAGGTAAGGTGCCGAACGTAGTGAGGCGGAAGGGGAGCCCTACACCCCCACTTTTTGTAATTTCTGTGAAATCGTCAGAAATTAGCACTCAACGCTTGACAGTGCTAACAAATAGTGGTATAACATAATCAACAAAGGAAATGAGCTACAGGAGCTGCAAAGGCAGCACCAGCAAAGCACAAATCCCGCGTTGGCAAATCAAATCAATACTTGCTGCATCAACATTAAAATGACTACAACAAGCGCAATAAAATTGGAGGAATGACTTATGATGATGCCTAGTGTATTTGGTGAAAGCTTATTTGATGATTTAATGGATTTCCCGTTTGAGAAAGAGTTCTTCGGTCATCGCAATCCGCTGTACGGCAAACATGCCCAGAACGTTATGAAAACCGATATCAAGGAATCGGATACCGCTTATGAAATGGATATCGACCTGCCGGGCTTCAAAAAAGAGGACGTCAGCGCCAAACTGGAAAACGGTTATCTGACCATTACCGCTGTTAAAGGCCTCGACAAGGACGAAAAGAACGATAAAGGCGTTTATATCCGCCGTGAACGTTACAGCGGTCAATGTGCAAGAACCTTCTATGTCGGCGAAGCAGTTACCCAGGAGGATATCAAAGCTAAATTCGAAGACGGTATCCTGAAGGTTACTATTCCTAAGGTTGAGCCTAAAAAAGTAGAAGACAAAAAATATATTGCCATTGAAGGCTAATACATAAAAACCACATCATCCTTTCAAAATGAAACAGCCGCCGGAGCACTAGCTTCGGCGGCCGTTTTGTTGTTATGTTAAATTAAATGTTGTTTCTCGGAACCAGGTCTTCGGACTTCAGAGTGCCTTCCTTAGCGCGCTCTGCAAATTCGGCAGTTGCGGTAAAGAGAACGTCACTGGAGCTGTTGAGCGCAGTTTCGCAAGCATCCTCCAGTACGGAGATGATGAAGCCAACGCCAACAACCTGCATAGCGATATCATTGCTGATGCCGAAGGAAGCGCAGGCAACCGGAATCAGCAGCAAGGAGCCGCCGGCAACACCGGAAGCACCGCAGGCACCAACGGTAGAAACGATGCACAGCAAGAGAGCTGTCGGCATATCAACATGAATGCCAAGAGTATTGGCAGCAGCCAGCGCCAGTACGGAAATTGTGATGGAAGCACCGGCCATGTTGATGGTTGCGCCTAACGGAATGGAAATTGCGTAGGTATCAGGATTCAGGCCCAGACGTTTGCACAGAGCCATGTTAACCGGAATGTTAGCAGCGGAGCTGCGGGTAAAGAAAGCGTACACGCCGGATTCGCGGATGGTTGCCCAAACCAACGGATACGGATTGCGACGGATGTTGAAGTAAACAATCAACGGATTCATAACCAGCGCTACCAGGAAGTAGGAGCTGATGAGTACTGCCAGCAGATGTACATAGCTGGAAATTGCGGACAGACCGCTGTCGCTGATGGAGGTTGCCACCAGGCCCATGATGCCCAAAGGCGCGAAATGGATAACCCATTTAACAACCAGGGTGATTGCCTTAGCAACATCGTCCAGAGCATTTTTGGTAGTTTCGTTAGCAGCCATGTTCATAGCAATACCGAATACTACAGCCCATGCCAGAATGCCGATATAGTTGGCGTGCAGCAGAGCAGCAATCGGGTTATCTACAACACTCAGAATCAGGTTATGCAGAACCTCAACGATGCCGCTGGGCGGGTTGAGCTTAGCATCTGCAACCTGCAGGTGCAGAGTGGTAGGTGCCAGGAAGGACAGGGTTACACCAACTAAGGATGCAAAGAAGGTGCCTACAACATATAAGCCGATAATAGGCTTCATATTTGCTTCGCCGCCGCTTTTCTTTTTGGCCATAGCGTTCATAACCAAGAAGAAAACCAGCACCGGAGCAACGCCCTTTAATGCTTTTACAAACAGGTCACCGAAGATGGTAACAACAGGTACCGCTTTCGGTACATAAAGTGCCAACAGAATGCCGATGACAAGACCAACGGCAATTTGCTTGATGAGTGCGACTTCATTGATAATCGCAGCAAATTTTCTAAACATAATGAATTCCCCCTAATTTATACTCCCGTATACAACGATGTTCATAGTATATAACATAAGTTAAATAATGTCAAGCCTACAATGAGTATTGTATTTGTAGAGTGGACGCCGAATTTATCCGTACTCATAATAGGGACTGTTACCCTTAAAATATAAGTAAGTGTTAAGCTTGTTACAAAAGCACGCAAGATTCCAAAAAATCTCGCGTACTATTGTGCAATGAGAGAATATCTTTACCGGCAGTTGACATGCATATGATTATAAACTATGCTATAAATATAAAAATTTTACTCTGTTTCTGCTTTTTGACAGCAGAATTTAATAGAAGGGAGCTGCTTACATGTCGGTAAGAGCTGATTTACATATACATACTACGGCCTCGGACGGCACCTGGACACCGGCGGAGCTGATTGCCGAAGCGCAAAAGCAGCAGCTGGGGCTGATTGCCGTAACGGACCACGACAGCGTAGCCAACGTTGCGGAAGCGATGACGTTGGCAACGGCAGCAGGCATTACGTTGCTGCCGGCGGCGGAAATCTGCTCAACAAAGGAGGATTTATCGTTTCATATTCTGGGCTATGGCATTGATATCCATAATAAACAGCTGCTGGAACTGATGCAGCACAACGAAGCGCTGTTAGAGCAGAAGGATGTGGACAGCATTCATCTGCTGGCGCGCGACGGCTGGCCTGTCGATGAAGCGGAGTTCGCTCGTTATACCTATGACAGACGCCGCGGCGGCTGGCGTGCCCTCGCCTATTTGATTGACAAGGGACTGTGCACCGGCGTGGGCGATTTCTTTCAGCGCATCTTTACGCCGGAGCATGACCTGGGCTTTCCAGAGTTTCCTGCCATCAGCGAGGTAATCACAGCAATTCACGCTGCCGGCGGCGCAGCACTGTGCGCACATGCTGCCAGCGGCTTTCACGGCACCGGATTGGAGCGTGTGCTCGACATCCTGCGGACGGAGAAATTCGACGGCTTTGAGTGCTACCACTCCAACCATTCGGAAGAAGGAACGCAGCGCCTGCTCCAGCATTGCAAAAAGCACGGCCTGCTTATCAGCGGCGGCAGCGACTGCCATGGTACATTTGTGCCGGGGAGACGTTTGGGACAGCCTTTGGTCACTGCCGATATGCTGCGCTTGGACGGCCTTTTGCCGCAAGATGTAAAATAATCCGAAAAATATTTGTTAAAACACGAAAAACGTTCGACTTTTTCGTTGGACTGTGCTATGATATTACCATAAAATATAACAAAGTTAACACTGACAAGAAATTCCGGCACTGAGCCTGCATTTACTTGTTGAGAAATTTTTAGGAGGCATTAAAATGCAAGAGTACAAACCGTTTAAATCCGGCAAGGTTCGTGAGATGTATGATGTTGGTGACAGCATTATTATGGTTGCCACTGACCGTATTTCCGCATTTGACCATATTCTGAAAAACATGATTGTGAAAAAAGGCACTGTGCTGACTCAGATTTCCAAATTCTGGTTCGATCTGACCAAAGACATTGTTCCTAACCATATGATTTCCGTTGATACCAAAGATATGCCCGAATTCTTCCAGAAACCCGAATTCACCGGCAACAGCATGAAATGCAAAAAGCTGAACATGCTGCCTATCGAATGCATCGTTCGCGGCTACATCACCGGCAGCGGTTGGGAAAGCTACAAGAAAACCGGCGAAATCTGCGGCATTAAACTTCCCGAAGGCCTGCAGGAATCCCAAAAGCTGGCTGAGCCCATCTTCACCCCCAGCACCAAGGCTGAAATCGGTGACCATGACGAAAACATCAGCGTAGAGCAAAGCATCGAAATCCTGGAAAAACTGTATCCGGGCCGTGGCAAAGAATATGCTCTGAAGCTGCGTGACTACACTATCGCTATCTACAAAAAATGTGCTGCTTATGCTCTGGAGCGCGGCATCATCATTGCCGATACCAAATTTGAATTTGGTCTGGACGAGAACGGCGAGGTTGTACTAGGTGACGAAATGATTACCCCGGACTGCTCCCGCTTCTGGCCGTTGGAAGGCTACAAGGTTGGCCAAGGTCAGCCCTCCTATGACAAGCAGTTTGTCCGCGATTGGCTGAGCGCTAACCCGGATGCAGGCTATGAGCTGCCGCAGGATGTTATCGACAAAACCATCGGCAAATACATCGAAGCATATGAACTGCTGACAGGTCAAAAGTTTGACTTTTAATTCTGAAAATGCTTTAAAACTGTAACTTTTGTTGCAGTAGCAACAGGCTCAGGAAAAATTTAACGCTCTTTACAAAAAATTGTTTACAACCATGGACATTGGTTGTATAATTTCACCATAAACAACAACGGAGTTGGAGTAGCGCAAGCTGTCTGTTTCCGTTGTTGTTTTTTGTTTCTCCGATCACTACAGATATAATACATTAGTGTAAGAGAATCCGTAAATAAAATAGTGCTTAATCGCGTAACGTATCACCACCGTAAAAATAGAGAAGGTGGTTCGTGGAAGCGGCCAATTGAGGGGACTTTTGGAAATGCTAAAAGCACAAAGCACTGACGGCTGAGGGGCCGGACAGCAGTTACGCGAAATAAAAATGCCCGCGGCGAGCGGGTTTTTTATTTTGTCACGAAAAGTAAAATTCCGGCTAATAAAACATGTAAACTTCACTAGCAATTATCCGCATAAAAAGGTATAATTAATGTAATAAATGTACGAAAAAATTTCCTATTTAGGATAGTTGGAGGTTTCATAGTGGCAATAGACACGTCATTACCTAAGGATATAAGAATTTTGCAGGCAGCGGAAAAGGTTTTTTCGCAGCATGGCTATGAAAAGGCTACGCTCGATGAAATAATAGCCCTAGCTGACGTAGGCAAGGGAACTGTCTATAAATACTTCGGCAATAAGGAGCACCTTTTTTACAAGCTGGTTGCCGATAAAAATGCGCCCTTTTTGGAAAAGCTGCACCAAGCTGTCGATAGTGCAGACAGCTTTGAGGACAAGCTCAAAAAGTATTTTGAAGTAATGGTGCATTTTTATGTTGCCAACAGCACTCTGTGGCAGATTATCTGCTTTGAAATGCTCGGTGGCACCAATGCCTGCAGGGTTGAGCCTGACGGTGACGATTTTAAGGTTATCCCACGCTACAACTCTGTGAAAGTGAGCGAGGAAACGAGCGAACGCATCCTGCGTTACCACAAAATCCTGCATGAGGAATATGATATTCTAGCTCAGCTGATTACTAAGGCAATGCAGGACAACCTGCTGAAGGAGGATACCGTGCCGGAAATTAGCACCAAATTTGTTTTCTTCGGTGTAGCCATGAGCATTTTTAACCAAAGCGCCGATATAACGGACGAGGAAGCAGCTAGAATAATTCCCGACCACTTTTTACGCGGCAATGCACGTTGACGCGCATAGTAAAAGCAGCTGCCGCATTGCGGCAGCTGCTTTTGCGTTTGTTACAGTTCTTCGCCTTTTATTCCTCTACATAAGCGGCAGTAATGATACCGGTGTAGCAGGTGTGCCAATCCTTATTGGCATACCATTTTTTGCTCAGCTCCTTGTCGAACTTATCCTCTGCCATAGTGTAATGCTCCACGATTTTGCATTCCAGGTGCAGGCCGCAGCCCTTGATAACAGGAACGCTGACGGTTTCGCCTGCTTCCGTAGTTAAGCCTGCAGCTGCAAACTTGTCCAGATCACAGCCGGACTTGCTGCCGCACAGACCGAGTGCTTGGGCAAAGCCTTCTTTTACCGGGAAGCTGACGGTAAATTCCGGGTTAGCGTCAATCAGCTCCTTGGTATAACGGCTTTGGCGCACCATAACGGTGAAGGTCGGCTGTCCCCACTTAAAGCCCAGGCTGCCCCAGCCGATTGTCATCGTGTTCTGCTTGCCGTCGGCAGCAGTAGTAAGAAAGGCACCCTTGGACAGAGTTTTTAAAATTGCTTCGCCTTGCTCAAAGGCGTTTATTTTTTTCATAGTCATAACAAAAACCTCCTCATTTGCTTTACATAAATATTATACAGCGTTTACGCAAATGATGTGTAAATTTTTAAGGAACTCATCGGGAAGCAGGCATATTATAGTGCAAAAGCCACGCAATCCCCTCGCCTATTAGGCACACTTTGCAAAAGTCGTTGGAAAAAGTTGTAGGTTAGCACTCAAAAAGGCTCCCCTCCTGAACGTTGCCGTTCAGACGGGGAGCCTTAAAATTACGCATACAGCTCATGCCATTACACACATCTAAATACAATATTTATACCCAGCGACTGTTCAGAAAGTGCCAGATACGAGGCGTGGCGACGACGTAGTACATACTGTACTTCTAGGAGCCACAACGAAGCAGATGGTGCTTTATGGACAGGCGTGCCTTATTGCATTTTTTCTTTGAGCATTTTGGTAACCATGCCCGGGTTAGCCTTGCCGCGAGATTTTTTCATAATCTGGCCAACGAGGAAGCCGATAGCTTTATCTTTACCAGCCTTGTAGTCAGCAACAGATTGCGGGTTCTCAGCGATGGTTTCTTCAACCAGCTTGAGGATAGCGCCTTCATCACTAACCTGTTCCAGACCGAGCTTCTTAACGAGAGCCTTCGGAGCCTCGTCCTCTTTGAGCATTTCGGCAAATACCTTTTTAGCCAGCTTGCTGGACAGCACGCCGTCTTTAATCAGGTTAACCAGCTCTGCTAAGTGTGCAGGGGTTACCTTGAAATCGGCAATGGTAATGCCTTCGTTGTTCATGTAAGCAGATACATCGCCCAGCAGCCAGTTGGAAACTGCTTTGCTGTCCTTAGCGGTCTTAACTGCCTCATCAAAGTATTCAGCCATAGCCTTGGTAGAAACGATCTGGGAAGCATCATATTCCGGCAGACCATGCTCGCTCATCAGGCGTGCCTGACGCTGAGCAGGCAGCTCCGGCAAAGTTTCGCGAATGCGCTCAATCCAGGCATCGTCCAGCTGTACCGGAACGAGGTCAGGCTCAGGGAAGTAACGGTAGTCATGTGCTTCTTCCTTGGAACGCATGGACAGAGTTACGCCGTTAGCTTCATCCCAGGTACGGGTTTCCTGAACAACGTGGCCGCCGTCCTCGAGAACCTCTTTTTGGCGCTCAACTTCATAGTTGATAGCGCGCTCCAGAGCACGGAAGGAGTTCAGGTTTTTGATTTCGGCACGGGTACCGAATTCCTTAGCGCCTTCAGGCATAATGGAAATGTTTGCGTCGCAGCGCAGGCTGCCTTCCTGCATTTTGCAGTCGCAGACATCGGTATATTCCAGAATTGCTTTCAGGTTTTCCATGTAAGCACGAGCTTCGGCAGCACTGCGCATATCCGGCTCGGATACAATCTCAATCAGCGGTACGCCTGCACGGTTGTAGTCAACTGCGGAGGAGTCGGAGGTGCTGATGGTTGCGCCGCTGTGGTTCAGCTTGCCTGCATCCTCTTCCATGTGGATACGGGTAACGCCGATGCGTTTATGCTCGCCGTCAACAACGATGTCGATATGGCCGCCCAGGCAGATAGGCTTATCAAATTGGGAAATCTGATAGTTCTTGGACAGGTCAGGATAGAAATAGTTTTTACGGTCGAATTTGTTGTATTTCTGGATATCGCAGTTCAGCGCCAGGCCAGCCTTGATAGCGAAATCAACAACCTGCTTATTCAGTACAGGAAGTGCACCGGGCATACCCAGGCAAACCGGGCATACATGGGTGTTGGGCAGGCTGCCGAAGGCAGTGGAGCAGCTGCAGAATGCTTTAGTTTTGGTTTTCAGCTCGGCATGAACTTCCAGGCCGATAACGGTAATATATTTAGTCATTATTTGTTACCTCCCAGCGGTGCGAATACTTTATGATATTCGGTTGCCTGTTCAAAGGTATAAGCAGCACGCAGAATGGTTGCTTCGTCCAGAACCTTGCCGATCAGCTGCATACCGATAGGCATGCCGTCATCAGCAAAGCCGCAAGGAATGGAAATACCCGGCAGACCGGCCATATTTACCGGAATAGTAGTTACGTCCAACATGTACATGGTCAGCGGATCCATCTTGTCATTAATGCCGTAAGCAGGAACCGGAGAGGTCGGGGTCAGCAGCACGTCGCATTTTTCAAACGCAGCTTCAAAGTCGCGGCGGATGAGGGTACGAACCTGCATAGCCTTGTTGTAGTATGCATCATAGTAACCGCTGCTCAGTACGTAGGTGCCAAGCATAATGCGGCGGCGTACTTCCTGACCGAAGCCTTCAGTACGGCTCATGGTGGTCATTTCCGGAGCAGAGGTTGCATCTACATTGCGGTAACCGTAGCGAACGCCGTCGAAGCGTGCCAGGTTAGCGGAAGCCTCAGCAGGAGCAATGATGTAATAGGTGATTACAGCATATTCGGTATGCGGCAGGGAAACCTCAACGATTTCAGCGCCCAGCTCTTTATATTTTTCAACGGCCTTCATGATTTCAGCCTTAACCTTAGCATCAACGCCTTCACCAAAGTATTCCTTCGGCAGACCGATGCGCAGGCCTTTAACGTCATTTACCAGTGCTTTGGTGAAGTCGGGAACCTCTACGTCAAGAGAGGTGGAGTCCATCTCGTCCTTACCGCAGATAGTGTTGAGTACCAGAGCAGCGTCGGTTACGTCTTTAGTGATAGGTCCGATCTGGTCCAGAGAGGATGCGAATGCTACGCAGCCATAACGGGATACACGGCCGTAGGTCGGTTTAATACCAACGCAGCCGTTGAAGGATGCCGGCTGACGGATAGAGCCACCGGTATCGGAGCCCAGAGTCCAGATAGCTTCGCCTGCAGCGATAGCAGCAGCACTGCCGCCGGAGGAGCCGCCGGGAACGCGGTCCAGGTTCCAGGGGTTGTGGGTTACACCAAAATGAGAGGTCTTGGTGGTAGAGCCCATAGCAAATTCATCCAGGTTGGTTTTGCCCAAGAAAATGGTTTCATCAGCGCGCAGGTTTTTGATAACATGTGCGTCATATACAGGAATGAAGTTCTCCAGCATTTTGGAGGAACAGGTAGTGCGCAGGCCTTTGGTAGAAATATTATCTTTGATTGCGCCAGGGATACCTGCCAGCGGAGCGATTTTCTCGCCGGCGGCAATCATAGCATCAACCTTAGCAGCCTGTGCCAGAGCGTTTTCTTTATCCAGGGTTACATAAGAGTTAACCTGGTCTTCAACTGCGTCGACACGCGCAATAACAGCGTTAGTTAATTCGACGGAGCTTACTTCTTTGTTGACGAGCTTTTCATGCAGCTCGTGCGCAGTAAGTTTATACAAATCCACAGCGTTTGCCTCCTTCTTATTCGATTACGCGCGGTACCTTAAAGCCGTCATTGTGAACAGCAGGAGCGTTCTTCAATGCTTCCTCGTGGGATACGCCTTCTTTGACAACGTCCTCACGCAGTACGTTGCTTACCGGCAGTACATACGGGGTAGGTTCGATACCTGCGGTATCAATTTTTTCAAGAATGTCGGCATAGTTAAGAATCTGGTTGAACTGCTCGGTGAACACTTCCATTTCAGAAGCAGGAACAGTCAAACGGGAAAGCTGTGCGATATGCTTTACGTCTTCAGCAGAAACTTTCATTTTTTCACCATCCTATAAAAACTCGTTTTATTTTTACAAATAACCTATTTTATTATAACACA
>OGDE01001810.1_pt1 | contig 12155 bp, 6 predicted proteins | sample 1570321 | NCBI WGS metagenome assembly OGDE01 (sample SAMEA2581976, study PRJEB24529) | metagenome | biome: Human gut stool | place: China | collected 2011 | reverse complement strand
GTTTTTTAACTTTCTTCAATTTTAGTATTGACTTTTTATTTGCAGGCTAAAGTAAACTTAAATGAAAAACTAAATTCCAATTCTACTTAAAAGTCTACAACTGGAATTTAGTTTTTCATTTAAGTATCACTAAAGTAACGAGAATGCGACGCGCAGTTATTCAAAAGCGTTTTTTACTAAAAATGTATCCTCTGTTTTTAGGCATTATTACTATGTATTTTCATATCCTGCGGCATCAGCGGATGGTTACGCAGGGCAAATATCGTATCTTCGTGGATTTCCTGATTATTTTAATACGAAATTCTTTAATTCATCCCTCTTTTTGACATGAAGCTTGTTAAAGATATCTGTAAGATAATGCTTCACTGTGTTTAGGGATACCCCCATGTGTTCTGCGATCTCCCGGTTGCTCCAGTCCCGGCAGGCCAGCATGGCAATGGAAAATTCCATGGTAGTCAGAGCGTCTGTCACAGGGTTGTCTGATGCAGGATTGTGAACCGCCATCCATCCACGGCTGAAGGTAATAACTGCATCCGATATTTTTCTGTACATCTCCGGATTTTCTTTGCGGATGCAGGACTCCAGAAGTCCCTGGAGAAGTCCGTGGAGTTCGATAAACGGCTCGATAAGCTCATCCTTCTCTGCCAGTTTCCAGGCAGTGAGTATGGCTTTTTCTGCTTCTGCCTGATTCTTCAGACTGATTTCACACATAGCAGTCACACAGTAAAGATATATCATCCCAACAGGATAAATTTCTTTACAGGAAAACAGTGCCGCATCACAGATTCCCAGCGCTCTGCTGTATTCACCTTTCAGATAAAGGTCATGGGAAATTACATTGGCAGCAAAAATTCTCAGTCCCTGAGGCAGACTGCTCATATATTTCTTCATATCCGGCAGTTCCTCTGTAGAGAGGTGTAAAAGAACGGTTCCCATATATCCTGCAAATACACAATATGCTGTATTTCTCTCAGAAGTGGGAGCTGCCATCTCTTTTCTCAGACATTCCCGGATGATCTCAAGGCCACGTTCGGAGGCCTTCGCATTTCCCAGCGTAAGATTAGAGTACACATAGAGCATACATGCAGACAGCTTCAGTTCCAGCCGGGAACTCATAATATAAATCTCCACCAGATCACTGCATTTCTGCGCCTGCCCTGTGAAATAATAAAATTCTGCAATAGCGATCTCCCGGAAATCTCTGTCTGCAAAACTCTCTGCTGCTTTTCTTGCATTTCCTGGCTCAAATGCTGTATTTATCAGTGGTAATACTGTATTTTCCGTCATATGTCCGCTCTGCCACGTCCTTTCTCTCTGTATTTTTTTATATTACCACCTTTTTCCTGTTTTTTCTATAACACTTATAAATTCTCGCCGCAGTGCGATCCTGCCCGAAGGGCTTTGTTATGTTATAGGAACATTACGGAGTAATTTCCTATAACATAACAAATACCGGATCAGGCCTGTTTGGCTCAATCCGGTATTTGTTTATTTCACATTGAAAACTTCCATCAGGATTATTTTACAGTGATTTTCAGAGCTTTGTATATGCCATTCTGTGCATATACCCATATTGTGCAGGTTCCTTTGCCTGTTGCCCTGATAAGGCCATCCGGGGTAACGGTGGCTACTTTTGTATTGCTGCTTTCGTAGCAGAGTTTTCTGTGGCGTTCGATCTTCTTATCTTTCTTTACTTCTTTTGCTTTTATCTGTGCGGTTTTTCCCATTTTCAGGGTGATCTTTGAAACATTCCTCTTATTTCCAATCTGGGTTACGGAAACAGCTTTTGCATTTCCGTATTTACCGCCTCCGGTGACTGCATGTACAGATATGGATGTGTCTGTCACTACCTTTTTGCCATTTACCAGTCTGTAGGCTTTTACCACATATTTATAGTAAGTACCTTTTTTCAGGTCCTTCTGGGTCCATGTGCTGATATCTCCACCGGTGATAGTGGCAAGCTTCCTGTACTTGTAAGACTTTGTACCTGTATTACAGCGGTTGCCGTATATGAAATATCCATCTGCATCCTTAATGATGTTCCACTGCAATGTCACAGAAGTTTTTGTCTGTTTTACAGAACGGGCTCTTAACCTTCTGAAGCCTGTGGTCTTATTGATCGTGGGTTCATCCGGGACTTTCACTGTGATCATAATGGAAGCTGTAATTTTTCCATCCTCTGTTGTAACTGTGATCTCTGCAGTTCCATTTCCCACTGCTGTTACCTTGCCGTTTTCATCTGTAGTGGCAACTTTTTCGTTATCGGATTTCCAGATCAGTTTCTGTAAATCTGCATTTTCAGGCTCGATCTTTACTTTCAGTTCTGTGGATTCACCAATCTTTGTCAGGGTTTCTTTCTCTGCTTCTATGGTGAGCTTCTGGATTTCCACAGGGATTTTCACTGTTACGGAAACTGTCGCTGTATAACTGCCGCTTACAGATGTTGCGGTAATGGTGGCAGTTCCGTTTCCAACTGCTGTTACCTTGCCGTTTTCATCTACAGTTGCTACTTTCTCATCGCTGGATTGCCAGGTTACACGCTTATTGTCTGCATAAGACGGTGTCACCTCTGCGGTAAGTTGGGCGGTTTCATCTTTCTTTGTTAAGGTAAGAGTATCCGGAGATACCTTAATGCCTGTTACCGGGTAGCTTGGGGAATAGTAGGTGTCTTTGTAAGTCAGTACATAAATGGAGAATTTATCTGACTTAAAGGTAAGCTCGTTAGTACTGCTGTTAAAGACAGAATCTAATATATCAACAGTTGCCTGATTCGTTGCACTGTCCTTATGCAGTCTGAGAATTTTATAATCCCGGATGGTATAAGGCTGATTATTAATCATTTTATCCGGGATTTTAATCCTGATATTCATATTGATACCCGGATTTGTAATAAGTACCCTGTTCTCACCCGCAAGCTGTCTGTATAAATCTATGTCGAATAAAATCTGGTCTGCATTTTTTCCCACTGTCTTTTCTATTTCCATGTTGATTAAATTCTGCCATGCAGGATCAAGATTATTAACATGATTGATTTCAAGCCATACTTTAGCTCCTGATCCATTATCAATTCTGGTTTTATCACTTCCCGGGAAAAGTCCAAAAAGGATTGTTTCTTCATTGTCCAGAGCTGCTGCTGTGATTTCTGAGCCAAATATCTGGATATATTTATCTATTTTATCTGCATAGGGATCCGCCGGTTTTCCATCCTGTTTCGGGATGGAATCATATCTTTTCTGACCACAGCCTGGTGCTGTACAGGTTCGCTCCTGCATTCCTTCTGACCATGAAGTTGCAGGGCTTAATATCTTTCCGTCTTTTGGCCAGTTATGGTCCTCAATTGTAAAGGTGCCTTTCTCTCGTGTGACAGTATAATTCGGATTTGCACCTGCTGTTTCTGTGGCTGTAATTTCATATTTTCTGGCATCCTCACCTGATACTCTCTGCAATGTGATCCCAGATAGTGTTTCACCTTCAACGATGCCGTCTGTGGTATAAGTAAGCTGAGGTTCGATATGCTTGTGTAAATCATCCGGTTTCACTGTTACTGCTTTTGGATTGATAACCCATGGATGGATGCTCTCTTCTTGGCTGAGGCTGTAATTGGCATTTCCGAGAGCTGTAACCTTTGCCGTGTACTTCCGGGCATTCTTTCCGGTGTTTGTGTAAGTCTCGTTAGTTTCATATGTCAGTGTAAAGGTATCACCGGGCAGGGCATTTCTCACCCTTGCAGTGACTGTCTGGTCCTTTCCATTGTAAGTCAGGTCTGAACTGCTCCAGTCAAGCTGCGCCGGGAGTGGTTTTATTTCAAATGTACCGGTTGCTGTTCCGGCATTATAATTGGCAGATTCCGGTATCTGGGCTTTTACATAATAGGTGCCTGCATTCTTTGGTACCCCGCCTTCTGTTTCTGCTCCGTTTTTAGTTGAAGTCTGTGTGCTACATGCCCCATCTGTATAGTAAGTGTACTGGACTGTCTGATTTTCCGGGTTCAGGCTCGAATCTATTGACGGTGTATTTTCTACTCCATTATATCCACCATATGTCCAACCACTGATGCTGACTTTGGAATCGGAATTCGTAGTACTTGCTTTTTTAACCTTAAAAATACAGGTATCAGAATCTCCCTCATAATTCGCTGTTTCTTCCACCACTGCCTTTAAGGTATATTCTCCGGCAGAAAGTTTTTTCAGGCCTTCTTCCGTTATACCAGCATAAGTACTGTCATCCTCATCCTTAACTTGGTATTGATAAACTACCTTACTGTCAGATGGTGCTGCCCATATCTGTATAGCTGGCTGCTCTCCATATGTGAAATCATCCAGGAAAACCGTTAGGGTAACCGGTGCCTTTTTAATTTCAAAATCAGTAGATATCTCTCCTGAGTACTGCTCTCCAGGCAGTGTAATATTTACTTTCGCTTTATATTTTCCTGGAGAGGTGGGAAGTGTTTCACTTTCCGAAAAAGTGGTCCCGTCACGGCCTGCATATATGATTGATCCTATTGTTGCCCCTATTTCTGACGGAAGACTATTAGCACATGTTACAGAATAAGAATTGCCATATTCAGCACAGTTATTGTTATCAAATCCATTAAGCTTAAGTGAAACTGTTGCCTTTGCATTGTCAAAACCTGTTCCATAATAATCACATTGTGACGTTGTGTTTGAGCAATATGCCTTAAGAGTATCGCCACTTAAACTATAGTTCCAGGCATGCTTATGAACCCACTTTGCATATAATGTTATTTCTTTATAGTTATTGGAACCTGCAACCGCCGCATTAACAGCCTGCGAAACTCCCTCTATCTTGCTTCCATTTCCATTTGCTTGAGTATACCATCCAGCAAATTTATAGCCTGCTTTAGTTGGCTCAATATTATGGTCTGTATTCCATTGTCCATCACCATTCCATACCCAATCTCTATTTGGCCCACCTGATCCACCCTGTAAACCATAATTAACTCTTATTGGGTTTTCTACCCCCTGATAATTAGCCAATATATCACCTCCAAGGTGACCGGAAACTACACAAAATAAAGTATAAATATTCGTAATATTAATTTTCCTTTCCTTAGGAATATCATTTAGCTTATTAATCCCATAATATCGTTCATCGTTTGATTCTGGATTCTTACTATGATATTGCGCATAAGGCATGATATTGTTTTGGCTCTTATATTTAATACTATATCCTTTGCTTAACTCGCCCGAAGATGCTATAATTTCCGGATCTTCCCCCACAGTCAATGTCCCATCATGATTATTTATCACATCATAAATTGTATCCGTACCTATTTTATAACTGGGACTGGTATCAATTTTCACTGTATGTTTCGTTGTAGCAGAAGTGTCCTGTGCTGCATCCAGTATTCCGTCACTGAAGCCATTTTCCACCTCCGGTACTCCTGCAGTAGTTGCCGGCTGTTCTTTCTCCTCCTCTATCTCCGGCTCATCTGTAAATTCTTCTTTCTTTTCTGACTCCCCGGATGCCCCCCCATCCGAGAATTCCGTCATTCCACTGCCCCATGCTATGGATGGTGTCATGGAGAAGCACATTGTAAGTGCAAGTATTCCTGATAATAACCTTTTCTTCATTGAAATCCCTCCTTCTGATCCTGATCTGGCGAATATGTACATCCGCTGTTTCCGCATACTCCTGAACGCAATGTCATTTCACAGTCCGGTCAGGTTTCTGTTACCTATAATTATAACTGATTTTCTCTCATTTGATAATGCACTTTTCGGCACCAAAAAGTGCCCCCTGTATGATCAAAATTTCTTCCGTTCTCTGATCCTGAATCAGGTCAAGCGGATATTCGCAATCGAAACAGGGGACTTACTTGATTCGGTTAAAGTATTCCCCAAAGTATGATCATAGCTCTAGACATTTCCAAATTATCTGTCAGCTTCGCAGATTCATCGTTTGCTTCACTTTCCGGATTATGGTAAAATAAAAGCAAAAAGCGGAGGTGATAATGTGCATTCAGTTAATTATAAAGACTATCTGAATTTAGTTTTAAAGGGTGCCGGATTATGCCTGTTTGAGGTGGATGTTGAAAAGCAGCGATACGTTCGCTTTGAAAATGCAGAAGCCATATATCAGGTATCCGGAGAGAAGGTTTTGTCTGATTTGGAAGAGTTTTCATCCCTGACACCGGACGCATATATGAAAGCTGTATCAGATTATTTTGTCCATCCGGATGATCACGGGACTGTAGCCGATGCTTTTGGAAAAGTTTTGAACGGACAGCAGGCTGTCTACGATGCACGGATGAAATGTGGAACAGGCAAGTACCACTGGTGCCGTGTATGCGCTACTCCCTATATGCGGGAAGACAAATTATATTTAATTGGTGTTGTGTCTGATGTAAGCAATCTTTATGATCTTATTTTGAAGGAAAAAGAGAAAAACATGAAAGACACCTTTACCGAATGCTATAACAAAAATGGGTTTAAAGAATTATGCAAAAAATTTCTGGACAAAAACCCCAGACCATCCTACACTTTTATCATGATCGATCTGGATGATTTCAAGGCAATCAATGACAACTTTGGACATGAGACAGGGGATAAGGTTCTTTTGGAGACAGTAAAACAGCTGAGGGAATTTTTCCCAAGACCGTCACTGATCGGACGTTTTGGCGGAGATGAATTTATGGTGCTTTGCCCTTTTTCACAGAAAGAGCTATTAGAGGAAACTATAAACCATTTTATGGAATGTACCATTCCCCCTTATTCTGTGAAAAAGAGTGTGGGATATACTTTTATTCCTGATGATAAAATTGACTATGAAGAAATTATAAAAACAGCAGATAAGGCACTGTACACAGCAAAACAAAAGAAAAACTGTGCCGTATTTTCTTCCATTTTCTGATATCCAAAACCTTTGTTATCTGAAAAACCACCTGGAAAAAGTTTCATTTTGATACTTTATATGTTAAAATGAAACATATCGTATCAAGTGAGAGGTTTTACAGATGTCTAAAAAGAAATATAGTCTGAATACAATTTACATCTCTGAGCGTCTGCAGGAGAATCTGAAACCGATTTCACAATCTGCATTCACTGCTGTGACTGCTCCCATGGGATATGGAAAAACAACTGCTATCAACTGGTATCTGGACAAACAGAGCAAAAACGGAAATTCCTGTGTGATCCGGATCAGTATTTATTTTGATAATCTGTCTGTTTTCTGGCAGAGCGTTCAGAAGGCCTTTGCCTTTGCAGGGCTTGATTTTCTGGATAATTATAGCTGCCCTTCAGATGCTGCCAGTGCCGGGATGCTTGCTGATGAGCTTTGTTATTCCCTGAGCGGTCAGACCTCTTACTACATTTTTATTGATGATTTTCATCTGCTGGGTGAACCTCATGTTGCAGATTTTTTTTGTATGCTTGCCAACAGACTGCCTGAAAATATCCACCTGATCGTATCCGGCAGAAATGCTTTTCTGTCCGGAAAAGAGATTCTCCGTCTTGGCAAAAAGTTATATCAGATCCATACCAGGGATCTGTGTCTGAATCGGCAGGAGCTTTCTGTCTATACCCATCGCTGCGGTGCCAGCCTGAACGAAGATCAGCTGAACACGCTTCTCTATTCCAGTGAGGGATGGTTCTCTGCAGTCTATCTGAATCTCTGTACCTTTTTTGAAAACGGACACTTTCCCGACCATACTTCTAATATCTATGATATGTTTTCCTCTGCCATGATCGCACCCCTTTCTGATGCGCAGCAGAAATTTCTCACTGTTATGGGACTTGCAGATGAATTTACCGTTGAAATGGCACTTTTTATTACAGGGAATCCGGAAGCCGGACAGATTCTTTCCCTTATGACCAGACAGAATGCTTTTATCACTCCTTTGTCCGATGGAGTCAGCTTCCGTTTTCACCATATGATGAAGGAATGTACACAGCGTGCCTTTGCCATGCTTTCCCATGAAAAACAGACAGATTTCCGGAATCGTTACGGACAATGGTATGAATCCCGGGGACAGTTCCTGCAGGCACTTGCTGCCTATAACAAGGCTCTTAACTATGATGCAGCACTTGCTGTTATCCAAAAGGATGCAGAAATCCTCCTGGCTTCTCTTTCGCCGGAAAAGGTTCTCGCATTTCTTGATGTCTGTCCAACAGAAATCCTGAAGAACAGGCCTCTGGCCCTTCTCGTATTAATGCGCCGTATGTTTACCTGGCATCAGATTCCCAAAATGATGGAACTGAAGCAGCTTCTGACAGATACCATAGCTGAAGATAACACTTTGTCCGAAGATGAGAGAAAGAATCTCTCCGGAGAATGTGATCTTATTATGAGTTTTCTGATGTATAACGATATCACCGGTATGAGCGTTCTGCACCGTCAGGCCAGTTCCAAAATGACCAGACCTGCCATCAGTATCCGCAAAACAGGAAGCTGGACCTTCGGTTCTCCTTCTGTTCTGATGATGTTTCACCGCAGATCCGGAACCCTGGATGCAGAACTGACAGCTATGAATGAATGTATGCCCCACTATTACAGGATTACCCAGGGACATGGACAGGGTGCGGAATTGCTCATGAATGCAGAGGCAGCATTTATGCAGGGAAATTTTTCAGATGCACAGATTCTGCTGGAGCAGACTTATTCCACCATTGCATCAAACGGACAGCACAATATTTCGCTCTGCTGTGACTTCCTTGCTGCAAGGCTTTCCCTTTTTCAGGAGAGTGTCACCTTTGTGAAGAATCCTGAAGTAAAGCGTAAGGAGCTTCTGTCTCTCCACAATATGATGTGGCTGAATATTTTTGACAGTACTTATGCTTATTACTATGCATTGACCGGAATGCCGGAAAAGATTCCTGCATTATTTAAAGACCATATGTTATCCACTGTCAGCTTTCTCTCTCCCTGCAGACCTATGATGGAAATGATCGAGAACCAGGTCTTTCTTTCACAGAAAATGTACGCAAAAGTTATAGGCAGAAGCGAAACGCTTCTGCCTGTCTGTGAGAAAATGCACTATGAACTTGTGTCTCTCCACGTTCAGATCCAGACTGCTTCTGCTTACGCAATGCTGGGCAAACATCATGATGCACGACAGCTTCTGCTGAAAGCCTTAGGACACGCCATGCCGGATGGCTTTCTGATTCCGTTTGTAGAAAATTATACCTATATCAAGGACGTGCTGGGCAGTATTAATTCCATAACACCAGAGCCTTTCACAGACCGGATCCTTTCCCTTGGTTCTGTTTATGAACAACACTGCCTCCGCCTGTCCAGCCGTAATTACAGGCCTGAGATCCTAAATATGCTGAACAGCAGAGAAGCAGAAATCGCAGCTTTGATCACCGACCGTCTGAGCAACCGCGAAATCGCAGAGAGGTTATTTCTCTCTGAAGGCACTGTGAAACAATATGTCAACCAGATTTATTCCAAGTTGATGATCAACGGTGATACACGCACCAAAAGGAAACAACTGGCAGAGCTGATTTCTTCCATAAACAAGAGCCTTACCTGACACTTTGAGAAAAAAAAGCAAGGAAATTCACATGACCAAAGTCTTGCGATTTCCTTGCTTTTTGGCAAGAATTACAAATTTAAAGTTTTTTACTTATTTGCATTTCTGATAGTATTTAAATACTGTTGGATTTCTTCTTGTTCGGGCATTACTCGCAGCGCACCTTTTCTTGTAGTAATGATAGAAGCTGCTACATTGGCAAAATTTAGCATTTCTGTTTCCTTGAGAATATCCTCGGAAATCTCAGTTTTATTCAGCATCATGTCTGCTCTCAACTGATCTCCAAAAAAATCATTACCAACCTTACCAATAAATGCTGTATTATGTCCCAATTTATAACGCTTTATTATAATAAATCATATTTCACTATATCAAGCTTAACTGCACCATCAGCAAGGAAAGAAATCCCCTTTGCTTCCTGCTTTGTAAGAATAACCGCAGACATAACCTGCTCGCCGTCATTAATAAATACTTCCACACTAAACTTATCCAAAATCACACGCAGTTTTAGTTCATTGCTGTCACCGTTTACCAGACAACTGCTCTGATGAACCAGCGCCCGTTCGCTTCCTGAGAATTTTCTATCGATTTTTAAAACAGATTCATCCGGACGGAAGCATAATGTAGAATGATATTTCTCATTCTCTGCAAAACAGAGTTCAAATTTTTTATAAAGATTGTCTTTATCTGCCGGTCGTATCACAAGTTCCAGATCTACCGTTCGTCCTTCAATCTGATCCAGTGTGAGCCTGGTATCTTTTATCACAACATTGTTATACTCGACTTTGTTTGCACGCATGGCATTAAGTTCTCTGATCGGAACCTGATACAATCTTCCGTTTTTAACAGACAGTTCTCTTGGAAGACTCATTTGTGCGAACCATCCAGAGTCATTGCATCGATATGCAAGCGTATCCCAGTTCTGCATCCAGGCGATCATAATTCTTCGTCCATCCGGTGCAAGCAGTGTCTGCATTGCGTAATAGTCAATTCCGTAATCAACACCTTGACAAAACTGTTCCTTTAAAGTATGTGTCTCAGGATCCAACTCCCCAATAATACATAACGTTCCATTTCCATTATGAAATTCTAATCCTTCCGGAAGCATATCCTGTGGACTTGTCAGAAGCACATATTTGCCATCCAATTCAAAGAAATCCGGGCATTCCCACATTTTTCCATAACGATTTTGATTCTTTGCCAGAATGCTTACAAATTCCCATTCAAAGCCATTTTTACTTCTGTAAAGAAGGATCTGTCCGCTTCCATCAGCCGGACGACTTCCTATAACACAATAAAAGTTTCCATCGTTCCCTTTCCAGATTTTGGGATCACGAAAGTCTACTTTACTAGCCCCCTTTGGAAGATCTTTGGCTGTCAGAACCGGATTCTTATCATACTTTTCATAATCCTTACCATCTCCAACTGCCACTGCCTGTGTCTGAATATCCCTTACAGTTCCGTCTTCCAGTTTCTCCTGATTTACAGAAGTATACATAAGCAACTGTCTGCCATCCTCTAATTCTATGGCACTTCCTGAAAAACAGCCGAATTTATCATAATCTTCATCCGGTGCCAATGCAGTCGGAACATAGTTCCAATGCAATAAATCCTTACTCACTACATGTCCCCAGTGCATACTGTCCCAATGTGTGCTATACGGATTATACTGGTAGAACAAATGATACTCTCCTTTATAATAGGAAAATCCATTTGGATCATTCATCCAGCCAACATAAGGAGTTATATGAAAGGCTGGTCTTTCTTCCTCTTTGATCTGCTGTCCCTGTATAAATTCATATTTTCTTGCCTTTTCCAACATTTCGCTCATATAGTTCCTCCTGTCAAAATGATATCTTCTCTTATTTTTCACTGCTTAATGAATCCTGATACTGGTCAAAATATTTTTGCTTGATTGAAAGGTAATCGGAAAGCCCGTACTTCTCCATTTTTTTCAGATAAGAATCCCATTCTTCATCAATTCCTCCGTTCAGGATCCAATCTGCTTTCTTCTGTTCTGCATATTTCTTAATATCTGTATCATACTGTGACACTTTGTTTGTATCATCAATACTCATAAATACATTAGGATAAACATATTTGCTGTTCATATCCTGTAAATATGTCTCATGCATATTATCCAGACGCCATTTCGCATCTTCCGGCTGTGTTACATATACGTCATAATATTCATTTAATATAGCAAGAGGACCATTTACAGATTGCGCTTCACGTACTTCCACCGGTGACTGATCTCCTAAGTCCATATGCTTTAACATTTTTTCGCCATCTTTGTTTACAGACAGCTCAAAAATATTAAAGGAATCCTTCTCTCCATAGGTTCCCCAGTTATTTTGCGGAGACTGAAGGGGTGCATACATCTGATCGATCCATGCGGCAGCAAGTGCCGTGTTACGGCAGCTGGTAGTAAGCACACATCTTCCTCTGTCAAAACCGCTAGTCTCACTGTTGTTCTGTCTTGTGATATTTCTCATTCCATCCGGTCCGGTCAGTGCCGGAAGCATCACATAATCCGTATTGTTGTCTATATTAGCAATATCCCATGTGAAGCAAAGTCCATAACGGTGATTCTTTCCTTTTGCAACATAAGTAGACCACTCCTGTGTAAAGGCTTCCGGATCTACAAGGTCTTCTGTCACCA
>OGDE01001803.1_pt1 | contig 12203 bp, 14 predicted proteins | sample 1570321 | NCBI WGS metagenome assembly OGDE01 (sample SAMEA2581976, study PRJEB24529) | metagenome | biome: Human gut stool | place: China | collected 2011 | reverse complement strand
ATTCAACCATGCTTTCAAGTTTATGCTCTGCATTGAGTACGGATTGTATTGTGTTGTCTACCATAATTTTTCTTCCTCTATTGAGTGTTCTTTATTAGCTGTATTGCCCCATCCTGATGTAGAACCCCATCCGGAATCTGTACCCCAAGTATGCTCTTTTGGTGTGGCAGATACAGTTGATTTCTTTGCTTCCAATTCTGTGACTTTTTGGCGTTCCTGCTGTAGTTCATGTTCTTTGTTTTTCAATGTTTCCTGCAGGGTCTTAATATGCTCCTGCAGTTTTTGATTTTCTCCTACAGTTCGGCTTATTTCCTGCTCTTTTTCTGCAATGATATTATGTGCATTGGAAAGCTGTCTTTCCTTTTCAGAAATTATATTCTGTGCAGCTTGTCTTAGCTTCTGATTTTCAATATTCTTTTCCTGCAACTTCGCTTGCAGTTCAGTTTTTTCTTTATCCGCTGTTACTGTGTAAGTTTTGCTCTTTAATTCAGATTGCAGATTGCTAATCTGATATTCCTTTTCATTTACCTTATTATTAAGGTTGGTAATGTTGTGTTTTTGTTCTGCATTGGCTGTTGTCAGCACATTCACTTTTCGACTTAATTCAACATTTTTCGACAGAATATTTGCAAGTTCATCTACTGTAAGAGTGTAGTCTATTACCACACCTGTTTTATTTGTAATTTCCTTTAGCTGTTTTACTGTAAGTGGTACTGCTTTTCCGTCACCGGATTTCTTCTGATATACTGTGGCTTTTATACCTGCTTTATCAAGTGTAGCTTGAAGTGATGGGTGCATATCTCTAAGAATGGCTCTTTTTGTTAAGGCATCCGCATTTAATCTGTATTCAAAATTGGGATGCTTTTCTCCTGCAGGTACTGCAGGAACATAAGCTATATGAAGATGGTCTTTTGATATGTCTTTCAGTCCGTTTTCGGTTTCCACCCACTTGTGTTCATCTTTATGCACTTCCGCTACAAATATACATTCTTTTCCGGCAGGTAAATAATTATCACAGTACCAGTCAAAAGCTGTCTGAAAAAATGCTTCGTGTTGCTCTGGCGGACAGTCGCTTGGACATTGAATGACAAGCTCTACTGCGTGTACCAGATTTTTACGATTATACTTAAAGATTTTATTCTCAAAATCTTTGCGGTATTGGTTTACTTCTTTGGCTGTTTTTCCTTGGTCTATCAGGCTGTAATTTTTATGTGACAGTTCAGTATCTACAGATTCATTTCCGTATGATTTTCCTTGTGGGAGCTGTCTTAAATCGTGCTTGATATGTGCGAGGATTTCGGTGCCACCATATTTGGTTAATTCCATAAGTCTGTACCTCGCTATTATTATTCTGTTGTAGTTACATAATATAGGTAAGTCTACGAGAAGAAATGTTGCGGATTTCATCTGCGTACTCTGTCTACCTTACACTTTGTTGTCGCTTGTGTAAGGTAGACAGAGTGCTTGATGAAGTTTGCTGTAAAGGTCGTATCATCCTGCTTGGCTTCGCCTGCAGATGTACTCTCAATACAGCAAAGCAACATTTATTCTCTACGACTTCCCTATACAAATTAGGGAAAGCAAGTTTCCCCTGCGTCCTGCGTCCTTGCCCCTGCGGGGTAATTTGTTCTTATTGGGAACACCTTGCAGGTTTTCCCAAGCGAAGCAGTAACCTTTTCCGCCTGTTGCTCTATTCCGATATGTACCAACTCATTCGCCATTATTTTTGTAAGCAGAGCTTCCAAAAAATCAGGCTCATTCCTTGGCACATATCTTCATTTCACAACAGCAGGGAGTTGCACTCCCTACAATAAAAAGTCATTCCCTGCGGTCATGAATTTTTATCTACCCTTGCTCATTTCTTCGTGGCTTCGAGCCATTCAGAAATGAAAGGGAAGCTGTGTCCCTTACGATAATAACCAAGATCCTGCGAATTGGTTGTTATCTATCCCCTGCATGGCTTACGCTTCTTTATTTTCTGTACGCTTTTTTATGAAGTAATCCAGACTGGATTCAGTACAGAAAACATTCAGAAAATCTGCATAATCTTCTTTGGTTTTTAGACCAAAATGTGCTGTGATTTTCTTACAAAAATCACTTGAAATGTCGTTGCCATTTTCAAGAATTTTGTGTATCTTTTTTGCTTCGATTCCGAACTCATTTTTTACTGCTTTTTCAAACAGTTTCTGCAGTTCTTCTAACTGACTGCAACGAGCTTCCATCTCTGCTATCTGTTCTTGGATTGTCTTTGCCATAATATGATATTCCTCCGCTTTCTTTTAATATGGAACAGGGGCATTTCTGCCCCGTATTCCAGTCGGCAGGTGGTTGATATTGTGACTGCCTTTTATGCCTTTTTCAGAACGCCAATTCTGTGAAAAAGGGTGCAATTATCCTACGGATATTATTGCCGTATTCAGTCTTGTTTTGCGTGTGGAATAAATAAGAATTGATTGAAAAAATCAAGAAAATTTGATATGATAATATCTGCGAAAACATATTACAATTTAATTTTTTTGATTTGTAATCAGGCTGCAGATGCTACCAACATCTGTAGCCTTTTTCTTATATTCCAATATTTCATAATTATTTCTTTTCGCCGATGGCTTCAACGATAAACTGATTTTCCATCATCTGCAATAATCTTATTGCAATGAAAGGGTCGATATTTCCGAGTGGTTTCTCGCAATAAACAACTGAACTAATAAGGTCATATGCTTCATTCCAATCCCAGAGTACATCCCAGTGGTCAAGTACATCTCTTCCAAGACTTCCTAATCCAATGTGAAAATCGTTATAATCAGGGGCGATTTCTTTAAGCTTTGTTCTGACAATTTCCATGTTGCCTTTTACATATTCATTCAAGTTATCCATTGAAGTTCCGCCACTCCAAGGACCAGTATTATAATGACTGATTACATCTCTCAAAACATTAACATTCTTGATGTGATGATTTCTTTTAAGCCATTCTATACCGCGTCCTATTGTTGAGCGTGTATGGTACTGAACTTCATCTTCGCCAGTTGCAATGATTAACTTATTTCCAGTCCAGTCTTTTGCACCATCCGTAATAAAATCTAATAAATACAATGCTTCCACACGAAGCTGACTGTATACTGGAAGAGTTTCGTCTACAACTGCATTGCTGATATAACCTGATACATTTTCGTCTTTTTCACGAAGATAAGAAAGAATTGTTTCTGCTCTTTTATCTGTTGAGAATAAACGCTTTGCCATAATTGCTTACTTCCTTTCTTTAGAGTAGTATATAATAATGTTATATACTCTATGTATATACTAACATTATATACAGATAGAGTCAATACTATTTTTTTTATTATAGAAAAATTTTTTTAATACCATTCCAAGCACCGCCACTTCTGGCGTTGGTCTCCCCGAAATCCTGCGACCACTTGCCCCTGACGTCCATTTTCTTTGGAAAATGAATGTCTTAAAGCGGGGCAGAAAGCGGATACATTATAATCCCCTTTGCCAATCGGTTCCCCAGGGAACCCCTTTTTTCTTCGGTGTCTATTGCTTCTTATTTCTTCTTATTTCTTCTTTATATATGTACTCCGTTCCTTGCTTATCGGTTTGCTGTTGTGAATCGTAACAGCTTCCGATCCGAATACAAGGGGCGTTCCTTAATGCTCCCTCACTTCGTTCAGTCCGCTTACCACTTAAACCCTTGTATTTGGATTGAAAGCCGTTCCTGTAGATTCACGCAAACCCGATAGATAAGCAAGGAACTCAGAAAGTACATAAACATAGAAAGGAGAAATCAGGATGAAGCAATACACCTACGAAAAAAAGAAACGCTCCCCTCCAGAAAAAGCTTCAGAATCTTGAAAGTACATATTTTGGGCTTTGGCGAGCCGACATTTCAACCACAAATTTACGATTATAAAGGAGATTAAAACCATGACAAGAGAAATGATTATTACAGAACTTAATAACAGAGGATACAACGCAGATTCACAGAATAGCATTAAAAATGGTGTGGTGCTAGAGGGTATCAAAATATCAACTAACAGCAATATCGCACCTATCATTTATACAGAGGGCATAATTGAAAATGCAGAGGAACAGCACAAGACACTTGATGATGTTGTTTCGGTTATTATCGGAGTATATGAGAGTAGCAAGGCAGTAAATTTTGATGTGAAGATGTTTTTTGATAGAGATTACATACTGAATAATATTTTTATCGGTATGCAGAAAGACAGCACCGAGGATATAGAGAAAAAGGCTTGCGACTTTGAGGGTATCGAAAGTTATTTATATATTCGAGGGGATGCGGACAAAGACGGATATTATTCTGCTAAGGTTTCAAAAGCCATTTTAGACAGTGCCAATATATCAGAGTGTGAAGCATGGGAAAAAGCAGAAGAACACACCAACGCAGAAACAACCATAATATCTATGGCGAAAGTTATGTGTGCCATGATGAATATGGAATATTCGGAAGAAATGGAAGATACAACACCGCTTTATGTAATGACTAATACAAGCAAGGTAAGGGGAGCTAGTGCAATTCTGAATAAAAAGGCACTTGCAGAGTTTGGAAAGAAGCACAACACAGATAAAGTTGTTGTTTTGCCGTCATCAGTCCATGAAATGTTATTAGTGCCATATACAGAAGAAATTGACATTGATACATTTTCTGAAATGGTGGAAGAAGTAAACAACGCAGAAGTAGATCAGACCGAGCGACTGACAGACAGAGCATATATTATAATACTTTAATTTTGAATTTTTCAGAGTGTGGGGAGCAATCCCCACACAGAAAGGAGAATAGAATGACTAACACACAGATTATTTTTAATGAAAGTGTAGATTTAATGGAAAATGTCATAATCGGGAATACTGGCAGAAAAATCATTGTAGAGAATGAGGACGGAGAAAAGAAAGAAATGCTAGAGCCTGAAAGCATACACACATACGCAGGATGGAAAGCAATCGGCAGACAAGTTAAAAAAGGCGAAAAGTGTATTGCTACTTTTATGATATGGAAGCACACCACAAAGAAAAAGAAATCAGAATCAGAGGACGAGGACGAACAAGAAAAAATGTTTATGACAAAGGCGTTTTTCTTTAGGGAGTGCCAAACAGAAGAAATTGCAAAATAAAATTTATAGAGGGAGCTGCGGATAGTAGCTCTCTTTAGCACTGGGGGAACCTTGCGCCGACCGTCCCCCAGACCCCCATCCCGATGGGCGGTCGTTACTGTATAGCCTGGGCGGTAAGTATTGGTAGCCTATAGGTTCAAGGAGAACCCACGAAAAAAGCCATATTACCCAATCGGTAATATGGCTTTAATGGATATGTATTTATTCTTCATAATGATATTTGCAAGAATAGATAATCAGATTCTGATTGCTATCCATGTTATATACTAAGCGGTGCTCATCTGTGATTCGTCTGCTACATGCTTTTCGATGTTTCAGAGGTTCAGGCTTGCCTTTTCCATTTAATAGTCCGTTGCGGTCTATATCTTTAACAAGGTCATTTATGCGTTTTAGCATCTTTTTATCTTCCAGCAGCCAACTGTTATATTGCTCCCATGCAGTTGGTGTAAATACAACATTCATTTATTCGTAAGCCTCCAATTCTGTAATGGTTTTCATAATAAAACCACCTGCAGCGGCTTCTTCCATAGATTTGTCGAGCATTGCAAGATATTCTGCATTTCTTTTTGCTTTCATCATATCATTGTATTCGGCTTCGGACATCATTACAATATTTTCGTTCTTTGGTCTGGAAACTATTAATGTTTCGCCATTGAAAACTTTATCGCATAAGGCTTTGAAGTTATCTCTAACATCCATACTCTTTACAGCTAACATATATATCACTCCTTTTCGTATGAAAAAACGTACTATTTTTCGTACTTTTATTATATGCTATTAGTATATGTAAGTCAATCTATTTTATTCACATGAAATAATATCAATATATTTTTTTAATGTATTTCTACTTATATTATATTTTTTCATCAAATCAATTTGTTTTATGCTTCTGTCGGTTTGAAACTGTTTTATATGCTGCTTTAATTCTGGGGTCATTTTATCGAGCTGTCCTGTTTTTCGTCCGCTTTTCTTATTGCTTGCAGCGATTCCGTCCTTGATGGACTTGGAAATATATAATCGTTGCTTCTCTCCCCTATCCAGTTCAACAATGATAAGTAGCTTGATTATGCTTTCTATTGCTGTTTTAGTGACTATATCCTGCTTTGATGCAGTCTGCATCATCTGGCGGATATAGTCAGTTGATACAGTTGGATTATCTAGAAATACCATATTGATTCCACGATTTATCCAGTCCATATATTTCTTATATCCGTTTTCAGCTTCTCTTGTAAATCGGGATAAATCCTTGAATACAACTGTATCTCCTGATTGTAGAATTTTATCGAGTTTTAGAAATTGTGGTCTGTCGGCAAAGTTCTTTGCAGACATTTCCTCTGCAAATTCGACAACATATTCTATGTTATGGTCTGTAGCATATCTTTCCAATGATTTTATCTGTCGATTGAAGTTCTGGCGTTCTGTATCCGTAGATATACGCTTGTAGCTGTAATAATTTCCCATGATGATATGCTCCTTTGTGTCAAATTAACTATAGTTATTTTAATATAAAATAATAGTGTCAGAATAACCTTTTGTCAAGGTATTCTGACACTATTATTTATAACTTATTGCTGAAATGTTAAAATGATACTATTTATTGAAAAATAATGTTTTTAGGGCATCCATAGATAGATTATAGTCTACAGTTGAAGTAGACTCTTGGTTTTATGGTTTCAATTTCTTTCTGCTGTTTTGTCATGGCGTTCTCTCCTTTTAGAATTTTTCGTCTGAATCGTTGAGTGAGAAATATGCTTCAAAAGTACAGTCCAGTACCTTTGCAATTTCAACAAGTTCTTTTTCGCTGAAATTATCACGCTTTAATTTATTGTATAGGTTACTGGTACTCCAGTTAAGCTGCTCTGCTAACCATGCTTTGCTTTTATCTCTTTTTGCTAACACTAATCTTATCTTTTCTGACATCATAGCTGCTGTTCTCCTTTATATAATGGTATTGTAATGGTTTTATAATGGTATAAAACCATTACTTTTTTTGCTTTTCTTTTCCTGCTTCTTTTTATACATATCCAGTATTTCCGGTGCTACTTGTACTGCAGATAAGTCAATGCCATGCTCTCTGCAGAATGATTTGATTGCTTCGTCAATCAATCCTGAAAAATTCCCTCTTGTATATTCTTCTGCAAGAATACGCAACTTTTCATACATTTCTGGGTGCATAGTCAGAGTAAACTGTTCATTTTTCAGTCCGTCTTTTTTAGGACGACCACCGAGATTTTTCTTTTCCTTTGTGGTGGTCTTATTTGTTGTTGGCTTTTGTAGTTCTGGTTGTGGTGTGGCAGACTGTTCTTTTTTGTCGGTTTCTGCTTTTGCTTCTGCAGGTGGTGTATCAGTAAAGAATCCTGCAGCAACTTCTACATTACTTGCCAAGTCAACATTTTTGGGTAATTTCTTTCCTGCCATTGCATAGTCCTTTCATGATATTTTTGTTTTATAATGGTTTTATAACCTTATAAAACCATTATTATACTATTACAAATTGCTTGTAAGTTCTTTTACAAATTCAAGATAATCTTTTACAGCGGAGCAGGAAGCATCCCATTCAATAATTGGTTCTTGCTGGCTTTGTGCTTCTTTTACCTTAACTGTTTCTCTGATTTTGCTATCGAATACTTTTGTATTCAGTTTTACAGACATTTTTTCAAGTCCGCTTAGTACCGCATTATTGATATTGGCTCTTGAGCTGTACTTGATTAAGAGAATACCTGCAATTTCAAGTTCTTTGTTGGAGTGCTTGCGGACACTTTCGATTGTGTTGGATAGCTGATCCAACCCAATCATGGCTAAGTAACTGCACTCTGTAGGAATTATTATTTTTGTACTGGCTGTAAGGCTCATGATATTTAATAGTCCGAGTGATGGCGGTGTATCTATCAATATCACATCATAATTTGCCTTTTCAATCCGTTCTTTCAGAAGATATTCCCTGCCAAGCTGATTAAATTCTGTATCAGCGTAGGCAAGCAGGAGAGAACCTGCAATTATGTCATAATATTTTGATTTTACGATACATTCATCAAGCGTGCTTTCTTCTTTCAGAAGCGTGTATAGATTGTGTTCCTGACATTCCATGAGGTTCACACCAGATACAGTTGTAAGGTTGCATTGTGGGTCAGTATCAATGCAGAGTACCTTTTTTCCGTATTCTCTGCTTAATATTTCGCCTAACATTTGTACTGTGGTGGTTTTTCCGCAGCCACCTTTTGTAATGTTTACAGAAATAATTTCCAATATTTTTACCTCCATGAAAAATTGGGGTATTATACCATTATAATACCGTTATTAAACAATTATAATACCATTAAAATAATGGTATTATACCCCTTTAATAAGGTTATTATATCACTTATATTTACTAATTACAAGTGCTAAAATATGAAAATGTAACTTTAGAGTGATAATTTATTCTTGATTTTAGAACGGAGATTATGTAGAATATATGTTGTAAGAGCTGAGAGCATAAAAAAAGAAGCTATTGGCGTAGCTCCTTTTTTAATAATTTGTTTAATTTCAGCTTTTTCAAGAGAATTGGCGTTCTCTTGAATATTGACTCAACCACGAATCACAATCATAAAGCTGATGTAGCACTTATCATAGGCTACTTCGATATTCTTATTATATGTGTTTTTTGTATCTGTGTCAACCCACTAGATATAGGAAATACAAGGGATTCACGCCAAAATAGGGCGTTTTCCCCTAGGGAATATTGAAGTATGTGTGTGATTGCGGAAGTCATATACATACTTTTTTTAATGCCAATCCGGCTCCTTGGAGATAGGAGAGGGCGTTATATCGGCTGACACTAATTCGCTTGTATAATTGCTATCTGCAAAGTCTAGGCAGTATAAATATAGATGGGAGTGTTGCGAGCTTAACAAGAAAATCGCAGGGTTACATTCTATAACCAAGTTTCCATAGGATGTATGACCATAGGGGAAAAAAGCCGTTTCATATCCTCATTGTGGCAGGGATGCCACACCCGAACAGAAAGGGAAGCCTAAAGGCTGAAAAGTCCAAGGTTAAAGAGTTAAGGCGGGGGCGCACAGTTGCAGCGTAAAGCTGCAGGCTACCTCTGGGACAAGTTAGTGTTTTTTCAGAGGGATACACGCAACAGATAGAAATGTCTGGTAGTTGGAGTAATTATTGGAGCTGCGGGAACTATTAAAGCGTGGTGGCATATCTACGGATAGCCACAGTCGGGAAACAGAAATACGGATACCTCATGAAAAAGGGATTGTAGTATTTGGTTGCACTTATCTGTAGATGTTCTGCAGGAAAAGTGCGCCCAAAAGCCGTTGCCTAATCCCCTAGGATTGTATCTGGGGTAGTGGCAAAATCAAGGTTTTTCTAAAAAATATAAAGAAAATAAGGCTTTCAGCATGAACAGTAGAAGTGTGGTAAGAGTGGGTAAGTGATAGCTTCATGGAGTTGTTTGTAAGCTGTGGTAAAGGCTGTGTGCAGGTTGTGGGTAGCTATGCTATCCATGAGCTGTGCATGGTCTTTTCCATCGGCTTATCAATGACGGAATATCACTTATCCATGCTTTCCACACTTTTATAATAGTATTATAAGGTTATTAAACCATTATAAAAGGGGTATAAAACCATTACGAAATTATACCCCTCTGATATTATGCAGTTGCCAGAAGTTCACAGTTTATATATTCATCATCCATGCTGATGATTTTAAGTTTTGAGCTGTGCATTACATCTACTTCATAGAATCCCTGTTCTTCATTTACATTTCCCATATATACGCATTTAGTACCTGCAGGAACAAAAATCCGTAATTTGATTTTGGAGTTAATCTCATGACCTTTTACAAGGCTTGTTGCAAGGAATCCTTTTTCGTATAAGTCGCAATCTGTCATATTATTTGCATTTTCTTTCATCAGGTTATATACATAATCGCATATACCACGATACAGAACCAAGTCTGTATCTGTGGTATGTAGTGCTACCATGTCGGCTATCTGCAGGTCTATGTTGTCGGCTCTGTCTTGTCGGTATCGTTCATTTACAGTTTCACCGGAATGTGCAAGACAATATTCCATTGTATAGTGGTTAGTATCAATCATTCGTTGTGGCTCTGGATTGATATGTGTGTGTGCGTATTCGATAGCATTTTCTTTATCAGGTGCCAGTTTATCCCAACCGGCACCGATATTCTTAAATTTATCTTTGATACGATAAAATGCTTTATTTCTCATAATGATTACCTCTTTCTAATCTTTGTAACAGTTCAATTTGCTTGCTTCGCAGTATTTACCTTTGAAGTAAATTATCATCTTGTTATTTGCGGATAAATCGCCAAAGTATTCAGGGTCAAATACCTTTTCTGTCGCTTCTTGAACGGAGCGACCAGTTGTATTATTCTGTGAAGTAGTTTCGGAGTTGCTGATTTTCAGCACCTTCTTTTTACCGAATGTGTCAGAGAATACCTTAGAAGAATTGATGTCATTGCTTCCAAGTATTATCTGATAATTACAGTTACCGAGGATGGAGCGTGCTCCTGTTGGTTGGTATCTGTATTCAAGCTGTGATAAGTTCTGCTGTATAACCATGCAGATAACAGATTTACTACGGAGCGTAGACAGATTGGAGTTAATCAGCTTATATGAGAAAGTAAGCTGTGGGAACTCGTCCAGTAACATAAGTATAGGTCTGTTTTTTACTCCTGTGGAGCTGTCAGGTCTTTTTGTAAATGCTGTACTCATACTTTGAATGAGTAGTGTAAATAATGGAGCGTATGCGTCCAAGTGTTCCTGACTAATCTGCAAATAAAGGTCTGTTCCCTGCTCTAAAGTCTTGATTGAAATACAATTTTCACTCTTTGATAAAAGTTCATCCAATATCGGATTGGAGAAGTGTACCAATGCGGTTGTGAGTGCGTCATAAGCAGATGATACATTCTTTTCAGAGTTTCCGTAAAAACTTGCAAGAAGTTCTTTTGCGGGTTCACAGTCACTTTCTATGGCTTTATTTACCCACTCAAAGACATTTCCTTGTAGAATAGCGTGTATCACATCAGGAAAGCTTGCGTTGTGATTGCTGTGCAGTATCAGATGTGTGATACCTTGAAACATCTTTCTGGCTCTTGTAGAGAAGTAGTTTCCGTCCGATCCGCCCTCATCTGCGATGAGAACGGTTGCGACGGATTCAAGATACAACTTTTTGTCTGTATCGTCCATCTGCCCAAGTTCTGCGAATGGGTCAAATCTTACGCTGTCTTTTAATGCTGTAGGACTGTCAGGGCAGAATCTAACGATTTTTCTTTTGGTATGCTTTGATACATAATTGTATAAATCGCCCTTTACATCTACGGCAAGTACGCTTCCCTGAAAGCTCATTGCATTTATGATGGCAATTCCGCTTGTCTTTCCTGAACCCGGAGGACCGAATATGGCAATGTTACATTCTGAATTGGATGGTATCTGTATCAGCCTGCCTTTATCCGTTCCGAATATAATTCCTTTTGCATTTCTCCAAGGTACTTTTTCAAAAGTGGAAGTATCAAGTTTGTGTGGCTCTGCGTTCTGGAAGTATTCCACCAGTTCATGATAACTTCTTTTATATTTACTGTTGTCTGCTCCGTAGGTTCTTCCGGTCAGGTATCTGTAACGCTTATCCCTGCAGATAGTAAAGACTATCATGAACCATATAGCAGCCAGTCCGATAGGTACTGCCATTTTGTAGATGTTATATAATGGGTGTCGTTCTGTGAGCTTCATATACTCACATGAAATTTCAAATATATAATCGTTGGCGTATGCCAGTACGATTGCTAAAATTGCAAATGGTATCATGCAGTAATATTTTACTGTGTACCACAAACCATATTTTTTTATCATAGGCTTATTTCCTCCACATATTCTTTTGATTTATTGAGGGCATTCCTGCCCCAGTTTTCGGTTGCTTTTATTGCAGATAATGTTACCTGCTCCGTCATTCTGCGTAGCTCCTGAAATTCCTTTTCTGTGGTATCAGTCGAACCATCCGTAGAAGATTCAACCATGCTTTCAAGTTTATGCTCTGCATTGAGTACGGATTGTATTGTGTT
>OGDE01001802.1_pt1 | contig 12213 bp, 10 predicted proteins | sample 1570321 | NCBI WGS metagenome assembly OGDE01 (sample SAMEA2581976, study PRJEB24529) | metagenome | biome: Human gut stool | place: China | collected 2011 | reverse complement strand
TATAACACCATTTTTTATACCAGATTTTGATTCGATTTTTGAACACCCTACCTTTGCGGGCGGCAAGATCTATGCGCAAAAAGCCTATACGTATGTCAGGCAAAATGGGACGAAGTTGGAAAAACTGGGCACGGCAGCCTTTGATGTGGCAGCACAATCCTACCCGCGCGTGCAGTTTGTTGACGGCAAGGCCGTGATGAGCATTGGCGACACACGGGTGGCTGCCCTTCCCATGGCGGATGGGGGCGAACTGGTGGTCTCCTATACGACCGATGTGGCCGAGGCGGACCTCAACAAGGTGTCCAAGAAGCCCACGAAGCAGAGGCCGTTTGCTACTATCTATTCCCCGTTTCAGTTGGTCGTACCTTCGGGCAGCGAGGTCTATGCTCCCGTCTTCGACCCGGGCAAGATGTTGCTCCATTTTGCCGACGACCAGCGTGTGGCAGAGGGTGGCATCGTCCCTGTCGAGACACCCCTCGTCATTCATGGCACCAGTCCCGTGGAGTTTACGTTCTCCGCCACGGATCCCACCTGCGGTCTGACAAGCGACTTGCGTGGCTCTTCGTTGAAGATCGACACACCTACTGATGCCACCGTCTTCACCTTCGGTATCGGCAAGACGGGTCCGCATACGGGAGAGTTTGGCCTTTTCCGCTATACGGGGACGAGCCTCAACCCGGGAGGGTGCTTCCTGCAGGTCGCAAAAGAAAAAGTGCAGGAAGTCAACTTTGTCGCTCTCTCCTTTGAGCCTTATGTCTCGGGCGTGAAAGACGTCGAGGCGCGCGAGTCGCAACCCGTGAGGAAGCAGGTGGAGCATGGCCGTGTGGTCATCGTCAAGGCTGGTAGAAAATATAATGTGAACGGACAGCATATCAAGTAAAAAATGAAAAAAGAGTATATCATCCCAAGGACTTTTGTCGTCGAGGTGGACAGTTGTCAGCTCCTTGCTAGCCACTCCAAGTATGCTGACGAAGAAACGACAACCGACGAGCAATGTGTCAGAAGATTTATTGATGACGAGGAGGAAGACAACGGCAGTCTGCTTCTTGGCGAACCAAAAAATTAAGAACGAAGCAAGTAAAACAACAATGAAAAAAATACTATTGACGCTCGTGGGGCTTTCCGCCCTGATGAGCATTCATGCACAGGTGGTGGAAATCTATAAGAACGGACAGTTGATGCAGACGTACAACAATACTTCCACCAGTCAGTATGAGGTGGTGTTCAAACCGAGCGGTGGCCAAGGGGAAATCAATGGTCATGCGTATGTCGAGATAGGCGGCAGGAAGTGGGCCACGATGAATGTGGGGGCCACGACCGTGGCTGGGTCTCCTAAGACGGCTTATGGTGATTATTATACTTGGGGTGAGTTAGAGACCTATTATAATTCGCTCACGGAAACGGGTATAATTTTTAAGGGAAACGCCCAGTACACGCATGTCAAAGGGCAAAAGATCAGCTACAACTGGAACAACTATTGTGGCGTGACAGACAATAAGTTTAAAGAATGGGATGATAATCCTGCCATGTTGCATGGAGTGCTGGCCGAGTATTACGATGTGGTACGTTTCAAATGGGGCGATCAGTGGCGCATTCCAACCATTAATGATTTTCAAAGTCTGGTCAAGCATTGTGGCAATTCTGCCACGTTGATTGACGCTCCTGAGTCCATCACCAAGGGTGGAGTCTATTGGGTAACTGCTGGAGCGACTATTGACGGTACGACCTATGGTGTGGCCGGAGCCCTGTTCGTGACGACGGAAGATCTCGCCAAGCGGTTGTTTTTCCCAGGTGGAGGTAATCTTCAATCGATAGAACGCGATGGCGTGGGAACACTTTGCACCTATTGGTCTTCCACCTGGCTCTCTTCTAACCAAGCGTACGCCATGGCCCTTTCGGTTTCCACTAAAGAACATACAGTCAATCTTATACATAATTCTGTGGTACGCTGCTACGGTCTATCTATTCGTCCGATCGCAGACTGATATAGTCCTCGTGGATGACCAGACGTTTGATTGTTACATAGATAGAAAGATAGGGAGCAAGTGCAGGCTATGCTGTGCTTGCTTCCTATTTCACGTCCTGGAACGAGGATGGCTATTAGGGCTTATTTCATAAAGACGAAATAGACTGCGGCTATCAGGCAGATGAAGGCTGCGAGGTGGTTCCATTGCAAATGTTGGCCTTGGAAAAGCAGGTTGGCGATGACGGTAAAGACGACAAGCGACACCACCTCCTGGATCACTTTGAGCTGGATGAGCGAGAACGGGCCTCCTGTGCCTTCGAAGCCGATGCGGTTGGCGGGCACCTGGCAGCAGTATTCAAAGAAAGCAATACCCCACGAGAAGGCGATCACGCCTATCAGGGGCCAGTACTTGCTCACCCCTGCCTCCTGAAGTCGTAGGTGGCCATACCAGGCGAGCGTCATAAAAACATTGCTCAGAAGCAAGAGCAAGATCGTATAGATTCCTTTCATGATGATTTACGAAAGAGCTTGTTGGTTCAGTATTTCTTCCACCTCTGCAAGGTCAAAACCGATGACTGCTGCGATTGTTTCCGCTGTCATACCGTTGGCGTGCATGGTCTTGATAAGTTCAGCCTTGCCTTCAGCGCGTCCTTTTTCCATTCCTTCTGCCATTCCTTCAGCGCGTCCTTTTTTCTCTGCAGTCTCTGTGACGGCACACATGTCCCAAAAGTCCTTTTGGCTTTCCCGGTAGCTTCGCAGGTCGTTGCTATTGAATTTAGCAATCTCTGCCTGCTCAAAGAAACGCTGAAAGATCGCGTCTTGTAGTGCGGCGGGTCGCTCCATGAGGGTGGCAAGGTTCTTGATAGCATAGAGCCACTTGTCGAAGTCGGTGACGAGCTCCTGCTCTGTCTTTCTGAATTTAGGCATTTCGAGGTAGATATAAGTGAGCTTGTCGTAGAACACCTCCTTCGTGTGGGTGTCCATGAGCTTCACCTCCCGACGCATGTAGTCCGCGTTTCCCTCGTCTATACAGAAGTTGAGTATGCCGATGGTATAGACCTTGTTGAGCTTGAAGTTCCATCGTCCTTGTGGCGCCTGCTCCTGAACGGGGATGGTACTGTAGAATATGCTTCTGTCCTTAAAGTATTCTTGTTCGGCCTTCTGCATCTCTATCAGGAATTTTTCTCCCTTTTCGTTCTCGCAATACACGTCGAAGACGGCCTTCCTTTCTGCGGCGTTGTGACCGAGGTGCTCCACGTTGAGGTAGTTGAGGGTTTTGATGACCTCGGTCCCGTCAAACAGCGAGTTGAGGAAGCTGATGAGCAGGTCTTTGTTGGCTTCTGTCCCGAATAGCTTTTTGAAAGCGAAGTCGGTATAGAAGTTGACGTATCGTTCTTGCAATGCTGAATGGCACATATCTGATTTGTCTAAACAGTTTCTTTTCTTTTTCAGTCTGCTAAGTTACGCTTTTTGTCGCATACAACCAAGCAAAAGGCGGCTTTCTTTTCCGTGAGCATTTATTTCTGCCTTGCCAAAGCAAAAAAGCGGCATGTTTTTGTCGTCGCTTGTGTCTCTGAGGTGCCAGCCTGGTCTGGCGCGAGTCTCGTAAATAGGTGTAGATTAGAGGTATGGATCAAAAACCATTCTTAGGAGTCGCCCTATTCAGCAGTTAATGGGCAGAAATTTTGCCGTTGCCGTTGGAATTTTGTACTTTTGCACCCGTCATCATATGAACAAATAGATCATGGCTCAGGAACTCAAACAGACTACGACGCAGGCGGCGGTCCAGGTGCAAGGCCACAGGCTCACGCAGCAACAGATGTTGCAGGTGCGCTTGCTGGAGATGCCGTTGACGGAATTGGAGGAGAATGTCAGCGCTGAAATCTATGACAATCCTGCCCTTGAGGTGGGTCGCGAGCACGAGGAAGACGACTCTTCTGCCTCTACCGATTCTGCTGAATCTTTCGAAGAGCAGCAGGAGCGGGAGGAAAGACAGGACGCCCTCGACTCGGCCCTGGAGCGAATCGGAGGCGAGGACAATGACCTGCCCGTCTATGATCCCCGTTCGCAGCCTACCGATACGGCCGACTATGAGGGTATGGTCTATGGCGACCCTGTCTCTTTTGTGGACAAACTCATGGAGCAGATGGGTGAGCGCGAACTGACGAGTCGCCAGCAGGAGATATTGGAATATCTGATCGGCAGTTTGGATGATGACGGCCTGCTCCGTATCTCCCTCGACAGCATTGCCGACAAGTTGTCTATCTACCAAGGTCTGGACGTGGAGGAAAAAGAGGTGGAGCAGATGTTGCTGGTCTTGCAGGATTTCGATCCACCTGGTATTGGCGCGCGTAGCCTTCAGGAGTGCCTTTTGCTCCAAGTGCATCGCAAGCAACGTGCTCTCCGTCCCGTCAATACCGAGGAGAAAAAGGCCCTGGCACAGTTCTATAACCTCCTCTATACCATCATACAGGATGACTGGGACGCTTTCTCCAAGAAGCGGTGGGACAAGCTGCAGCAGCAGTTGAAGCTCTCTGCCCCCCAGATAGCGGCCCTTCAACGAGAGGTGCGTAAGCTCAATCCGAAACCAGGATCTTCGATGGGAGAGACGATGGGGCGCAGCACCAATCAGGTGACTCCCGATTTCCTGGTCGATAGCAATGACGACGGCACGGTGACCTTCGCCCTCAACCACGGCAACCTCCCCGAGCTGCGCGTCTCGACCCAGTATGAGGAGATGGCCCGTGCTTACAAGGACAACAAGGCCTCAATGAACCGCAGGGAAAAGGAAGCCCTGCTCTATGCGCGCGAAAAAGTGGAGCGCGCGCAAGGATATATCGAGGCTGTCAAGCAGCGTCGCCATACGCTCTTTGTGACCATGAAGGCCATCATTGCCATCCAGCACCGCTTCTTTGTCGATGGCGATGAGTCCGATTTGCGACCGATGACACTCAAGGATGTCGCCGATCGCACAGGGCTGGATATCTCCACCATCAGTCGTGTGAGCAACATCAAGTATGCCCAGACGCGCTGGGGCACGTTCCCGTTGCGCTTCTTCTTTACCGAAGGCTACACGACCGATAGCGGAGAAGAACTCTCCACCCGCAACATCAAGATGGCGCTCAAGGCGCTCATAGATCAGGAGGACAAGCACAAACCACTCTCCGATGACGCCTTGGCCAAAGCCATGGGAGCCAAAGGAATGCCGATAGCCCGCCGTACTGTCGCCAAGTATCGCGAACAACTCGGGTTGCCTGTCGCAAGATTGAGAAAAGAATGAACGAGAAGAATATTTTGTTGGCCGCAAGGGTGGTGAGCTTGCTTTTCACCCCCTATTATCTGCCTGTCGTGGGGCTGATAGCGTTGTTCACGTTCAGCTATTTGTCGATGCTGCCGAGGGGGTATCAACTCACGATGCTCCTCATCGTCTATCTCAGTACCGTCCTCTTCCCCACCCTTCTGCTCCATGCCTATCGTCAGTATACGGGATGGTCGCCCATCCAGTTTGGCCATAAGGAGCGACGGGTCGTCCCCTATGTCATCTCGATCCTTTGCTATTTTCTCTGCTATTATCTGATGCTGGTCGCCCATGTGCCCCATGTCATCAATAGCATCGTCGTCGCTGCCCTTGCCATCCAGATCATCTGTGCACTCATCAATATCGGTTGGGGTGTCTCTTCCCATACGGCAGCCATTGGCGGCGTGACGGGAGGACTGCTCGCCTTTTCCCTTATCTTCAATTTCAATCCCGTCTGGTGGCTTTGCGTGATGATCCTTCTTGCGGGCATAGTGGCTACCAGCCGTATGATCCTGCGCCAGCATACCCTCGCGCAAGTCCTTGCCGGTTTCTTCTTGGGGCTCGTCACTGCCTTCTTCATCATCCTCCTTGTCTAATCCCTCTCTCCTCCTCATTTTCCTGCCGAAAAGTGGCCGTTAGGCCCATATCCTCCCCTTTTTAGCCTCGAAAAACAGCTATCATGCAGTTTTTGAAGAAAAAGTAGCGGAAAAATTTGGTGGTTTCGCAGAAACATAGTACCTTTGCACTCGCAATTCAGAAATGAAGGCAAAGGATTGGTTCCGTAGCTCAACTGAATAGAGCATCTGACTACGGATCAGAAGGTTGTGGGTTTGAATCCCGCCGGAATCACAAGAGAGCGTCAAAGGTTGGAAAACTTTTGACGTTTTTCTTTATCTATGCTCATCAACTATGATCTGGCGGGTAAGTCTTCGAGAGGCAAAAGCAGGTCATATAGGGGCCTTTTTGGGGAAGTTATCTTCAATGCTCGATGAAGTTAACTTCGTTGGCCGATGAAGTTAACTTCGTAGGCTGATGAAGTTAACTTCGTAGGCCGATGCACTTAACTTGCTTTTTAGACGGTTTTTTAGGAAAAACGTCTCTGTATGTGGTCTCGTGCCTATTTTATGGATAATCAATGAATAGATTTTACAATTACAGATTTTCACAACTCGTTTCCACGACTTTCCATACACCTAATGGATAGCGATATGGTCAATGCGCCTGCTGATGGCAGTAACGGGGCGTGTGAAGACCAGATAATGGCGTCCCGCCACTTGTAGAACTTCCCAATGGAAGTCGTCGAGGGCGTAGCTATCTCCCTTGTAGGCTACGGGACGCTGCCAGAAGTGGAGGCTGGCAGGGTCTTCGGGCTTGAGGAGAAACTCCACGCCCTTCACCTTCTGCTCCTTGCCGATTCGTATCGCATACAGACGGTTGCCCTCATCGGTGGTAAACTTGTTGCTACTGAGGCTGTTGCTCTTCATCTTGAGGACTATATCCTCGGGTAGAAACCACAGACGCGACTTGCCGTAGAGACTGGCCGCACAGCGCATATTGCTGTCCTCTGCGTCAAACCCCATGTAGCAGCTGAAAAAGCCGTAGTCGGCAAAGGGCATGACATAGCGTTCGTAGGCGATACGCTCCAGGGTGTTGGCCGGTCTCACATCGCGCGTCTGTATGATGCTTACGCCTGGCTGCTTCATCTGTGCCACGGCATAGCGATAGTTGTCCACCTGCTGGCAGCACATGGCCAGGGCAGGAGCATAGAGCGTCAGAGCGACAGCAGTCATCACGATCCCCAAGATCCGCATGGCCTTTATGCCTACGGTCTGCCACCAGAGTGCGAGGAGCGCGAGGAGCGCCATCATTTCCGCATGGAAAGCCACGCGGTCGAGGGTCACACCGCTGGCGAAGACGATGCCATAAGCTGCCGAAATCATCACAACCACAGGTAGATAGCGCAGCACCAGCTTTTTAGAGATGCGCTTTTGCCTCCATAATATCAGTAGTGTAAGCATCAACGCCCATAGAATCCGCACGTTGGTTGCGATGGCGACGCATCCGTTGATAAGGCGGCTGGCGAATGTGGGCGCATCGCCAGCCCGATGCCAGATACCTGGCGAGGCAAGGCAAAGAGTTGTACCTATGATGTAGGCGGCGATGGCAGGGGCGAGATGCTGCCTTTGCTTCCCCTGACCGTTGACGATCAGCCATGTGACAAGCCCCAATGAGACTGGGAGTGACAATGCCTCATGTGTCCATCCCGCCAACAAGGCAACAGGAAGAAGGACGATCGTGCAACCCAAGGTAGGGGCTTGCTGCAGTCGTTTTCTCAATGAGAGTAGAAAGAATAGATGGAGGACGATCGGCCAAAGGTAGTTGAGCGTGCCCAGCTGCCATAGCAACGCCCCCTGGAAGCCCCGCAGCAGGACGAAGATAGTTCCGCCCAGCAGGGCGGCGCAGGCCACCCTGCCCTCCTTCGGCGGCGCAATGAGTCGTACGCCCCCGTCGATGAGGAGCATGAACAATAAGGCGTTGAGCACATTGAGGACTTGTCCCGGCACCAACGTAAGAAAGGTTTGCGCCAGCACATGAGCCGGCGCGCGTCCGTTGATCGTCAGATAATGCCAGTATTGCGACCGAAACACGTCGCCCAAGTTTTGGATAGGCTCAGGGGGCAGACCTCCCGTGGCCGTAAACTGGAAGCGATACACCACGTCGTCGAGCAAGGTGGGCGTAGTGTTATGCTCCAGTAGTAGGTAGAGGAGGCCGGCCACGACCAGTACGGCCGAGTATCCGCGTTGCCCAAGGTGCAAACGGCCTTGTTCCATCATATCTTCAACCTGTCTGTACGTCGCGATTACTCACCCTTGTCGCGGTCGTAGTGTACCATCGTCTCGGGCAGATAGAACGAAATCTCGACCAGTCCGGCTACCTCGCCGTCCTGCTTCCACGGAGTCTGATAGACGAGTTTCTTGCGTCCTTTCTTCGTGATGGTGTAGCAATGGGTGTTGCCCGTGGCGAGCATCTCGCCGATCAGGCCACGTGAGTGGTCGGAGTGGCAGGGCATAAGGCTCTTGCCCACCATCGTCTCGCCGTCTCGCTGAAACAGTCCGCGGGAGACCTTGTTCTGGAAGAGTACTTTCCCTTCTTTGTCACAGACGGTAATGGCGCAATCCACATCGTCAGTCCAAATAAAATCTTTGTCCATTTTTCTCTTTTGTTTATTGTAAATAGTGATAGACAACGTAAATAGCCACAGACCGCGCCATGAAGCCTCATCGGCCACGCGTCCTTCCTGTGCTATCCCCTTTTGCTTCCCTCCTGCGCCTTGACCATCACGGCGATGGTCTTCATGCGGACATAGGGAAAGCTGACGTAGATGAAGCCTTTAAACTGGTTGGACGCCCCCCATGAGTTTTTCATGATGAAATAGCGTCTTCCCTCGCCGTCGTGCGCCAGTCCCACGATGCTCATGCAATGGTCGTCCGTGGTTTGGTGGTGTTCGAAGGCCGTCTGTCGAGCCTCCTGCGTCACCTCTTCGGTCTCGTCGGGCAGTTGGGCGAACCCTGCCTCCCAGTTGAAGCGCAGTTCGCTGATGTCGCCCTCCCAGCAGACGGGATGTCCTCTGCGCACGCTCTGCTCTATCCGCGCCATCAGGGTGTCGATGGGCACGTTGAGAAAGGTGCTATGGTAGCGGTTGTCGGGCACCTCCAAAGCGAAGCGTTGGTAGAACGGGTGGTGTGTGAAACTGGTCATGGCGACCCACTCCTTCTCCTTGCAGACGCTATGGGCAAACTCCAGCGGCGTGTAGCGCGTGCCGAACATGAATATCGACTGTGGCATGGGGCCCAGTCCGTCGTCGAGAATCTGGTCCACGCCCTGTCGCAGGTCAGGGAGCGTCATCGTCCCGTCCACGCACTTCTGGAGCTTGCGTGTGATGACGCCCATGTCCGCCTGGTCGCCCCGGTGGTACGCATCATAGTGTGCCAGGCCGTAGGTCTGGATCAGGTCGATGAGCATGGGAGCCATGCCCCGCGTCGAGAGGTGGTCGTCGGAATCCCCGTTGAAGGGAAATCCTTTCATGAACCGGTTCTCGGCCTGCTCCCGAAGGTAGGCTCTTGCGACGTAATCGACGCTGAGGTTGACGCTGTCGCCCTGCACGAGATGTTCCGTCTCGATGGTGGCGAGCATCGCATACGCCCAGCACAAGGAGCTGCTGCCTTGGTTTTTCATAGGCGTGGTGGGCAGCATCACGTCGCGATAGAACACACGAGGCGCAGGGAGCGGCTTCCTCTTGGCAGGGAAGTTCCACAACACGGCCCCCGCCACCACCGCACAGCATAGTGCGGCGATGACGGCGATGCGTCTTTTTCGTCCCTTGAAAGCCATCGACTGTTATCGAAGTTTATACTCCACGTTGTTGTTGATCAGGTCCTCCGTTTTCCACGGAGCCGGGTCGCCACCCAGGTACTTGTGGAACCATTCGAGGTGGGCGTTGTAATAGACCGGCATGGAGCGCAGCGAACTGGGCCAGTGGCCGTCGTGGTCGAAGACAATTAGGCGACTCGGGATGTCCAGTGCCTGAAGCGTGGAGAAATAAGCGAGGCTCTGATTGTAGGAGACGCGGTAGTCGCGCTCGCCCGTGATGATCAGCGTCGGGGTCTTGAAGTTGTGCACGTACTCCGAGGGCGAGAACTTCTTATACAATGGTGAGTTCCAAGGCTGTCCGTTCATCTCGAAGTTGGGGAACCACAGCTCCTCCGTCGTACCCCACATGGAGGGCAGGTCGTAGAGACCCATCATCGAGGCCAGGCACTTGAAGGGATGCTCATGGCCCTGCAGCCAGTTCATGAAATAGCCGCCATAGCTCCATCCCATGGCACCCATGCGGTCCTTATCGACATACGGGAGTTTGGCCAAGGCCTCCGTGACGGCCAGCACATCCTCGTAGGGCTTGCCGCCCCAGTCCTGGGAGATGGCACGCGTGAAGTCCTGTCCGTAGCCCGTCGATCCGTGCGGGTTGGGATAAGCCACGACGTATCCTGCTCCGGGATACACCTGCCAGTCTCCTCGGTAGGAGTCCATCCATTGCATCTGCGGACCACCATGGACGTTGATGACGAGCGGGTATTTCTTGTTGGGGTCGAAGTCGTGCGGCTTGACGATGAACACGTGGATGGAGTCGCCATCAGCTCCCATCACCCACATCTGCTCTGAGGGACGGATATCGACCTCCTCGGCAAACTTCTGGTTGTAGAAGGTGATCTGCTCTTCCCCACCCTTGCGCTCGTTTGCTTTGTAGAGGTCCACGGGCTTGCCCGTCGTGGTGTAGGCGTAGTAGATGTTGCCTTTGCTGTCGAAGTCGAAACCCTGGATGGCTCGCTGTGCGACGACTGGTTTCCACTTGCCCGTCTTGAGGTTGAGTTTGTAGAGCGGCTCATATCCACGCTCCTGTGTGAGGAAATAAATATCCTTGGAGTCGGCGCTCCATTTGAAGTCGTCCACCCAGTTGTCGAGCTGCTCTGTCAGGACCCGCTTCTCTCCTGTCGTCCGGTCGTAGAGGGCAAGGCGGAAGCGGTCGCTCTCATAGCTGGGCACGGTCTGGAAGCGGTAGGCGATGTAGCGTCCGTCGGGCGAATAGAGCGGCTGTCCGTCCCATGCCGGGTTCTCTTTGGTCAGACATTTTGCCTCTCCTCCCGTAACGGAGACCGTCCAGAGGTCACAGTTGGTCGATGCCTCCTGGTGGCAGTCCCGATTCGAGGTGAAGCAGATCTCCTTGCTGTCGGGCGAGAAGGCGAAGAGTCCCGCGCCTCCGTTGGGCGAGAAGACGGGTGAATGCCACGTGCCGGGCGTCACGTCCGTGTAGGTTTTGTCTTGCAGGTCGCAGACGATGATGTGCTGGAAGCGTCCGTCCTGATATTCCGTCCAATGGCGGAAGAGCAGGCTGTCGGCAATATGGGCGTGAACGGGTCCCGCCTCTTTCCTGCGCTTGCGCTCCAGGTTGGCCTTGGCGTCCGCACCCAGGTCGGGATAGACCGTAGCCGTGAAGGCCACATAGCGTCCGTCGGGCGATACCAAGGCGTCGCCTACCCCCATGGCGAAGTCGGTCAGCTGGGTGGTCTCGCCCGTGGCGGGATCCATACGGTAGAGCTGTGCCGTGCCCGTGGCGTAGCCAGTATAGTATAGCGACTTGCCATCGCTGCTCCATTGCGGTCCGAAGCTCATGCCGTCGGTGGTCAGCGTGCGCGTAGTGCCGTTCTTCCCCGTCTCCATCAGTACGAGGTTGGTCTTCGACGACTGTGCGGGCAGGCTCTGCTGCGTGGTCGTGAAGACCAGTCGGGTGCCGTCGGGGCTCAGTTGTGGTGCGCCGACATACTGTGAACGATATACATCCTCGATGGTGAAGGCGCGCTTCTGCGCCATGGCCTCTCCTGCGCCAAGCGTCAGAAGCAGGGCGGCCGAGAGGATCATCTTCGTCGATAAAGTCTTCTTTCTCATTGTCTAAAAAGGTTTCTGCAAAGTTACGACAAAACTATGGGATGACCAAACAAAAATGGAACAGGGTGTGATTTTGTCCCCTACTTACCTCTCTCACGAGCCCTACTTACCTTCGTTCCCCCACCCTACTTACCTTCGCGTCGGGTCCTAAGTTATGCTTCGTGAGGCCCTTCGTGAGGCCCTTCGGTAACCTTCAGTAACCTTCGGGATGGTTTCGGGATGCCTTCGGGATGCAGGACTACGGGATGCAGGGGCTGTACTGTCGGGAAATCGGCACTTTGCAGATGCTATCAGACGATGAGACACATGCGTCCGCGTCAGCCCAAATCTCGGATAAACTGCTCAACTTTCGCATGTAAGCTCCACACGCCCTGAAAGGGCTGTAGCTCCTAGGAGGGTGTGTCAAAACTCCCAATATAAATAAAAAAAACTCGTTGTACGTTCTTGT
>OGDE01001794.1_pt1 | contig 12260 bp, 9 predicted proteins | sample 1570321 | NCBI WGS metagenome assembly OGDE01 (sample SAMEA2581976, study PRJEB24529) | metagenome | biome: Human gut stool | place: China | collected 2011 | reverse complement strand
GAGGTCGTCTATGCCGAAACGGGGCGCGACCTCGCGGACGTGCCCGGCGCGGGCGCCGCGGGCGGCGTCACGCAGCAGAGGCGATCGGTGCAGGGCGCTTCGGGCGCCGCTGCGGAACATTCGGCCCGAACGGCCGCCTCGTGACGCGAGGCGTGTGACCCGACTGAGGCGGGTTCTCCCTGCCATGAGGCGGAGACCGCCTGCACGACGGCGGCATGATCCGGACAGGCGTGCGCACCGCAAGGCAGCGCAAGGAGCGCGGCTGCAGCGAATACGAAGGCCATTAAGCGGATCAATATTGTGAAAACGCCTCTGAAAGAATTGAAGACGGAATGCATTGTAGCTCCGATTCATTCGAGCGGCATAGGGCGAACGCAGTAGGCGGTGCGGGCGGCGGATAAAAAAAAGCGCCGTGCCCGAAGGCGCGGCGCGAGAAGGGGGGAGGCGCCTGATGACGGTGCGCCTCCTGAGGAGGCCTGCGGTTCCAAAGAGAAGAGAGACCGCAGGACTGAATCCGCCGATGCTTATCGGCTGAAGGCCTTGTCGAGCGAGATCGGAAGCGCGCGGTAGCCCATGGTGGACTTGAGCACGATTTCGACGGACGGTTCCGTGGAACCCCACTTGAACTCGTTGATGACGGGGTTCGGGCTCACGCTCTTAAACTGCTTCATGTTGAGCGAGGCGGTGGCCGAGTAGACGAAGACGGAGTTCTTGTCGGCCTGGTATTCGGTCACGGAGGTAATCGGGCTGTACCATTCGAAGCCGCGTTCCTTGCCGTATTCCCAGACCTGCTTGATGCTCTCCTTCTGCTGGTCGATCCTGTAGATCACGGCGCGGGAGTACTTCATTTCAGGCAGCGCCGGCTGTTCCATGCCGCGTGCATCACCGTTGTCGAAGACGGAGAGGTAGAAGACGTCCTTGTCGGACTTGGAGTCGATGCGCCAGCCGGTGTGCTGCGTCCAGGTCCAGTCGAAGCCGCCCTCGCACTTGGAGCCTTCGCACTTGAGCGGCTTGCCGTTCTTGTCGATCGGCGTGAGAAGCTTGTCCTGGAACTCCTTCTTCCAGCCTTCATGCGAGCCGACGATCCACTTCACCTTCTTGTCGCGGCCGATCTTGATGAGGGCCGACTGGTGGCGGGAGGAGATGATGATCGAGTCGTCTGACGGGTCATAGTCGACGGAGTTGACGTGGGCCCAGTTGCGGCCCGGACCGACGCCCGCGATGTCGCCGAACTGATTGTTCGTATCCATCTTCGCGAGTTCTTCGGCGGAGAGCGTCTGGCCGGACTTGGAGGCGTCGACGTTGAGGCACACGGCGCCCTGGTCCATCGCCTTGATGACGTTGTCGCGATACGGGTCGAGGATGTCGAAGAGACGGAAGTCGTCGACGGCGCAGCCGTTCTGGTCGACCTCAAGGATCACGTCGCGGACCGTGTGGACGCGCTTGCCGTCGGGACGGCGGTAGTCGGCCGAGGAAACGCGCAGGAAGTAGTGGCCGTTCTGGGCCGGGTCCATGGCGTGCGAGAAGTCCGCGTAGCCGGCGGGCAGGCGGCGGTTGAAGACCTCGCGGCCCATCAGGTCGTACTTGGCGTAGCGCTGGCCGTAGCCGAAGGTGAGGAAGCCGTCGTCGGCCTGATGGAAGCCCATCATGATGCCGGACTTGTAGATGTTCTCAGGATCGTAGATCGGCGAGACGAACATGTACCAGCGGACGTCGCCCGCCGTGTCGATCACGGCGTTCTGCGGATAGTAGACCCACTCGAGGGCGCCGCCCATCGGATTGTTCCATGTCGTGCGTGCGACGTTGCCGCCCGAAGGCAGGAAGTTGTTGATGAAGTAGAGGCGGTCCTTGAATTCGGGCGCAACCTTCTTCACTTCGGTTTCGAACATGGCGTGGTGCTGGGCGGCCGTGCCGTTCGTCTCAGTGTGGATCCCGGGCGCGTAGATGCGGTAGACCTCGTTTTCGACGCGGGTTTCCTTCGTGCCGTCGACGAGCGTGTAAGACACCTCGACCGTGTTGTTGTAGTCGGGATAGAGGCCGAAGACCGGGATGCCCGCATGGGTGCGCAGCTGAACATCGCTCACGTTGTACTTGATTTCGGCGCCGCCGTGCTTGGGAACGATGCGGACCGCGGCATCCTTGAGCTGGTAGCCGCCGTTGCGGATGACGGCCGTGAGCGGCGCGATCTTGTACGGGTTCGTGATGACTTCGCCGATCTTGCCCTGGACGGCGTACTGGACGTTCGGGCCGGAGCCGCCGCCCGAGGCGGAGGCGGTGCCCGGAAGAATGCAGGCGGCAACGGCCGCGGCGGCGAGCTTCAGTGTGAAGGACTTCATGAGGAAACTCCTTTGGATCCCTGGTCGGGGAGATGAAAGCGTGGTTTTGTCTTCTGGCGCGGACGTACTTTAGGTCGCGGCATTCTCTGCCGGGAGGCTGTCGCGCCATGGCTGTAAGGTTAGAGAAGACCGGAATTTCCAACCATTGTGAATTTCAGACGTGTTCAGGTCATATTTGACGAATGGAACCGTTCAAAAATGAGAAAAGAACCGAGGGAACCTCTCGACCGCGACCATTTGCTTCTCTTCAGGACGCTCTGCGCGCCGCACAACCTTCAGCGGGCCGTCTCGCAGCTCGGCATGCCGCAGGCGACGGCGTCGCGCTCGAGCCGAAGGTGGCGGCGGTGATCGCAAGCTTCGAGGACCTCTTCGTCGAGGAGACCTTCGATCCCGCGAGTCTGGTGCGCGAATTCAGGATCGCGTGCGCGGATCATGCGATGTTCTACATCGGGCCCGCCGTCACGCTCGCTTCCAGAACGGCGCCGGGCGTCACGTTCAGGCTCTCGCCCAACGGAGACGACTGGGTCGTGGAGCTCCAGAAAGGCGATCTGGACTTCCTAAACAACCTCGCCACTGAAGTGGGAGGCTTCCTGCGGCTGTTTCTGTGATCTTTCCCATCGAGCGCGCGCCCGAAGGCTGCGCATGCCTGCCGCTTTCGTCGTGCGAAGCGGTCATTCGCTGGCCCGAAGGTTCGACGAGGCGGGCGCACTCACGCTCGAAGAGTGTCTTGCGCACAGATACGTGGAAGTCCGACCGGGCCCCGAATGGGTGCTTAGGGCAATGGACGCGTCGGTTTCCGAGGCCTGGATCGCAAGGCCGTGTGCGGTGAGAACGCCGTACTTCTTCAGCGCCGTGCAGATGGTGAGGCGTTCCGACCTCTGCTTGACCTGTTCCGAGACGCTTGCGCGTGAAGTCGCGGGCACGGATGAATTCAGGATTCTGCCGCTTCCCGAGGAGTGTTCGAAGAAATGGGTTCCGAAGCTCGTCTGGCACGAGCGCGGACATCGGGATCCCGCCATGCAGTGGCTGAGGGGCGTGATCACCTCGCTCGTGCACGAGCAGGATTCGGGTCGGTGAGGAAAGAGCTGCAGATGGAAATGAAGGGCCGGTTCCGTGAAGAACCGACCCCTTTCCGTACGTCTGCCTGCCGGGCCGTTGGAGGAGCGTGGGTCCGGCCGGGCGGGCGTGCATGCATGCGGCGGAGAAGTCCGCATGCGTGAGGTCGATGCCGGGCGCCGTGAGGAGAGAGGACGGCGCCCGGCACTTCTCAGTCGTGAGACCTGGAGGTCTCGTCAGGCGACTTCCTTCGCGGCGTTTTCGCCGGCGATCTGGCCGAAGACGAAGCAGTCGAGAACGGCGTTGCCGCCGACGCGGTTCGTGCCGTGGATGCCGCCCGTGATTTCGCCTGCGGCGTAGAGGCCCGGAATGACCTTGCCTTCCCAGTCAAGGGCCTGAGCCTTGACGTTGGTGTTGATGCCGCCCATCGTGTGATGGACCGTCATGCCGGTGTAGCAGGCCCAGAAGGGACCGTCCTCGATGCGCTTGGTGAGGTTGACGGGCTGCTTGTGGAAGTCGTCGTCGCGGCCGTTCTTGACGAAGACCTCGTTGTAGCGCTTGATCGTCTTCTCGAGGCCGTCGGGATCGACGCCCATCTTTTCGGCGAGTTCGCGGATTGTCGGGGCCGTCCAGGCCTCGTTGATCTTGATGCCTTCCATGATGGCCTTGCGGTTGACCGCGTCGTAGCTCATGAAGTTCGTGTTGTCGCAGACCGTGTAGCCGTAGCGTTCCGGCGTGCCGAGCACGGCGTCGCGGATCACGTCGCGGCGTTCGCCTTCGTTGACGATGCGGTTGCCGCGCTTGTCGACGTAGATGGAGCCGTTGACGTTGAAGTTGAGCAGGAGCTTCATCTTCTTGCCGGCGGGAGCACCGGGAGTCGACTGGATGAAGTCCATGCCGACGAGGTAGGCGCCGACGCGCACGGCGGCCATGGCGACTTCGCCCGTGGAGCCGGGGAGGTTGTCGGTGCCGAGCCCCTTGACGCGCGGGTCATGCAGCTCGCGCAGGTAGCGGTTGCCGGAGAAGCCGCCGGCGGCGAGAACGACCGCCTTCGTGGCGCGGATGAAGCGGGCGGGGCCCTTGGCGGGCTGGACCTTGACGCCGATCACGCGGCCCGCAAACTGCTCTTCGCGGATGATTTCGGTCACGCCGAGGCCCGTGCGGACCTGAACGCCGAGTTCCTTGGCGGCCTTCGTGAGGACGGTGCCGTAGCCCTGCCCCTTCGGAAGAGCGGGGATGTGCGAGCGCGGATAGAGCGCGCCGAAGATCTGGATGACGTTGTCCTTGAACTTCATGCCGAGGGACTCGAGCCAGGTGATGGCGCCGTAGGCGTTGTCGCAGAGGACCTTGACGCGTTCGGGATCGCCGCGGAAGTCGCCTGCGGCGAGCGTCTGCTTCATGTGGTTTTCGGGCGAGTCCTTGATGCCCTGACGCGGCTGGCGCACGGGGTCGGCGGCGTTGATGAAGCCCTGGGCAATGAGCGTGTTGCCGCCCGTGAAGGCGAGCTTCTCGAGGACGAGGATGTCCTTGGCGCCCGTCTGGGCGGCCTTGACGGCGGCGGCCATGCCGGCGCCGCCCGCGCCCACGACGACGATTTCGTGGGTTTCGTCCCATTTGACGTCGTTGCGGCACTGTGCGGATGCGGCGCCCGTGAAGGCGGCTGCGGCGGTGCCGATGCCTGCGGCGGCGAGCATGCGGCGGCGGGTGAGATTCGCGGTCATGATGTTTCTCCTTCTGGAGCGAAGCAGCGGGTGGTCTTGTTCGACGGGGCCCCTTCTGGGGACCCCGAAGCCCGCGGGCTGCGCTCGGTTTGTCATGACTGCATTGTCGGCCGACGGATTACGCGCGTAACTTGGAAAAGGTCAACGGGAGGCGATTTCGTCCCGTGCGTGAAGAAGAGAGCGGCGGGCGGCGGCGAAGAACGGCGGGGCCGGCCTCATCTGCCGATGAGGCGCATGATGTCGGGCAGCATGGCCTCGAGGACCTTGCCCGAATGAATTCCGAACTTCCGGTAGATTTTGGCGCGGTGGCCCTGCACGGTGCGCTCAGAGATGCCGAGCTCGGAGGCGATGCGCGCGTCGCTGCGGCCGAGCGAGATGAGTTCGAGCAGATGTCTTTCCCGGTCGCTCAGGGCCTTGGCGCCCGCCTTGAGGAGCTCGGCCGAGAGGCCTTCGCGGCGCAGGCGGTCCTTGTGCACGGCCGAGGAGATGGCGGCGAGGAGCTTCTCGTCGTCGACGGGCTTGAGCAGAAAGTCGACCGCGCCGCGCTTGAGGCTCTGGATCGCGGTGTCGAGGTCGCCGTGGCCCGTGAGGAAGATGACGGGCAGCTCAATCCCGCGCTCCTCCATCGCCTGCTGAAGTTCGAGGCCGCTCATGCCCGGCATGCGCACGTCGAGGACGAGGCAGCCGGGAGAGTCCATATTCTCGACAAGGAACTCCCGCGCGCTCGCGTAGCTCACGCATCGCCAGCCTTCGATCTCGAGCATCAGGGATAGTGCGGCGCGCACGTCGGGCTCGTCGTCGACGAGGCGGATGAGTGCCGAGTCGCGCTCGGCAGGATCGAATTCGGATTCGGTCATGGCAGATTTCCGTAGTTTTCATGCAGAGGCGCTTCGCTTCGGGCGGGCATCGTCAGCGTGACGGCGAGTCCGCCGCCGTCCCTTGCGGTGCGGGCCGAGAAGGCGAGCGTGGCGAGGTGGGCCTCGGCGATCGACTTGCAGATCATGAGTCCGAGTCCGAGGCCCGAGGACTTGGAGCTTGCGAGCGGACGTCCGATCTCGGCGAGCGCTTCGGGCGTGAGAAGCGCGCCCGTGTTGGCGACGGTGAGGCGTACGGCGGTGCCTTCATCTGCCGCGTCGAGCGTGATGAAGAGGCCGTAGGGACGGCCTCCGGAGGCTTGCGCGGGCTCGGGCGCCGAGAGTACCGCCTCCTGGGCGTTCTTTACGAGATTGATGACGAGGACCCGAAGCTCCACGGCGTCGCCCGAGACGATGAGGCCGGGGCGGATGTCCGCGGCGACGGGCACCTTGAGGCGGTCGGACTTCGTCATGTCGGCGAGGCACTCGGAGAGGAGTGCGGGCAGGTCAACGGGGAGGTCGCGCCTGGCGCCCTCTCTGGCGTAGCTTCTCACGCGGTCGATGATCGCGCCCGCTTTGTCGAGCTCGGCCGACATGCCCGAGAGGCAGCGTTCGGCGAGCACCGGGTCGGGTGCGCCGCGTCGCATGAGCGTGCGCATGCCGCGCAGGTAGCAGCGAACGGCCGAGAGCGGCTGGCAGAGTTCGTGCGCGAACATCGAGCTCAGCTGCCCGACAATGCCCGCGCGCTGCAGGCTGTCGAGCCTCGCGCCCGTCTCGCGCACCTGTTCGCGGGCGGCCTTTTCGCGCTCGAGTGCGGCGCTGAGGTCGGCGGTGCGGCGCCTGACGAGCTTCTCGAGTCTTGCGAAGTGCAGGATCCAGGCGGCGAGAAACCCGAGGAGCAGGAGGACGCCGCCTCTGGCCTCGTCCCAGATGCGTTCGAGCGTCCAGTGGTTGAGATAGGCGAAGGGACCGGTCTTGAGCGAGCGGAAGAGGTCGTTGACGCGGTCGAACTCAGTCGCGATCGAGACGGTGAAGCCGCCCGGCGTCATGTCGGGCTTGAGGTTGAGAAGGAGCATTGCGACATGCTTCGTGATGACGGGCGGCGTGTGCGGCACGCTCGCGATCGTCCATCCCGGATACATGTCGGTCGAGTAGCGGCAGCCGAGCGCCTCGGCGCGAAGGCCGGGCTTGTCGTTGACGACGGTCCAGCGGCCCGCGAACTCGGGATGGCGCTCCGTGATGGCCTCGGGCATGCAGGCGCGAAGAAGGCCTGCGTCGGCGCGTCCCTCGACGACCGCGCGCAGGACCTCGACGGGACGGTTGTCGGTTTCGGTGACGGCGCTGAAGAATTTGTCGGGCCTGAAGCCTGCGGCGGCGATCTCGCCCATGTTGAGCATGTATGTCATGAAGTTCGCGCGGCTCGTCGTGACGGCCGTCATGCCTTCGAGTCTGGCGAGGTCCGTAATGTCGGCTCGCCCGCTCCTGACGACGATCACGCCCGCAACGCAGCGGTTCGGATCGGGAAAGGCCCTGGACGTGATGGTGCCGATGTCGCGCGCGCCCATCGGACGCATCTGCACGAAGAAGCCGGAGCTGCCGAGAAAGAACTCGACCTCGCCTTTTCTCACCGCTTCGGAGAGCGCTTCGGTCGTGTAGAAGCGCGGAACGATCCGGAGACCGGGTGAATTTTCCTGCAGATGGCGGACGATCGTTTCCTGAATGTTTTCGCGTCTGCTCAGGTAGGATGCCTCCGACTCGAAATCAAGCAGGCCGATGCGCACGACGGTGCGGGCCTCGCTGCGGAGCGGGGCGTCGGGCTCGATCGTGGCGGACGGCGCTGCAAGGGCCGCGCCGAGCGGAACGAGGAGTGCTGCAGAAAGGAGGCGAAAGGCTTTCATGAGGGAGCCGAAGCTGAAGCTCTTGCGCAGCCGACGGCGGTCTTGATCTCCGGTGATGATCGGAAGACTGATGATGAAGGATTTCGTGCTCATGGAAGTACCTTAGCACAGGGGCTGGAAAGACACACGCCTTTCATCGGGGACAACAAATAGATTGGAAGAGAGAGGTTTGCCGAGTTCCTCCATCCGAATGAATTCGGAGGCTTCCTGCGACTGTTTCTGTGAATCCGATCCCTCATGCACGGCGCTTGCGGGATTCCGTGAACCGGATTTCCGTTCTCTCTGCAGGCGGATTGTCGGGCGGGAGCCCCACGAAGGAGCTCACGGCCCGCTCGTAGCCCGCAAATGTGCTGCGCATGGCGGCCGCAAACCACTCGAAGAAGACGCGCACGCGCTTCATGTGCCAGGCATCGCGGTTCGTCACGATGTAGCACTCGACGGGCGGACGGCTCCAGCCCGGAAGGATCGGCACGAGCTTGCCTTCGGCAAGATCCTCGTAGATCTGCACGAGCGGCATGTCGGCCGCAACGCCCATGCCGGAGAGCACCGCCTCCCGGATCGCAAGCACGTCGGTCGAGCGCACGGCCGTGCCGTACTCGACGGGCGCGCTCACCGCGCCTCTGCAGAGCACCTTCGTCTCGGGACGGACGGGACCCGCGTAGATGTAGCCGCGGTGCTGCCTGAGCTGCTCGGGCGTGACGGGCAACCCGTTGCGGCTGATGTAGTCGGGACTAGCGACGGGAAGATAGAGATTTCTGCCGCGACTCACGTAGACGAGGCCCGGCAAGGTCGGCTCGCCCGTGATGACGGCCACGTCGACAAAGCCCTTCGCGACGTCGGCCTCGGTGCCGCCCGTCTGGATATCGACCGAAATCCCGGGGTGCGCTTCGGTGAACTCGCGGATGAAGGGCACGAGCTTTCTCGTCGCAAAGCCCGGTGCGGACGAGAGCCTCACGCGGCCCGTGAGCGCGCGGTTGTCGTTGACGAGCGCCTCCATCAGACCATCGTGCGCTCTGAGTATCGTCTCCATGCGCTTCAGGGCAGCCTGTCCCGCCTCCGTCAGCTTCATCGGCCGCATGTTGCGGCGGATGAGCTCGCAGCCGAGCGCCTTCTCAAGCCCGCCGATCGCGCGGGAAATGCTCGAGACCTCCACGTCAAGCGCCTTGGCGGCCGCGCTGAGCGTGCCGCTTCGCGCGACGGTCACGAAGACGCGCCACGCCGAGAGGTCGTCCGTCTTGCTCATGATGAACTCCGGAAATCCTGATGATGCACATTCCGATCATAGCCGAGCGTCGTCTCTGAGTGACACAACACTTTGCGTTTGACGCAAAGTCATTTTGCGTTGTGCATGGTTGTGCGCCACCTTGCGCGGCGGCAGACTTGAGGCATCACCAACACCGGGCGGCCGCATCCGGACCGCCCCAAAGGACCTGAAAGTGAAAAAGGACGAATTCTTCTGGCTCAACGCCGTCAACCGCGCGACGGTCGTGACGGGCCTTCGCAACGGTCAGTTCGGCGAGGACCTCGCCCGCAGGGCGGCCGCCGGCATTGCGGCCGTCGAGGCCATGGGCGAGGCGGATCCCGCGCTTCGCGTCAAAAGCTACATCGCATGGGAGCCGCTTCTCATCAAGGCCGCGGGCCAGGGCGTGACCGCCATTCACGCGGGCCGCTCGAGCCAGGACATCCTCTCGACGCAGCGCACGGCGATCCTTCGCGACGAAACGCTTGAGTTTGCGGCAGGCCTCGAGGACGTGATCGGCGACCTGCTTGCGCTTGCCGAACGCCACGTCGACACGATCGTGCCGAGCTACACGAACGGCGTCGCCGCGCAGCCGACCTCCTACGCCCATCATCTCCTCGGCATCGCCGCCTCGCTCCTTCGCGTGCGCGAACGCCTCTCCGAATGCCACACCCGCTTCAACATGTGCGCGATGGGCGCCACCGTCCTCAACGGCACGGGCTGGCCCCTTGACCGCGACGCGATGGCCGCCGCGCTCGGCTTTCCGCGTCCCGTCGAGAACGCGCTCGACGCGACGAGCCTCGCGCCCGTGGACATGCCGCTCGAGGTCGCCTCGGCGCTCGCCGCCGCGGCCGTGCGCATCGGCTCGATGGTCGACGACATCATGATCCAGTACGCACAACCGCGCCCCTGGATCATCCTGCAGGAAGGCGGCGAGAACACCTACGTCTCCTCGGCCATGCCGCAAAAGCGCAATCCCGGCCTCATGAACAACTGCCGCGAGGACTGCTCGGACGTCATCGGCGAGATGAACGCGGCCTTCCTGCGCGCGCACAACGTCGTGCCCGGCATGATCGACGGCAAGCGCGTCGAGAAGAACGCCCGCATGATGAAGACCGCCATGACGATGCTCACGCGCTTTCGCAAGGTGCTCGCGGCGCTCACGATCAATCCCGCCCGCGCCCTCGAGGAACTCAACAGCGACTGGACGGCCTCCCAGGAAATCGCCGACCGCCTGATGCGCGACCACGGTCTGCCCTTCCGCATCGGCCACCACATGGCGAGCCGCATGGTCGGCTGGGCCCGCGCCAACAACGTGCTCCCGCTCGAATTCCCCTATGCGCAGATGCGCCGCATCTACCGCGAGGAGGTCTCCGAGGAATACCCCGAAGGCCCCGCCGAGCTTCCGATGAGCGAGGAGGAATTCCGCGCCGCGCTCGACCCGAGGAGCATCGTCGCCGCCCGCCGCACCGCCGGCAGCGCCTCGCCCGCCGAGGTGAGGAAGATGCTTGAGGCCGACGCAGGCAGGCTCGCCGCCCTGCGCGCCGAACGCGAGGCCGAAGAGGCCCGCGTCGCGAAGGCCCTCGAGGACCTCGACGAAGCCTTCAGGAAGCTTCTCTGAAGCCAGAGCTGAAAACGTCCGAACAAACTGGAGAACAACATCATGCAAACACTCATGCCCTGGATCGCGGTCGCCGTGACGATCGTCGCCGGCTGGGCGCTCATCAAGCGCTACCAGACGCACATGGTCCTGCTCTTCGCGGGCCTCGTCCTGCTGCTCTGCGCCGCAGGCCTCACCGACGCGAGCTTCCTGCCCAAGGGCGTGAAGCCCTCGGGCTTCTTCCTCTTCGACATATTCAACACTCTGAAGAGCATCGCCACGAAGCAGAGCGCCGGCATCGGCTTCCTCATCATGACCGCGGGCGGCTTTGCGGCCTACATGGACCGCATCGGCGCCGCACGCGCGCTCGTCGACATCGCCGTCAAGCCGCTCAGCATGCTCAAGGCGCCGTACCTCGTGCTCGTGGGCGGCTACCTCGTTGGCCAGATCCTCGTGATGGTCATTCCGTCCGCAGCCGGCCTCGCCATGCTGCTTCTCGTCGCGCTCTTCCCGATCCTCAAGGCCGTGGGCACCTCGGCCGCATCGGCCGCGGCCGTCATCGGCACCTCCGCCGGCATGACCTTCGCGCCGACGGCGGGAACCGCCAACCTCGCCGCCAAGGTCGCGAACCTCGACCCGATCATCTACCTCGTGCAGTACCAGCTCGTCCTTGCCATTCCGACGCTCATCGTCGTGTGCATCGCGCACTACTTCGTGCAGCGCCACTATGACAGGAAGAACGACGACGTCTACTCCGAAGCCGCCGAGGTGAAGGCTTCCGACGCGCCCGCCGCTCCGAAGTGGTATGCGATCTTCCCGGTCCTGCCGATCGTCCTTCTCATCATCTTCTCGAAGCTCGTCGTCACGTCCATCAAGCTCGACACGATCTCCGCGCTCTTCATGGTCTGGGTCGGCGTCGTCATCGTCGAGATCATCCGCACGAAGTCCGTCAAGAAGGTCTTCAAGGACGCCATGGCCATGTTCCAGAGCATGGGCAAGATGTTCGCGGGCATCGTCGCCCTCATCATCTGCGCCGAGTTCTTCGCCACGGGCCTCAAGGTCTCCGGCCTCATCGACGCGCTCATCAACTCCGCCCAGGGCATCGGAGCGGGCATGGGCGTCATGACCGTCATCCTCACGGCCATCGTCTCCGCCGTCACGTTCCTCACGGGTTCGGGCGTCGGCGCCTACTCGTCCTTCGCCTCGCTCGCTCCCGACGTCGCCGCGGGCCTCGGCGGCTCCGTCGCCGCACTCGTCACGCCGATGCAGTTCGCCTCCGGCATGCTGCGCGCCATGAGCCCGGTCGCAGGCGTCATCATCGCCGTCGCAGGCGCTGCGGGCATCTCGCCCATGGCCGTCGTGCGCCGCACTTGGATCCCGATGACCGCAGGAACGCGCCGATCGCAGTCGAGCTGACCGGCAAAATTCCACTCGTGCCACTGGCCCAGCTCCGCGCCCATGAACGTGAGCTTCTTGCCCGGATGGGCGAGCAGGTACTCCGTAAACGCGCGCACCCCCGCCAGCTGCTGCCAGTCGTCGCCCGGCATCTTGCCGC
>OGDE01001791.1_pt1 | contig 12278 bp, 10 predicted proteins | sample 1570321 | NCBI WGS metagenome assembly OGDE01 (sample SAMEA2581976, study PRJEB24529) | metagenome | biome: Human gut stool | place: China | collected 2011 | reverse complement strand
CTGTCCACAGCATCGGCATTGTGGAGATCAACGACAAGGGCGACAGCTGGCGCATCGTCTGGGGTTTGGCCGACGGCGCACGCCCGACGTCCGAGTTCCCCAGCCATTTCATGAACCACAGCGTCCGCAAGGCCGCCACCAACGGCGCGAACCGCGTTATTTATCACTGCCACGCCACCAACGTCATTGCGCTGACCTACATCCTGCCGCTGACGGACCGTGACTTCTCCCGCGCCCTGTGGCAGAGCGCTACCGAGTGCCCCGTCGTTTTCCCCGAGGGCGTCGGCGTCTGCCCCTGGATGGTCCCGGGCGGCGCGGACATTGCCATGGCAACCTCCGAGAAGATGAAAACCTATCAGGCCGCTATCTGGGCACAGCACGGCCTGTTTGCCTCCGGCCCTGACTTTGACATCACCTTCGGCCTCGCCCACACGATTGAAAAGAGTGCCGAGATCTACGTCAAGGTCCTGTCCATGGGCGGCGGCCTGATCCGCCAGACCATCACCGACGATGACCTGCGCGCCATCGCCCACGACTTCGGTGTCACCCTCAACGAGAACTTCCTCGACTAACATTACGGGCAAAACGCCCCTGGCCGAACGGTCAGGGGCGTTTTGCTGTACAAAAAGGCTTCCCCATCGGGGGAAGCTGTCACCGAAGGTGACTGATGAGGGCCGAACCCTCTGTGGCGACCCGTTTGCGGGCAACCGCGCAAGCTCTCCCCTCATCCGGCCCTGCGGGGCCACCTTCTCCCCCAGGGGGAGAAGGCTTCAGGGCTTCTTCTTTGGAATATGAACCTCCGGGATGGCGACGTTTTCATAGTTGATGGACTTGTGCTTCTCCGGGGTCTCGGGGGCGTCGCTGTGGGTGACCTGGCCGGTGTGGACCTCGGGCAGGGCAACGTCGTCACTGTGGACACGGTAGCGCTGCTTTTTCAGCGCCTCGCGCAGCTTGCGGAACATCAGAAGGACCTCCCAATTAGATAAAGTTGATAAAGAAGGTGATGACCAGACTGTTGAGGAAGTCCGCAAACAGACTGCCTACCAGCGGGATCAGCAGATACGCCTTGACCGACGGGGCATACTTTTCGCACAGGGCCTGCATGTTGGCCATGGCGTTGGGCGTCGCGCCCATGCCAAAGCCGCAGACGCCCGCCGCAATGACCGCAGCGTCATAGTCGCGGCCCATGATGTTGAAAATCACAAAGTAGGTGAACAGGAAAATCAGCAGCGTCTGGCCCGCCAGCAGGATGATGAGCGGCAGCGCCAGCGCGGCCAGCTGCCACAGCTTCAGCGTGATCATGGCAATGCCCAGGAACAGCGACAGGCTGATGCCGCCGATGTCGTTGATCTCGCCCATGTGGGTCGTGAATTTGTGGGTGAATTCGCCGATGTTGCGCATACACGCCGCGGCGATCATCGCGCCGATATAAATGGGGAACGTCAGCCCGGTCATGGCCAGCGCCTTGGAGATGAACGTGCCGATGCCGATGGCGATAATCAGCTGGAACACAGCAGCCGGGTACATGCTGGTGTGGCGCTCGTGCTTGATTTCTTCCTCCACCAGCAGGCTGTCGTCCTCGGGCACAACGGTGTCCAGCAGCTTGCGGCGCTCAATGAGCAGACGGCCCGTCGGGCCGCCCATGACGCTGCCCGCGATCAGGCCGTAGGTGGCCGCCGCCGTGCAGAGCGTGGTCGCGCCCGCAACGCCGAAGTCCTCGAGCACGGGGCCGAACGCGCCCGCCGTGCCGTGGCCGCCGACCATCGGGATGGAACCGGTGCACAGACCGATCAGCGGCGAGATGCCCAGCAGATCCGCCAGCCCGACGGCGAGGAAGTTCTGGCACAAAATCAGCGCAACGACCAGCCCCAAGAAGAGGATCAGCGATTTGCCGCCGCTTTTCAGCACCTTGAGGTTGGCCTGAAAGCCTACCGAGGTGAAGAAGAACACCATGCAGACTTCCTTTAAAATGTCGTCAAATTCAAACTCGGCAATGCCGGTCACATAGCAGAGACAGGTGAAAACGGCAAACAGCACGCCGCCGATGACCGGCGCGGGAATGCAGAATTTTTCCAGAAAGCCGATGCGCGCCTTCAAAAAGCGGCCCAGCATCAGCACGCAGACCGCCGCAAACAGCGTCTGGTACATATCCAGCGAGATGATCATGCGGCGGCCTCCTGTTCAGGGGACGCGCCTGTCTCCGGCCCTGCGGGGGTGATGCCCTGCGCGGTGTAGTACGCAGCGGCCCCGGTGTGGTAGGGGATAACGCTCTGCGCGGCGGCCACGGCGGGGTCGGTCACCAGCGGCACCGGCACGGCGGTAGCCACGGCGTCCACGCTGTCAAAATACCGGGCAGTCAGCCTTTGGACGGTCTCGTCGGACAGCGCGTTCGACGCCAGCAGAAGCGCCTGCACGCTGACGGTCCAGACGTCCTCACCCTGACCGGCGTAGGTCCCGGCGGGGATAACGCAGGCGCGGTAGGCCGGGTAGGCCGCCAGCAGCCGCGCACCGACACCCCCGTCGACGGAGAGCAGACGGATGGCGCAGGTCTCGGCCAGCTGCTCCAGCGCGTCGGCGTGCAGACCGGCGGTGACGAACATCGCGTCGATCGTGCCGTCGGCCAGCCGGGCGGCAGCGTCAGTGTAGTTCAGGTTTACAGTGTGTACCAGGCGGTTGTTCAGGCCGCAGGCGGCCAACACCTGCCAGGCGTTCTGCTCGCTGCCGGATTCCTCCTCGCCGACGCTGAGCGTGCAGCCCTGCAGTTCCTCCAGCGTCGTAATGCCGGAGTCGGCCCGGACAACAACCTGCACGGCCTCCTCATACAGGGCGGCCACGGCGCTGAAGCTGCGCTCGGTGCTCTCGTGGGCAAAGACGCCGCTGCCGTCGTAGGCATCCTGCGCCATGTCGGACTGGGCAACGGCCAGCTGTAAATAGCCGCCCGCCAGCAGCCGCAGATTGGCGGCGGACCCGGCGGTCTGTTTGACCTCGATGGTGCTGTTCTGGGCGGCCATGGCGGTACCAAACGCATTGTACACGCCGCCTGCAGCCGCAGCCCCCAGCCGCAGCCGCGACGCCGCGCAGCCCGCCAGCAGGACCGCGGCGGACAGGACGGCAATGATACGGAACAGATGTTTTTTCAATCGTACACCTCTCTGAAATTCTTTAGGCTCCCCTTGAGGGGAGCTCCGCCAGCAGGCGGTGAGGGGTGGGCCGCAACAACCCTTTTATAGGTCGGCTGCCAGCCACCCTTCCGGCCCTGCGGGGCCACCTCCCCTCAAGGGGAGGCAGGGATGGCGGCAGTTATTTCCCTACCACATCCCAATGCTTATCGTTCCTGTTCAGCACCTCGCAGCCGGTCTCGGTCACCAGGACGAGATCCTCCACGCGGACGCCGAACTCGCCGGGCAGGTAGACGCCCGGCTCAATCGAAAAGATCATGCCGGGTCTGGCTACGGTGGTGTTCGCGCTGCTGACGTCGCCCTTCTCGTGGTCGGTCTGGCCGATGAAATGCCCCAGACGGTGGTTGAAATACGCGCCGTAGCCCGCTTCCGTAATCAGGTCGCGCGCGGCGGCGTCCAGCTCACACAGGCGCACGCCGGGCTTGATGAGCGCCTCGGCAGCCTCATTCGCGCGGCGCACCAGATCATGCACGGCGGCCTGCTTTTCAGTGGGCTGGCCGCAGAACCAGGTGCGGGTCATGTCGCTGCAATAGCGGCTCTTCACGCAGCCCATGTCAAACAGCACGCAGTCGCCCTCTTTTAACACGGTGTCGTCCGGCTCATGGTGCGGGTCGGCGGCGTTGGCACCAAAGGAGACGATCGTCGTAAAGCTCGGCCCCTCGCAGCCGTGGGCACGGAACTGCGCGTCGATAAACTCGGCGACCTCGCGTTCGGTCATGCCGGCCTTTATATAGTGCTTCGCGGTCTCGTTCACCGCGTCGTTGATGCGGGACGCCTCGCGCATGAGGGCCTGCTCCTCGGCGTCCTTGCAGGCGCGGCAGTCGTCCACGCAGTCGCTGGACAGCACGACCTGCATACCGGGGTGGGTCTCCATCAGCGGGATCAGAAACTTAGCGGGCCACTCCTTGTCAATGCCCAGCGGCCTGCCCGCGTCCACGACCTCGGCGATCTGCGCCACGGGCTTGTCCGTGTCGGTGTGCCAGACGGTCCTGCACGGCGGCTCGGGCACATTGAACAGTCTGTTCAAAAACAGCACCGGCTCGCCCTCGGTGGGCAGGTAGAGCGCCAGCAGACGCTCATAGGGCTCCACGGCGACGCCGGTCAGATACCACACGCTCTTGGGGTCGCAGACGATCATCTGCGTCAGTCCCTGCGCGCGCAGGGCAGCACGGACACGGTCCATGCGTTCGGTTTTCAACATACAAATGCCTTCTTTCCCATTATTCAGTTTTCCGCGGGCTTCATTGCACTTTTGCGGTACTGCTGGGGGCTTTGGCCCACCATGGCGGTAAAGCGGGTCGAGAAGTTGCTCTCATCCCCAAAGCCGACCTGGTGCGCGATCTCGCAGACGGAGAAATCCGTCAGCACCAGCAGCTCCTTGGCACGTGTGATCCGCGTGGACAGCAAAAAATTGTAGGGCGTCGTGCCCATGTACTGGCGGAACAGCCGCAGGAACCAGCTCTTGCTCACCGGCGTCTGGGCCAGCAGGCTGTCCAGCGACAGCGGCTCGGCATAGTGCTGGCGGATGTACTCGGCGGCCTGTTCGATCAAGGTGCGATTGGAGCGGCTCTCATCCCCGGCCAGCAGCTGGCGGGCCATCAGGGCCAGCATCCGGTGCAGGGCCAGGCAGATCTCGATCTGTGCGGCAGCGCCGTGCTCCCACTCGGCGGCCAGTGACTCAAACAGCGGCTGCATTTCCAGCCGACTGACCGTAACGGGGGACAGCCGCCCCTGCGGCTGCAGTACCTCGGCCAGATTGGCGACGCCCGCGCCGTCCAGATGCGCCCAGTAGTGGTGCCAGTGGTCCTGCCCGGGGGCAGTGCAGTAGCTTTGCGGGGTGCGGCAGTTCAACAGCAGGGCGCTGCCGGCGGGCAGCTCCACGCGCTGGTCGTTCTGCTCGATCAGACCGGAGCCGGACAGCGTATAAAACAGCAGATAGCTTTCCTTATCGGTGCGGGCTGTGGCAAAATGGGCGCGGCCATAAAAGTTGCCGGCCTCGGTGCAGTAAAACGGCTGTGCCAGCGCCGCCGCGCCGGGGGTGGCGCGCAGCCAGGTGCTGCGTTCCTCCACGTCCATGTTATAGGTCAGCATAGTGGCGGTCCCTCCCTTACTTATATGAACATGATAGAAACAAACCGCGCGTTTGTCAATAAAAAATAGAAAAAGCCTTCCCTATAAAAGAAAAGCGGGCAGGGGAGCGGCGGCACGCCCCGCGGCGTGTGCAAGAACAGGAAACCGTTCAGCCGGATGAGGGGGAAATACCGCGGGTGACCCCGCCCGCCTTGACAACGCCGCCCTTTTGTCCTATACTGATACACAGGTTAAACCTGGGTTTAAGTCATAGGAGGAAAACACATGGCCTATACAGTGGGGGAGATGGCGCGGCAGCTGGGCGTGCCCGCATCGACGATCCGCTATTACGATAAGGAAGGGCTGCTGCCCTTCGTCGGGCGCTCGTCCGGCGGCATCCGCGTTTTTACGGAGAAGGACTTCGAGTGGCTGCGCATCATCGAGTGCCTGAAAAAGACCGGCATGTCCCTCAAGGACATCCGCGAATACATCGAGCTGGCCATGCAGGGCGATGAGACCATTGCCCGGCGGCTGGAGCTGTTCCGCAAGCAGCGCACCGTGCTCGAGGCCCGCATGGCTGAATTGCAGCAGACGATGGACACCCTGGACTACAAGTGCTGGTTCTATGAGACCGCCGCCGCCCGCGGCAGCACCGAGGGCATCAGCGACCTGCCCGACGAGGCTCTGCCCGAGGCCCTGCGCCCCGTGCGGGAGCGTCTGCGCGCCGCCGCGGAGTCGGAGACAGAAGAAGTATGACCCCAAAACGCCGCCCCAGGTGTGCCGACTATAACAACCCACCCCGCAAAAATCCTGCCGCCACCGCTATATCTGGTGCTGCAGCGTACAATCTGCCACCAGACAAAACGGAAAAACTCAAAAAATCCTGCCGCGAAGTGTTAAACACAGCACAATTCCCGTAAAGATGCAAAAAATACGGAAAATATCTGCGTGAAACTTTCCATTGACACCCCGCGCGCCCTGTGGCAGAATGACGGTAAGAACCTGATTGTGTAAAGGAGAGATCCCTATGACCCCTGAACTTCGCTGGCTGAGTGACCCCACCGTCTTTGCCGTGAACCGGCTGGACGCACACTCTGACCATCTCTGCTGCCGCACCTTGGACGAGGCCGAAAGCGGCCTGACATCGCTGCGCCAGTCACTGGACGGCGCATGGCGCTTTGCGTGGAGTGCCAACCCTGCCGCCCGCCCGGCGGATTTCTGGCAGCCGGACGCCGACCTGTCCGGCTTCGGCACGATCCGCGTGCCCGGGCACATCGAGCTGCAGGGTTACGGTCAGCTGCAGTACACCAACACCCTCTACCCGTGGGATGGCCGCAGCTGCCTGCGCCCGCCGCAGGTCGATTGGAACGATGACCCCGTGGGCAGCTATGTCAAAGAGTTTGATCTGGACGAGTCCCTGCGCGGCCAGCGCATCTGCGTCAGCTTTCAGGGCGTGGAGCAGGCCATGTACCTGTGGTGCAACGGCCAGTTCGTCGGCTATGCCGAGGATAGCTTCACCCCGTCTGAATTTGACCTGACACCGTATATTCGGGACGAGAACAACCGCCTCTGCGTCGAGGTCTACAAGCGCAGCAGCGCCGCCTGGATCGAGGATCAGGACTTCTTCCGCTTCTCGGGCATCTTCCGCTCGGTCTACCTGTACGCAAAGCCCAGGGTCCACATCAACGACATCTGGCTCAAGGCCGACCTAGCCGCCGACAACACCACCGGCCTGCTGACGCCCCTCGTCAATCTGGACGGCGAGACCGACGGCGCGTCGGTTGCCCTCGTCGTGACCGACCCCGAGGGCTATGCCGTCTACGAGGGCCCCGCCGCGGGCGATACGATCGAGATCGAGGGCATCCAGCCGTGGAGCCATGCTGCGTCGGTGCTCTACCACGCCGTACTGACCCTGCGCGATGCCGACGGCGTTTTGCAGGAAGTTGTGCCCTACGACATCGGCTTCCGCCGCTTTGAGATGATAAACGGCGTCATGTGCCTGAACGGGGAACGTGTCGTGTTCAACGGCGTCAACCGCCACGAGTGGAACGCCGACAGGGGCCGCGCCATCGGTGCTGACGACATGCACGCCGCCATGGCCGTGTTCAAAAAGAACAACATCAACGCCGTGCGCACCTGCCACTACCCCGACCAGAGCCTGTGGTACGACCTGTGTGACCGGAACGGTATCTACATGATCGACGAGACGAACCTCGAAAGCCACGGCAGCTGGCAGAAGCTCGGCGCGGTGGAGCCGAGCTGGAACGTGCCCGGCAGCCTGCCCGAGTGGAAGGACTGCGTCGTGGACCGCGCCCGCAGCATGTTTGAACGTGACAAGAACCACGCCGCCGTCCTGATCTGGTCCTGCGGCAATGAGAGCTACGCGGGCGAGGATATTCTCGCCATGTCGCAGTTCTTCCACGACCACGACCCGGGACGCCTCGTGCATTATGAGGGTGTGTTCCACTGCCGCGCGTTCGACGCCATCAGCGACATGGAAAGCCGGATGTACGCCAAGCCGTGGGAGATCCGCGAGTATCTCGAATCCCACCCGAAGAAGCCCTTCATTCTCTGCGAGTATATGCACGATATGGGCAACTCGCTGGGCGGCATGGAGAGCTATGTGCGCTTGGCCGACGAGTTCGACCAGTACCAGGGCGGCTTCATCTGGGACTACATGGACCAGGCGCTCCGGCACACCGACGCACTTGGCCGCAGCGTGCTGGGCTACGGCGGCGACTTTGCGGACCGCAACACCGATTACAACTTCAGCGGCAACGGCATTGTCTACGCCGACGGTGCCGAGAAACCCGCCATGCAGGACGTGCGCTACTGGTACGACACCCCCGCCCGCCGCGCCGCCCACGATGCCCGCAACGCCGCAGCCGCCGCCCGGGCGGACCGCGACGCGGCCAAAGCACAGGCCGCCCGCAAGCCCGGCACGTTGACTGTGACCGAGGGCGACGGCAACCTCGGCGTCAGGGGCGACGGGTTTGAAATTCTCTTTTCCACGGGCGAGGCCGGGCCGTCGTCGCTGACCGTCAACGGCAGCGAGTGGCTCTGGCGCGCCCCGCGCCCGGCGTTCTGGCGCGCCGCCACCGACAATGACCGCGGCTGCGGCTTCCCGCAGAAAGCGGCGGCCTGGCTGGCGGCGGATGTCTACCTGCAGAACCTCGGCTTTGCGGTCTTGCAGAAATCCGCCGACGGTGTGCAGGTGCGCTACACCTACGGCGTGCCCACCGTGCCCGGCGCTAAGGCCGAGCTGACCTACACCGTGGAGCCGCAGGGCACGCTGCTGGTCGAGGCCGTCTATCATGGCGTGCCCGGTGCACCCGAGCTGCCCTGCTTCGGCGTAAAATTCCAGACGTTTGCCCCCGTGGCCCGCACGCTCTGGACCGGCCTTTCGGGCGAGACCTACCCGGATCGCTGCAAGGGCGGCGTCTTTGGCTGCCATGAGGAAGTGCCGCACATTGAACCGGCTCTCGTCCCGCAGGACTGCGGCCTGCATGTGGGCACCCGTCAGTTCACGCTGGAGCAGCACAACGCCTGCGGTCAGACGGCGGCTGCGCTGACGATTGAACAGGCCGACGCGCCGTTTGCCTTCAGCGCACTGCCCAACACTGCGCAGGAGATCGAGGCCGCCCAGCACATCACCGAGCTGCCCGCCACGGGCCGCACGAGCGTGACGATCCTGGGCGCAGCCCGCGGCGTCGGCGGCATCGACAGCTGGGGCACCGATGTGGAGGAGCCTTACCGCGTCAGCGGGGAAGGAGAGCACCGCGTCGCGTTCCGCATCGTGTTGTAAATACCCTAAAGGCAGCACCGCCTGCGCTGCACCTGCCCATAAAAACACAAGCCGCCCGTGTCAGCCTGACACGGGCGGCTTTGCTGTCTTATGCGCGTTTAATCCAGACGGAACACCTGCTCCAGCTTGGGCTGGGCGCCGGTCACGGGGTCCATTTCCAGCTCCAGAATGTCCTTCATGTAGTCGTTCCAGCGGTCCACAACGGGGCTTTCGGCCTGTACCTTCTCGGCGTAGGCAACGCCCTTCGCGCACTCATAGTAGCCGAACAGCTCGTCGTTACAGTAGAAGATGCTGTAGTTGCAGATGCCCGCAGCCTTCAGCACCTCGACCATCTCGGGCCAGATCTCCGCGTGGCGGCGCTGATATTCCGCTTTGCAGCCGGGCTTGATGCGGCCCTTCCATGCTATATGCTCCATTGGTATGCACCTCATTTGACAGTCTGGATTTTGTCTTTATTGTACGGCGCGCAGCGGCGGTTTGCAACGTGGAATAGTACAGATTTCTTTGGGAAAATTCCACTTGCCGCGCCCGGCGCACAGCCCGTCACATCAGCGGGCTGAACAGCCGCAGCACGCAGTCCCAGCCGCGCACGGCCAGGCTGCGGGTGTCGGCGTACTCCTGCGTGACCTCGCGGCAGACGGGGAACAGCGCGTCAAAATCGCGGCGCACATCGGCCACGGCGCTGCAGCCGCAGAACCAGCAGGCGTTCTCAAAGTGCAGGTACAGGCTGCGGAAGTCAAAATTGATCGTACCCACAACGGCTTCCGTGCCGTCGGCTACGCATTGCTTCGCGTGGATGAACCCGGGCGCGTACTCAAAAATGCGCACGCCGCTCTTGGCAAGGCTGGCGTAATAGCTGCGCGTGACCGAGAAGATCAGCTTTTTGTCCGGGATGCCCGGCGTGATGATCCGCACATCAACGCCGCTGGACGCGGCCAGCCGCAGTGTGCGCTGCATCTCGTCACTTAAAATAAGGTAGGGCGTTGTAATGTAGACGTAGTCCTTCGCACTGCGGATCATGTTCAGGTAGACGTTCTCGCCGGTGGCCTCGTCGTCCAGCGGATTGTCCGCGTAGGGCAGCACCACGGCATTCTCCCGCGCGGTGTAGGGCACATCGGGCAGATAGCGCTCGACCTCGGGTGCGGCCTTCTGCGTTGCGCCCCACAGCTCTAAGAAAATCAGCGTCAGGCCGCGCACGGCGTCGCCCTCCAGCCGGATGCCGCTGTCCTTCCACTGGCCGTAAGGGTGGGTGCGGTTGAAGTACTCCTCCGCCAGATTGTAGCCGCCGGTAAAGCCGACACGCCCGTCCACAACGGTGATTTTGCGGTGGTCGCGATTGTTCATAAAGACGTTCAAAATCGGGATGACCGGGTTGAACCGGCGGCACTGTATGCCGCGCCCCGCCAGCTTTTTGACAAATTTGCTGTTGATAAACCCGATGCTGCCCACGTCGTCGTAAAATACGCGCACCTCCACGCCGTGGGCGGCGCGCTCGGCCAGAATATCCTCCAGCTCCTGCCAGGCGGAGGCGTCCTCAATGGCGTGGTATTCCATGAAAATAAACTTTTCCGCGCTGCGCAGGGCTGCTTTCTGGGCCTCCAGCGCCTCACAGGTGTCGCCGTAGAACGTCACATCGGTGTTGTCATAGGCGGGGTAGCCCGCGCGGTTCTGCAAATAGCGGGCGTGGTTGCGGGTGATGCGGTCCGGGTAGGGCAGGGCGCGGCGCTGCTGCAAAATGGGTGCGTGATACCGGCGCAGCATCGTCATATTTTTCCCGAAACGGCGGCGCATGACGCTGACGGCCCCGCTGCGGCCAAACAGCAGATAGATGGTCAGACCGAAGATGGGAAACAGCAAAATCAGAATGATCCACGAAATTTTATACGCGGAGTTGATATGCAGCCCATATATACGCAGCGTAATCAAAAATGTCAGTACCGACGTGCATACCTGAATGGCGGTGGAGTAGTCGTTCAGCTTGAGGGCAAGCCAGAAGATCCATAAAACCTGCAAAAGTACGCCGATGCCCGCCAGCAGCATCCGGCTGACGCTGTTGGGGATGGCCTCGCGTTTTTCCTCGGTGGTGTTTTTCATGTGTGGCCCCTTTTGTGCCGGGCGCGGCCCGGCTGTGTTGATTTTTTATCCAGTATAGCACAAAATCTTGCAGTATACCACACTTTTGCACCGGATTTTGCGGTATGTTCACAAAGGGAGCGCCCCTGCAGCCGGGCAGGGGAGAGAGGACACGGGAAAATGCAAAATAGCACAAAAATTGCCCGCCTGTAAAATTGGCCTGTATACGCTGAAATCCATACGCGATGCGCTCTGCTGCCCACACTTGCAGAGACAGCACAGATAAAATGAACGCAATATATGTGCGGTTTCAATGGCGGCGGTGTTGGCCGCGTTTTTTGGCGTGACGGCGCAGCTGATTTTTAAAAATAACGGTAATATGTATAGAATTCCGCGCGACGGCAGAGGCGCAGCCACGGCAAAGCGGTTGGAGTGCAACAGGCAAAACGGTGGGAAATCGAAAATAGAAGCAAAAAAATATTTTTTGCTGTTTTTGCATAGGACTGTTGAAATTTGGAAAATTATGTGATATTATATTTTCACAAATGAGGACGCACGATGTCCTTACTGAATTTATTGGAGGAATTTGTCATGTTCGAGAAAATTCGCAAAATGAAGAATAAGAAGGGCTTCACCCTGGTAGAGCTCATCGTTGTTCTGGTCATCCTGGCCATCCTGGCCGCCCTGCTGATCCAGGCTCTGACCGGCTACATCGACAAGGCGAACAAGGAGAAGGTTGTTGCTGAGTGCCGCATGGTCGTTATGGCCGCTCAGACTGAGGCTTCTGAGGCTTATGGCACTTTGACTGCGGCATCTGCTTCCTCTACGACCGATGATGCGGCTGTTATGAAACAGATGGCGGATAACGGTAAGGATTTGATTGCCTTGGCCGAGGTGAAGGGGAAATTTAAGATTACCATTACCGATAGCAAAGTGAGCCAAGTTATCTATACTAACTCTGGCTTCAATGTTACTTACAATGGTAGTGCGTATGATGTGAAGAAGTCTGCTGATGATACGGCTAATACTCAGGACAAGTACCTTGTTGGTACGAATGAAATCAGCACCAAATAATTATTAAATTTTGTTGGTATTTTCCCACCGCCACCCGGCGGTGGGATTTTTTGTGCTTTTGCTGTGGTTTCACTCAA
>OGDE01001790.1_pt1 | contig 12280 bp, 10 predicted proteins | sample 1570321 | NCBI WGS metagenome assembly OGDE01 (sample SAMEA2581976, study PRJEB24529) | metagenome | biome: Human gut stool | place: China | collected 2011 | reverse complement strand
TGAACTTCCCTCCATCTTTATTTTGTATCTTTTGGGGTTGCAAAATACACTTAAGATTTATCACAGCATAAATTGGGATGTAAAAAAAGTGGCATATCGCTGGGTGATGTTGGTTGTTGTGGATGGGACAGAAAGAAGGTACCACCATCAAATTTTACACTTCTTAACCTTACTCCAGTTCTTAGAATAAACCTTCTTATTTCCAGCGCCTTTCGTATAAGCCTTCATCCTAAAATAATAAGCCTTCTTAGATTTCAGTTTCTTCACCATCAAATTCATTTTCGTTGCATATTTTGTCTTTGTCTGACTACGTTTAAATTTCTTTGATGTAGAATACTGGATCATATACCCTTTTGCTTTGCTGACTTTTTTCCATTTCAGCTGGGCTTTTCTTTTACCTTTCTTTATGGTTTTGATCGTTGCTCTTCCGGGTGCTTTTGTTGTTGTTTGTGTTGGTTTGTTTGTTGATGTCTGTGTTTTTTGTTCTGTTGTTTTCTCTGTTGATGATGTTGTTTCTTTTTTGGCTGTTGTTTTTTCAGTTGTAGTTACTTCTGTGGCTGTTGTAACTTCTGTCGTTGTAACTCCTGTTGCCTCTGTGGTTGCTGGTTTTTCTGGTTCTTTTTTTGTTGTGTCTTCGTACAGATTAATCATCGCTGCGGATGCAAAACTTCTTCCGTCTCCCCAGTTGCTTGTTGTTACAAATTTTATGTACTGTGTTTTTACAGAATCTTGTAATATGATCTTTTTCGATTGGGCATTGTTCAGCCATCCGCTGATGCTGGCTGCTTCTGTCCATTCTTCTCCATCATCACTTACATATAAAATTGCATCTTTGATTCTTCCATTTGTTCCAACCTGTCTTGGCACATATTCAAGAACTGACAGATATACGGGTTCATCTAATTTTATTGTAATTGATTTTTCTTTGTCAGAACCATCATAAACTGTATGCCATAAAGTGTTGATATTGCCATCGATTGCATTTTTGGCGTAATCTCCTTTATCGCTTTGTTCGGAAGATACTTTTTCAATCGATAAATGTTTGATGGAAATATATTTTTGAGCATCATCTGTGTTATCTTTTGTAAACTGATATGTATTTGTTGTACCTGCCAGATAGACTCCTGTTGCTGCTGTTCTTACAATCAATGTCTTGTCTCCGCTTAAGTCTGGCTGTTCTTCTTTGTAAGAAGTCCATTGATCTTCTTCCTTGTATTTCCATTCTAAACCTGCCGTATTTCCAATTAACTGATTTTCCAGGTCATTGACATAAAGACCTGTTGGAAGTCCTTTGGATTCTTGGATGTCAATCGTAAATACATTATCATCTGAGTAGTCTGCACCGATAATATGAGCTTTAATTTCCTTCTCTGATGTGATGGATGCAATTTCTTTTTCGGTTAATTTTACACTGTGTTTCTCTGTCTGTGTCCATGTTTTTCCACCATCTAAGCTGTAATCCCATACAACGTCTGTATCGTCATATCGGCTGGATAAAATGATTTCTCCTGCGTGATCTCCATCAAATGAAAAGCTTGCAATTTCTACATCAACATTTCCAAGAAGCTGGTTTGCCACTTCACGGACTGCACTTGCCTGAATAGATTCTTTGTCTGTTGCCTTTGCTGCTGTCTTTAATGTGTTTGTCTGAAGCAAAGTAAAGCTTGTGCTGTAAGTTGTTGAAGTAAGATGCGACTTGATCAGATTCAGAAGATCATACATCGGATGTGGATAGTATGTATATGTTTCTGCGATTTCTTTTGCCAGTGCATAGTATTCTTCTTCTGTTTTCTGATCGTCCTTCTCATAGAGATTTACTAATCCAAGCCATGCATCAAAATTCAGTTTTTCGGTTTTCAATGCTTTTCGGTAAATGGATTCTAACTTTTCATCATCGTCCTTGTAAATGTCTGCAAGCATCAGAATTTCTTCTGCTTTTTCGTAGGAATCGTATTCATTTTGTGCCGCCTGCGCAAGAAGAATATAGTTTGCGTTCCATCCGCTTGTGTAACTTCCACTTCCCCAATCGTTCATCGTTCTTGTGTTTAAATGCTCTGTTTTGCCGGATTTACCCCAGCCAGATACATTATTTCCAAGATTCCAGATACCATTTCCGTTGGAATCCTGTGTGTAATAAATAAATGCACAATGAGCCGGCTGGCTGATACATGTATTTGGAAGTCCTTTATATGTACCCCAGATACAACTTCCTGTCTTGGAAAGTCCACCACAAACTGCTCCTTCCTCAAACATGATCCAAAGCTTTGGATTGCCTTTCTTGTATGGTATATTGTATTTTGATAAATGATATTTTTCATCCCATTTGTCGTAATTTTCTTCGCTGTAATATTGATCTTTTGTATATTCATATCCAGATGTATATTTGATATAACTATATGGACTTGTTGCACCATTTTTGTCATTTCTTACATAATGATTGAGCCATACGATTTCTTCATCATCAATGATCGTATTCATAACAAAACGCATCTCTTCCACGGTAAGTGACTCAAAAATCTCGTTCTCAATCAGTTCCTGATCTTGCCCTTTATGTAAATGAAGATCCTTATAAATCTGATATCTTGTCACAGGATCTGAAACCTGTGTCCCATCAAAGAAGAAATAATTTTTTCCTGATGCTGTTAGTGAAAGAGATAATATCATTTTGCGGTAAAGATCACTGTATTTTGTTCCGTGACTTGTTATATTGTCATTTGCTAAATCTGTTTTATAAGTTGTATACAATCTTGATAACACCTTGACGGAATTTAAATAACTTCCCTCAGGTTTTCCACCTGCTAAATAAAGACGCAGTGTTTCTTTGTCATTCATCAGCCATGAAATGGTATCTTTGTACTCATCACTGTATTTTGCAAGTGCCTGTAAAATTTCGTATCCGACACTTTTTACAAACTGTCTCTGTAAAAGTGTTAATTCATAGTCTCCTGTGATTTCCTGAAGATCATTTTGTTTTAATTGCTGATCATAAGTGTCAACTGTTTTGATCTCTGCGATATCGGAAGTGTCTTCTTTATAATCTTCTTTGATTAGTTTTGCGTTAGCGTAGACCGCTTCATCGTACCAGGCAGACCACCAGTTGTCACTGTTATCATCCGCTGTTAATTTTAAATATTTTGCATTTTTAATATCTACTTTTACAGATTTTGCTTCACTCCACCCATAAAACGTACTAGAATTATATTTTTCCGTCCATTCTTCCCCATCATCGGATGTATAAATATAAAATCTTACTCCGGTATTAAAATATGTACTCTGCTCGCTGATATCAACTCCAAGATCCGCTGTAAAATAGTCATAATCATAATCTTTGAGATCATAAACAATCTCTGAAGTTGCCCATGCACAAAGTCCTTTGATATAGGGTTGACTTTTTTCATTCACTTTCAATGTAATCATTTGATTGGAATCATTCTCGTCAAGATGAATACTGTGACCACTTGCCGCAAATGATTTGTCTTTGTCGTATGAAATGTCTGATAGATAGGTGTAGTTCTTGCTTGCCGGCTGACTTTCCGAAGCGTAGATCTTATGTGTGAACAGCAAACATAGTGCCAGTGTCGACAACACAATTTTTAATTTTTTCCCCATATTTTTTACTCCTGTTTTATTTATATTTCCTGTTTTTGTTTCCTGATTTCATTATAACTTTTTGGGGATATAAGCACAATGTTTTTATGACAGTCCCTTAATCCCTTTTATTAATCTTTTAGAATCTTGCATTCCTTCTTATAAAAACAAATACCATACTGCATTACTTGCCGATATCCTTGCATTTCTATGTGTTTGTCATATTGCATTGTCTTAATCTGTTCCAATGCTTCTTTACATTTTTGATCCTTCCTGATCTGACTACACCTTTCCAATTTGCTTTATGTATTTATTTTATAAGTTGTATGACAGATGAATTTCATTTCTTCTCAACGTCTCCTGCACATCAATAACTCTCTGATTCTTACTTCCCTTCCAATGAAGTTTTCCATCAAATTCTTCCTGTACAAAAGGTCCATCTACGATCACATCGCAATATTTCACAACATCCAGTGTCTTGATCTCATCCCAGCAGAATCCTGTATACAGCCAGATTGTCTTATTTGGAAATGTTTCTTTGATCTCTTTTGCCAGAACTGCAACTTCTACATGGTTTGCTGGGTGAAGAGGATCTCCTCCGCTGAATGTGACACCTGAGATATAGTCTGGTTTGATTGCTTCAAATAATTCTTCTTTTGCTGCCTCATCAAATGGAATTCCCCCTTCGATATCCCATGTGACTGGGTTGTGGCAGCCTTTGCATTTGTGGGTGCATCCTGCAACCCATAGGACGGCTCGCAGACCATCCCCATTTAGCATATCATCTTTCGTAATATTATGGTAACGCATTTTACATGGATTTCCTTTCCGCAATTTCTGCCATTTTGGCATCGTTAAGTCTTGTATCTCCTTTAACTCTGGAATAAGAGAGATATCCGTTCATACGGTCGATCTTTGTGAGATTTTTACTTCCGCATACTGGGCACACATCCATCTCTAATTCTTCGTGTCCACAGTCATCACAGTATGCTAAAGACAGGTTAACTCCTTCATAGAATCCTTTATCCATCGCTCTTCTTACTAATGTTTTCACTGCTTCTTTGTTATAGTTGATCGGATATTTTACATACTGGATCTTTCCACCATTGCATAATTCCCAGAAACGTCCTTCAAGATCTTGTTTCTCGATCGGTGTGATGTCTTCTGTGACATGGCAGTGGAAGGAATTGCTCACGTATTCTCTGTCAGATACATTTTCAATAACACCGTATTTCTTACGGAACTGTTTTACCTGAAGACCGCATAAGTTTTCTGCTGGTGTTCCATAGATCGCATATAGATTTCCGTCTTCTTTCTTAAATTTTTCTACCTGTTCATTAATATAGCGCAATGTTTCTAATGCAAACTCACCATCTTCTGCCAGAGACTTATGGTTGTATAACTGCTGTAATTCATTTAACGCTGTGATTCCAAAGGAAGCTGTTGCACTCTTTAAGATTGGTTTGATCTTATCATGAATCCCTAAATGTCCACCTAAGAATCCCCCTTCACAATAAGCCAACGGATTCGTAGAGGCTTTCATTTCTCCTAAATATTCATAAGTCCTGATATGTAATTCACGGATCAGGTTCAGATAATAATCTAATACTTCATGGAAATCTTTACCTTCCTGTTTTGATTTTGCATAGATCATTGGCAAATGAAGGCTGACTGCGCCGATGTTAAATCTTCCGACAAAAATCGGCTCATCTTTTTCACCTGCCGGCTTCATACCGCCTTCTTTATACCATGGAGATAAGAAAGCACGGCATCCCATCGGACTAATGATCTTTCCGTATTTCTTGTACATGCTTGCGATATATCCCTCTCCTGTTAAAGATAACCAGTCTGGATACATAGTCTGTCTGGAGCAGCGGATTCCTGCTTCAAATACATCTTCCAGCTCACATCCCGGTCCATGAAGATTCTTATCATATAAGAATACAAGTTTTGGGAATAACACAGGCTTCTTGTGTCCTTCTTTTCCCTGTCCTCTTCTTCTAACGTCTAACATGGAGATCGTTGCCATCTTGGCAAATCTTCCAGTTCCTGTTCCTGCTGTCATTGTGATAAATGGATAATCTCCGCGGCTTGATGATACACTGTTAAATTTGTACTCTAATCCCTGGAATCCTTGTTCAAATTCACGTTTGACATCTTTCAACGCTTCTTCTTCTGCGCGTTCTCTGGATAATCCTAGTCCTTCGTATCGTTCGATTCCTGCTTCATAGGATTTCTCGGCATATGGCTCTAAGATCAGTTCGATATTCGGTACCGTAAATCCACCATACTGCTGGCTTGCGGCACTTAATACGATATCTCCGATCACATCAAAGGCAACATCTAATGTCTTTGGTTCGTTGTACCAGAGATTTCCCATCTCAAATCCGCCTTTTAACACTTCCTGTACATTAAACAGACAGCAGTTCATCGTATCACGGCGGGCAGACATATCGTGAATATAAATATATCCGTCACGGCATGCCTGTATTTCTTCCGTTGTCATGAAAAATTTCTGATAGAGTTCTTTGTTTAATTCATTAAAGATCAGACTTCGTTTGGTAGAAACTAGTGCACTGTCTGTGTTGCTGTTTTCCTTATCACCAATGTACATGATAGACTGGCTCTTCTTGTATACTTCGTCTAACATCTGTACAAAATCCTGCTTATAGTTACGGTAATCTCTGTAGCTCTTTGCTACCAGTGGATTTGTCTGTTCTAATGCACCTTCGACCACATTATGCATATCTGAGATCGTAACTTCCTTCTTGCGCATCTGCTCCACTTTTTCCGTGACAAAGTTGCAGATAAAATCAAGTTCTTCCTCTGTAAATGTTACCAGTGCACGATATGCTGATTTATTCACTGCCACTACGACTTTTTGTACATTAAATTCTTCTTTTGTTCCGTCTTTTTTAATTACCTTGATCATAATTCTCCCTTCTCTATCAGATTCTCTCATCTTTCACTCATTATATTGTATACTAGATGTAGTATTTTATTTTTCTTTTACACACTAGATAGTGTAGCTTTTCAAGTTTAACACCGCTATCTGGTAAAGTCAATGTTAACTTTTTATCTCTTTCCCTTTATCTGTAAATCCTTCCAAGAGTAAGATTCTTACTATCCTTTATTTCCAGTTTTTTTGACAGATATTCTCCGAATGAGATCGACAATTTGTCTTCTTTTTTAAAAATATCAGAAAGATTGCGATCTGTTTTTAATACATAAACAGACTTCGCGATCTGAGGTTCATTTACTAATTCTTTGATGATCTTTGCATCTTTTTTTCCATTTGCAAAAAGCACGACTTTTAGATGTCCAAAATTTAGCTGCTGACTTTTATATTGTTTCCATTTCTTATTTGCATCTTTTAAGGACGTTGCCAAAAATGTCACCGACCTTGATGGTATTTTTGTTCCAGAATCACTCTGTGCCTTGTCGAAATCCGCATACGAATAACGAACCAATACTTTCTTTTCATTGAGCCGTTCAAATCCCATCGCCAACACAAACCTATGATCTTCCACATCTTGTTGTTTGCTGCATCCTTGTATGCAAAATGCAATTAGCAGCACCAAAAGATACCCTCTATATTTTTTCATCTTTCTGTTCCTTTCTCCACATCAGAAATAAAATAAGTGGAAAAAACAATCCGATCACCAGATTCCCATAGATAAAAACAAAAAAATACCGTCTGATCCATGTTGCAAATGTTGTCATGATCCATGGACTTATGATGTAAATTCCACCATATGACAAACTCAATCCCACGATCCTTCCTTTTGAAAATGCATGTTTGATACTTTCATTTCCATAAAATAAGTAACCGCTGAATACACAAAAGACACCTACGATCCAAAATGCGATCAAAAAAAGATCCAGTCTTGCCATGATCCCTCCTGGCATTGCCACTCCCTGCGCCATAGACATCACAGGTTCTGGATCGACCATCGTAAGTTTCTTTCCAAGGGAACCTACAGTACTTGCAAACACCCCAAGAAAAAGGATCATCAAACCTGCAAATGATCGCATCCTGATCGGTCCATCTTTCATATCTCCACGGTAAAACCACACGAACTCGATCGGATGCATCAGCGCAAATACAAGAATACTTCCATTGAGCATCTCTCTGCCACACCAACTCCTGACTGCTAACTCATCCCATGAAAGATTTGCCATACTCAAGATCAGTACGAAGATCAGCGGTAGCAATACAAACCAAAAAATTCCTTCCATTACTCTGCCTCTTTTTGTTAAACCTCCCTGATTTATCAGATAAGCCAGAAGAAGCAATGGAAATCCAACAAAAAATGTTGATTTGTCTGGAAGAAGATATTTTTTTGTAAGAGACAAAATACATAAATAAAAAAAAGCTCCATTCAGCAGAAATCTTACATAATAAATGATGGCTGCAAAACGATATCTTTTTAGTACATTTTCAATAGAAACCCCTCTTGCTGCATGATCTACAATCCACAAATAAATTCCTGCCATCACACTTGCCATGACCACCACAACAATTCCTGAATGATATGATTTTTGTAGTGCGATCTGTGGAAGAAACATTGCAGCTGCCGAAAATATTTCAAGGATCATGATCCGATTCCCCTGTCTTGCCGTGATCATCTGCGAATTATTTTTCATCCTCGTCCTCCTTCTGCCTTACCCTCGCCCCTTCTTTTGTGAATTCTGGACGGTATTTCATCCGCTTTAGTGGATAACGAACCATAAAATCCTGAAATGCTGTAGATAATCTTCCTCTTTCTTCAACCATTGGATGTGCATATGGAATTCCATAATTCTCCAGATAGAATAAATGAATAAATATTGCCAGAAATCCTAAAAAGAATCCATACAATCCCCAAAAGGCACACAGAATGATCAGAAAAAACTTCATCAGACGAAACGCACTGGTGAATAACTCATTCGGAATCGAAAATGTAGCAATCGCAGTCAATGCCACCACGATCACTACGATCGTACTAACAAGATGTGCATCAACTGCTGCCTGTCCAACGATCAGACCGCCAACAACACCCATCGTTCCTCCGAGCTGTCCCGGAAGTCTGATTCCTGCTTCTCTTAATAACTCAAACGATAATTCCATCAGCAGTACCTCCACGATCACCGGAAATGGAACTCCTTCTCTCGCCGAGATCAACGCCAGCAAAAAAGGCGTTGGCAACACCTCTGGATGAAATCCCGCAATTGCCACATAAAATCCAGGAAGTCCTATGGAAATGATCGCTGCTATATACCGTAAGATTCTTACAAATGTCGTAATTTCCCAACGATTATAATAATCATCACTTGCCTGAAAGAACACATTGAATGTTACGGGCAGCAATAAAACCATTGGCGAATTATCAAGAACAACTGCAATCCGGCCCTCCATGATACTACTCGCAACCTTATCCGGCCGCTGCGTCAGCTGATACAGTGGAAATGGAGTTTTACTGTCTTTTTCCAGATATTGCTCCAGCATTCCATTATCAAAAATTCCATCGACACAGATCTTATCCATCTGTTTCTGAATTTTATTTAAAATGTCCTTCTGTACCAGATCCTCAATATACATCAATGCATAATCCGTTTTACTTCTCGTTCCAATCTGCTTCTGGATCACTTTTAACCTCGTATCCCGTATCCTTCTACGGATCAATGCCGTATTCATCCTCAGACTCTCCGTAAAACTATCCTTGGAACCAACGATCGCCACTTCCTGATCCGCATTCTGTACCCCTCTTGTCGGGAATGATTTGCTGGAAAATAAGATAGCCCTTGCTTCTCCATCCAGAAATAAAACCGTATTTCCAGATAAAACCGCTGTCATAGCATCTTCCATTGTATTGATCCATTTCCAGTCTGCGGATTCAATTACATATTGATCAATTGCTGTTCTTTCTTGTGGAAAAGAGTCTTGAAGTAATGGCCTTATGACGGATTCTTGAAGCCTTTCTGTATCTACTAAACCGTCCATGTACACAATATATAAGCTGATTTCATGGTTAATTCCGATTTGCACTTCAAATCGTTTTTTTCATTCTATCACAGCATCTATTATTGCGCCATCAATCTTTCGAACCAGGTATCCATGACAATAATAAACTGGCCTGCGCCTTGCCACTCTTGCAGCATTTCATCCAGAGTTTTGTGTTTCTCATATTTCTGCACATACACCCAGGTGGCTATACCACTGGCCTCAGAGATAATTCCTGTTATGATCTTACGCATGATGTCCTCAAATTCTGCAATTTCCTCTTTGGGAACAATGTCATAGAGATCCGGAATCTTGAAATCTTCTTTCCCACCCTAGTTTACTCATGATACCTTCCATAACATAAGCAACCCTAGCCATATAGCCACTATCCTCCAATAAAGCCAAGCATAGGAACAATATCAGTATATTCGGTAAGAATGTAATAATCGTACCGACACCGCCAATCACCCACAGTAAATGTCAGGAAAAATGTGAATGCCATAATTCCGAGAAATACCGGAATTCCCCATATTTTACTAGTCAGCACATTGTCTACCACTTCTGTGAATACATCCTGTCGCTGTTTATGAAGCAAAACTTCTTCAATAATTTCACTGATAAAGTCATATTTCTGATTGATAATATCTGATTCATAACTACGGTACTTTTTGTCATTCCCAAGGATTCCAATCTTCTTTCAAGTTGCGATGGAAGTCTGATTTCTTCTACTACATAGGTTTTTCCAATCTGAGCGTCCTTTAAAAGCATTTACATTGCCCTCCTTCCTTTGTTTTCCTAATAAAGTCTGAGATGTCATTTTTCCCTTCCATTTGGGCTGAAAGCCATTCCATTTGGTACAAAAAAAGTTCAAACTATCTTGAAAAGTGAGTTTCCGTTTGGGATAAATTCATTTCTATTCAAATTGTACAATTTGATTTCCATGCGTTATACTAGAGGAAAGATTTCACTACAAACACCTATGTCTGCTGCTGCAGACATTATCATAATCGAAAAAGAGGTAGAACATATGACACAAATTACATTGCCACATAATCATGGCGAATCAGCCGATGAGTTGTTTTCTCTGCTTCCTGCTCCACAGGTTCACACTCTGCATAGCTGCCTTGAAAGATTAATTTCCTTATCCGATTCCACAGAGCATCAAACGGAGGTATCAAATGACACGGAAACACGATAAAAATACGGAAGATATTTTGAAAGATATTCCAAATGGAAAAATCATCATAAACCGCCATAACAATCATAACAATACACATGAAAACACTATTTTCAATAAGGATTTTCGCTATTGTTCCGATGGAAGGGGACTAGTAGATACCTATTCTGTTTTTCCCTGAATTGAACTTTCTTTTAATTATTACTATGCAAATTGTTTTGAATTTCAGCATAGACCTGTCCACTCTGCTATGCAGATCAATCACTGCCGAAGTGGAAGAATGGGTTGGAAAATGCGGGATCAATCCACAATATATTTGGGCCCCGGCGATTTATCTCTCCACACACTGCATTCATGTGCGGATTCTGCCATGAACCTGCCATTAGGACATTATCAAGGTGTATCCGTCTTCATTGATTTGGATGCGCTAACTGCTACACCACCAGACATTCTTTCTGAAGCAGGCATCAACGGAAATAACCTCTACGCAAAATTTTGTGAACAAAAGGGGCATATTGCTATGCCAGCCAGCGAGAAAATCGAACATATTTTTTCAGAATTATATGATTTGCCAGAAAGAATGTACTTACCTTATTTCAAATTAAAAGTTCAAGAGTTGCTGTTGTTTTTAGATATGCTGGATTTAGAAAATACAAAAAGATTGAACCAGTATGTTTCCGGACAGGTGGAAACTATCAAAGAAATTCACAGTCTGATGACATCCGACCTAAAACGCCACTATACTATTAAAGAGTTGTCAAAACAGTACCTGATGAACACCACTACTTTGAAATCCGTTTTCAAAGCAGTCTATGGAATGCCCATCGCTTCTTACATGAAAGAATACCGTATGAAGTTGGCATCGAATATGCTGTTGCAGGAAGATAAATCTATTTCGGAAATTGCCGCCGCTGTGGGATATAAAAGCCAAAGTAAATTTACATCGGCTTTCCGAGATATATTTCAGATATTACCTACTGCATATCAGGAACAAGTATCCTATACAAATGCACTTGCAAACGCTTGAAATTATAGGATTTAAGGAGTCTGTGAAGAAATCAAATACATAGCACTGTAAAATCAAAGTAAATATTTCGATCAACAGAACCTTTTATGACAACATCTCTTTCACACAAGTACTTCGATAATCACTTGGTGATATTTTATATCTTTCTTTAAATACTCGGTTAAATGTTCTCTGACTTTCAAATCCACTATCCAGACAAATGTTTGTAATAGAATCACTCGTATTTTCCAAACGATGGCATGCATAGTTCAGCCTTGCATCGTTAAGATATTGATTAAAGTTTCTATGGAATGTCTTGGAAAAGAGTCTGGATAAAACATATTTGCTCACGCCCAGGTCTTTTGCCATCTCTTCCAACGAAAACTTCTTCTTGAAATTTGCTGATATATAGGAAACTGTCTGGTAAATAAGATCGTTGCTCCCCACACTGCTCTTTTCTACCAAATTTAATTTTCCTATGCAGCGTGCCAACACAATTTGAAGATATGCCTGTGCAACAGTAATA
>OGDE01001786.1_pt1 | contig 12304 bp, 10 predicted proteins | sample 1570321 | NCBI WGS metagenome assembly OGDE01 (sample SAMEA2581976, study PRJEB24529) | metagenome | biome: Human gut stool | place: China | collected 2011 | reverse complement strand
TACATTTCATGCTGGACATCTTCCGGTAAAGAGGAAGACATTCCACCAACATACATCTCATTCGTATTTATTCCTTCCGGTTCAATAAAAATCTGATGTCTGTCCTTATCCGCAAATTTTACAACCTTATCTTCAATGGAAGGACAGTATCTTGGTCCTGTACCTTCAATAATTCCTGCATAAATCGGAGAGCGGTCCAGGTTATTCCGGATGATCTCATGTGTTTTCTCATTTGTATAAGTCAGCCAGCAGGAAACCTGATCGATCTGCACATCTTCAGGATTAGTTGTAAAGGAAAAAGGTACAACTCTCTCATCACCCTTTTGCTCCTGCATTTTTGAAAAATCAACAGACCTTTTGTCAATTCGTGCAGGCGTTCCTGTCTTAAAACGGAACATTTCAATTCCATGCGCTTTCAGGGAATCTGTCAGATGATTTGCTGCCTGCAGACCGTTTGGTCCGGTGTATGTGATCATCTCACCGGTCAGACATCTTGCACGAAGATAAGTTCCTGTGCACAATACGACTGCCTTACAATGATAAACCGCACCTGAAAACGTTTTCACGCCTTTCATTTTCTGAATTTCTTTTCCGTTTTCCAGCACTGTTGTTTCCGTGATAATTTCAGAAACTTCTGCCTGACGGATAGTAAGATGATCGGTATTCTGAAGCGTCTTACGCATCTCCATACTATAATTCATTTTATCTGCCTGCGCACGCAGTGAATGAACGGCCGGACCTTTGGATTTATTTAACATCTTGGACTGAATAAATGTCTTATCGATATTTTTTCCCATCTCACCACCGAGCGCATCGATCTCACGAACCAGATGTCCTTTGGAACTTCCTCCAATATTCGGATTACACGGCATCATCGCTATACTGTCTACACTCACGGTAAAAATAATTGTTTCCAGTCCGAGTCTTGCACACGCCAATGCTGCCTCGCATCCGGCATGTCCGGCTCCGACTACAACCACATCATATTCTTCCTCTACATACGGAATCTTCTTCTCTTCCATTTCTCTGTCCTCAACTCATATAAGATTTTGAATGATTCTCTTTCACATTACAATCTGCAAATTATTTTTTATTTACCCATACAGAATTTACTGAAGATTTCATTTACCAGATCATCTTCCACAGATTCTCCGATAATATTTCCAAGTTCCTCGTAAGCATTCATCAGATCAATGGAATAAAAATCTTCCGGCATATCATCTGCAATACTCTGCAATACTAAATGTAAACTTCGTAAAGCTTCCTGTAAAGATGTTTTATGTCTGATATTCGTAATATAAACTTCATCATTAAATGTAACTTCCCCGGAAAAGAACATTTCTTTGATCGTTTCTTCAAGATCATCCATTCCGGTCTGCTCTTTTGCAGAAATTGAGATCATTTTTTTGTCCAGATGTTTTCTGATATCTTCCACAGTTGTGACCGGACTTAAATCAGATTTATTTAACAAAACGATTGCATGTCTGTCTTTCAATAATTCCATGATCTCATGATCATTTTCATCTAACGCTGTGGATGTGTCAACTACATAAATAACAAGATCGGCATTATTCAAATATTTCTTTGCACGTTCCACACCGATTTTTTCCACGACATCTTCCGTATCACGGATTCCGGCGGTATCAATGATATTCAATAAAATACCGTTTAAATTAATCTGTTCTTCCAGAACATCTCTTGTTGTTCCCGCAATATCTGTAACGATTGCCTTCTCTTCTCCAACCAGAGAATTTAAAAGAGAAGATTTTCCGGCATTCGGCTTTCCAACAATAACAGTTGAAATACCTTCTTTTAACATTTTTCCATTATCACTGTTTGCAAGCAGTTTATCAATTTTTTTTATCACATCCGATACTATACCGGATAGTTTTTCCGGATATCCATCCAGACTTATGTGCTCCGGATCATCTAATGCACTTTCGATAAATGCAATCTCATGTAAAACATTTCCGCGGATTTCTTTGATTTTTTCTGAAACAGAACCGGAAAGCTGGCTCAACGAACTTTTTAATGCAAATTCATTCTTGGAATTGATAACATCAATAACGGATTCTGCCTGTGAGAGATCAATTCTTCCATTTAAAAATGCACGTTTTGTAAATTCACCCGGCTCTGCAGGACGCGCCCCATATTTGATAACGGTTTCTAAAATTCTCTTCATGACATAAACGCCGCCATGACAATCTATCTCAACCGTATCTTCCCTGGTATAACTTTTCGGTTCTCTCATCAGAACAACCATAACTTCATCGATCACTTCATCTCCATCATGAATATGACCATAGTGAATTGTATGCGTTGGCATATCTTCTAACTTTTTCTGATTCTTCATTTCAAAAATACGGTCTGTGATAGAAACTGCCTCGTCTCCGCTGATTCTTACGATTCCGATTCCTGAACTTGTCATTGCAGTTGCAATTGCAGCAATGGTATCCGTTCCCATAGTGATATCCTTTCCATGTACAAAACTGCACGCCGCAAAACTTCATAAGAACCTGCCATATCATTTCCGGCATTTTCATAAAGCTTTGTAACGTGCAGCTTCTGGTCTTTTAAATTCTATAATTGAATTTATCTTTCTCTATCTCTTTTTAAAGTAACAACCACATGTCTGTATGGTTCTTCGCCCTCGCTGTGTGTTGTTACAAACTTATCATTCTGCAATGCAGAATGGATAACTCTTCTCTCAAAAGGATTCATTGGTTCTAAAGAAACAGGACGTTTTGTTCTCTTTACTTTGTATGCAATGTTCTTTGCAAGATTCTCCAATGTCTCTTTTCTTCTCTTGCGGTAATCTTCTGTATCAATCTTAACTTTAATGTATTCCTCAGAATTTTTATTCACTGCAAGGTTTGCAAGATACTGCAGGGAGTCGAGAGTCTGTCCTCTTTTACCAATGAGGATACCCATGTCATCTCCTTTCAGTTCTACGTTGTAAGTATTACCGTCTTCTGCTTTTTCAATAATGATCTCAACTTTAAGATCCATAGCAGCAAAGATTTTCTGTAAAAATTCTGTGATATCACCTTCTACAGAATATTTCTTACGAACTTTGATCACAGCATCTTTTCTTGCGATTCCTAAAAATCCTGTGCTTCCTTTTTCGATTACTTCATATTCAATCTGATCACTGGTAGCTCCAAGTTTTATAAGAGCTTCTGTGATAGCATCATCGACTGTTCTTGCTGATACTTCAATATACTCCATAACAATAACCTCCACATATACGTTATCTTACCAACACGTTTTTGAAAAATAATCTGTTAATTTTTCTTATTATTTCTCTCGTTAAATTCACGGACCAGGTTTGCTTTTGCAGCCATACTTCCAGGTTTTGCATTCACTTTCAATGCATTTGCCTTCTCAAGTTCAAGTTCTTTCTCTGCAGTTGTCTTAACAGAACTCTTGGAACTTGCTGTAACCTGTCTTGTGTTCATACGTGCAGCATTAGAAATCTGATTTTCAGAGATTCCCATCTTCTCACGTTTTTTCTTTGCTTTTTCCTGATTCTTTGCAATAATATCATCCAGATCGATCTTATCAAAATGTTTATTTAAGAAGAACTGCTGGATACTTCTTACAACCGCACTTGCGATCCAGTAGATACCGAGACCGACCGGAACAGTAAAACACATTACCAGGGAGAATAATGGCATGGTGCGGTTCATCATCTTCATCTGCTGAGCCATCTGGTCGTTATCTCCACCTGCTGTTGCAGCCGTTGGCATTAACTTGATATTTAAAACCTGTGTCAAATAAGAAATCACAGGGATCAATAATGCAAGAACTGCCATCAGAATACTTCCACCTGCAAATGCAGCTTTGATGATCTGAAATGGAGTATCTGAAATATTTAATCCTATAAAGTTGTTTACATGAGAAACTACACCATATGTAGAATCAATGGAATCTGTGAGCGCCGGGAATGATTCTCTTAAGGAATCCCATCCGGTAGAACTCATTTTTGATAAAACATCTACTACATAATTCTGTAAGGTTGTTGTATCTGTTGCCGTAAAATCAACCTGTACTGTGTTCAATTTTAATGTGCTCATCAGGTTTGTCATAATATCCTGATAGCCGCTTGTTGCCATGATCTTATCAACCAGATCAAGATAAACATCCTTCACACTGCTGATATAGGCAGGAACATTCATAAATACACGGTACAACGCCAAAAGTAAAGGCATCTGAATTAACATCTGTACACAGCTGCCTGTCGGTGAAACACCATACTTCTCATAGATCTGCTGTGTCTCAGCCTGCATATTCTGCATGGATACGGTATCTTTCTTATCCTTATACTTTTTCTGGACCGCCTGAAGCTCCGGGTTCATCTTCTGAGATAACTTCGAGAACTTCTGCTGTTTATAAGTCAATGGGAACATTAAAGCATAAATAACAATGGTAAATAAAATAATAGAAAGACCTACGTTGGAAATTCCAACTTTTTCCATTAAAATATACATGCCATTCATTATCCAGCCAAGTAATTTTGCAATTGGTCCAAGAATGGCACCATTGTATGCTGTTAATAACATCTCTGACACTGAAAATACCTCCAATTATGGAACGGGATCATATCCGCCTTTTGAAAAAGGATTACATCTTATAATTCTCCAAAGCGCTAACGCCCCACCTTTGACAGCTCCATACTTTTCGACAGCCTCTAACCCATAGGTGGAACAGGTCGGGTAGTATGGACATTTTGTTGTTTTCATCGGAGAAATATACTTTCTATAAAATTTAATCAAAGCAATCAATATTTTTTTCAAAATGATTCCATCTTCTTTTCTAAAATCTTTACTTCAAAATTTTATGAAGACCTCCAAGATGTAACAAAGCACTTTCCACTTCATGATATGAAATGTCTTTTGCTGTATTTCTTGCGATGACTACAATGTCTAAACCACTATTAAACATGTCTTCCTGTAGCCGGTAACTTTCTCTGATCAATCGGGTTACATGATGTCTTATAACGCTATTCCCTACTTTTTTACTCACCGATATACCTAACCGGTTTCTTTCTGTATCGTTTTTCAGAACGTACATCACCAGATAACGGTTTGCATAAGACTTTCCTTTTTTATATACGTTCTGAAAATCCCTGTTTTTCTTTAATGATTCTGAATATTTCATCTAATATTCCTTTGCCAAAAATTGATCATAAAAGAAGAAAAGACCACAAATATGTGGCCTATGCTGATAATTTTTTTCTACCTTTTAATCTTCTTGCAGCCAATACTTTTCTTCCGCCTGCAGTACTCATTCTGCTTCTGAATCCGTGAACTTTCGCTCTCTGTCTCTTTTTAGGTTGGAATGTCATCTTCATGTCACATACACCTCCTCTACAATTCAAACATTTATTTTACTCAATGTTATGATAAGTCTACTTCAATAGCGACAAAACATCATTTTTATTTATATCAAAATAATCGGACAAAGTCAAGCAAAATCTCATAAAATAAGGCTTTTGCCAATATTTAGTTTTCCACTTTCTGTGATTTTCGTTTTTTTACCACTATATATATAAGGAAGAAATGCATTTTATCTATATATGGTATAATGTTATACACATAGAAAATCAAAAATTTTTCCACAGAAAACCCAGTATTTATGCCGTTTACATAAGTTATCCTCAATTTGTGGATAACTTGTGGACAATTTCTTGATAATATCATCATAACTTGTGTATAAATGTGTACAATCCTTATTTTTCCCGGTCTATAACTATTTTTCCATTATTAACAATAACTTCTAGTATATTCACATTAAGCGTTAAAACGCCCATATAGCCACTTTTTTTATCAACGCCCTATCCCCAGTCCTTCCACAATTAAACGTTGATAATTCCGCAAAAATAGTGTAGGATAGCATTATATAGAATTTTTTAGAGTTTTTTAAGCAGTTAAGATTAACTGCTATATTTTAGTGCTATCAGAAAACGGAGTTAGAAAATGGACAAGATTTTGGAAAAATGGGATGAAATTTTACAGACAGTAAAAACAGAGCATGATGTCAGCGATATTTCTTTTGATACCTGGATCAAACCTCTGGAAGTTTTTGGCGTTGAGGGAAATACCCTCTATATCCTTGTTCCATCTGAACAGATGACTTTAAGTTATATCTCAAAAAAATATTATCTTCCTTTAAAAGTAGCAATTGCTGAAATTATCGGAACCGAATATGAGATTCAGTTTATTTTACCGGAACAGACCAGGAATATCAGACCTTCCAATAATAAAGGAAAGAAAACACCTGAACCTGAAGCTTCCAAACGTTCCAACTTAAATCCAAATTACACATTTGATACTTTCGTTGTCGGCAGCAATAACCGTTTTGCACAGTCTGCCTCACTGGCAGTAGCGGAATCTCCGGGAGAAGCTTACAACCCTCTTTATATTTATGGTGGACCTGGACTTGGAAAAACCCACTTGATGCATTCCATTGGACATTTCATCCTGGAAAGAAATCCGGAAGCAAAAGTTTTGTATGTTACTTCCGAGGAATTTACCAACGAAGTTATCGAATCTATCCGTAGTGGTAACGCCTCTGCGATGAATAAATTCCGTGAAAAATACAGAACCATCGACGTTCTCATGATCGATGACGTTCAGTTTATTATAGGAAAAGAAAGTACACAGGAAGAATTTTTCCACACGTTCAACGCTCTCCACTCCGCAGGCAAACAGATCATTTTAACATCGGATAAACCGCCAAAGGATATGGAAACGTTAGAAGAACGAATCCGTTCCCGTTTCGAATGGGGACTTATGGCAGACATCGGAGCTCCTGATTACGAGACGCGAATGGCAATCCTTCGCCGAAAAGTGGAATCTGATGATATGTCCTTAAGCGATGACATTTTAAATTACATCGCAAATAATATTAAATCCAACATCCGTGAATTAGAGGGAGCTTTGAACAAACTCCTCGCTTACTCGAATCTGGAAAAAACAGAGATCACCATGGAGATTGCCAAGAAAGAACTTCAGAATATTATCACACCGGACAAGCCAAGAGAAATCACTCCTCAGCTTATCATTGAAGTTGTTTCGGAACATTTCCAGATTTCACTGGATCAGATGATCTCAAAAAACAGAAGTAATGAGATTGCAAGACCAAGGCAGATTGCCATGTACCTCTGTAAAACCATGACGGATATTCCATTGGATTCCATCGGTTCCTTACTGGGCGGAAGAGATCACTCGACCATTATCCACGGCATCAAAAAAATTGCGGATGAGTACGATTCCAACGAACAGACACGCAATTTAATTGAAACTATCAAGAAAAAAATCAATCCAAACTAAAGTTATCAACTTTTTTTCGAGTTATTAACAATTTTTTGTGGATAACCTGTTCAAATCGTGTTTAATTTATGTTTAAAGTTTTGGATAACCTACTTTTCAAGATGAATTTCAAATTTTTTCTGAGGAGGCTTAAAATTTTAATTCACATTTTATCCAAGGTTAATCCTCATGCTTTTCACATAGTTATACAGTCGGATTTTTAGGACAAGCCCTTATGTTTTCAAGGGTTGCAGGGTTATTCACTTATTCACACACACTAATACGACTACTTTTAATATCTTTTATTAATTATATTTATTTTGGCTTTCGCCAAGCAGGAAGGAGTTATTCACATTATGAAATTAATCTGTTCTAAATCAAATCTGCTTCATGGAGTTAACATTGTGTCCAAGGCTGTTCCAACCAGAACAACAATGGCAATCCTTGAATGCATTTTAATTGATGCTTCTGCTAATGAAATCAAATTAACAGCAAACGATATGGAACTTGGAATTGAAACTAAGATTGAAGGAGAAATTGCAGAGAGGGGAATCATTGCATTAGATGCTAAGATTTTTTCTGAGATTGTCCGTAAATTACCGGACAGTGATGTTGTGATCGAAACAGATTCCAATTTTAAAACTACCATTACCTGTGAGAAAGCAAAGTTTAACATTGTTGGAAAATCAGGTGATGATTTTTCCTATATTCCATTTATTGAAAGAAATGAATGTATTTCAATCTCCCAGTTTACTTTAAAAGAAGTGATTCGTCAGACGATCTTCTCAATTGCTGACAATGATAATAATAAACTGATGACTGGTGAACTTTTCGAGATTGAAGAGAATCAGTTAAAAGTAGTTTCTCTGGATGGACATAGAATTTCCATCCGTAATATTGAATTAAAGAATAATTACGATCATAAGAAAGTAGTTGTTCCTGGTAAAACACTTCAGGAAGTAAGTAAGATTTTACCTGGAAGTGCAGAGGAAGAAGTCAATATTTTCCTTTCAGAGAATCATATTGTATTTGAATTTGATGATACTACAGTTGTATCCAGATTGATCGAAGGGGAGTATTTCAAAATTGAGCAGATGCTTTCCTCTGATTATGATACAAAAGTTAAGATTAATAAGCGTGAATTATTAGACTGTATCGATCGTGCAACACTTCTCGTAAAAGAGGGGGACAAGAAACCAATTATCATGAATATCACAGATGGAAATATGGAATTAAAAATCAATTCCTTTATTGGTTCCATGAATGAAGATATTGATATCACAAAAGAGGGAAAAGATATCCTCATTGGATTTAATCCGAAATTCTTTATTGATGCATTGAGAGTCATCGATGAGGAAGAGGTTTCTCTTTATATGGTAAACCCGAAGGCTCCATGTTTTATCAAGGATGATGAAGGAAAGTTCATTTATCTGATTCTTCCGGTAAACTTTAACGCAGCCACTAACTAAGAAAGGCAGAAAGATGATCACAGTAAATATCAGAGAGACGGATGAATTTATCAAACTGGGACAGGCTTTGAAAAAAGCAGGTCTTGTAGAATCCGGAGTAGATGCAAAGTTTTTTATTCAGGATGGACAGGTAAAATTAAACGGCGAGACAGAGCTTCAGCGCGGAAAAAAATTATACAATGGAGATGTTGTTTCCTTTAACGGCGAGACAATTCAGATTGTAAAATGATCATAAAATCAATTGAATTGCAGAATTTTCGAAATTATGAAGATTTAAATATTTCATTTGATGAGGGAACCAATATTTTTTATGGGGATAATGCGCAGGGAAAAACGAATATCCTTGAAGCTGCATATTTAAGTGGAACAACTAAGTCCCACAAATGTAGTAAGGACAAGGAAATGATCCGTTTTGGGGAGCAGGAGGCCCATATCAGAACGGTTGTTGTAAAAAAAGAAAAAGAATATCAGATTGATATGCATTTAAAACACAATCGTTCCAAGGGAATCGCAATCAATAAAGTTCCGATCAAAAAAGCCAGCGAGCTTTTTGGAATTCTCAATATGGTATTTTTCTCGCCGGAGGATCTGAATATTATCAAAAATGGTCCGGCGGAGCGCCGTAGATTTCTGGATTCTGAATTGTGTCAGCTGGATAAAATATATTTGTCAGATCTTACAACTTACAATAAAATTTTGAATCAGCGTAACAAATTATTAAAAGATATGGTTTACAGACCGGATTTAAAGGATACACTTCCGGTATGGGATATGCAACTGGTAGAAACTGGCAGGAAAATCATTCGGCGAAGAAAACAGTTTGTTGATGAGCTAAATGAGATCGTGCATGATATTCACTATCGGATTTCCGGTGAAAAAGAAGATCTGCTTTTGCAGTATGAACCAAGTATTGAAGATATTTTTTTCGAGGATGAACTTTCCAGAGTCAAAGAGAGGGATATGCGGCAGTGTATGACATCGGTGGGACCGCACCGGGATGATCTTCTTTTTTCCATCGGTGAGGTGGATATCCGGAAGTTCGGTTCCCAGGGACAGCAGAGAACTTCAGCTCTGTCTTTGAAACTTTCAGAGATAGAACTGGTCAAACGATCCATTCATGATACACCGGTTTTGCTGCTCGATGATGTGTTGTCGGAGCTTGACAGTAACCGGCAGAATTATCTGCTCAACAGTATTCATGATACACAGACGCTGATCACCTGTACAGGGCTGGATGAATTTGTAAAAAACAGATTTCAGATCAATAAGATATTTAAAGTTGTACAGGGGACTGTGGAAGAGAGAAAAGAAATATAATTGCATTGTACATATTTTTTTATGTGCAGAATGGAGGAATAAATGGGTACAGAAAACGAATATGGTGGAGACCAGATCCAGATTTTGGAAGGACTTGAGGCTGTTCGTAAAAGACCGGGTATGTACATCGGTAGTACATCAGCCAGGGGCTTACATCATCTGGTATATGAGATTGTAGATAACTCAGTAGATGAGGCACTTGCCGGATACTGCAAAAATATTGAAGTGACCATAAATGAAGATAACTCTATTACCGTAGAAGATGATGGACGTGGTATTCCGGTCGACATCAATCACAAAGCTGGAAAATCCGCATTGGAAGTCGTATACACTGTACTTCATGCCGGTGGAAAATTTGGCGGTGGAGGCTACAAAGTATCCGGTGGACTTCACGGCGTAGGTGCGTCAGTTGTAAATGCACTTTCCACAAAGTTAAAAGTTGAGGTTTACCGTGAAGGAAAGGTTTATTTCCAGAGTTACAAGATCGGTAAACCGGATGAACCGGTAAAAGTGATCGGAGAATGCGGCGAGGACAAGCACGGAACAAAGGTTACTTTCTGGCCGGACGGATCGATTTTTGAAGAGACCGTTTTTGATTATGATACGTTAAAACAGCGTCTGCGTGAGACGGCCTTTTTGACAAAAGGTTTAAGAATCGTGCTGACAGATTTAAGAGAAAACCCGGCGAGAACTCATGATTTTCATTATGCCGGCGGTATCAAAGAATTTGTTACTTACTTAAACAAGAGCAAAGAAGCTTTATACCCGGAAGTCATTTACTGTGAGGGCAGTGGAAATGGTGTCTATGTGGAAGTTGCTATGCAGCATAATGATTCCTACAATGAGTTGACGTTAAGTTTTGTCAATAACATTATCACACCGGAAGGTGGTACACATCTTGCCGGATTCCGTAATGCATTGACGAAAACATTTAATGCTTATGCAAGAGCGAATAAATTATTAAAAGACAGTGAACCGGCATTGACGGGTGATGATATACGTGAAGGACTGACCGCCATTATCAGTGTCAAGATCGAGGAACCTCAGTTTGAGGGACAGACCAAGCAGAAACTGGGTAACAGCGAAGCCCGCGGTGCGGTGGATTCCATTGTGAGCGAGCAGCTTACTTACTTTTTAGAGCAGAATCCGACGGTTGCCAAGACAATCTGTGAAAAGTCACTTCTTGCACAGCGCGCGAGAGAGGCAGCAAGAAAAGCGAGAGATTTAACCAGAAGAAAAACTGCGCTTGAGGGAATGTCTCTTCCTGGAAAGCTGGCAGATTGTATGGATAAAGACCCGTCTAAGTGCGAAATTTACATCGTAGAGGGTGATTCTGCCGGTGGTTCTGCAAAGACTGCAAGAAGCCGTGCGACTCAGGCGATTCTTCCACTTCGAGGTAAAATTCTGAATGTAGAGAAAGCGCGTCTGGACAGAATTTATGCAAATGCGGAAATCAAAGCGATGATTACGGCTTTCGGAACAGGAATTCACGAAGATTTTGATATCAGCAAGCTCAGATATAATAAAATCATTATCATGACGGATGCCGATGTCGATGGTGCACATATTGCAACCCTGCTTCTGACATTTTTATATCGTTTCATGCCGGAACTGATTAAACAGGGACATGTATATCTTGCAAAGCCACCTTTGTTTAAGATTGAACGGAATAAAAAAGTGTATTATGCTTATTCAGAAAAAGAACAGGATGAGATTCTTAACGAAATCGGACGTGCCGGCAATAATCGTATACAGCGTTATAAAGGTCTTGGAGAGATGGATGCAGACCAGCTTTGGGAGACGACAATGGATCCTGAGAAACGAATCCTGCTTAAGGTTACCATGGATGAGGCTGCGACTTCTGAGATTGACCTTACATTTACTACACTGATGGGTGACAAGGTAGAGCCGAGACGTGAATTTATTGAAGAGAATGCAAGATTTGTAAAGAATCTGGATATCTGATAATAGGGAGAATAGATAAATGGAAGATAATATTTTTGACAAAGTCCACGAGGTGGATCTGGAAAAGACCATGAAGGACTCTTATATTGACTATGCCATGAGCGTTATCGCTTCCAGAGCACTGCCTGATGTAAGAGATGGTCTGAAACCGGTTCAGCGACGTGTATTGTATTCCATGATAGAACTGAATAATGGTCCTGACAAACCGCATCGTAAATGTGCGCGTATTGTCGGTGATAC
>OGDE01001782.1_pt1 | contig 12320 bp, 11 predicted proteins | sample 1570321 | NCBI WGS metagenome assembly OGDE01 (sample SAMEA2581976, study PRJEB24529) | metagenome | biome: Human gut stool | place: China | collected 2011 | reverse complement strand
AACGAATTCCCCGAAGGGCACGTAAAAGTGCCTTCTTGGGAATTCGTTCATTTTGTATATTGCTAAAAGTTCCTGACTTGCCAGGGGCTCTGAAGCGGAGGTGTCCTGCAATATCGAAAAACTCGCAATGGGAGCTTTACTACCATGTTTTACAGTTCTGAAAAAGTGTCAAAAAAATGTACAAATCCCATAATTTGCTAAAAAAACACACAAATCTGCAAAAATGTACAAAAAATGCACAAATTCGACAAGTTGTCTATTTTGAAAATTCATCCTGAGCGATACAATGGTGCAAAGGTTGAAAGAAAAATAAAAAGAACCTTGCAGAAAGCTTATATGGATGGAGGAAAAATGTATGTCATTTGCAGATTTTAAAGACAACACCATGAGAGCCGTTGTATCAAAAACGATTGATGGTGTATTGAAATACGTGAATAAACATGATGATCGAACAGAGGCATTACTCAAACTGACTGATCTTTCGGAAAAGCTGATGGGCGATAAATTTGAGAAAAAAGTATTTGACGGAGCAAGAAATCTGATCCATAATCCAGATGCAAAATGGATGAAATACACAAACAAAGTGCTTGATGAGATTGACCCGCATGTAGCGAAAATGCATGCCCTGAACCTTGGATATCAGGCAGGTTTTTATGGTTATTCCAAAACCTGTGAATTCGAGAAGGAACATGGATACCGCATCCCGTGGATTATTTTGATGGATCCGACCTCTGCCTGTAATATGCACTGTACCGGATGCTGGGCAGCGGAATATGGTCATCGCATGAGCCTTTCTTACGAAGATCTGGACAGCATCGTTACGCAGGGGGAAAAGCTGGGTATCTATTTTTACATGATGACAGGCGGGGAGCCGCTGATGAGGAAAAAAGATATCGTGAAACTGGCAGATAAGCATAATAGGTTGATATCATACGCATTTACAAACGGAACGCTGATCGATGAGGAATTCTGTAAGGATATGCAGAGACTTGGAAATATTTCTCTGGCACTGAGCGTGGAAGGATTTGAAGAAGTCAACGATTCCAGACGCGGAAGCGGATGTTTTGAGAAAGTTATGCATGCAATGGATCTGCTCAAAGAGCATGGACTGATCTTTGGTACTTCTATCTGCTACACATCAAAGAACTACAAGACCGTTACCAGCGATGAATTCCTGAATATGCTGATTGACAAAGGTGTTCGCTATGCATGGTATTTCCATTATATGCCGGTCGGAAATGAAGCAGCAACAGATCTGCTTCTGACACCGGAGCAAAGAGAATATATGTACCCCAGAATCCGTGAGATCCGAGGATTTGAAGGCGGCAAGCCAATCTTTGTATTTGACTTCCAGAATGACGGTGAGTTTGTCGGCGGATGTATCGCTGGCGGAAGATTCTACTGTCACATCAATCCAAACGGTGACGTAGAACCTTGCGTATTTATCCATTATTCCAATGCAAATATCCATGACAAACCGCTTCTGGAATGCTTAAGCCAGCCGCTGTTCCGTGCTTATCAGATGGGTCAGCCATTTAATGAAAATGATCTGCGTCCATGTCCGATGCTGGAGAATCCGGAAGCACTGCAGAAGATCGTCCATGCAACCGATGCAAAGAGCACCGATATGCAGAGTCCGGAAACGGTAGAGAGCTTATGCGGAAAATGTGAAGCTTACGCAAAATGCTGGGCACCGGAAGCAGAAAAATTAAAAGAAGCAAATCCAAAGCAGATCACCAGAGAAAAAGGTACACTGCCGGAAGTATAAAAAAACAGAAGTTGATATATCAGAAAAAAGGATCGTCAGAAGCAGCTTCATTCAAACTTCCGTCCTCCTGTCCGGCAAGTGTACATAAAATTTCCAAAAATGAAGATAATGATTACTGTTCATAAAAGCCTGAATCAGGTTTGAGGTGACAAATATCATGTATGACAGGAGGAACTTATGGAGACAGAGATCAAAATGTTGAGTGACATTCACAAAAATGCAGACATGGGACAGGATACACTGCGTCATATTCTGGATGCGACAAAGGATGCGGAATTTTCGAAAACGGTCAGCAGGCAGATGCAGGAATATGAAAAAGCATTTCAGGTCAGTGGACAAATGCTGAAAGCACGCCATGCACCGGAAGAACAAAAAGAAGCTCCGATGATCTCCAAATGGATGGCTCACATGAATATCAACAGGAAAAGTATGCAGGATATGCAGACTTCAAAGCTTGCGGAAATGCTGATCCAGGGCAGCACCATGGGCGTTACCAGCCTGACAAGACAGATCCGTGACTATGATGGAGAGGATACAGAAGTGCTGGATTTTGCAAAAAAACAGTTGAAGCGGGAAGAGAAAAATATTGATGAATTAAAAAAATTTTTGTAAAAACGTTGCAAAAGCCTCTTTACGTGTATGCCATTATGGTATATACTATGTTCTACATGTTGTTTGATGAAAAAACAAAATTTAGATAGATACACAACATATAGTAGGAGGAGACTTGGTGATGTACGTCATAAAGAAAGATGGAACACGGGAAGAATTCAATGTAGATAAGATCATAGCGGCAGTCAACAAATCAGCAGCCCGCATTTTGTATGAGTTTTCGACAGATGAGATCGCATTTATCTGTCAGTTTGCATATGACCGGGCGGAGTCCCTTAAAAAAGACGGGATCACGATCCAGGAGATGCACAACATTGTCGAAGGTGCTCTCGAGAGAGTCAATCCGGCAGTAGCCAAAAGCGACGGTGCCAATATGTTGAAACTTGACCGGTTGGAAGGCTTATTGACTAAACTGGTGAAAATTAGAGAAGCAATCATGTGATTTACTTCCCGGTAATGCGACTGATAGAAAAACAGTAAGAAGGTAATTCATCTCAGGAGATGCTGGAAGTCCGGATTCTCAATACATAAATAGGATCTATGCGCTCTGAAACTCCTGCGGTGAGTGGAACTTAAAAACAGTATAGCAATGAAACATTTATTCCGTGGTTTACTTTTGGTTGCAGTCATCTTATGCTGCAACTTCCAACAGGCCTTTGCACAGCAAATGCCGCCCATCCCTATCGACAAGAACGTACGTATTGGAAAGTTGGACAATGGTCTGACCTACTACATCCGTAAGAACAATCTGCCTGCCAACCGGGCTGACTTCTACATTGCCCAGAAAGTGGGTTCTATTCAAGAAGAAGAAAATCAACGCGGATTGGCACACTTCCTGGAACACATGTGTTTTAATGGGACAACTCACTTCCCCGGTGATGCCTTGAAGCAGTATCTGGAGCGTATCGGCGTTAAATTCGGTGAAAACCTGAACGCATATACGGCTATCGATGAAACGGTTTACAATATCTCCAATGTACCCGTCAAAACTCCCGGTGCAGTAGACTCCTGCCTGCTGATTCTACACGACTGGAGCAATGACCTGACACTCGATCCGAAAGAGATTGATAAAGAACGCGGCGTCATCAATGAAGAATGGCGTACACGCATGAGTGCCATGATGCGTATGCAAGAGAAGCTTCTGCCAATGATGTATCCGGGTGACAAATACGCCCATAGCTTCCCCATCGGCACCATGGACGTAGTGATGAATTTTAAGCCGCAAACCTTGAGAGACTATTACGAAAAATGGTATCGTCCCGACTTACAGGGAATCGTCATCGTCGGTGATATCGATGTAGATGCCGTGGAAGCGAAAATCAAAACAATGGGGGCCGACATCCCTGCACAGGCTAATGCGGCAGAACGTATCTACTATCCCGTCGCAGACAATAAAGAACCGATTATCTGTATCTTGAAAGACAAGGAACAGCCTCATGTCCAAGTTCTACTCTTCAATAAACACGAAGCAGTTCCCGATAACCAGAAAGGAAATGTGGACTATCTGATACAGCAATACGCCAAGAATCTGATCAGCATTATGCTGAATGCACGTTTGAACGAACTGGTTCAGACAGCCAATCCACCCTATATTTATGCAGGAGCAGACGATAGCAACTTCTTTGTTGCCAAAACCAAAGATGCATTTCTGGGGATCGTGGTTTGCAAAGAGGACAGCATCGAAAATGGTATCGCCGCCATGCTCCGCGAATTAGAACGTGCCCGCCAATTCGGCTTCACCGAAACAGAATACAATCGTGCCCGTGCCGAATACTTGCGTCAGTTGGAATCTTCTTACAATGAACGTGACAAACAGAAGAACGAAAAGTATGTAAATGAATATGTCCGCCACTTTCTTGATAACGAACCTATACCGGGCATAGAGAACGAATATACAATCATCAACCAGATCGCCCCCAATATTCCGGTGGCAGCAATCAACCAATTGATGAAAGGACTGATTACAGACGACAATCAGGCGCTAGCCCTTTTCGCACCCGAGAAAGAGGATCTGAAACTACCATCCGAAGCCGCTATCGCAAAACTGCTGAAGGATGCAAAAACCGAAAAGCTGACTGCCTACGTAGATAAAGTATCAGACGAACCCTTGATGGCTGAAGCGCCGAAAGGTGGTAAGATTGTTTCGGAATCAAAAGACGACATCTTTGGAGCAACTACTTTGACCCTTTCTAACGGAGTAAAAGTGATTATAAAGAAAACTGATTTCAAAGCAGATGAAATCCGGATGAAAGGTGTCAGCCTGGGAGGTAGTTCCGTATTCCCGGATTCGGAAATCATCAATATAAATGGTCTGGATGCAGTCGGAGTCGGTGGTTTGGGTAACTTCAGTGCTGTAAACCTTGAAAAAGTGCTCGCCGGAAAGAAAGCATCGGTTAGTTACGATATCGCAAACAAGACCGAAAGCGTTTCAGGAAGTTGTTCACCCAAAGATTTCGAAACGATGATGCAACTCACTTACCTTACATTTACAGCACCGCGTAGAGACGATGATGCATTTGCCTCATATAAAAATCGTAATAAAGCCGCATTAAAGAATCAGGAATTGAATCCGAATGTGGCCTTCAGCGACTCTATCCAAGCCGGCATCTATATGAAACACCCGAGAATCATACGCATAAAAGCTGACATGGTGGATCAAATGGATTACGACAAGATTCTGTCTATGTATCAGGATCGCTTCAAAGATGCAAGTGACTTCACATTTATCTTTGTCGGTAACGTAGATGTAGAGAAAATGAAACCGGTAATTGCCGAATATCTGGGTGCGCTCCCCGCCGTTAACCGCAAAGAAACTTTCAAAGATAACAAAATTGAAATGCGTCAGGGCATTTACAAGAACGAGTTTACCAAGCAGCAAGAGACACCGAAAGCTTCCGTTTTCGCTTTCTACAACGGAGATTGCAAATATGACCTGAGAAACAACCTCTTGCTTAGCATGACAAGCCAGATTCTGGATTTGGTCTACACAGAAAAAGTACGTGAAGACGAAGGAGGTACATATGGTGTATATGTAGGCGGAACGCTACAAAAATATCCAAAAGAAAAAGCAATCCTGCAAATCATCTTCGATACGGCTCCCGAAAAGAAAGAGAAGCTGATGAAGATCATTTTCGGAGAAATCGATAACATAACGAAAACAGGCCCGTCGGAAGCCAACTTGAACAAAGTGAAAGAATATATGCTGAAAAAGCATACCGAAGACCTGAAAGAAAACAGCTACTGGCTGGGAAGTATCGACGAATACTTATATACCGGCATGAACCGCATGAATGATTATGAAAAGATAGTCAATAGCATTACGGTGAATGACATCCGGAAATTCGCTGACGACCTCTTCAAACAGAAAAATGAAGTGGAAGTGACAATGGTCAGCCCGGAAAAGAAATAATAAGACCTTGCAGCACGCAGATGATGCAACCCAAACAGATAAGAAGTTGTATTATCTGCGTGCTCTTTTTTGTCGAAACTTAAATAAAACGGTACCATGCTATTCAATGAACTACGCCTGCACGGCAAACTTGCAGCCAAACGACATCCGATGTACGAAAAGAATAAAATCGGCAAATACATCATGTATGCGTCCTTTATTTTCTGGGGTGCTTACTTTATATTTATTGGCATCGGTCTGGCAAAAGCCATCAGCACAGAAGTTCCCAATATGGAAGCCTATCATATTTTGAATAGTGGACTGATATTTGCGCTTGCCCTGGACTTTGTAATACGTTTCCCATTCCAAAAAACTCCTACACAAGAAGTAAAACCTTATCTGCTACTTCCGGTAAAACGAATCCGTATACTCGACTTTCTGCTTCTCCGCCACGGGCTCAGTTCTTTCAATCTTATCTGGCTGTTCCTGTTCGTGCCGTTCGCAGCACTCACAGTCTTTCCTTTTTATGGAATATCAGGAGTTCTCACTTACAGCATCGGCATTTGGTTACTGATGGTTTTCAACGGATATTGGTATCTGCTTTGCCGTACGCTGATTAACGAACATATTTGGTGGGTGTTACTTCCCATCGTTGTCTACAGTGGAATCGCCATCGCTATTTTTATTCCCCAAACGGGATTTATAAGTAACTTTTTCATGAACCTGGGAGAAGGTTATATCGAAGGAAATCTACTTGCTTACCTGGGTACATTGGCAGCCACTGTTCTGGTATGGTGTATCAACCGTAAAGTGATGACCGGTTTAATATACAACGAAATCAATAAAGTAGAAGACACAAAAGTAAAAACCGTATCCGAATACCGTTTCCTGGAACGCTTCGGAGAGGTAGGCGAATATATGCGTCTGGAATTGAAGATGCTTCTACGCAACAAACGCTGTAAGGCCTCACTCCGGTCGGTAGCAATGCTCGTAATCATCTTCTCCATCATACTGAGTTTCAGCAGTACGTATGACCACATGAAGAGTTTTGTCCAGGTATACTCCTTCCTTGGATTCGGTATGGTGATTCTGATACAACTTATGGGATTTGAAGGAAACTATATCGACGGACTGATGACTCGCAAAGAATCCATCAAAAGCCTGTTGACAGCCAAATATTATATCTATAGCTTGGCGGAAATCATTCCGCTGATCCTGCTGATACCGGCTTTTGTGATGGGAAAAGCCAGCCTGCTGGGTGCTGTCGCACTAATCTTTCTGACAACAGGTCCTGTCTATTGCATCTTGTTCCAACTGGCGGTATACAACCATAAAACCGTACCACTCAATGAAAGCATCACAGGCAAACAAAGTATGAATACCGGAATGCAGATGTTAATCAGTTTCGGACTTTTCATCGTACCAACCACACTCTATGGCACGCTCCCCATGCTGCTGGGACAAACATGGGCCTACATTGTCATATTAATCATCGGATTAGGCTTCACCTTGACCTCCCCTATGTGGATAAACAATGTATATGTCCGTTTCATGCAACGCCGTTACGAAAACATGGAAGGATTCAGAGACAGTAAATAACGATTCAACATTTATTTTATAGAAAAAGAATATGATTACCATACATAACCTCCGGAAAAACTTCGGAACCCAAACAGCCGTCGATATCGAGAATTATACAATCAATCAGGGAGAGATGGTCGGCCTGGTGGGTAACAATGGAGCCGGAAAAACAACTTTGTTCCGTTTAATGCTGGACCTGCTGAAAGCTGATACCGGTGAAATCATTATCAACGACATTCATGTGAGCCAAAGCGAAGACTGGAAAAGTTTTACCGGTGCATTTATCGATGACGGATTCCTGATCAGTTACCTGACTCCGGAAGAATATTTCTATTTTATCGGTAAAATGTACGGACTCAAAAAAGAAGAAGTGGATGAACGCCTGATCCCCTTCGAACGTTTTATGAACGGGGAAGTATTGGGACAAAAGAAGTTTATCCGTAACTTCTCGGCGGGCAATAAGCAGAAGATCGGTATCGTGTCGGCCATGCTACATTATCCGAAACTGATCATTCTGGACGAACCGTTTAATTTTCTGGACCCAAGTTCACAATCCGTCATTAAACATCTGCTGAAAAAGTATAATGAGGAACATAATGCCACGGTCATTATTTCGAGCCATAACCTGAACCATACGGTGGATGTCTGTCCTCGTATTGCCGTGCTTGAGCATGGAGTCATTATCCGTGACCTTGTAAACGAAAACAATTCGGCAGAAAAAGAACTGGAAGATTATTTTAATGTAGAAGAAGAATGAATGTATGAAGAAACACCTTTTTAATCTGTTACTTTTCACCGTCTTAGTTATCGGCCTGAGTGGCTGCCGCACCTCTGCTCCCAAACTAGACTATAAGAAATTGGCCCGTGCTTCTGTACGCTTGGGCGTAGACATCGGAATGGAGGATAACCATAAACTCTACCTGGAAGCAGCCGAATGGATAGGTACTCCCTACCGGGGAGGCGGAGAGACCAAACGTGGCACAGACTGCTCGGGAATGACCTGCCAGATTTATAAAAAGGTATATCATATCAAACTGCAACGAAGCACAGACGGTCAGAAGAAAGAGAGCAGTAAAGTTGCCCGGCGAAATCTTCGGGAAGGTGATCTAGTATTTTTCAGTAGCCGGAAATCGCGCAGAAAAGTGGCACACGTGGGCATCTATCTCAAAGACGGAAAGTTTGTTCATGCCAGCACCAGCCAGGGAGTCATTGTCAGCAGTCTCAATGAACCCTATTACCGGACTCACTGGATATCGGGAGGCAGAGTACGCAAATAACCTTTATTGAAATAAAAAATTCACTATCTTTGCCGAAAATTCCGCAAATGAAATACACTGTTTATTTATTCGACTTTGACTATACACTGGCAGACTCTTCGCGTGGCATCGTAACCTGCTTCAGAAGCGTACTCGAGAGACATGGCTACACCGGTATCACTGATGATATGATCAAACGCACCATTGGGAAAACGCTTGAAGAATCGTTCAGCATCCTTACGGGAATTACTGACGCCGACCAACTGGAATCATTCAGACAAGAGTATTCCAAAGAGGCAGATATATACATGAATGCAAATACCATTCTTTTCCCGGATACTCTCCCCACGCTTACACACCTGAAAAAACAGGGAATCCGTATCGGAATCATTTCAACCAAATACCGATTCCGGATACTGAGTTTCCTGAGAAATCACATGCCGGATGATTGGTTTGACATCATTATCGGAGGTGAAGATGTGACACATCATAAACCCGATCCTGAAGGTTTGCTACTTACCATCGACCGATTGAAGGCATGCCCCGAAGAAGTATTATACATCGGTGACAGTACAGTGGATGCAGGAACAGCCGCCGCTGCCGGAGTTTCTTTTACCGGTGTTACCAGCGGTATGACTACCGCCCAAGAGTTTCAGGCCTATCCCTACGACAGAATTATCAGTACTCTTGGCCAGCTAATCTCCGTTCCGGAAGACAAATCCGGCTGTCCGCTCTGAACAATCCAACCGGATGACATCCGTTCATCGAATAACAGTACAAAAAGAAAGTAAATATCTGTTTTTCATAACAGAGTCCTTGTCCGTTTCCGACACCCGGAGAGAAGAAAAAAGCCAAATGGAGACTTTAGAGACCGAAAAGACGGGCTTCCGGGCTCGGAAAGCCGGACTTTTCGCAAAAAGAAGCAAGCATTTGGGCGAAAAGACGTAAGCATTCACCGAAAATGTCCTTATGTTTTGGAAATATCTCCTATTGTTTTCCCAAATATCTCCTATTGTTATTCCAAATCCGGTCTGAAAGGGACACTCCGTCTTCCGGTTGGCAACCGCAGGCAGAGCTTTCTGAAGTGACAAAAAAATCGGAATGCAATCCCATCCGAAGCACTTTCACCACCGACACGACTTTTTCCTTTCCTTGTGCGTACCATCAATCAAAAGCCCCAAGATATATGTCATCGGGAAAAACCTTCAGAACGCGTTTTTTTCACCCAGGCAAGCATCCCGTCCGAAATAAACGATTCTGAGGAGTTCCGATTATCAAAGTGACAAAATGAATAAAGTCACATCCCATTTAATAATCAACCTTCTAACTGCCCCTACCCGCAAGAAGAAAAAGAGCAAAATAACATACTGCAAACAAAAAAGAAAAAGAAAAACTTGTCCGAAACAAATAAAAGCAGTAATTTTGTGCCCTGATTATTCCGCACCGGGTTTGAGCAAGTGTTTTTTAAGTGATTAAAGACCACCCGACGGAGCTAACTTACATTTATTTATATAAGATGTACGCAATTGTAGAAATCAACGGTCAGCAATTCAAAGCAGAAGCTGGCAAGAAACTGTTTGTACACCACATGCAAAACGCTGAAGCCGGTGCAACAGTAGAATTCGAGAAAGTTCTTTTGGTAGACAAAGACGGCAACATCACTGTAGGTGCTCCCACAGTAGAAGGCGCAAAGGTAGTTTGCGAAGTTGTTTCCGGTTTGGTAAAAGGCGACAAGATTCTTGTTTTCCACAAGAAAAGAAGAAAAGGCTATCGCAAACTGAACGGTCACCGTCAGCAATTCACAGAGTTAACAATTAAGGAAGTAGTAGCTTAATCAAATTAAAACAGTAAGAAGAAATGGCACATAAAAAAGGTGTCGGTAGTTCTAAGAACGGCCGCGAATCACAGAGCAAGAGATTAGGCGTTAAGATATTTGGTGGCGAAGCTTGCAAAGCAGGTAACATCATCGTTCGTCAAAGAGGTACTGAATTCCACCCGGGTGAAAACATCGGAATGGGTAAAGACCACACTCTTTTCGCTTTAGTAGACGGAACTGTACAATTCAAAGTGGGCAAGGAAGACAGACGTTCAGTTTCTGTTATCCCTGCAGAAAATGCAGAAGCATAAGTTTCCGAACAAGAAATAAGGAAAAGGGATGCAATCCGAATAGGTTGCATCCCTTTCTTTTATGTCAAAAGCAACACTTTATTTGTTTTTTCCATATCTTTGCACTCACAAAACCGAATAACATAAAAACAAGTCTAAGATATGCTTACCATTAAACAAATTACAGAAAACACCGACGCGGTTCTCCGCGGACTGGAAAAGAAGCACTTCAAGAATGCAAAAGAAACCATTGCACAAGTGCTGGACTTCAATGACAAAAGAAAAGCCAATCAAACCATCCTAGATAAAAACCTGGCAGAAGCCAACTCACTCTCCAAATCCATCGGACAACTGATGAAGGAGGGCAAGAAAGAAGAAGCAGAAGCCGCCAAAAGCCGCGTGGCCGAGCTGAAAGAAGTCAACAAGGACTTGCAAGCCAATATGGACCAGGCTGCCAACGATTTGCAGACTTTGCTTTATACCATCCCCAACGTTCCCTACGACAGCGTGCCTGAAGGCGTAGGTGCCGACGACAATGTAGTAGAGAAAATAGGTGGTATGGAAACCGAGCTGCCCAAAGACGCCCTGCCCCACTGGGAACTGGCCAAGAAATATGACTTGATAGACTTTGACCTGGGTGTCAAGATTACCGGTGCCGGCTTCCCCGTATACAAAGGCAAAGGCGCACAACTGCAACGCGCACTCATCAACTTCTTCCTGGACGAAGCACGCAAATCCGGCTATACGGAAATAATGCCGCCCACAGTGGTGAACGCCGCTTCCGGCTACGGCACGGGACAGCTGCCTGACAAGGAAGGGCAGATGTATCATTGCGAAGTGGATGATCTTTATCTGATCCCGACAGCCGAAGTACCTGTCACTAACATCTACCGTGATGTTATCCTGGAAGAAAAACAGTTGCCGATTATGAACTGTGCATACACACAATGTTTCCGTCGCGAAGCCGGTTCTTACGGTAAAGACGTACGCGGGCTGAACCGTCTGCACGAATTCTCCAAAGTAGAATTGGTGCGCATCGACAAGCCGGAACATTCCAAAGAGTCTCACCAAGAGATGTTGGACCATGTGGAAGGATTGCTCCAGAAACTGGAACTGCCTTATCGCATCCTGCGTCTGTGTGGTGGCGACATGAGTTTTACAGCTGCCCTTTGCTTCGACTTTGAGGTGTACTCCGAAGCACAGAAACGCTGGCTGGAAGTAAGTTCGGTATCCAACTTCGACACTTATCAGGCCAACCGCCTGAAATGCCGCTACCGTACAGCGGAAAAGAAAACAGAGCTTGGCCATACATTGAACGGCTCTGCATTGGCATTGCCGCGTATCGTAGCAGCGCTATTGGAAAACAACCAGACACCGGAAGGTATCCGCATTCCGAAAGCACTGGTTCCGTATACAGGATTTGAGATGATTGACTAAGGAAACATCATTTCCTCATTCAAAATAATAAAAGGTGCGTCAGAATATAAAATTCCTATTATTCTGACGCACCTTTCATACAGAGCAGAAGGCTGAAAGCCTTATATCTTACAAGAATGTGTATCAAAACTAAAATCCGCTTACTATTTATTTCCTTTTTTAGGCACGGATT
>OGDE01001773.1_pt1 | contig 12350 bp, 9 predicted proteins | sample 1570321 | NCBI WGS metagenome assembly OGDE01 (sample SAMEA2581976, study PRJEB24529) | metagenome | biome: Human gut stool | place: China | collected 2011 | reverse complement strand
AATATTCATATCATTTTTAATAAAGTCATTTACATATTTAAAAAGCTTTTTATCTACTGAATCGGTGTAATGTAACTGATAGCTGGAACTTTCTCTCATATAGCGCACATTCATCTTTCTGTACTTAATAGCATAACGATATGCACTCTTCTTATGAACCCATCCGTTTTTCTGGAATACATTCTTATAAGTATCCACATACGTCACATTCTTATAACCAGACTTCTTAACAAGCTTACGTAATGTCTTATTAAAACGAATAACTTTACTGTTTGTTACCGTATTTCCTCTGTAACGAAGCGTACAGTACACCGGATTGACAGAGAGAAGATAAAAATGATCTTCCGAATATTTACTGATAAAACTCTCATATAACTTCCAGTACTCTGTAGCAAGTGTTTCTGGACTTGCCGGAGCTACTCGTCCTCCACCCACATAGGATCTGAATGGACTTACCTGTGGATTATAAATATCATTTACTCCGGAGGCAAAGACAATATTCTGACGACCAGCTTTTCTTGCTACGTTCTGTATTCTCGTTCTTCCTCCGCGCACCAGATTATATCCAGTTCCTCGTCCTGCATAACAGTCACGATACTTGAGCATAAGATATTTACCCTCTACTCGTGCTTTATTGCGATATTTCGTTCCATTTGGGGCTCTCATATTCATGTCCTGATAGATGAGAACGGTTCGGGAATCTCCCACCCATAATGAAATCGTATCGTTTGTATCAATATTTTTCTTTGCAGCAGCCTGTGATGTCGTATTGAAACTAAATAACATAACTGCTGCCATAGCCAATGCCATTACCTTTGTTAATAAACTTTTCTTCATAATGCCTTCCTTCCTGTCTTATTCATCTGGTACATCGTTTTATAAATAACTATGTACTAACATTCTCCAAACAGCAGAATTCGAAATACTTTGAATCTGCGCAGAATATACTTTGCTGCAATAAATGATATGCCTGTTCCTGACACAAAACATAACATAATAACCAAAACATTTGGCATATGTAATATGTTCCATAAAGCTAATCTTGATACCGTCTGTACCGGGTCTGACAAAATATAAATATCCATACTCGCATCACCCAGACTTTTCAAAACGCCATAACTTTTTACATTCTTCTCTACAAGCCAAAGAGAAAACCACATGCATAATATTGTTCCTGAAACAGAAGTAATAAATTCTCCTCTTCCCATCTGATAATTTACTATATTACATATAATAAATGTGATTGCTACCAAAATAAAAATCAACTTATTCTTTCTGATTTCTATGAATTTCTCATAATGATCTCTAATATAAATTCCCAGAATAAAGAAAAATAAATACTTTGGTATACGGAAGCTCCAGTTAAATATAAAGGCTGTGCATGAAAGAATAGCGCTTGCAATAAGCATCGGTAACAGCACTGAGCGCCTCAGTAAAATCAATGCGATTACCGACACCCAGAAAAGGGGATATAAAAACCACATCGTTGTATTCGGATTATCTCCAAGAATCAACTTCCAGCTTTGTGAAAAATCATATGGATTAATCGCAAACCTGTTCATAAAATATTTTAAAGGCATATAGAGAATTCCCATAACAAAATAAGGAATCAAGAGACGAGTTGCTCTGCTTTTTATATAGTTTATGTATTCTGTCATCTTAGAATACTGAAGAATCTTTACAGAAACAAATCCCGATAACACAAAGAACAGGGGCATATGAAAACTATATATTATACTGATCAGCGCATTCCCCGGTACATTACTTACTCCCGTTTGCTTTAAAGCATGTCCTAATACAACAAGAAGAATGCCGATTCCTTTTGCGATCGTAATCTCGTTATAATATTTTTTATTTTGTTGTGTTGAATTCTCCATAACTTTCTTTCCTTTTATTATTCGTTACTTATCATTCCATGCAATTTCTTTTCTATCTTTATCGTCAGGTGATTATATCGCAGAACTTCTTTTAAAAATTCAATAACAACAGAAAACAGCAGACAGTCTATTACTAATACAATAACGATCAGCCACCAGAATCTGAAAGAATATGAGAAGTCCTCAAACCATCTTGAACGGATAAAGTTATGAAATAAAAAGATATTCATTGAGTATTTACCCAGTATGCACAGCATATCCCGAAGAATCGGTATACTTGCAAGGAAAAGATAAGTGAATAAAATAACTGCTAATGGTGTTACACTATCGGTAACATTCGGATGTACTTTTCCAAACTTTGAAGTCTTAAGCCATACGGTTCCAAGAATGAACACAGCAAGTACACAAAACTCTGCTACCCTTGTGATCATAAGCCCTGTATGTGGAATCCTCCAGTATGCAGCCTTAGGAAATAAATCTTCCTGTGCAAACCAGATACCTAACGTCATAGCTGGAAGATAATGTACAACACTGCTGCTCATCGGCAATGATAATGCCATTGGCAAAAGATAGCTCAATGCAATCGTAGTAAATGCTCCACATTTACGATACATATAGTAAAGAAATGGAAGCAGCATAATCTCCATAAATGCAAGTCCAAGATACCACCAGGTTCCAAGCAAGGTCGGTCTTCCAAAAAGACAAGCCAGCCCTGAAAAATCAATGAGCATATAAATAATTCGAATCATGCCCTGCTTATATACAGCAAAGCTTTCCGGTGCCCAAACTTTACATCCAACAATCGCAAGAATATAAATCGGCCAGAAACCACTCAGAATCTTCCACACTCTTCGTATTGTAAGCCAGGAAATATTCTGTCTCTCATATTTATTCTGATCATATAGCTTTTTTAAAGAAATCGTAATGCCATATGCACTTAAAAATACAAAGATTCCAACACAGACTTTTGCCCATAAAGACAATGTTACAACGGTTCCTTTTGAAAATGGTGCAAACGATACCCCATGTGCTTTAAAATTAATATTGGTTACATAACAATGATGGAAGAGCATTGCAATAATTGCAACGCCCTTCACGATATTTGTATCTTTTTTAGAAAATTGTGTATTCATCCGTACTTCCCCTGCTAAAATTACTTAACGGAGAATGGATTTCCAGGGAATAATACAGGATCTGTAGGGTCAGTTTTTCTGGAATTCTTTAACTTACCTGTAGTATGTTTTAACTTAACAATACCGAAAGGTCCCTTTTTATTTTTCTTTACAATGTTAATCCATGTACGCTGTTTTTTTGGTGTCTTCTTAGCAACATCATAAACGATCTTGGCATTTACTGCCTGCATACGAACACAGTAAGAGGTATTGCTATTTCCTAACTTATTATAATAAGATGCAGATAATGCCTTGTTATTACCATACTTTGTATATACACTACTGTGAACTAATGTAGGAGTTCCTGCAATACGTGTGGCCCACTGATAGAAACGTGTATTATTATTCGGTACTCTTACCCATCTCTTTGCGGATGTCTTCATTAAGAAGAAATGTCCTCTAGGTGTTCCGTTCGCTTTTGCCGATGTAGAGCAAAGCACTGTCTTCGCCGGGATGATATACTTCTTTGTCTTCTTATCGTACAGATAGAATGTAACATTATGCGTCTTTGTATTGATCTCGATCGTCATCTTTGTCTTGATACACTTGTTATATCCCCAGTCTTTAAATAAGTTTGTAGAAAGGGAGCCGTCTTCTTTAAAGTAATATTTATACTTCGTGCTTCCACCGGTATAGCTCTTTAACATCTTAAATCCTTTTGCAGGAGCAACACCTTTTGTAAAGTAATAAATCTTTCCGTCAACTTTCTTCCAGCCTGTAAATTTGCTCTGTAACAGACCTTTTACATAATACTTTCTGCCTGCAACACCAGAAAATACACTTCCGTTCTGATAATAGACACCGTTAATCTGTGCCTGTGTACCCGTACTTACATTCAGATACTTTCCTGTAAATGTTCCTGTATAGGCAGCTCCCTGTACACCTTCTTTGTAGGTATAAAGCTTACCATCCTTTAATGCAACACCTGTGTAAAGCTGTCCAGTTAAATAAAGCTTTCCTGCTTCCACCCCTGTAAAATTCGCTTCAGCCGCCTGAACTACTGCAGGGAGATTAACACTTCCAGGTAATGCTGTAAAATTAAATGTAAATAATGCAGCACCCATTACAATACCCGTTAAAACGGTCTTTTTTACGTTAGTAAATTTCATAGAATCCTCCTTATAATTGTTTATATGCTAATACTTTTACTTTATCGTTTCGTATAAGAAAAGTCAAGCAAGTGTCTTTACTAATTATTACGTTTTTTAGCTTTTTTTCTGATTCTTTTTTCCTGCCCAATATAAATATGCGCAAAATACAATCGGTATAGAGTAGATAACCGGAAATGCATATCTTGGATGTCCTTTAATAACCGGTGCCAGTACGATAATCGCATCACTAAGCAAAAGCGGCATCACCAGCAAAAACATTTGTGGAATCTTCTTGCGTATTCCATGATAGCAAAGATAGATTAAAATCAGATTAAAAAATGCCATACTTGCTATAAGGCCAAACACAGGAAAAGTAAAAAACACCTTATTAAATCCAGTTCTCCATCTATCCAGTTTTTGAATCACCGAAACTTCATGAACCCCTAACTTTTCTGCCAGTTTCTTTGCGGAGACTTTGTCTGGTGCTGTTGTATCATAAACGGTACTGTTCTCTACCAGTGGATAGACCAGATAATAGTTCTGATTCATTGTTGCTTCTATATAAGTGACGGGATGCTTCAACCCCTGCTGCACCCATACTTTAAGATACGCTGTCAGATCTTTTGTCGTTGCCTTTTTCTTATAGGTAGCTTTGACCGGATCTGAAATCTTCGGATTATAATACTTACCAAGCTTATTATATGCCAGTACTCCTTTTATCGCTTCCTTCTCTTCCTGCGTTACTTCCTCCTCATACTCCTTCACATAACGGGCGGTCTGCTGAAATGGCAAGGATAATGCTTCCTGAATCCCTCCCGGTTCAATGTTATAATGTCTGGTCAAAAAGTTCTGAAACCCTGAAGAAACAGCAACAGAAATCAGACACATTATGACTGCTGTCATAAATGTTTTCGTATATCGAGTCCGTCTGCTTTTCTTTCTGATGCGACTTGTATCTTGATTCTCCTCTTGATCTGTACGCTGGTTTCTATTCTGTAAAAATACTGTAATTAAAATACATAGGATCATCGGATAGATAACATACTTTCCGTTATTTCTAAACAAAACAGAGCCAATCATTGATGCTGCTAAAAGAAAACAATGCTTTTTACTTTTCCAATATTCCTGTTTTAATAAAAGTATGTACACCAGCTCAATGACAAAAAGCAATATAAAATAAGAATATATTGTATCCTTTACGATCATTCCGATATACTGCGTATAATATGGAGAAGAAACGGCAATAATAAATGCTGTAACTTTTAACCATGTTGGTGAGGCAAGCTCCTTCATTGTGTAAAACATATATCCTAAAATCAGCGCAAATAAGATTGTCTGAAATAAAATATATAAAAATAAGCCCAGATTTGCACTTCCAAGCAGTAATCCTACTCTCTCAAAAGCGCCTGCTAAAACAGTATGTGCTGGCGGATGATGTGTTGTGAATTTCTGAAATCCAAAAGATTGCAGCATCTGATTCCACACATCAATGCACATGGTCGCCGGATAAGATAATAATAAATTCGGCAGCCAGCATACAAACAATACTACAACAGAAACTTTAAATGGATGCTTATTGTAGGCATCACAGAAAAACACTTTTTTCTTTGGCAGCCAATCCCAGCCAGACTGTAAAAACAAATCAAGCAAAGCTGTCATTTCATAGAGGAACCAGGTGATGCCTGTTACATAGACAAGAGTTTTCACCATCTGTCCTGCTCCCATATGCAATAAGGCAAGGGAATTTACCCTGTAAAAACTTTCTCCCATCACCCATACGACTGCAATACAAAAACATATAAGAAATAGTACCGGTGTCCTATGTACTTTTCCTTTATTTTTATAAAGATATCTGTCTATGATACATAACAAGACAAATACCATCGTTGCCGCTGCCATCGTACGGGTCAGACTTCCCTGAAAATTATAAAATATATTAAGCATCTTACTTTCGCTGGCCAAATGATTCATATCCTGTGGAATATCAAACCGTATATTTAATGCTAACGCAGCAAGAAAACTCATAATAAAACGAATGACCATATTTTCCTCTCTCCTCACTAGTCTTTTAGAAGAGTATCTTCTCTACTCACTTTTCTTTTCTAAAAAAATAAAAAGCGTATAAGCTTCAACATAAACTTATACGCTTTTTAATATCTTTACAATCCTTTAATACGGATAATAAAAGAAACCTTATGTTTATTTAAATAACTAAAAGTCTTAATCTTATCTGCAGAATAATAACGTCTTACTCTTCCTCTGCGAGTTCCTGCGGAACCTCCGTCTAACCAGAGCTTCTGTCCCTTACCATTCTTACCAACGTAAATATTAGTGTGAACGATATCTCTCCATCCAATAATATCACCTGGCTGCAAATTAACATCTGTTAATTTTTTATTTACTTTGATAATCTGAACTTTTCCTCTCCAAGATTTGAATCTCTTATGAATTCTTCCTCCACGAGTGTAAAAGGTCTGTCCCTTCTTCAGCACTCCGAATTCCTGCAGACACCATGAAACATATGATGCACAGTTTGCCTTTCTTCCATGTTTGATACTGGCTGAAAGAGTTGGCTTATTATGACTTCCGTATGTAAAATTGTATTTTGTTAAGTCTCTTCCGACTTTCTGACAAGCTTCAATCCATCCTTCTGTATCCTGTGTATAATCAGATGCTTTTGCCTGTACAGTTGCCGGCTTAACTGCAAGCACTGCTACAATTACCATCATCGTTAAAACTAACGTGCGGAGGCATGATTTCCAGTTTGCAAAATATGTTAACTTCATGTATAAATCCTTTCCAGTGCGGTGTTTTTAACTTTCTGTAACATATTCTACGATAATTATTAACAAAAGTCAAGCACAAATTTAATAATTCTGTAACTTTTGCAACATTTGTTACGATTTTGTTAACAAATCATCCCGGAAAGGCGATGAATTTATGTCTTATAATACTAAATTCAATATTAAATTCTATGATCAAATGATGTTTGGGTCAAAAAATATTTTGACCCTGGTATCAGCAGCTTAATGAATTGCTGTTCCCTCTGGCACACAATCATCTACAAAGATAATCTTACATCCGAAATCATCTCCACTGGCTGCGATAAGCATACCGTTACTCTTCACACCTGCAAACTTCACCGGCTTTAAGTTCGCAATTACGATAATCTTTCTTCCGATCAGCTCTTCTGGTGTATAATCGTCACGAATAGAAGATACAATAATTCTTTCATCTAATCCATCAAATAATGTAAGTTTTAAAAGTTTCTTTGCATTCTTTACAACTTCACAGTTAATAACTTTACATACTCGCATATCAACTTTATCAAACGCATCAATTGTAATCTCTTCCTTAATCGGTGCAATCGCATTCCTGCGAGCTTCTTCTTCCTCAGCAGCCTTTCTTCTGGCTTCTTCTTCCGCAGCTTTTCTCTCTGCCTCAGCCTTCGCTTCTGCTGCAAGAACCTTCTCTTCTTCTGTCTGTGGAGTAGAGAAATCAAGAAGTCCAAGGTATCTCTGTGGTTCTACAGCAAACAGGAATAAATACAGTCTTGGTCCCGCTGCTTTACCAATCATAAGATTATATGCGTTCTTAAAGAACTGTGCCTGTGCTGCCTTCTTATTCTCTTCCTGGAAATCTGGGTCTGCTTCTCTAGGAATCGTATAGATAAAGCTGTTAAGAGCATCTAAATCATATTCTCCTTTAGCGATAAAGCCATGTAATAACTCAATCTCCTTCTTCTCCACCTCATTCAGTGTATTATAGAAATCCCAGTTTCTGTATCCAAGAAGTGTATTCATGTTCTCTGGTGAACACTTCTCTAACCAGTACTTCGCAAGCTCAAGACGCTCTGCAAACTCTTCTTTCTTATATGGTGTACCAATCTTTTCAAATACCGTCTCAAGCATGTCTGCATTGAAATCTACAACAGAACCAAAGTTTACGATCTGCTGCATTGGTACCGGATGAATCTCACGACCCTCGATCATACAGTTATGCATGATGCCTTCAATATAATCATAGTTCTTGCCCTTACCTGCCTGATATACCTTAAGCATCTTATCAAACTCAAAATACTGACGTAAAATCTCGTCATCAAAGCAGAAGTCAAATGCCTTATTCGGCTCTGACTTAGAATAAAGCCATAAAATCATCTCCGGCTGATAAATCTTAAGTAATGTATCCGGTGTAAGATTAAGACCTGTAGAACCAGACATCTTACCAGTTGTTCCCTTGATACCTACGAATTCATATCCTTTAAACATAGGTGCCTGCGCTCCGAAAATCTTCTTCGCGATGATCTTACTTGTATCATAACTTCCTCCTGGGCTGGCATGATCCTTTCCGCCCGGCTCAAAGTCAACACCTTCGATCATCCAGCGCATAGGCCAGTCAATCTTCCATGCAAGCTTACAATTAAAGTCCTTACTGAAATCCCATGTGCCCTTATGTCCACACTTACATGTATATTCACATGTCACTCCGTCTTCAGAAGAGGATATGATTGTTGTTTCATCCTTACCACATACCGGACAGTAAATACTTACCGGATAATATGCTTCTCTCTCTTCTTCTGTTGCTACCTGCTGACGGAACTTATCAAGAATATCAAAAATCTCTTTTCTCTTCTGTACTGCCTGGATAATATACTTCGCATACTTTCCGCTGCGATAATTCTCACTCTGTCTACGGAAATCAACCTCTACTCCAAAACGGGAAAGAGATGCTTCAAATTCCTTTTCAAAATGTTCTGCATAAGAAGAGCAGCATCCGTAAGTATCCTTTACATCTACATATGGCTTACCAATCTCGTTCTCTAACTCAGGAGCTATCTCCTTAACGTTAACAGGTACCTTTCTGAAACGGTCAAACTCATCCCATGAAAATAACAGGCGGGCTTTCTTTCCCTGCTTGATCAATGCTTTATATACAAAATAACTTGTAGCTATATCTCTGAAATTACCGATGTGAATGGATCCGGATGGGCTGATACCCGCTGCACAAACGTACTCTTCCTTGTCCGGAGATCTCTTAATAATATCTTTTGCAATCTTCTCAGACCAATGCATTCTTCTTCCTCCTACTTTTCCTGTACTGAAATCTGTCTTCAGCGCCAGTGTGCTATCTATCTTCATCAATTATAAAGGCCTTTAAGGGCATCTGCCTCAGCCCATAGTCAATAAAACATTATAGCAAACCCTATACGTCTTTTCAAGAAAAATATAAGAAAATCACCGAAAAATCGTACTATTCACCCCTTGGTCCCTCGATATATTTTAAAAATCGTATGCAATCTGCTATTCCACAAAAATAACTTTCTGTCGCATACTCTGCCTCTGCCGCACTCTGTGCTTCAAAAGCCTCTTCTATAATCTCTCTCTGCTCTTCTGTCAGATTCAGCGTATCAAGCTTCGCATACGCCTCTTCTTCCTCTCTTACTAAACGCCTGTACGCTTCGGAATTCTTCCGAAAATCTGCCATGTTCTCATTACGAAAATGGTCTAATGTGAGCCGAAGTCTCTCTTCCCATGAATCTATAACATTCCCTTGCAATGTTTCCCTGCCTTTCTGCTTAAGACACAAGCTATACTAAATTTCCATACCAACTTTTAAACACAAAAAAAGCATAACACAGCCTCGGATTCGTGTCAATATTTTACTTTGAATAATTATTTTTACTTACGCATAAATTAACTATTTACTTTGCTATTTTTAAGAATTTTTCAGCACTCTTGCTATGAGATACGCATCCCATCCGATATAATGCCCATTTCAACAAATAAAATACAAAATATTCATTGACATAACTGGTAAAATCCTTTATACTGATATTTACCGTGCAGCTGGGAAGTTAGCGGCGTCCTGTACCTGAAATCCGCTATAGCAGGAGTGATGGTCAGCCTCGGATGTCTTATTGATGGAGCTGCCCTTTATAAGTGGTGTTGACAATTGGGTCTCGCGCAACAGGAACCTCTGAACCGTGTCAGGTCGGGAACGGAGCAGCACTAAGGAGTCTCTCCTGTGTGCCGTGAGGGTGCCTGGTTCGAGCTAACTGTAGAGGTAACGTCTGTTGGTAAGCATACAAAGCTGACCGCACGGTTTTAATAATTCGATTTTTATATTCACATAACAGAAAGCGTCACATACTCGAAGTTTTTAATCACTTCCGGATGTGACGCTTTTTTAATTATTTTCACTTTATTCTTCCTGCATCTGCTTTCTTTTTCTCTTTTTTTCTTTCTGAATCTCTCTTAACTTTCTGAAAAATGCAGAAAGCATTTCCGAACATTCCTCCTGAAGTACTCCTCTTTCAACTTGCACCTGATGATTAAACTCCTGCATTTCAAGAAGATTAAGAATGGAACCGCCACAGCCGGCCTTCGCATTCATGCTTCCAATAACCACTCTGGTCACACGTGCCTGCACGATCGCTCCGGCACACATCTGACAAGGTTCTAAAGTAATATACATCGTACAGTCTTCCAATCGCCAGTCTCCAAGCTTTTTACACGCTTTTTTCATAGCAAGAAGCTCTGCATGTGCAAGAACCGTCTTATCTTTATTTCGTTTATTATATCCCCGGGCAATCACCTTTCCATCATGGACAATAACACAGCCAATGGGAACATCTCCGATTGCTTCCGCCTTCTTTGCCTGCTTGATTGCCTCTTTCATAAACTTTTCATCTTCAGTGTATTTTCTCATAAAATGTTCTCCTGTTTGCCAGTTGCTCATTCCTCTAAAAATAACGGCCTTTCCTGATTATTTACCCCCTGCCCTTTAAAAGATAAAGCCAGTAGCCAAAATTGCCTGTTTTCATTCTATTCTCTGTCAGCGATAAAAATATCGGGAACTGATAAAGCTCCGCCATATATTTTTCCCTATTCTCATAAATACCAGGAACTCCAACACAATATCTTTTTTCTCCTGCGTATCTTACCTTTCCCATTAACAAATGCTTATAGCGTTCATATCCTTTTAAAAGAAATTGATTATCTGCTAACTGTCTGGCTTCTTCTCCCAGCTTTTTTAGCTTTGCTATTGATACTTTATATCCTTCATAAAAGGCAGTATTAAAAATATTATCCACAGGAGGGTCTTGTTTTACAGAGTTTATCCACATTTTTTCAAATTCATCCACAGGAGCGTTTGATTCTTCTATGTCTGTATCCATATTTACTTCCATATTATTTAACCCAGTATTGCCTATCTTATCATTGTTATCTGCAGCAATAAAATTAGCTATATTCTGTTCTTGCTCCTTAATATTATCTGTACTCTCTGCCTGATTGCTAACATCCGTATCATCTGCATTCTCAACCTGCTTACTAACATCCGTATCATCTGCATTCTTAATCTGCTCACTAATATCAATATCATCTATACGCTCATCTGTATTTTCAGCCAAATTACGCATAGCAGTATAATCCACATTTTCATCCAGATTGCCTGCATTGATATCATTAATATCATCGATATTATCTACATGATCTACAGGTTCTTCCTTTCTCTTCCACTGCAATGATTTCAACACTTCTGCAGGGATTTCCTCACCAATCCAGACACTTCCATAATAGTATTCTTCCTGATAATACAACACAACACCTGACTGTTTCTTTATATCGAAACCTTCCGGAAGCTGCTCTTTAGAATACATTTGATGAAATTCCTCTTTATCTTCTTCTGTTATGATCGAATCAAGCTTTCGGACTCCCCAGTGTTCTCCCTGCTTTTCATAGAAACATAGTTTTAGTTCCATCCCATGTAATAATCGTTCATCGTTTATCTGAATAGTCAGCTTAAGAATAGCTGATTTTTGCTCTGCCTTAATAAATCCAAGACATTCTTTTTTTTCTGACTTTTCATAACGATACAGATAAGAAAGTATCCGTTGATAATCTGCCATGATGATACTCCTTTTTCACTAATGTATTCCGGCAAACTACTTTTATGACATCAGTGTGTTTATCTTCCAAGAATATCTGATAGCAGTGCAAATTCCTCCAAAGAAAGTTTTTCCCCGCGGATTGTCGGAGTAAGCCCCATCTCCTCAAGCGCCGCTACCGTTTTTTCTTTCGGTATACGCAGTTCGCTGGAATTATACAGTCCATTCTGCAATGTTTTTCTTCTCTGATTAAAAGAAGCTCGAATAATTTTAAACATAAAAGAGGCATCATTCACTTTCACCGGTTTTTCCTGATAGCGTG
>OGDE01001751.1_pt1 | contig 12489 bp, 5 predicted proteins | sample 1570321 | NCBI WGS metagenome assembly OGDE01 (sample SAMEA2581976, study PRJEB24529) | metagenome | biome: Human gut stool | place: China | collected 2011 | reverse complement strand
AAACAAGTGTCCAAAGAATCGACGCTCCAAGTCCGCCGTGTTCTTTCAAAATCTGTTTCATGGCACAAAGTTATCATTTTAGAGGCTATTCCACAAAGAACGTTGTCGAAATTGTATTTCCCTCGTCATCCACTGCCGTCAGGGAGTGTTTGCCGGGGGACGGACGGAGAGAAAGTTTGTGGAAGTCCTGCGTTTGCGTCAGGTATGTCTCGTCCAGATGCCAGTAGATGGTTGTATTCGGATGACTGTGAACCAGTTCGACAGTCAACTGCCCTTTGCTGCCATCCATCTGTTTGGGCAGATGGATACGGGCTCCCATTGGCGGATAAATAAATTGCATCGGTTGGAACCGGTCTTCTCCACATCCTGATTTAAAGGGAGGGAGAGGACGATATTCCGGGTGATGTTGCTTATAATACCATTCCCATACGGGAGGAAGGGTAAACCAGTTACGGCGGACAACCGGTTCGCTATTGGCACAATTCTCGTATATTCGGAACCGTTCATTTGCCGATAAGGTGACCGGGTGATGATAAGGGCAAGCTTCTGTTTTGAGACCTGCCGGAAGGATCAGCAAAGTATCTGTTTCTTCACAGAATCGTCCTTTCAGATGGCCGGACTGCCGACAAATTTCTGCTTCAACCAGTTCGCCCTGAGGACGTTCGAACCAGGGAGAAGAAGGGAGCAGGTTGAATACATCGAACAGGACAGGGCCTGCCGTACGGGCACCAACCAACCCGGGTTTTCCCTCACCCGTAGCATTCCCTACCCATACACCCACTGCATATTTAGGAGTTACACCCACTGCCCAGGCATCCCGGAAACCATAACTGGTACCGGTTTTCCAGGCAATGGTTTGCATGGAAGGAATGGTACGCCAGTCTATTTCTTCCGGTCGGTTCACTTCTTTTATTGCATCAAAAGTCTGCCAGACGGCTCCGGATTGGAACGATGGACGATGAACGGAGGTGGAATCCGACAGGAGGAGTGTACACGGGAATTGAGGTAACCGGTTGAGGCTGCGTCCCATGTTGGCATAGGCCGAAGTGATATCCCATAACGTGGCTTCTGCACCTCCCAGAATCAGAGAAAGTCCGTAATGGCTTGAGGGACGGTTCAGGGTAGTCAGTCCGATTTGTTTCAGGAAACTGTGGAACTTAGGTACCCCGTAACGTTGCAGCATTGTTACCGAAGGTATGTTAAGAGAGCGTGCAATGGCTTCCGAGGCCGGTACGGCTCCTTCAAATTGCAGATTAAAATTTTGTGGAGTGAACCCATTGATGTTGACGGGAATGTCAGGCAACAAAGTATTTGGGAGAATTTCTCCTTCTTGTAGCATGGCATAATAAAGAAAAGGCTTGAGAATACTGCCGGTACTCCGTGGCGACCGGATGACATCTACTTGGTTGCCGCTCTGCTCTTTGTCGAAATGTACATTGCCACAATAGGCTATCGCCTGATTCGTCCGGATGTCAATCACAAGAATCGCCAGATTACGGATGTCACTCCGTTTGAATTCACTGTTCCATCGTTCTACCAAACTTTCAATTTGAGTCTGTATACCTCTGTCGATGGTCGATACGGAGTATTTTCCATTTCGGGTTTGATAGAAATAGTCTGTCAGGTGAGGCGCTATGTGTGGAAGAGGTAAAGGTTCCTGCGGAAGTGGTTCACTGATGGCCAGTTCATATGTCGAAGTATCCAAAATTCCTTTTTTATGCAGGTGTGTCAATAGTCGGTTCCGTTTATCGAGGAGTGCTTGCCGACTTTTCGAAAGATGGATCATGGCGGGGGAGTTGGGGAGTACAGCCAACATGGCCGATTCTGCCCATGATAGTTCTTCAGCCGAATGTCCGAAGTATCGCCAGGCGGCCGCATCCAGTCCTACTACGTTTCCTCCGAAGGGGGCATGTGAAATGTAAAGTGACAGTATCTCTTTCTTAGATTTACGAAATTCCAAACGGGTGGCCCATACCATTTCAATCAGCTTTTCCTTGAATGTACGCGGCTTGTTCCGAGCCAACCGAATGGTCTGCATGGTAAGGGTACTTCCTCCGCTGACGATACGTTTGTGCTTGAGGTTTTGAACTACGGCTCTGCCTATTGCCAAAGGATTGACTCCCCAATGATGGTAGAACTGGCGATCCTCGAATTCAATCAGGCAAGTGGCAACTTTCTCGGGAATATTGTCGCGCGGGGGAAAACGCCATTGTCCATCCGTGGCGATACGGGCACCGAGAAGTTCACCGTTCCGGTCTGTTACGACGGTAGAATAAGGGGAGGTGAATAATTGGCTGGGAAGGCAAAATATATACAGGACAAGAAGGAGGAAAAGGGCAGGTTTCCACCAACTTTTGATACTTATCTTCCACCCCCTCCCTTGAAAGGAGGGGGGAAGATTGTGTGGCTTAAGAATCTGATTCATCAGTTTTCTTATTCGATGCTTTGTCTGACAACTTTAGTTCTGCCTGCCTGTGTCCTTGCCTGTACATTGGCATCATACATCGCTTCACACTGGATGGCCGGCATGACAAAGTCACCGGAATACGTTGCCTGCAACCGGACGGTAAATGTTTTGGCCTGTTGCAAATTAAAGTAAGTCAGTATCCGGTCATCGCGGATATCCTGATAGCTATAAGGAGCAGAAGTGCTAATCTGTCCTGTCATTCGTTCATTGAAAATCTCCCATCCGGCAGGGATGATGTGTGTTAATGCCAGATTTGTATAATCGGTTGTACCGCTGGTATTGGCAACAGTTACCACTGCCATAAAATTTGTTCCTTGATGCAGAGAATGCGTATCTATCGGTGAACCGTTATTATCAACGTACTTTACACTTATCCGCAGGTTATTGGCTATCGGAGGCAGTGTGTCGTTCAGTAATTGGGTCCGTGTGATCAGGTCTGCATTCAAAGCTCCTTTTCCATTGTTTTTCAGAATTACCTTTCCTTCACGTGATGAAGTGGAAATAAGTGTCTCGTATACTGCTTTTGCTGATTTTACTGCCGGTTGCTGTTTTCCGTTCAGTGTCCAACTGAAATCCAATGTGCCGGACAACTTTTCTGCCAGACGTCCCATTGCCATCAGTGAGAAAGCGGTGGACTGTGTACTGAACCACGTCTCTCTTGTCAGATTATGTGAAACGATTTTAGCTTGTTCCATGGCTTCGCGCTGACGATTCATTAGCAATAGCGTTTCAAGTATCATTGCTTCGTCCCGGTCGGATGAACCATATACATAATTATTCGATGAATAGGGTTCTACAGTCGTTTTTGCACTGAATACCAGTTCGCCGGCTGCTTTTTCTTTACCGTTGAGTGCATAAGCGGCTGCCAAACGCCATTTGGCTTGTTGCGAAAGTGTAGGCAGTTCTTTCATGCGGTTCATTGCTCCATGTTCTGGTGCTCCGGCCATGGCCAATGTATAGAGGCGGAAGGCCTGCTGGAAATCTGCCTGCCAATACCACCAGCTCTGTTCTTGGGCAACGGGTTGCCAGTTTTGGGCTGCTGCCCGTTGGAAACGTTTCCATTTGTTCAGTACATTACTGTTTACTGCATAACCCTTTTCTTGTGCCAGTACCAGGAACATACCGGCATAGGAGGTGATCCACTCGTCTGCCGAGGCATTTCCGGGCCAATAAACGAAACCTCCGTTCGGTAGCTGGCGTCCGTATAACTGACGGATAGCTTCCTGTACATTGACTTTTATCTTTTCCGATTCTTCGTTGTCTACTGTTTTGAACTGGCTGATAAATAGCAAAGGGAGAGCTTTAGAGGTTAATTGTTCCGTACAGTTGTGCTGATAATTGTAGAGAAAGTCAAAACGGCGGCTGATGTCGACAGACGGAATACGTGAGACTTCGAGCTGTATACTGTTTCCTTCCGAGCCACTGCTTAACTGATAATTGAGTTCTTCGCTCTTTCCGGTTTCCACCCATTGGCTTTCACGCAGGGTGACCACCGGATTCGGATTACGAACCTCTATCTCAATGGTCTCTTTGGTGTTTTGTCCGTTTCCGTTGGCAGTAAGATGAATGGTGGCTTTTCCGGTTTTCGTACCTGTCTTTAACTTGAAAAAGATCAGGCGGTCACCCGTTTGAGTGAAGGTAAGCGTTTGTTGCTTGTTACCTGTCACTTGTGTTCGGCCAACATTCGACCTTATGGATACGTTGACGTTCTTTACATTGTTTTCCAATGCAAATACGTTGACTGGTACTTCAATCTCTTCATTGGTGCTCAAAACTCGTGGCAATGTTGAAAGAATCATCAAAGGGGTACGTACCGGAACTGTCTTTTCGGCATTTCCGTATGCTCCGTCCTGACCTGCTACTACCATAGCACGGACAGAACCTACATACATGGGTAAAGTGATTTGGTGCGTACGGCTTTTCCCCTTACCGATACTGAAAGGACCGATAAATTTCACAACAGGTTTGAAGCGGTTCGCTTTTGGGTCCGATGGCTTCAGTGTCTCGTCACCACCTGTGCTGAACATTGATCCATAGCTTCCTGCCGTGGCTCCTAATACATCGTCGTACATATCCCACGTACGGATTCCCAATGCTTCGCGGGCATAAAAATTATTCCAGGGATCCGGTGTCTTGAAATTGGTCAAGTCTAATAGACCGTCATCTACAATGGCAAGTGTATATGTCATCGGCCTGCCATGCTTCTCGTTTATGGTAAGGTTGAATGCCTGTTCGGGACGAAGTACTTCCGGCATCTTGATTTGCGGTTCAAGAACGGTTTGCTTGTCGGTCACGAATACCGGCATAATGCCGTACATCCGGATAGGAAGATCGTTCACCGTCTGTGCATGGGGCTGTAGCAAGCTGATATGGAGATAAACATTCGGAGCCATTTCAGGGGTTACCTTAAATTGATATTTAGTGTCTTCTTTCCCTGATACCTCGATCCATTCCCGTTGAATTACAGACGAACCGTTTTCGAGTGTAACCAGGGCCCTTCCACTGGCTGTTACGGTTTCTCCCGGTTCGTAAGAGTCTTTGTCAATGGAAAAAGATAACATTTTGATGCCACTCGGGTCACTCTTATTAGAACGCCCTCGCCAGTCAGGCCAGTCCACGTAGATGGTACCTCCTGTAGCATGTCCGCTTTCACGGTCTTTGACGTAAACCAAATAGCGTCCCCAATCCGGATAATTCACTTTGAAACTGAATTGTCCTTTGCCGCCTGTTGTGTTGAGTCTTCCCGTAGCTACGGGGGTGATGGAACTGCTGTTGATGTATGTTTCAAATGATTCGTTGTCGTTTTCCCACCACCAACTCCAACTGATGCGGTATATTTTGTATTCCAGACCGGAACGATTTATCGGCTTTCCGTCGGAGTTGACCGTTACGATATCAAAAATATGCTCTTTGTCTGTTTCGATATATCTGCCTTGTGGCTGGTTCAGATTGATACCCACGTATGACGGGAAAGGAGAGTAGGGAACTGACAGAGTCTGGATACTGGCATCTCCGCCCGGTTCGAATACCTGAGTCGTGATATTGGCACGAAGCATTCCCGGAGCATTCTCAGAGGTCGGAAGTTTCAGCATGAACCCGGTATTACCATTTTCATCCAGGGTACCGTTGAAAATATCGGTTCTTATTGATGTGAATTCTGTTGCCGGATTATTAAAGATGTATGTCTCGTAGTTCTTGAATTGTGTATTGACTTTCGACAGAGACATTTCGACTTTTGCTTTCAGACGCGATGCCGTTGCTCCGGTCAGCCAAGCTGATGAAAGATGTGCTTGTACTTCTTTATCCGCAGCTTTCAGAATCTCTCCGGGCAGTTTCAGGTTTATTTTCAGACGGTTCGGCTTTATGGTCTCCACACGGAGTGATTTGTGGAAAGCGGTACCTCCTACTTTTACATAAGCGTTCCATAATCCGGTGGGATCTTCCGGTTGTGTCGGGACCTTGAATGCATAGAAACCATTCAGCCCATTGGTTGAAATTTGTTTACTGTAAAATTGTCCTCTTGGATTGTAAAGCTCCAAAGTTACGGGATGTTTATCCGGAATACGTTTGTTACGGTCCTCCAGAACAAACGAGATATGCAAGGTGTCTCCTGGTCGCCATACACCTCTTTCACCGTATACAAATCCTTTCAAGCCTTTTTGGATGTCTTTGCCGCCTACATCAAAACGACTGGTAGACTGCTCTTCTCCATCGGCTACTTTTACATAAGCTTTCTGTTTTTCCGATTCTGCCACTACAATAAAAGGTGTTCCTTTCGTTTCTATTATTGCAAAACCTTCCGCATCTGTCAATGCTTCTCCGATAGGCTGTAACTGGAAGTTGTAGACAATGACTTTAGCTTTTTCTACCGGTTTGGTGTCCAGAATATTGCTTACGGCTATCCAAAGTTTGTTCATCGAATTACGTTTTACGATCATACCTATGTTGGAAGCCAGTACGTTACAAGCTGCTATCCGGTCGGACGTCATATAATAGGACGGATGGCAGGGATTATCCCGTTCATCCCATCGATATTGGCTCCAGTCGGCATTTTCATTCCCGCTGAAGTAATAATATGTTTCCGGTTTGTCCCAGACGGCTTCATCTTCTTCCGAAAGGATATCAGATTTGACCTTGGTCAGAGATTCGGTTTCTTCGGAAAATTGCATTTTCGGATTCTCACCACTGCCGCAAGGATAAGCCGAATATTCCTGCTTGAAGGATAGGATAACACGATAAATAGCACCCGGTTCCTGATGAATCAGGCCTGCCAGGTCGATGGAATAGTTTTCCCATTTATGGAGATCTTTTGAAGGATCTTTACCCAAAAACAGTGTCTTTTTATAAACCAGTCTTCCCGATCGTCTTAGTTCGTTGGCCGAGGACAGTGAGTTATTTTGCATAAACATTAGCACATTGTTCTCAAAAATGCGGATAACCCGTAGGTCTACAGCATACAGACTGACAGCCCGGAAAGGAATTACAAGATTTTTTGAATCGGGAATGATGGCACCTGCAGAAGATATTTCGACTTGAGGTTTCAGGTTCAGTTCGCTGAAAGAGATAGAATGGGAACCGCCCAATGCTTTGCCTTGATTGTTTTTCACTCCTTCATGTATTTTCAGGGTCAGTTTACTGAGATGACCGGCTTCAAAATAAACATTTACCTTATTATCCGTAATCTGGAAAATATAGGATGGAATCTCGGGTATTTCGATTAGACCTTTTAAATCCTGAGTATCAGAAACCGGATCAGAGAAGACGATTTGTATCCCGTTCTCAGGCTGACTGATACGTTCGGCGGAAAGGAAACGGAAGCTGTCTTTGGCAGGAATCGTAATGGACTCACTTTGTTTCCTGTCCATTCCGACAGGTTCCCCGTCTGCTGTAATTTTAAGATCGTAATCCTGTTCTTTTCTTTGGATATTACTGATAATGAAACTATATTCTAATGGATTAGATGTGGATCCTATGGTGATTGTAGAGGTACCGTTAGTGGAAAGTATTTTTTCAACTTGTTCTTTAGTCATTTTATCACTAAAACGGATTTCTCCCTTTACGGTTACCTTATCGGGTGAAGAAGAGGCTATTTCCAATGGAGCGGTATGCAGTGTGAAATTACTTTCTTGTACCCGGAAAGAGAAATCGAAAACTTTCAATTTGCTATCCACTTCGACAAAATCGCCTAGTTGGAACGAGCCTTGATATAACTTGCCCGGCTTTAGTTCTCCTTCTTCCGGAAGAAATTCGATGGTGTTATTACTCACCCAATAAGCTTTGCCTTTTAACGATGGAGTAAAACTGAACGGACAGTCTTTCAGTTCATTGTTAAGGTCTACCATTGGTTGATCTTGAGTCAGTTCGATTCGTATGGGAGAAGATTGAGAAATGACTCCACCTGTATAAGCATTGACATAAGGAGCATATTCCGATGACGGAATAATTTCTTTTGCGCTGCGTGTGCAAGCGAACAGTCCTGCGATAATTACTGTAAGAACACAGGAGAATAGAATTAAAAGATTCTTTTTTCCTTTCATAGCAAATAAGCGTTTAGTTTATTATTATTTTGTCAACCAATGATTTATATTTCTTTACTCTGTACTGAATTTCACTTTAGGCTTTAACCAGCTTCCATCTGTCAGTCAAATCGCAGATATTATTACATCTGTATCTCTATCGGAAGTTTACAGGCCAGATCAATCATATATTTTCAAGGTTTATATTCACAAAGATACAATTTATCCTATAAAGAGTTTACTATTTGCACCCTCAAATTTATGCTTCGTATCTTTAGGTTATTCCTCAATAAAATCTGAATGTTCGGAAACGATTCGGACTATTATTACCCGCTTTGTGTTCTCGTTTACCTTAAATCGGTTATCCGTACGTTCTCCTATCAGCCAGGCTATTTGTTCTCCAAAGCATAATACCCATTGCTTTTCTTTTTCACTCAAAGAGAATTTTTTATCCGTCAGGTAGTCACTGACATGTTTTTTACCGGTCATTCCGAAAGGTATAAAAACATCTCCTGGTTTCCACTTGCGTATCTCCCATGTTTTATTTATTTTGTCAGCATCGAAACAAGCCGTGTTTTTATCTTTTGGAATTATAAATTCAGAAGTATAATCGTACTCTTCCATAACTAACCGGAAAGGTGGCTGGGACTTTTCTGCAGTTGTATCTTCTTCGATTAATAACAGGTCACGGTCTTTTATGACTCTCCATCCTTTACCAAGGAAGGTTTTTCCTGGTTGTCCGTCGAGCGTTTGCCTTATATTATCTATTTGGGTCGTGTTGAATCCTAGCGGGTGTAATACTTCGAATAAAATGGCTTCGGGTACCGGTTCTTGCAGCAAGGCTTCTATCCGGATGCCTTCGGGGGTCAATATACGTTTACGCGCCTCCCCTATACTTTGATTGTATAAAGTTGCTGCGTCATTCAGATAGTTGGTAGTGCGGATGATACTCTCTTTCACCGATGGATTGATCTCTTTCATCAGGGGCAATAAGTTTAAACGAATCTTATTCCGGGTATATTCATCCAAAAGATTGGTGCTGTCCGTTACGTAATCTTGGTCGATATATTGCAGATAGGCTATTATTTCTTCGCGACTCAGGCAAAGTAAAGGGCGAACAATGTTACCGTTTCGTGGACGAATTCCGAGTAATCCGTTGATACCCGTACCGCGAATCAGGTTCAACAATACGGTTTCTACACTGTCATCTTTATGATGCGCTGTTGCGATAACACTGGCTTCACGTTGTCTCCTAAGCGTTTCGAACCATTCATAACGTAATTCCCGGGCAGCCATCTCAATAGAAATATGTTTCTTTGCGGCGTGTTGGTTTGTATCGAAATGTTCTATGTGTAAAAGAACCCCTGATTCATGGCATAATCGGCGCACAAAAGCTTCGTCTCTGTCCGATTCTTTATCCCGCAAATGGAAATTGCAGTGAGCAGCTTCGCAGGTATACCCCATTGATAGCAGGAGACGTAGCAATGCCACAGAGTCGGCCCCTCCGCTTAATGTCACCAATACCTTGTCATTCAGACAAAACAGCTTCTCTTTTTCGATGTATTGTGCTACTCTATTTTGTATCATATTGCAAAGATAATAGTTTTGCTAATAATGATAAGAAATCTTCCTTATTTAAAAACAATCTAAATAATTTGCATGCCCCAAAGTTATGAATTATCTTTGCGGAAAATTTTGAGGTACACACACTATGCGATTGTCCGAATTAAAAACAGGTGAGAAAGGAGTCATTGTAAAAGTTTTGGGACACGGTGGCTTCCGTAAACGAATTGTGGAGATGGGCTTTATCAAAGGTAAAACCGTAGAAGTATTGCTTAATGCTCCATTGAAAGACCCGATCAAATACAAAATAATGGGTTATGAAATCTCTCTGCGACGACAGGAGGCTGATATGATTGAGATTATCAGCGAGCAGGAGGCAAAGTCACAAACACAGGAGGCTGCTTATCATCAGGGGCTTACTGAAGATATCGATGTGAAGGAGGAAGACTTGAAACGGGTTGCTCTTGGAAAGCGACGCACGATTAATGTGGCGTTGGTCGGTAACCCGAATTGCGGTAAAACGTCTCTCTTCAATCTGGCTTCAGGTGCTCACGAACATGTGGGTAATTATAGTGGTGTGACGGTAGATGCTAAAGAAGGGTATTTTGATTTCCAGGGTTATCACTTCAAAATAGTTGATTTGCCGGGTACTTATTCTTTGTCTGCCTATACTCCCGAAGAAATTTATGTGCGCCGTCATATTATCGACGAGACACCTGATGTGATTATCAATGTGGTTGATTCTTCAAATCTGGAGCGTAACCTCTATCTCACTACCCAGCTTATTGATATGAATGTACGTATGGTAGTGGCTCTTAACATGTATGATGAACTGGAAGCCAGTGGTAATACGCTTGACTATCTCCTGTTAGGAAAGTTGTTCGGAGTTCCGATGGTGCCTACTGTCTGTAAAAGGAATATCGGTGTGGACCGTCTTTTTCATGTAGTCATCAACCTTTATGAAGGTGCCGACTTTATTGATAAAAAAGGGCATATACATCCGGAGGTGGCAAAGGAAATTATGGATTGGCACCAGTCCTTACCCAATTTTAAAGACCATGGTGAACATCCGGCTGATTATACCCATGGCAAAGAACCGGTGGGTAAAGTGTTCCGCCATATTCATATCAATCATGGACCCGATTTGGAGAAAGCCATTGATGCAGTGAAAGAGGAGATTTCGAAGAACGAGTTTATCCGTCACAAGTATTCTACTCGTTATCTTGCTATCAAGTTATTGGAGAATGATCCGGAAATAGAACGTTTTATTCATACTCTGCCCAATGCTGTGGAAGTAGAAAAGAAGCGGGATAAAGCAGCCCGTCGCATTCAGGAGACGATGAATGAAGATAGTGAGTCGGCTTTGACTGATGCCAAATATGGTTTTATCAGTGGTGCTCTGAAAGAGACTTTTACCGATAACCACCTGGAGCAGGAACAGACAACCAAGGTGCTCGACTCTATTGTAACCCATCGCATTTGGGGATATCCCATCTTCTTTCTTTTTATGTATCTGATGTTCGAAGGTACCTTTGTGATCGGTGAATATCCGATGATGGGTATCGAATGGCTCGTTGAGGCACTGGGGAATCTGATCAGGGATAATATGTCTGAAGGTCCGCTGAAGGATCTGATGATTGATGGTATTATTGGTGGAGTAGGAGGAGTTATCGTCTTTTTGCCTAATATCCTGATATTATATTTTTGTATTTCTTTGATGGAGGATTCGGGCTATATGGCTCGTGCAGCTTTTATTATGGATAAGATCATGCACAAGATGGGGTTGCATGGCAAGTCGTTCATTCCTTTGATTATGGGTTTCGGTTGTAATGTACCTGCTATTATGGCTTCGCGTACTATTGAAAACCGAAAGAGCCGTTTGATTACCATGCTTGTTAATCCATTGATGTCATGTAGTGCCCGTTTGCCTATCTATTTGTTATTGGTCGGTGCTTTTTTCCCAAAGAATGGTAGCTTGGTCCTATTGGCTATTTATGCTATCGGCATTGCATTGGCAGTTATCATGGCGCGTCTGTTCAGTCGTTTTCTGGTCAAAGGGGATGATACTCCGTTTGTGATGGAGCTCCCTCCTTATCGTATGCCGACCATGAAATCCATCTTCCGCCATACATGGGAGAAAGGTGCGCAATACCTCAAAAAGATGGGAGGAATCATCATGATTGCTTCTATCATTATCTGGTTCTTGGGGTATTATCCCGATCACGATGCTTATCCTACCCAGGCAGAACAGCAGGAAAATTCTTATATTGGTCAAATCGGTCAGGCAGTGGAGCCTGTGCTCAAACCGTTGGGCTTCGACTGGAAGCTGAGTATCGGTTTGCTCTCCGGTGTCGGTGCCAAAGAATTGGTGGTAAGTACACTTGGCGTACTCTATACAAATGATGCCGATGCCGATGTAGTCAGTTTGGCCGAACGAATTCCGATTACACCGCTTGCGGCATTTAGCTATATGCTGTTTGTGTTAATCTACTTCCCGTGCATTGCCACGTTGGTAGCCATCAAGCAGGAATCCGGTAGTTGGAAGTGGGCTATCTTCACGGCAGGATATACCACGGCGTTGGCATGGCTTGTTTCATTTGCCGTCTATCAGATAGGAGGAATGTTTTTATGAATTGGCAGGAATGGGTAGTCGGGCTACTGATTGTATTGTGCGTAGCCCGTATTCTTTATGGTATTTATCTTTTTTTTCGTCGTGTGAAGGAAAATGATAACCCTTGTGCGAGTTGTGCAAGTGGCTGTGAATTAAAGGATATGATGGAAAAGAAGCAGAAGGAGTGCTCGTCCAAGAAAAAGAATACAAAGAAAAATTGTTGCAGATAGTTTGGTAGTTTCAAAATTTGTACTACCTTTGCAACCGCAAACGAGAAACAAGGTTCCTTGGATGAGTGGCTTAGTCAGCGGTCTGCAAAACCGTGTACGGCG
>OGDE01001746.1_pt1 | contig 12502 bp, 10 predicted proteins | sample 1570321 | NCBI WGS metagenome assembly OGDE01 (sample SAMEA2581976, study PRJEB24529) | metagenome | biome: Human gut stool | place: China | collected 2011 | reverse complement strand
GCACTGGGAAACTGGGAAGGCAAGGATTACAATGAAACTGAGCCAGAAGAATTGCCTGATTTTCTTTAAGTGTTAAGTGTGCTGCGAGTGACAGTAGGCTACTAAGGGATAAGTGTGCCCTTCTGTCATTAGGCAGAAGGGCGTTTTTATTTAATACAGAGCGCCCTTAAAAATATGATTTTAGCCAAAGCTGCAAGCGAAACTAGGACAGCTTGATAGCTGAGGTTAAAAAATAAATTTTTAATGAGGTGTTTGAGTATGTTAAAAAGCAAAAAAGCACTGGTTATGTCAGTGCTGTGCGCAGTTGCCAGCGCAGGCTTCGTAGCATCTGCTAGTGCAGCAGATACTACTATGCAAGGTGATTTGGATGAGATTATTATTGAAGGTAGCAGGAATGCTGTACCAAAGGATTCTTTTGGTAATGTTATTACTGAACAGTCTTATGCAAGGACTGGTGGTGATGTAACTGTAGTAACACGTCAGGAAATCGAAAGTAAGCATTATCAAAACATTACAGATGCTGTTAAGCGTGTGCCTGGCGTTCATATCAATGATATGGGTTATAGAGGTGGCGAATATGGATTTTCGGCTTATAGTCAGCAAGTAACAATTAATGGTGATGGACATGTTGTCGTATTGTTAGATGGACGTAGGCTTGATAATAGTGCTTCAAGTTCTTCTAGCGGATCTTCAAGTTCAAGCGGTAATACATCAATGGTTCCTTTGCATTTAATTACAAGCATTGGAAATGTAGAAGCAATTGAAGTTATTAAAGGACCTGGAGCTTCTATTTATGGTGGTGATGCCAGTGGCGGTGTGATTAATATTATTACCAGAAAAGGCGCAACGAAGCCGTCGACAACTATTGATATTGCAACTGGTTCTTGGAAACGTCATACTTATGGATTGGTACATAATGGTTCTTCTGATGATGGTAATTGGCGTTATTTCATGGTCTTAAATCGTGACATGGGCGGAGATACGCATTATAAAGATGGTTTGACAGGTAAAAATTATAAATATTTTGGAACTCATTATAAGGATGATAGTGCTGCTGTTCGTATAGATAGACAATATGATGATAACCATTTCGTATCATTGTCATATAACTACACGAATAACTGGGACGGATATCCGATTGTGCCTAGAGATTATCGGGCAGCAAGCATTGATAGATTCTTTAGCGGACAAGTAAATATAGATGCTGCAGATGGAAAATCACATGCTCCTATAAATCAAGGTTTTAGAAATAAATGGTGGTATCATGGAGTTTTAGGCAATTTTACAACGAGTAAAACAAGCAATCTTGACTTAACTTATCAATTTAATAAAGATAATAATTTGCCAAGTTATATCCGAGCATTTTCTACTCATAATACTTATGAAGCAGGATGGGTAAAAAATTCTAATTTTAATTTCAGTCCTTCTGGCAATATTACTATGGAGCAATTGAAGGCTTATTTGGATAGTTACAAAGGAGAACATTCTGTAAGCACATATAAGGAACAGAGTAATGGTGTAGAACTCCAGCTTGGTAAAAGGTATGGAATAAATGATATTTTGTTTGGTGTTACGGCAAGTCATGATACATATAACAGAGTAAATCCATCTGCCAATACAACAGCTAACATAAACAGAAATATATTGACTGGCTATTTACAGGATAAAATTCATTTCAGTGATAAATTTGAGTTAACACCTGGTCTTAGATATTTACATGCTAGTGATTATACGGTAAAAAAAGGTAATGGTGCGGATAAATCACCATCTGATAGTCAAGTCAACCATGTAAGTGGTATGATGGCTACACAATATAAATTTGACGACACAACCAGTTTATATGGTTCTTGGGCTCAAGTATTTAGAGCTAAAAAAGTAACTGATTATGACGCTGTATTGGAGCCTTTGGAAGATGAAAAAGGTAATGTTTACAATGTAGGCTTGAAAAAATCTTTAGGCAAAAAAACTAATTTAGATATAAACTATAGCTATTTGAAAATGGATAATGCTATAGGATCTTATTCAGTGGAAGACTTAACTACAGCAACTGGTACTAAGAGTTATGCGATGACTGCTAAGCAAAGCAAAAAAGCCTTGAATTTGTCTGTAGAACATCAATTTGATGATAATTGGCGTTTAGGTGCTTCTTATACTTATGTAAAAACTGATTTCCATTCTAAAAACTTTAAAACTGTTCCAGATGGTACCAGTTTAGATGATTTATTAAATAAGCAGGTACCAATCAATAATTATCAAATTGACCTTGGCTATGATAAAGGTAAATTTAATGTAGACTTACTGACTACAATTTATTCAGGTAATGATACTGATTATTTTACTAATAATAGATTTGTAATTAGCGATCTGAGTATGAATTATAAACTTAATAAAAAAGCTACTTTATATTTAATTGCTAATAACTTATGGAATACTGCTTGGGAAAATCGTTATATGTACCATATGGGCATTGGAGCATTCCCTCAACAAGGTCGCAGAATTTTAGTTGGTATGCAGTATAAATTTTAATTGACAAGCTTGAGAATTACTACGGAAATCATACGGTTTCCGTAGTAATTTTTCAATGTGAGGATACAATGAATAGAATAATAACTATATTAGTTTGTGTAATCCTAATGTTTATACTATTATTATTCCATGATAACGAGAATAATACTGTAAAAAAAATAGAATCTTATTACACTACCATATCAACGGTTGATTCTCAGCGTAAAAAAGTAGAAATAGGTTTTTCAAAAGTACCGCAGAGGGTAATTGCTAATAGAATTTATGTTGCAGAAACTTTAATTGCTTTGGGAGCAGAAAAAAATATTTTAGCTGTTAATTATCAAAACACGGATAGATATAAAGAGTATTTACCACAATATAAAGAACAGGCAGATAATTTAAGTAAAATTACATTTGATAATTTGACAGTAGAAGAAGCTATTAATTTACAACCTGATTTAATAATAGGTTGGTTATCTACATTTAATGGTAAGAGCTTAGAAACAACTGACCTTTTAGCTAACTTATATAGCGGTTGCGATACATCGTTGTATACAAGTAGCAGTTTCTTGGTGTTTGATTGGAATCTTAACTATGAGGTTAATAAAGATTTAACAGCTTATATTACTGTGAATAACCTTACTAATGAGGCATATGAAAATACTGCTTTGTATACCTATGGTCCTGGCGCTGCACCTCAACCAGGTCGCTGCATCATGGTTGGCATGAAATACAGCTTCTAATTCCTTAATTAAATAATACTCTTTATTAAAGTTTAATCATACTACATCTCACTTCGGTAAAGCACTACTGCTGTCACAGCAGTGGTGCTTTGCCATATTCTTGCTAAAACGAGGAAGTAAATGAAAAAAATATTAACAGGAGTGCTGCTGGGAGTTTGCTTGTTGCTCACAGGCTGTGAACGCAACATCTTTACTCTGCCGGTAAAGGAAAACCCCGAAGCGCTATTGCGCTTTAATCAACCGGTAGAATATGCCTATAACCCTGCGCACTACCCCGTAACTATCGAAAATTACAATACTCAGGGCGAGCCTGAGCAGATGACTTATACCAAACCGCCGGAGCGTGTGGTTGCTGTATGGCAGAACAGCCTTGAAACACTGCTGGCGCTCGGTGTGGGCGACCGCATTATTGCCGGGAACGGTGTGCCGGACAAAAAGTTTTTCCGCAAGGAATATCAGGAGCAGTATAGCAAAATCCCTTACACCGGCCTGCAGCTTTTAGACCTGGAAACTACCATGATGCTCAAGCCTGATTTAATTGTAGGCTGGCATTCTACCTTTGGTCCCAAGGTGTTGCGTACAACAGATTTTTGGCATAAGCGCGGAGTTAATACCTTTATCGCACGCTCGTCTATAGGTGACGGAAAACCGCGTACTCTGCAAAATGAATATAAGGATATTCTTGATTTAGGCAAAATCTTTGATAAAAATGAAAGGGCGCAGCAGCTTGTGGCTGATATGCAGCATGAGATGCAGTTTGCCACGAGCCAGACAGCATCCTTCCAAAAGCGTCCACGTGCACTGGTCATTGAGTTCATGGGCAAGGAAGTGCGCGTTTATGGTGAAAAATCTCTGGCCGGTAATATTGTCAAAGAGCTGCACGGTGAACTGCTGGCAGAAAAGCAGCGTGCTATTGGTCTGGAGCAGGTTGTAGAGCTTGACCCGGATGTTATTTTTGTGGTTGTCATTGAATCACATTACGGACATGAGCAGGATATGATTGACCGCGTTACCCAGCACAAGGCGCTGAAAAATTTGCGCTGCGTGAAGGAAGGACGTGTTGTAGCCTTGCCGCTGTATGCTATTTACAGCTCAGGCGTGCGTACCTATGATGGCATAAAAATTATTGCGGCCGGAATGTACCCGGATTTGTATAAGGAGAAATGATGATGGTTGATTTTTTGAAGAAGCAGGGGTACCTGTTCATCTGCCTGGGCTTGCTTGCTTTGCTGGTAGTTGCTTTGTTTTGGGCGTTGTCAATCGGTACGGTCAAGCTGCCGTTGGTAAATATTTATAATACTGTTGTAGGGCAGCTGTTTAGCGGACAGCCTATCGAAGGCGTTGACCGCGGACCGGTGCATGATATTATCTGGCTGCTGCGTTTGCCGCGTCTGGTACTGGCTGCCTTAGTGGGTATGGGTCTTTCGGTTTGCGGTGTTATCATGCAGGCTGTAGTAAAAAACCCCTTGGCTGACCCGTATATTCTGGGTATTTCCTCCGGTGCTTCGCTGGGTGCGACGGCAGCGATTCTGCTCGGTATCGGCGTAGCGCTTGGTGAAAACTTTGTCGGCATTGCAGCCTTTATCGGTGCCTTTGCTATGTCACTGGGTGTACTGTTTATCTCTAATCTGGGCGGACGCAGCAATTCCGTCAAGCTGCTTTTGGCAGGCATGGCGCTGAGCGCAGTCTGCGGTGCGTTTTCCAGCTTTATTGTTTACTTTGCCAATAATAAAGAGGGTATGCAGACTATTGCCTACTGGATGATGGGCAGCTTTGCCGGTGCCAAGTGGGAAACCTTGGCGGTTATCGGACCAATCGTAGTGTTGGCAGTGCTGTTCTTTTGGACGCAGAGCCGTATGCTCAACCTGATGCTTTTAGGTGATGAATCTGCGTTGACCTTGGGAACTGATTTACATATTTACAGACAGATTTATCTGCTTGTGAGCTCTCTTATCGTAGGCTTTGTAGTATATGCCGCTGGTATGGTTGGCTTTGTCGGCTTGGTAGTACCGCACGTTATCCGTATGCTGGTAGGAACCGACCATAAAAAACTGATACCTGTTTCCGCTTTGACCGGTGCAGTATTTTTGGTAATTGCGGATGGTCTTTGCCGTGTAATTATTCCGCGTACCGAGCTTCCAATCGGTATTTTGATATCCTTAATCGGCGCGCCCTGCTTCGTTTACCTGATGATTAAGAAAACCTATGGCTTTGGAGGTAACTGATAATGGAAATTTTAGCAGAAGCAGTAAAAATGGCCTTCGGACCAAAGGAAATTCTTAAAGGAATAGATTTCAGCCTGCATAATAAGGAATTTGTAGGCATTATCGGGCCTAACGGCAGCGGTAAGAGCACCTTTCTGAAATGCGTTTACCGTGTGCAGAAGCCTACAGATGGCAAAATTACCTTCAACGGAACGCCGTTGGACGAGCTTTCCTACCGTGAATCAGCGTTGCAGCTGGCGGTAGTAGCACAGCATAATGTTTACAGCTTTGATTTTTCGGTGCTGGAGGTTGTGCTGATGGGACGTTCGCCGCACAAGAAAATGCTGGAACGTGATAATCTCAACGATTATCGCATCGCACGCGAAGCGTTGGCGACTGTAGGTCTGGCGGACTTCGAAGAACGCAGCTTTGCTACCTTGAGCGGTGGCGAGCAGCAGCGTGTAATTTTGGCGCGTGCGCTGACGCAGCAGACGGAATGCCTGGTGCTGGATGAGCCGACAAACCATCTGGATATCAAGTACCAGCTGCAGATTATGGATATTGTAAAATCACTTGATTTGACTGTTGTGGCAGCAGTGCATGATCTGAATATCGCAGCGATGTACTGTGACCGTCTGGTTGCGATTAAGGACGGTCAGATTGTTGGCATGGGAACTCCGCGTGAGCTGCTGACGGAAAAGTTTATTTATGATATGTATGAGGTGCGCTGCAGAGTGGATGAGGAAAAGTCTACGGGACGTATAAATATTGTGTATCTGCCGCAGCACTGGCAATAATACGGCGGCGGATAAGTAGCCATCTGCGGCTTCACCGCTCCTCGACGTACTAAAAGTATGCCGTCGTCGCGCTTCAACCACATCTGCCACCTTCTACGCCGCCTTGCGTGAAAATAAGGGTTGTAGTAGGACGGCGGCGGATAAGTCACCATCTGCAGCTTCAATTATCCTAATATAAGTTTTCTTGACATACTATATTTTTTCTGTTCAAGGAGGGTTAAAATGAAAAAGCTTTTATTGATTCCGGCATTCATGGCCATGTTCTTCGCCGGCAGCGTAGCAGTTCCTGCTGCCTTCGCTGCTCAGCCTGCACCGCCGCAGGAAAGCAAAATGATGCTGCCGCCGCCCAAAGACGGCAAGCGTCCGCCGATGCCGCCGCGCATGCGCCGGCCACAGCTTTCCAATGCAGAGGCTGCGGAAAAACTGCAGTCCGCATACGGCTACCGTTATTCTGATATGCTGCGACTGTTGAATATCGGTCATAGCTATGGCGATATGAACACAGCCTGCTTGTATGCGTATCTGTCCGGTGAGCCGGTAGAAAAGGTGCTGCAGCTGCGTCAGCCTGCAACCTGGGGCAGGGTGCGTGCGCAGCTAGGGCTGACGCCGAAGCTGTATGCCGAAAAATATATGGAGTATCAGGCAAGCTATCTGCCTGCAGACAGCCTTGTAGACAGAGAAACGGCGCTGAAATATCTGCGACAGGGTTATCCGCTGGGCGATATTCAGCAGGCTGCCAAGCTGGCCAAGGAGAGCGGTAAAACCTTGACACAGGTGCTGTCAATGCGCACTGTTACCTGTGACTGGAAGCATGTTAAGGAAAAGCTGGGCTTGCAGCAGGAACAAAAACAGGACAAACCTTTCGCCTTCAGAGGACGCGGTCAGCGCAGCGGTGCAGGCTTTGCCGGCTTGCATACGCGCAACATGACTGCAGAAAGAGCTGTAAAGATTTTCCACGCTGATTATCTTTTTGATGAAGCAGAGCTGCTGCCGCTGTACGAAAAATATGGCTTCGAAGGCTTGGAGGATATTTGCCTGCATGCCTACATGAGTAAAAAATCCTTGCAGGAAATTATTGGCCTGCGCAATAAATACTCCTGGGAGCGTATGAAGTATGTGCTTGGATTAACACCGCAGGTATATTTTGACCGCTGCGTGGATTATCAGGCACGCCGTCTGGCAGAACGCATGGATATTCCGCAGAAGGTGACAAAAAAATATATGCATATGGGTTACGCAATGCATCATATCAACAGCGCTTATCTGTTGGCACAAAAGGCCGGACTGGATATTAAGGATGTTATTGATTTAAAGACGCCGAAGAATTCCTGGCAGGATGTGGCGCTGAAAATCGGTCTGACTGTTGAAGATAGCCGGGAGGTTAAGAACAAAATCAGTAAGGACTTTGGTAGGCATGAATGAAACGCATTGTAATTTTACGCTGCTTGAGTTCCAATGACGTATGCACAGGTGCAGGCTGCATGCGTGCTTTTAATACAAAAAGCGGTGCCTTCACCAGATATGGTGAGGAACCGCTGGAGCTGGAGGCCTTTTGGAGCTGCAACGGCTGTGAAGATTGCCGTTTGAAGCATCAGGAGGGTATCGAAGAAAAACTGGAGCGTATTATCAGCCTGAAGCCGGATGCGGTACATGTGGGCGTTTGCGTTAAGCAGCGCACGCAGGAGGGTGATGAGGTTACCTGCAAAACTATTGAAGAAATTTGCGGGCGTCTGCAGGCTGCTGGATTGACAATAGTGGAAGGTACGCATAGATGAATGTAATTAGATTTGCAGAATACAACTCCTATAATGAAGCCGAAATTATGGCGTTATATAGTAGTGTTGGCTGGAGTAATTATACCAATAATCCGGCAATGCTAAGGAAAGCTTATAAGAATTCACTTTATGTTTTAGCAGCTTATGCTGATGAAAAGCTTGTGGGGATACTCCGTGCTGTCGGTGATGGTGCTTCTGTAGTTTTTCTGCAGGATTTAATAGTACTGCCGGAATATCAGCGTCATGGCATTGGTTCACAGCTTATGCGGAAGGTTATGGAAAAGTATGCCGATGTCTATCAACTGCAGCTCCTTACGGAAGCATGTGAAAAAAATATTGCTTTTTATGAATTCCTTGGGTTAAAAAGAGTCGAAAAGTATGGTTGTTGCGCTTTTATAAGATGAAGGATGAAAAACGGCGATAAGCTGTAAGTAATGTAACACTGTCGGGATAAATCTAAGAAAATCAGATAATTTTTGCAAACTTTAGCAGGAGTTTTTGTTCCTATAGCGAAATATAGAAGCAAAGGGATAAAGCCCGAGCCCTTGGTAGAAAAATGGTAGCACCAAAGCAATTTGGCGACATACCAAAGGAGGCATTGATTATGAGTGTAAACGTAAAAGGCAGAAACATTGATGTAACCCCGGCTCTGAAAGAGTATGTGGAGAAGAAAATTACCAAGGTTACTAAGCAGTTTAAGACTGTTGGTGACATTTCTGCAGTACTGAAGGTTGAGAAAGGTAACCATATTGTAGAAATTACGGTTCCCGCAAGCGGTATTCTGCTGAGAGCACAGGAAACCACGAAAGATATGTATTCCTCCATTGATTTGGTTGTAGAGAAAATTGAACGTCAGATTCATAAATATAAAACTCGTCTGATGAAGAGAAAATACAGCAACTTTGCTGATACTGCTGCTCCTGCACCGGCTGCAGAGGCTGCTGATGAAGGCGAATTCGAAATCATCAAGAATAAACGCTTCATCATGCATCCGATGACTCCGGAAGAAGCAATTCTGCAAATGAATCTGTTGAACCACGATTTCTTCGTATTCTACGATCCTGATTTGGGTGCTACTAATGTGGTTTATCGCCGCAAGGATGGCAAATACGGCTTGCTGAGCCCGGAACTGAAATAAAGCAAATATTTTAACCTAAACTTCACAAAAAAGCACGGGAAATTCACCCGTGCTTTTTGCTTTTTAAGAGAGATTCTGTTATAATTTAAAATTAGGTGTATAGTCTTTTAAGACACCATAATTTTAAGGAGTGATCGTGTTGCTCGAAGGCATTTTAAAGAAAATTTTTGGTGACCCCAACGAAAAAGAGATCAAGAATATTCGTGTAATCGTAGATAAGATTAATAGTCTGGAAAAGGATATGGAAAGCCTTAGCTCTGCCAATCTGGCAGCCAAGACCAGCGAATTTAAAGTACGTTTGCAAAAGGGTGAAACCCTGGATGATATTCTTCCGGAAGCATTTGCCGTTGTCCGTGAAGCTTCCAGACGTGTTACCGGCATGCGTCATTTTGATGTACAGTTAATCGGTGGTGTAGTGTTGCATCGCGGCAAAATAGCTGAAATGCGTACTGGCGAAGGTAAAACTCTGGTAGCTACTGCGCCTGTATATCTGAACGCACTGACCGGCAAGGGCGTGCATGTTGTAACTGTCAATGATTATCTGGCACGCCGCGACAGCGAGGATATGGGCCGTATTTACAAGTTCCTCGGTCTGTCTGTAGGTCTGATTGTGCATGATATGGACTTCCCCGACCGTAAGGCTGCTTATGCTGCAGATATTACTTACGGTACAAATAACGAATTCGGCTTTGACTATCTGCGTGATAACATGGTAGTTGATGAAAATCAGATGGTTCAGCGTGAGCTGAATTACTGTATTGTCGATGAGGTCGACAGTATCCTGATTGACGAAGCGCGTACCCCGCTGATTATCTCCGGTCCTGGTGAAAAATCCACCGAGCTGTATCAGGTTCTGGCCCGTGTTGTTGCCAACATGGAAGAGGGCGAGGATTACACTGTTGATGAAAAACAAAAACAGGTAGCACCTACCGAAAAGGGTATTGCCAAGGCAGAAAAAATGCTGGGCATCGGCAACCTGTATGACAATGAGCACGGTGTGGACTACTCTCACCAGATTATGTGCGCTCTGAAGGCTAAGGCTTTGATGCATCGCGACCGTGATTATGTGGTTAAGGATGGTCAGGTTATCATCGTTGATGAATTTACCGGCCGTCTGATGTTTGGCCGTCGTTTCTCCGAAGGTCTGCATCAGGCTATCGAAGCTAAGGAAGGCGTAAAGGTAGAACGCGAAAGCCAGACACTGGCAACTATTACCTTCCAGAACTACTTCCGTATGTACAAAAAGCTTGCCGGTATGACCGGTACTGCCAAGACTGAGGAGCAGGAGTTCCAGAAGATTTATAATCTGCCGGTTGTTGTTGTACCTACCAATAAGCCGATGATCCGTGTTGACTATCCTGATGTTATCTATAAAACACGTATTGCCAAATACAAGGCAGCGGTCAACGAGATTGAAGAATGCCATAAGTCCGGCCGTCCGGTACTGGTTGGTACTACTTCCATCGCTCAATCCGAAGAGCTGAGCGCGATGATCAAACGAAGCAACATTCCGCATAATGTGCTGAATGCGAAGTACCATGAAAAAGAGGCTGAGATTATTTCTCATGCAGGCCAATACGGTGCTGTAACCATTGCTACCAACATGGCAGGCCGTGGTACCGATATTACCTTGGGTGAAGGCGTTCCTGAATTGGGCGGTCTGCACATTATCGGTACCGAGCGTCATGAAAGCCGTCGTATCGATAACCAGCTGCGTGGCCGTTGCGCCCGTCAGGGTGACCCCGGTTCTTCCAAGTTCTTCCTGAGCCTGGAGGATGATCTGATGCGCTTGTTCGGCAGTGATAATATTGCCGGCATTATGGACAAGCTGGGCATGGAGGACGATGAGCCGATTGAACACAGCCTTGTTACCAAGTCCATTGAAAATGCGCAGAAGAAGGTTGAAGCACGTAACTTCAGCATTCGTAAGCATGTCCTGGAGTATGACGATGTTATGAACCAGCAGCGTGAGGTTATTTATTCTCAGCGTCATAAAATCCTGCATCAGGAAAATCTTAAGGATACCATCAAAGAGATGGTTGATGAAACCGTTGAACGTACTATGACCATGTACGCACCGCCTGAGGTTTACTCTGAGGATTGGGATCTGCAGGCTCTGATTAACTACGCTGAGGATTTCTATGCTCCGCGCGGCCTGCTGACTGTAGATTACTTGCAAAACCTCAGCCGTGAAGAGCTGGCAGAATATCTGCAGAAGGTTGCTGATGACAACTACCAGGCACGTGAGGATGCAATCGGTCCCGAACTGATGCGTGAGCTGGAAAACCTGGTTATGCTGAAGGTTGTAGACAACCATTGGATGGAGCATCTGGATGCTATGGATATGCTGCGTGAAGGTGTTGGCCTGCGTGCATATGGTCAGAAGGATCCGCTGGTTGAGTACAAATTTGAAGCCTACGATATGTTTGAGGCTATGATGGAGGCTATCAAGGAAGACGTTGTTCGTTACATTTACCGCGTCAATGTTATTACCCAGCCGCAGGTTGAAGACCCGCTGGAAAATGCTTCCACCAATAACCCGACTCCCGAGGGTGACGAGGGTAATTTGAAAGCTGAACCCAAGAAATAATTTTTTAAGTCAGTAGCCTTGGCTGCTGACTTACTTAGCCTTGTTTGCAAGAACTAGGCAAAACGGCTGAGGCCGTAAATAACTAATATTTGCTACACGAAAGGTTGTGAGGAATTTTGTTGATTGAAGAATATAAGCCTGAAATTACAAATCTGCAAGCAAAATTAGAGGAAATGAGGGGATCTCTTTGACATCGCTGTCAAAGAAGATCGTATTGCAGAATTAGAACATAAAATGGGTGATCCTACTTTTTGGGATGATCCGGAAAAGGCACAAAAAACAGCGCAGGACGTTAACAGCTTAAAGGAAGAGGTTGACGGTTTCCATAAATTAAGCGCAGGTGTTGACGATTTGGAAGCTTTGCAGGAAATGGCTGCCGAAGAAAATGATGAAAGCCTGCTTCCTGAAATGGATGAGCTGCTGGCAAAATGCCGCAGCGAGCTTGAGCATTTGGAGCTGGGTATGCTGCTCAGCGGTGAATATGATGCTAATAATGCTATCCTGACACTGCATGCAGGTGCCGGCGGTACTGAAGCTCAAGACTGGACCAGCATGCTGCTGCGCATGTTTACCCGTTTTGCGGAGCAAAACGGCTTTGCGCTGGAAATGCTTGACTATCAGCCGGGTGATGAGGCCGGTGTAAAAAGTGCTACCATTCAGGTTAACGGCCACAATGCTTATGGCTTCTTGCGCTCTGAAAAGGGTGTACACCGTCTGGTGCGCGTTTCTCCGTTTTATGCCAATGCCCGT
>OGDE01001735.1_pt1 | contig 12589 bp, 10 predicted proteins | sample 1570321 | NCBI WGS metagenome assembly OGDE01 (sample SAMEA2581976, study PRJEB24529) | metagenome | biome: Human gut stool | place: China | collected 2011 | reverse complement strand
CACCGCATATTCGGTGCTCTCCTTAGCCGCCCTCGTCTTGTCCATGCTCGTTAAGCTCTGGATGGCCGCGTTCAACCGCGCACTGGGCAACCGAATCGATTCCGAGACGCTCATCGCCACAGCACAGGACTCCAAAAACGATGTCATCACCTCGGGCGCGGTCTTGACGGCAGCACTTATTTCGCAAACGACCGGCTTTGACCTCGATGGCTGGGCAGGCCTGGGCGTGGGCATCTTCATCTGCATCAGCGGCATGGGCCTCGTGCGCGACGCCATCAGTCCACTGTTGGGACAGGCACCCAGCCCTAAGCTTGTTCAAGCGATTCGCAAAAAGATCATGTCGTATCCGCAGGTCCTGGGCACGCACGACCTCATGGTGCACGACTACGGTCCCGGCCGCCAGTTTGCCAGCGCCCACGTGGAGATGCCCGGCGAGGGCGACGCGTTTGAGCACCACGAAATCCTGGACACCATCGAGCACGACATCAAGCGCCAGATGGGCATCGACATCACGCTGCACAGCGACCCCATCGCCACCACAGGCGACGACCTGCGCGGCTGGGTCAAGCGCGGCGTCATGCAGATCAATCCCGCGCTCTCCATCCACGACCTGCACGAGCACGACGGGTTCGTTTCGTTTGACCTGGTGCGTCCCGACGGCTTTGACATATCCGACGAGGAGCTGCTGGAGCTCGTCACGCGCATCGTGCACGAGCGCCGGCCCGATGTCTCGTGCGTCGTCACATTCGACTCGGGCTTTAGCTCGCCCGAGCGTCCGGCAGAGCAGCTGTAACCCCGCTCCGCTCGGCCGCTAGTTTCCCTGTGCACCCAAAATGCCGTTTTGTAGGGCGTTCCAGGCATCTGTCGCCATGTCTCCCAAGTTCTGCGCGGTATCGCCCAGGTTTTGTGTCGTATCGCCCAGCTCTTGCGCCTTGTCTCCCAATTCCTGCGCCTTGTTGCTCAGGTCCTCCAGCATGTTGGAGCTCGAGCTGTCGGTGCCGCTTTGGCCGTCGGACGAGTTGCCCGAGCTGTTCTTATGCGTGAGTTGAATTTCAAGGTTACCGTTGTCGTTATAGTAGGCAGAAGTAACGACCCAGTTGGCATCGACGACGGGCGTTGAGCCATCATCAGTCAGAACCACGGCATTCGAAAGATCAGCGCCGCGCGACTTGAGAATCTTTTTGGCGTTGGACCAGTACTGTCCCGGGATATCGCCCAGCTCTACTGCACCCACCTGGGCGACCTCTGTCTGCTCGGCCGTCGTGCTGGTTGTAGCATCTCGCTTGTTGAGCATGCCCGACACAATGGCGAACACAATCGAGAGGGCAAAGAAGATCGCCAGCACAATGAGGATCTTCTTGATCACGCTCGACGAACGCGACGGCTTCTTCTCCTCGTCCTCGCCATATTGCGGAATCGACTTGGGGTACTCGCGATACGGCTCCCGCGACCCGTAGCGAGGCTGCGCCGTGCGAGGCATATACGTCGTCTGCTGAGGCTGCGAAATGGGATTCTGCGGCAGGTCATCATAGGGATTCGGCGTCGAGGCGGCATAAGAATCCTGCGGCGCGTAATCAAACGGGTCCGGAGCTGCGTTGCCATAGGGGCCATGCGAAGATGCAGCGTAAGAATCCTGCGCCGTGTCGCCATAGTCCATAACCCGGGTGGGCTCGGCAGAAGGCTGCGTCGCGGCGGGGTCGGTATAGCCGGGGTTGGGAACAACGCGGGTCGCATCGGCGCTATCGCCAGCCTGCGCGGAACCGTAGCCGCCCATCACGGTTGTCTTGTCCTGATCCATGCAACGATTCCTTTCCGTCGCCCGTAAGCATCAAGTTATCCATGCATTCTACCCGCGCAAAAGCCTATGATGGGCAGAGCCCGTCGGTATCTACAAGACAAGCGCGGCCAGAAACAAAAGCCCCGCCGGGCCTTGGTAGGCGCGGCGGGGCGGGCAAGCGGCTATGAGCAGGAGGCTTAGAACAGGCCGGTGATGTTGCCGTCGTTGTCGACGTCGATGTTCTCGGCCGCGGGAACCTTGGGCAGACCCGGCATGGTCAGAACGCTGCCGGTCAGCGCGACCACAAAGTGGGCACCGGCGGAAACCTTGAGCTCGCGCACCGTGATGCGGAAGCCCTCAGGAGCGCCCAGCGCCTTGGCGTTGTCGCTAAAGCTGTACTGGGTCTTGGCAACGCACACCGGCAGGTTGCCAAAGCCGTTCTCACGCAGCTCGGCGAGCTGGCGCTTGGCAGCCGGCGTAAAGTCGACGCCATCGGCGCGGTAGACCTTAGTGGCGACAGCCTCCAGGGCGTCGGCCACATCGGCACTGTCCTCGTAGGCAAACTTGAGCTCGCTCGGCTGCTCAATCAGGCGCATGACCTCATCGGCCAGATCGAGCGCGCCCTCGCCGCCCTTGGCCCAAACTTCGGACAGCTTCACGTTGACACCCAGCTTCTGGCACTCGGACTCGATGAGCGCAAGCTCGGCCTCGGTGTCCGTCGGGAAGCGGTTGATGGCGACCACACAGGGCAGACCGTAGACGTTCTGGATGTTGTTGACGTGGCGCAGCAGGTTGGGCATGCCGGCCTTGAGGGCCTCGAGGTTCTCCTCGTTGAGGTCGGCCTTGGCAACACCGCCGTTGTACTTAAGGGCGCGAGCAGTCGCGACGACCACGACGGCGTTGGGACGAACGCCCGTCATGCGGCACTTGATGTCCAGGAATTTCTCGGCACCCAGATCGGCACCAAAGCCGGCCTCGGTAATGGCGACATCGCCAAAACGCATAGCCATACGCGTGGCCATGATGGAGTTGCAGCCGTGGGCGATATTGGCGAAGGGACCGCCGTGGACAAACGCGGGCGTGCCCTCGAGCGTTTGCACCAGGTTGGGCTTGAGCGCATCCTTGAGCAGTGCGGCCATAGCTCCCTGGGCCTTAAGGTCGCGTGCGCGGACGGGCTCGCCGGCAAAGCTGTAGCCGACGACGATCTCGCCCAGGCGCTCCTTGAGGTCGCTGATGCTCGTAGACAGGCACAGAATTGCCATGACCTCTGAGGCGACGGTGATATCGAAGCCGTCCTCGCGCGGCACGCCCTGGGCTTTACCGCCAATGCCGTCAATGACGTGGCGCAGCTGACGGTCGTTCATATCGACGACGCGCTTCCAAGTGATACGTTTAACATCGATACCGAGCTGATTGCCCTGCTGGATGTGGTTATCAAGCATGGCTGCCAGCAGGTTGTTGGCGGCACCGATGGCATGGAAGTCGCCGGTAAAGTGCAGGTTGATGTCCTCCATCGGCACGACCTGAGCATAGCCGCCGCCGGCAGCGCCGCCCTTGATGCCGAACACGGGGCCGAGCGACGGCTCACGCAGGCAGAGCATCGTTTTTTTGCCCAGCGCGTTCATGGCGTCCGCCAGACCGACGCTCGTCGTGGTCTTGCCTTCGCCCGCGGGCGTTGGGCTGATGGCGGTGACTAAGATCAGCTTGCCCTCGGGCTTGTCAGCCTTGGCCAGCTTGTGGTTCAGCTTGGCCTTGTAGTGGCCGTAGGGGATGACGTCCTCGCCCTGCAGGCCCAGATTGGCGGCGATTTCGGTGATGGGCTGCATTTTGGCGGCCTGGGCAATTTCGATGTCGCTCAACATTGTACGATTCCTCCGTTTTTGTGAAAAACAATAAAGGGCTGCACACACCATACTCCAGTGTATGCAGCCCAGACGGTCGGCTTAAAAGGCAAGTGATAACGCCGCGTCCCCTGTGGTAAGCCCCACAATATCCCGTCGGTCAGCGGCCTTGCGATATTCTTACTGTAGCATAGGAACGCGGGTTTGTCAAGAGAAACAACCGGAGCTGTTCTTACGCTGCTTTTGCGCTGCTCTTGCGTTGTAGGGGCCGATGGTGAGCATCTGTCCCTACAAGTTCCGAAATGTCGGCAGGGTCATACCGTCCCTTTCCCACAGCCCCACTTTTTGAAATACCGTCCCATGCTGACAAGCTGCATCTTGAACTTGCCCGCGTCGCGCATGGGGGCGCGGTGCCACGCATGAATGGCGGAAAACTGCGGAGCCAGCCAGACGGTGCCCTTCTGCAGCACCTTCTGGGTCAGGTCGGCGTCCTCCACATACATGAAATACTCGGGGTCAAACCCGCCGATTTCCTTGAACACATCGGTGCGCACGGCCATAAAGCTGCCGGTGCAGAACTCGATGCGGCGGGGCACGGTCAGATCCTCATCCTGCATCGTGTAGTGGTCGTCGGCCTTCTTAAAGCAGCCGCCGAGCTTCGGGGCCAGCTGCCGCGCCAGTAGCAGCCAGGGCGTCGGCTTGCGGCGGGGCAGGTGCTGCAGCTTGCCGTCCGGGTAGCGCAGCTGGGGCGTTGCCATGGCGGCCCCGGGCCGGGCCAGCAGCCACGCGGCCATGTCCTCCAGTACGTCGCCGGTTAGCAGGATGTCCGGGTTCAGAATAAAGTGTACGTCGCTGGTCAGACGATCCAGCACATAGTTGTGGCCCTTGCCGAAGCCGATATTCTTTTCCAGCGGCAGCACAGTCACGCGGCTGTCGCCGAAATCCGTCTCTGCCAGCTGCCTGCCGCAGCCGTCGGGACTGCCGTTGTCCACGACATACAGGGCAAGATCCGGGGCAGGGGTATAGTGCAGGATGCTGCGCACCGCGGCGCAAACCTCGTCATAATCACAGTACGCCACAATGCAGGCACTGATTTTGGGCATAGTAAGCTCCTTGAGACAAAATTCTACTATCGTGGAACCTGTAGGGGCGGATGCAGGCATCTGCCCCTACAAATGGGCTATTACTTCTCCAACGCTTCCAGACGGCTCAGATCATACGGCGTGTCCTGATACACGTAGTAGTTCAGCCAGTTCGTGTACAGCAGATACCCGTGGGCGCGCCAGCGGAACAGCGGGTCGCGGCTCGGATCGTCGTCGGGGTAGTAGTTGCACGGGATGTTGATGGGCTTGCCGGCCTTCACATCGCGCTTATACTCCCTGTCCAGCGTATATTTGTCGTACTCGGGGTGGCCGATGACAAAGATCTGCCGCCCGGACTCGGTGGAAAGCAGCATCGGCCCGGCAATGTCGCTCTCGGCCAGAATGCGCAGGTCGCCGCAGGCGTCGATGGCGGCGCGGTCCAGCCCGGCCCAGCGGCTGTGCGGGGCGTAGAATACCTCGTCGAAGCCGCGCACCAGCGGGTTGGAGGGGCGTGTCACACGATGCTCAAACACGCCGAACATCTTCTTGTCCAGATGCACCTTGAGGATGCCGAAGTGGTAGTACAGACCCGCCAGCGCACCCCAGCACAGGTGGATGGTGGAGTAGACGTTCTCCTTGGTGTAGTCCATGATGCGGCAGAGCTCGTCCCAGTAGTCAACGTCCTCGTAGTCCAGGTCCTCAATCGGCGCGCCGGTGATGATCATGCCGTCAAAGCGCTCGTTTTTGATCTCGTCAAACGTCTTGTAGAACGCCTTCATGTGCTCGGGCGCGGTGTGGGTCGTGCTGTGGGTCGCCGTCTGCAAAAAGGTGACCTGCACCTGCAAAGGGCTGTTTGCCAGCAGGCGGGCCAGCTGGGTCTCGGTCACGATCTTGGTCGGCATCAGGTTTAAAATCAGGATGCGCAGCGGGCGGATATGCTGGCTCATCGCGCGCTCCTGGTGCATGACAAATACATTTTCCTGCTGCAATTCCTCGTAAGCAGGCAAGTCTTTCGGGATGATAAGAGGCATAGGGAAGGACTCCTTGTTCAGAATACCTTTATTATAAAGGTTTCCCCCGCAAAAAGCAACAAAAAAGCACTCCCGGTGCAAAACCGGGAGTGCGGCGGCGCTTACCGCTTATTCGTACTTGACGTTGTCGATCAGGTTCTGCATGACGTCGCTCTGCAGAACGTTCATCTTGATGTAGTTCTCACCATAGGCGGAGACATACTGGCTCGGGTCGGTGGTGCCGTAGTAGCGGCCAAAGTCAGCGTTCATGGTGGCGGTGTCGCACTTGAAGCCCGTTTTCTCGGCCACGGCCTGCATCAGCAGGGCCTGCTGGGTGATGGACTTGATGCTGTCGTTGGCATCTGCCAGATAGGCATCCACGCTGTCATAGCTGCTGCCCATCATGCCGGAGGAAAGCAGGGTGTTCATGTCGGTGCCGTATTTCTGGGCGTTGGTGTAAATGCGGTACAGCAGCACATCGCGGTAGTAGTCCAGCGCGGTCTGCGGCAGCTCGTCCGCGTAGCTGGCCTTGTCATGCAGGTCGGTGTAAACGTCACTGGCCTGGTTGTCATAGAGCATCGTGGACTTGACGAAGGCTTTCAGCTCATCGACGCTGTTCAGGCTCATGCTCTCGCCGAGATTTTCCTTGACCCAGTCGTCGGTCAGCTCGGGGGTGACGGACTCCTTGATGTAGTTCAGGGTCGTCTCAAAGACGGCTTCCTTGCCGTTCAGGTCCTCATTGCCGTAATCCTCGGGGAAGGTGACCGTGACGTCAAAGGTCTCGCCGGGGGTATGGCCGACGATCTGATCTTCAAAGTTGTCAATGTAGGTGCCGCTGCCCAAAGTCAGGTCGGCGCCGCTGCCCTTGGTGTCGCCGCCGTCGAAAGCAACGCCGTCGATGCGGCCCACGTAGTCAATGTTGACCGTATCGCCGTCCGCGGCTGCGCGGTCCTTGACCTCATTCGTGGTCGCAAAGTTGGACAGCACGTTGGAATCAATGTAATCATTGATGTCGTCGTCGCTGACCTGGCCCAGGTCGGCGCTGATCGTGATGTCCGCGTAGTCGTCGGGCAGGGTGACATAATCGGTGGCGGTCACGCCCTTGAGATAACCGTTCTCGTCAAACGCATCGGAAAAGCTGAAATCAGCCAGATAGGCGTACTCGGCGTCCGCGGTCTCAGCGCTGGCCTTCTCGGCGGTGTCAGCCGTCTCGGCGGTAGATTCAGCGGCCTCGGAGGAGGCGGTGGTATCAGAGGTATTGCCGCAGGCCGCAAGCACAGCAGTCATGCCGACAGCCATGCCAAGGGCTGCCACACGGCGGAAATTCTTCAGTTTCATGGAATTCTCCTGTCTTTTTCAAAATTGTATACTTTCTTATTATACACGTTTTTTCGGAAAAGTAAAATGAAATTGCTGTGAAAATGTGGTATAATGGCAAAAAGACAAACAACAAGGAGACATACACCATGGAAAAATCCAAAATTGACCGCATCAACGCGCTGGCAAAAAAGGCCAAGGCCATCGGTCTGACCGAGCGTGAGACCGCCGAGCGCGACGCTTTGCGCAAGGAGTATCTGGCCGATATGCGCGCGGCCTTCAAACAGCAGCTCGACAGCACCTATGTCCAGACTGCGGACGGCGCAAAGATCCCCTATGCCGAGTATGCGAAGCTCTCTAAGCATTGATCTGCCCCTGCAACTGCGCCAACGAAAACATTTGAATCTTGTACAAAACAGCTATAGTATTCTCTTGACAAATATGGTATAATACAGGACGGCAGCGGATCCCGGAGATTCCGGAAAAGGCTGAAATGCCTATTTACTTACAAAAGAGGTAGAAACGTATGCTTACTTCCATTACCGGCATCAACTGGGGCGACGAGGGCAAGGGCCGCATGGTCGACCTGCTCAGCCAGGACTATGACATTGTTGCGCGCTATCAGGGCGGCGACAATGCAGGCCACACCGTCAAGAACGAGCGCGGCAAATTCGTCCTGAACCTGATTCCCTCCGGCATTCTGCGCCCCGACGTTGTCTGCGTTATGGGCGGCGGCATGGTCATCGACCCCGAGCACCTCGAGAAGGAAATCACCTCCCTGACCGAGAAGGGTGTTGAGATCAGCCCCAAAAACCTGAAAATCTCTGACCGTGCGACCATCACCATGCCGTTCCATGTCGCACAGGACGGCCTTGAGGAGGAGCGCCTGTCCAAGACCGGCGCTCAGTTCGGCTCCACCAAGCGCGGCATCGCCTACAGCTACGGCGACAAGTACATGAAAAAGACCCTGCGCATGGGCGACCTCGTCCACATGGACGCCGGTGTCAGGAAGCGTCTGGAGACCATCGTCGAGTCCAAGAACCTGACCATGGAGAAGATCTACGGCCAGAAGCCTGTCAGCGTTGACGAGATGTGGGCCTGGTGCGAGAAATATTCCAAGCTGTTTGCCCCCTACATCTGCGATGTGGGCGACTATCTGGACAAGGCTGACCGCGAGGGCAAGAAGATCATGTTCGAGGCCCAGCTGGGCGCTCTGCGTGACATCGACTTCGGCATCTATCCTTACACGTCTTCCTCCAACACCGTGTCCGCCTATGCACCCATCGGTGCGGGCATTCCGGGCCACAAGCTGAACCTCTCCATCGGCATTATGAAGGCTTATTCCTCCTGCGTCGGTGAGGGCCCCTTCACCACGGAGCTGGCTATGACCGAGGCAGAAAAGGACGTGCTGCGTGAGCACGGCCATGAGTACGGCGCCGCCACGGGCCGTCCCCGCCGCGTCGGCCCGTTCGACGCTGTGGCAAGCCGCTACGGCGTGCAGTGCCAGGGCTGCGATGAACTGGCCCTGACCCTGCTGGACGTCCTCGACTACATGGAGGAAGTGCCCATCGTCACCGCCTACAAGCTGACCGACGGCAGCACGACCACCCGCTTCCCCATGGGCAAGACGCTGGACGACGCCCAGCCCGTTGTCGAGACTGTGCCCGGCTGGCACTGCGACATCACCGGCGTGCGCAGGTTTGAGGACCTGGCCCAGGCTGCTCAGAACTATGTCACACGTCTGGAGGAGCTGGTCGGCTGCAAGATCAAGTATATCTCCGTCGGCCCCGAGCGCGATGCCTGCATCGTGCGGAAGTAATTTTTCTCCTTGGCCCCCTCCCAGAGGAGGCAAGAACTTATAACCAACCAAAAGGCAGACCCTTACAAGGTCTGTCTTTTTCTAAAAGAGGGGGCATTCCCACTGATTCAGCTTTTAATACGGACTTTCGTCAAAAATTATAAAAGCACCGCGGATCGCGCCGTCCGCACGGCCTACGGAAACCTGGCCTGCATCGTCAGCGTGGTGTGCAACCTACTGCTGGCGGGCGGCAAGATCGCCGTCGGTGTACTGACCGGCAGCGTTGCCATCACCGCCGACGGCATGAACAACCTCTCCGATGCCAGCTCCAATATCGTCAGCCTCGTCGGCTTCAAGCTCGGCGCACGCCCGGCGGACTCGGAGCATCCCTACGGCCATGCCCGGTATGAGTATCTGGCCGGGCTGGCGGTCTCTGTCATGATCCTGGTCATCGGCGTGGAGCTTTTGAAGGAGAGCTTTGCCAAGGTTCTGCACCCAACGGAGGTCGCTTTCAGCTGGCTCATGGTTGCAGTACTGCTTGCGTCCATCCTCGTCAAGCTCTGGATGAGCAGGCTGAACCGGCAGATCGGCACGGCCATCGACTCGGAAACGCTGCTGGCCACCGCCGCCGATGCCCGCAACGATGTCATCACGACGGCAGCGGTTCTGGCAGCCACGATTCTGACAAAGCTCACCGGCTTTGCCCGCATTGACGGACTGATGGGTATCGGTGTGGCGGCGTTCATTTTGTACAGCGGTGCAATGCTCGTCAAAGACACCATCAATCCGCTGCTGGGTGCAGCGCCTGACTCGGATCTGGTCGAGCATATCGAGAAAAAGGCCCTGAGCTATCCCGGCGTGCTCGGCGTGCACGATCTGATGATCCACGACTACGGCCCAGGCAGCCGCCTGGTCAGCTTCCATCTGGAAATGGACGCTAAGGACGACGTCATGCACAGCCACGATGTCATTGACCGCATTGAGCGGGACCTGCTTGTGGAGGACGGGCTGATCGCGACGATCCACTTTGACCCCGTCGTGACCGGTGACCCTCACGCGGACGAGCTGAAGGCGTTTTTGCAGTGTGAGGTCGAGGAGCTCGCGCCGCTGGCCAACATCCACGACCTGCGCATTGTGCCCGGCCCGACACATACAAACGTGATTTTTGACTGTGCCGTCCCTGCCGAGTACATGACCGACAAACAGCACCGGGGCGTCAAGCTCGTCAATGCCCTGCGCAATGCCGTACAGGCCAAGTGGCCCGACCATTTCTGTGTCATAAAGCTGGAACCGGACTATGCGCCGGTACACCACGAATAAAAGAAGCAACCCTGTAGGGGCAGGGCATGCCCTGCCCTCAACGTAAAATCCATAGCGATGTGGCGGCAAGGCTGCGGGCCGGACATGTCCGGCCCCTACCGAGCACCATTACGGAAAGTAAAACTATATAAAGGAGAGGTATCCCCATGGACTACAACAAAGCTGCTCTGGAGCTCCACAGCAAGTTCCCCGGCAAGATCGCCGTGCAGAGCCTTTGCGAATGCAAGGACCGCGACGCGCTGTCCACCGCCTATACCCCCGGCGTGGCCGAGCCGTGCCGCAAGATCAAGGCAAACCCCGATGACGTCTACACCTACACGATGAAGGGCCGCACCGTCGCCGTCGTCACGAACGGCACTGCCGTGCTGGGTCTGGGCAACATCGGCCCCGAGGCCGGTCTGCCGGTCATGGAGGGCAAGTGTGTCCTGTTCAAGGAGTTCGGCGGCGTCGATGCGTTCCCCATCTGCCTGAACGCCAAGACGAAGGAGGAGGTCATCGCTGCGGTCAAGGCCATTGCCCCGACCTTCGGCGGTATCAACCTGGAGGACATCCGCAGCCCCGAGTGCTTTGAAATCGAAGCCGAACTCGAGCGTGACCTCGACATTCCCGTGTTCCACGACGACCAGCACGGCACAGCCATCATCGTGCTGGCGGGTGTGCTCAACGCCCTGAAGGTCGTCGGCAAGCGCATTGAGGACGTCAAGATCGTCCAGAACGGCCCCGGCGCGGCGGGCACGGCCATCATCCACATGCTGCAGGTCGCGGGCGCTAAGAACATCGTCGCCGTTGATGAGCACGGCATCCTCTACCCGAACCGCCCCGCGGGCCTTGAAGGCCACAAGGGCAGGCTGGCCGAGGAGACGAACCCCGACAAGCTGACCGGCGGTCTGGCCGAGGCTATACGGGACGCGGACATCTTCATTGGTACGTCGATTGCGGGCGCATTGACCCCCGAACTGGCCGCCACGATGGCGAAGGATGCGATTGTGTTCGCCATGGCGAATCCCACGCCCGAGATCATGCCCGACCTCGCTAAGCAGGCGGGCGTCCGCGTCATCGGTACGGGCCGCAGCGACTTCCCGAACCAGGTCAACAATGTGCTGGCGTTCCCCGGCATCTTCAAGGGTGCGCTGTCCGTCCGTGCGCGGGACATCAACCCCGCCATGAAGATGGCCGCCGCTAAGGCCATCGCGGGCCTCATCCCCGACGACGAGCTGAACGAGGAAAACATCCTGCCCAAGGCATTTGACCCCCGCGTGGCCGATGCCGTCGCCGCTGCCGTCGCACAGGCCGCGAGAGAAAGCGGCGTGGCGCGCGTATGAGCATCCGTGAAATTCCCGCCGCCGCCATCACCGACGCAGTGGAGGCTCTCTGCATCGAGGCCAACACCCGGCTGCCCGCCGACGTAAAGGCTGCACTGGATGCCGCCGAGGCCGCCGAGCCGTGGCCGCTGGCAAAAGAGACACTGGGCTTATTGCAGCAGAATCTCTGCGTTGCGAAAGAGAAAGACCTGCCCATCTGCCAGGACACCGGCATGGCCTGCGTCTTTATCGAGCTGGGCCAGGACGCCCACATTGACGGCGACCTGACCGATGCCGTCAACGAGGGCGTGCGCCGCGGCTACGAGAATGCATTCTTACGCAAATCCATCACCGCCGACCCGCTGCAGCGCGTCAACACGGGGGACAACACCCCGGCATTCCTGACCGTGCATCTTGTGCCGGGCAGCGGCTGCAAAATCACCGTCGCCCCCAAGGGCGCGGGCAGTGAAAACATGAGCCGCCTTGCCATGCTCAAGCCAGCCGACGGCGTCGAGGGCGTGAAAAAATTCGTGCTTGACACGGTGGAGCAGGCCGGAGCCAACCCTTGCCCGCCCATTGTGCTGGGTATCGGCATCGGCGGCAGCTTCGACCACTGCGCAGCGCTGGCCAAAAAGGCACTGCTGCGCCCGCTGGACGAACCCAACGCCGACCCGTATTATGCAGCGCTGGAAAAGGAACTGCTGGATGCCATCAATGCCACAGGCTTTGGCCCGCAGGGCTTTGGCGGTGCCACGACCTGCCTGGGGGTTGCCATTGAGCAAAAGCCCACCCATGTGGCCTGCCTGCCCGTGGCCGTCAACATCAGCTGCCACGTCACCCGCCGCGCCAGCCGCACGCTGTAAGGAGGCGCAACGATGCAATATGTACTGAAAACGCCCCTCTCCAAGCAGGACCTTGCACCGCTGAAAGCAGGGGACACCGTGCTGTTGTCGGGCGTGGTCTACACCGCCCGTGACGCCGCCCACGCCCGCATGATGGAGCTGCTGGACAAGGGCGAGCCGCTGCCGTTCCCCATTGAGGGCGCGGCCATCTACTACGTCGGCCCCACGCCGGAGCGCCCGGGCGAAGTCATCGGCTCTGCCGGCCCCACCACCAGCGGCCGGATGGATGCCATGAGCCCCC
>OGDE01001724.1_pt1 | contig 12632 bp, 13 predicted proteins | sample 1570321 | NCBI WGS metagenome assembly OGDE01 (sample SAMEA2581976, study PRJEB24529) | metagenome | biome: Human gut stool | place: China | collected 2011 | reverse complement strand
ACCGTTTCCTGCTGAATGAATTGTTTGAGTAGTTTCATAGAGACACATCCTTGTAATTGTAAAGGCTGCCCTGCTGCGGTGCCGGACGGCCTTTCTTCGTATTTCAGAGCAACAGCTCAAACGACCCGATCATCAGCGGCATTCTTCAATGTGGAAGATCGCTACTTTCCCGAAGAACGGATTGCAAGTGCGTGCAGCTTCCGGCTCAAATCGGCCAGACACCATGCGATTGCCATACCGCCGGCAATTCCAAGAGCAGCCAGAAAGGTCTGCTCTCCGAAATGCTCTGCAGCAGACAAATCATTGGAGACGACTGCGTTCATGCAGTAGTAGAGGGTGCTTCCGGGAATGAGGGGAATGGCAGCGGTGATGAAGAAAGGCGTAGAGGGTGCATTGCAGCATCGGGCAAGAATTTCGGCATACAGAGCGGCACAGAAACCGGCCAACAGATTGGCAAGAAAGACGCTGTGCAGGGTGTTGGCGGCAAGAAGATAAGCCAGCCATGCCAGAAGTCCGCCTACACCGGCGGCGGGTAAGTAGCGCCGGTTCAGATTGAAGATCAGTCCGAAACCGACCGAACCAAGGGCAGCACTGAGCAACTGCGAAAAAACCTGTATCATGCGGAAATTCCTCCCATCAACCAGATGGCGGCCATCATGCCGAGTGCAAGGGTGGCGGCCATCAGAATGGCTTCCACCAGTCGAAGAGAGCCGGAAATAATGTCCCCAAGTAAGATGTCCCGGATGGAATTTGTCAGCATGATGCCGGGAATCAGCAGCATGATGATACCAATCAGAACTTTATCGGCATGAAACTGCATCCCAAAGCGGCAGAGCAGCAGAGTGGAGACACCGCTGAGAAATGATGCTATAAACTGAAATTCTACGCCATTCATACAAAAAGGCGAGAGATAGCGCTCCATCCAGCAAATCAGAACGGCAATGCCGCCGGCCAGCAGGCCGTCCCAGAGATTTCCACCAAAGAAGATGGCAAAACTGGAAGCAGCCAACACACTGCCGGCAAGATGCAGTCTTGGGTCCGGATGCTGTGCCAGAATGGCATTCAGCTGGCGCTGAAACTCTTCTATGGAAGGAGGCGCTGTGCAGATACGGCGGCTGAGCGCATTGAGCTTTTCCAATGTCAGCAGGTCATTGCTGGCAGCGTGACGCAGGCGGCGGGTCTCGGTCTGCGGCGGCAGCGAGGGCATGGTAAGCGTGACCACGATGCTGGATGTGATCACGAATACATTCACATCTTCTGCCCCATAGGCGATTGCGATCCGGTTCAAAGTGTCCTCAACGCGGAATACTTCTGCGCCGCTGTTTTGTAAAGCTTCGCCCATTCGGACCAGAATGTGGAGAAAATGACTGATCTCGGTCTCTTCCACAATATCACGCTCTTTTCATCTCGGTTTCTACATTATTATAGCGGGTGGACCGGCAGAACGCAAGACGCTGCAAGGACAGAGAGACTTTTTGATAACTGCATTGTTTACGCGGGCAATGGATCGCCTGGTTCTGAAAAAACGGCTTGCATCCGTTCTGTCACAGCGAAAGACTACGATTGGAGAAGAAAAAATTGAATCCAGTGCAAACGATTTTGCCGAGAATTGCATGAAATATTATAAAAGTATTATTCTTTTGTGAATTTTAGCACTCTACTATTGACACTGCTAATAAACAGTGTTATAACAGTGGCGTGCTCAGGAGAAAGGGGCATGAGGGAACCGCAAGGCTCCCGGGAAGACTCCGCTTCTGATGCACGATCTTGATTTTATGCCCGACCCGAACGCCGGGATTGGAGGGTTGTTTTATGTTTATGCCTGCTGTTTTCCATGAAAATCTGTTCGATGATTTCTTTGATCCGTTCTGGAACGACGGTGCGCTGGAGCGTGCAATGAATCGTGAAGAGCGTGAGACCTTCGGCAAGCGCGGCGCAAACATGATGAAAACCGATGTGAAGCAGACCGCCGATGGCAACTATGATGTGGCTGTTGACCTGCCCGGCTGCAAGAAGGAAGACGTTCAGATGGAGCTGAGCGACGGCTACCTGACCATTCAGGCCGTCCGCAACCACTCCAATGACGAGAAGGACAACAATGGCCGTTATCTGCGCCGTGAGACCTTCTCCGGTACCTGTGCCCGCAGCTTCTATGTGGGTGATGCCGTGAAGAAGGAGGACATCCACGCAAAGTTCGAGGATGGCATCCTGCACATCGTACTGCCCGCACCGCAGCAGCAGAAGGCTCTGCCTGCGAATCCCAATCTCATTGAAATCGAATAACGTTTGTGCATCGGTGTGAGGAACACCGGCGCATAGAACCAGCCCCCGGAGAACCGTAAAAAGCTCTTCGGGGGTTTTTGTATTCTGACATCTTTTCGGAAGTGAAAAAGCGTGGTACCCACAACACCGACACGCAAGAGGGCGCAGCAGTCAATCTTTTTGAAACCGCCGTCAAACACGCATAAAAGCGAAAAGAACCCGCTTTCAACATCAAATTGAAGTGAAAGCGGGTTCTTTATTGAAGTGACACCAAGTTGTCACAAAATCACAGCTTTAGAAGGCCTGTGCATCATATTTATATCGATATTTCGCCGTAAATTCGTTTCTACTTGATGGGGTGAATTATTTCCGATTTGTCAGCCGGTTGAGCAGCATCACAGCCAGAACAATGACACCAATGACGAGAAGAATGCCGACCATGCCGATGAGCATCATGGGCAGGGTGGTCATCCACGAAGAAAGATGAAGCATAAGTGTACCTCCGTTAAGCCATCAGGGTCAGAATTAGGCCGCCTGCAATGACGGATGCGATCTGCCCCGAAACGTTGACGCTGATGGAGTACATCAGCAGGAAATTCTGGTTATCTTCTTCCAATCCCATCTTGTTGACCACACGGCCGCTCATGGGGAAGGCGGAGATGCCGGCTGCACCGATCATCGGGTTCAGTTTTTTGCCTTCGGGCAGGAACAGGTTCAGCAGCTTTGCAAACAGCACGCCGCCTGCGGTATCAAAAACGAAGGCTACCAGACCCAGTGCAAGGATGAGCAGGGTATCGGGCCGGACAAACTTGTCAGCGGTCATCTGTCCGGCCACGGTCAGGCCCAGCACGATGGTGATGAGGTTTGCCAGCACATTCTGCGCGGTTTCGCTGAGGGCGTTCAGTACGCCGCACTCCCGCAGCAGGTTGCCGAACATCAGAAAACCAACTAGAGCTACACTGGCAGGAGCTACCATACCGGCAATGATGGTTACAACAATGGGGAACAGAATCTTCGTCAGCTGGCTGACATTGCCCTTTTCATAGGGCATCCGGATGCGGCGGTCCTTCTGAGTGGTCAGCAGTTTAATGACCGGCGGCTGCACGATGGGCACCAGAGCCATGTAACTGTACGCTGCCACCATGATGGCACCAAGGTACTGGGAGTTGAGGGTGTTAGCTACAAAAATGGCGGTGGGACCGTCCGCTGCACCAATGACAGCGATGGAAGCAGCATCCTTCAAATCAAAGAAGAAGCCTGCCAGAAACAGGGTGAAGAAAATACCAAACTGCGCTGCGGCACCAAAGAGCATGAGCCACGGTTTTTCCAGCAGGGGGCCAAAGTCGATCATAGCACCAATGCCGATGAAAAGCAGCAGGGGAAACAGCTCGTTGGACATGCCTGCTTCAAACAGGGCAGAAATGGGGCCTACGGTATCGCCCTGCGTGATGGCACCGGACAGCGGCAGATTGACCAGAATGGCACCAAAGCCCATGGGTAAAAGCAGGCTCGGCTCCATTTTTTTGGCGATGGCAAGGTAGATGAGCAATGCACCAATGCCCCACATCACCACCATCTGCCAAGTCAGGTTTCCAAAATTGGAAAACAGACTTGCGAATGTGTTCAGAAAGTTCATAGTTTTCTTGCCTCCTATTGTGCTCCGGTACGGTGACAAGAAAAAGAGACTCCTGCCACAGCACCTTGTCTGTGACAAAAGTCTCAAGCGAACACATGACATCGGGCATTTCTGCCGTGATGACGCTGCCATGCAGCAGTCTCCCGAAGAATAAGCCGGAACACTGCCCTTTACTCCCTTTTATCAGATGTATTAAAACAGAATATGGGAAAACTGTCAAGAAAAATACAGAAATCTTTTCTGTATCTTATGAGGGTCCTTCCGCTGTGGTTCACGCAAGCTGATTACAGCAAAGCATTTCTGAAAGCCCATCGAGAGAAAATCACTCTGCACAAGGCGGCCCCGGAGAGCTGCGATAAGCCCTCCGGGGCCATTTTTGTTTTCTGATATCTTTCCGACAGTGGGAAAGCGTGGTAGAATAGGAGCAAAGCTGATATATGATCAACAGGAGGAGGAAAATCAAGATGGAAACGGTCTATATCGCAGGCGGATGCCTTTGGGGCGTACAGCATTTTTTTGACACAGTGCCTGGTGTACAGATGACTGAAGCCGGCAGAGCCAACGGAACAACGAGCTCTCTGGATGGCCCATACGATGGATATGCAGAATGCGTAAAAGTGGTCTATGATGAGAAAAACACAAACATTTCAGAACTGATGGCACACCTGTTTGAGATCATCGACCCCTACAGCCTGAACAAACAGGGCGTGGACGTTGGAAAAAAGTACCGGACAGGACTGTATAGTACAGATCCCAGACATCTGGAAGAAGCAAGAGCTTTTATAAACGGCCGGGAGGACCGGGACAAGATCATGCTGGAAGTGCTGCCGCTGACAAATTATGTCCGGAGCGCTGAGGAGCATCAGCACCATCTGGAACGGCACCCTGAAGACTGCAGTTACTGCCATATCCCGGATGCTGTCCTGAACAGATACAGAAATCAGTAAATATGTGATCCTACCATTGCAGTAACACCAATGGAAAGTATCAGGAGCAGGAGAGTGCTCCGCTGGTGCGGGAATTTCTGGCGGATACCGGCATGACGGCGGCGCAGATCGACCGGGTGGCCTATCTGGTGGGGCACCACTGATGGTTCTTGATGTGGCGCTTGGCTGAGAGAGCGAAGCGGCTTCTCAATGGTAAAATAACGGAAAACACCCCTGTGAGCTTTTTTAAACTCACAGGGGTGTTTTTAGGCGTTGGGGTCGGTCAGCACGAAGGTCAGCTCGGCGGTGGCGGCGCACTTGCCGTCCACCCACGCCGAGGCTTTGCCCACGCCCACCGGGCCGTGCTGTTCTACCAGTTCACAGTGCAGGGTGAGCACATCGCCGGGGGTGACCTGCTTGCGGAAGCGGGCATTCTTGATGCCGCCGAAGAGGGCCAGTTTGCCCTTGTTCTCCGGCAGGCTGAGCGCCGCAACGGCACCGGTCTGGGCCAGTGCTTCCAGAATGAGCACTCCCGGCATCACCGGCTGGCCGGGAAAATGTCCGCAGAAAAATTCCTCATTGCGGCTCACGCACTTGCGGCCGATGGCCCACTGGCCCGGCTCGTAGTCCAAAATGCGGTCCACAAGGGCAAAGGGATAGCGGTGCGGCAGAAGCGCCGCAATCTCCTCGCTGTTCAGGGCGTTTGCGTCTGCACGCACGGTGCGGGGTTCTGCCATGGGTCAGCCCTCCCATCTGCGCAGGGCGATGCAGGCGTTGTGCCCGCCAAAGCCCAGACTGTTGCTCAGTGCGTAGGTCATGGCCTGCGCACGGCCAGTGTTCGGCACATAGTCCAGATCACATTCGGGATCGGGCTGCTCATAGTGGATGGTGGGCGGCGCAAACTGGTCATGCAGGGCCAGCGCTGTAAATACGGCTTCAATGCCGCCCGCACCGCCCAGCAGATGGCCGGTCATGCTCTTGGTGCTCACCACAGTCAGCTGCTTTGCGTGTTCGCCGAACACCGCATGGATGGCGGCGGTCTCGCAGGCATCGTTCATGTGGGTGCCGGTGCCGTGGGCGTTGATGTGGTCCACCTGCTCCGGTGCGATGCCTGCATCCGCCAGCGTCAGCGTCATGCAGTCGATGGCACCTGCGCCGCCGGGAGCGGGGGCGGTGAAGTGGTAGGCATCGCAGTTGGCACCGTAGCCCACCACCTCGGCGTAGATGTGCGCACCGCGGGCACGGGCATGCTCCAGCTCTTCCAGCACCAGCACACCGCTGCCTTCGCCCATCACGAAGCCGCCGCGCCGTGCGTCAAAGGGCAGGCTGGCTGCATCCGGATCGGTCGCGGTGGAAAGCGCTTTCATGCTGGTAAAGCCGCCGATGCCCAGAGGGCTGATGCAGCTCTCTGCACCGCCGCAGACCATGGCGGTCTCGTAGCCGTCACGGATGCGGTGGAAGGCATCGCCTACGGCATTGGTGCCGCCGGCGCAGGCCGTCACCGGGCAGGTGCACATGCCCTTCAGACCAAAGCGGATGGCCACCTGTGCCGCTGCCATGTTGGCAATGGACATGGGCACGAAATAGGGGCTTACCTTTTCCATGCCCTTTTCTTCACCACGGGTGTGCTGCTCCTCAATGGTGGGCAGACCGCCGATGCCGCTGGAAAGGATGACACCGATCTGTTTGGCTTCCGCTTCGGTGTCCAGACCGCTGTCTGCAACTGCTTCAGCGGCGGCAGCAAGGGCCAGAACGGTAAAGCGGGCCATCTTGCGGGCTTCCTTTTTGTCCACGATAGTTTCCGGGTCAAAGCCCTTCACCTCGCCTGCCAGCTTACATTTAAAATCGGTGGTATCGAACTGGGTAATGGGGCCGATGCCGCATTTGCCTGCTTTGGCAGCGGCCCAGCTGTCGGCGGTGTTGTTGCCCAGCGGGTTCACGGTGCCAAGGCCGGTGATCACGACTCTGCGTTTTTCCATGAGAGTTTTCTCCTTTTACATTGCCATGCCGCCGTCTGCACAGAGCACCTGCCCGGTGAGATAGCTGCTTTGTTCTGCGGCGAAAAATGCCACTGCATTTGCCACATCCTCCGGCTTTCCTGCGCGGCCTGCGGGAATGCCCTTTGCCATTTCGGCACGGACGGCTTCCGGCAGGGCGGCGGTCATGTCGGTCTCGATAAAGCCCGGCGCGACTGCATTCACGGTCACATTGCGGCTTGCCAGCTCGCGGGCAAGGCTTTTGGTCAGGCCGATCAGGCCCGCCTTGCTGGCGGCGTAATTGGTCTGGCCGGCGTTGCCCCGCAGGGCCACCACACTGGAAAGGTTCACGATGCGGCCCCAGCGCTGGCGCACCATGCGGCGGGCGGCCTCCTTGCAGCAGAGGAACGCACCCTTGAGGTTTGCGTTCAGCACTGCGTCAAAGTCCTCTTCGCTCATGCGCAGGATCAGATTATCGCGGGTAATGCCCGCGTTGTTCACAAGGATATCCACCCGGCCAAAGGCGTTCACCGCCTGTTCAAAGAGTGCTTTGCAGCCCTCGGCAGTGGAAACATCGGCCTGCACAGCCACGGCATCTGCGTTTTCGGCCTTGCACAGAGCCACCGTCTCGGCAGCTGCAGCTTCGCCGTGGCAGTAATTCACCACGACATTGCAGCCCTGCTTTGCCAGCTGGATGCACACAGCCCGGCCAATGCCCCGGCTTCCGCCAGTAACAACGGCGGTGCGGATGATCGTTTCTTCGCTCATAGCTCTTCCTTCCATGCTGTCAGTGCGGCGTTCAGCTGCTCCGGGGTCTCCACCGAAGCGCAGACCACGCCGGGCAGGGTCTTTTTCACAAAGCCAGCCAGAGCACTGCCCGGGCCAACTTCCAGAATATGGTCTACGCCCAGCTCACCGAGGCGGCGGAGCGTATCTTCCATGTAAACGCTGCTCTGCACCTGCTTCACGAGCAGGGCGGGGATGCTGTCCTGTTCAGCTTTTTCACGGCCAAGGCAGTTGAACAGCACCGGCACCTGCATCTCGCCAAAGGGCTCAGAGGCAAAACGCTTTGCCAGGGCATCCCCGGCGGGGGCCATGAGGCGGGTGTGGAACGGGCCGCTCACCTTGAGCGGGATGCAGCGGCGGGCACCGGCTTCTTTGGCCAGTGCGGCGGCTTTGTCCACAGCGGCTTTCTCGCCGCCGATGACCAGCTGGCCCGGGCAGTTATAGTTGCAGATCTGCACACAGCCGAGCTGTGCAGCCTGCTCACAGCAGGCTGCAAGCGCCTGCCGGTCAAGGTTCAGCACGGCGGTCATGCCGCAGTCAATGCCCTTTGCAGCTTCGGCCATGGCTTTGCCGCGGTAAGCGGCCAGCTCGATGGCCTGCTTTGCGGTGAACACCCCGGCAGCTTCCAGCGCGGAGTATTCGCCCAGCGAAAGCCCGGCCACATAAGCGGGTTTCACGCCCTGCTGGGCCAGCACTGCGGTCACGCCGCAGGCAAAGGCCACCATGCAGGGCTGGGTGTATTCGGTCTGATTCAAAAGGCCGTCCGGGTCCTCAAAGCAGACGCGGTGCAGGTCGAAGTCCAGTTCTGCACTGTCAAATGCCGCCCGGAACGCGGGAGAGCCTTCGTAAAATTCTTTGCCCATGCCGGGGTGCTGTGCCCCCTGACCGGCATATAAAACGGCAAGCTTCATTGATTTTGCCTCCATTCGGTCACAAGTTCATCCATCAGCTCCTGTACCGTGCGCATTCGGTCCAGCCTGCCCACGTTGGCCCCGCAGAAGAACAGGCCCTCCTCCACATTGCCCTTTACGGCTTCGATGAGCGCGTGGGTGATGCAGTAGGGCACCTTGGCGGGGTCGCAGGTCTTCAGGCAGCGGGCACAGTGCCGGGGAGGGAAGCGGGTCCCCTCTGCCAGCGCCTGCACCAGCGGGGTGTTCAGTGCACGGCCCGGCATTCCCACCGGGCTGTGGATGATCCGTACATCCTCGGGCCGGGCGTTCAGCAGAACGTCCTTGTAGCCCTGGGATGCGTCGCACTCGTAGGTGGTGATAAAGCGGGTGGCAAGCTGTACGCCTGCAGCGCCCATTGCGGTAAAGTGGGCCATATCGGCACCGGTATACACGCCGCCTGCCACAAACACGGGGATGCTGTGGCCAAACTGCGCTTCAAAGGGCTTTACCTCGGCCAGCACCTCGGGCAGGATGTCATCGAGGGTCTGGCATTTGCCTGCCAGCAGGTCATCTTCGGCAAAGCCGAGGTGTCCGCCTGCCTTGCAGCCTTCGATCACCACAAAATCAGCGGTGCGGCCAAACTCTTTGGCCCAGCGGCGCAGGATGAGCTTTGCGGCCCGTCCGCTGGAAACGATGGGAGCAATGGCAACATCCGTTGTGCCCACGATGCCGGGCAGCTCCAGCGGCAGGCCCGCGCCGGACACCACCGCGTCTACGCCCGCTTCTACAGCGGTGCGGATCGCGGCCGCATAATCCTGCGTTGCCACCATGGCGTTGATGGCTACCATGCCCGCGCCCTTTGCGATTTGCTTTGCTTTTTTAATTTCCGCTGTCAGGGCACGGTGGTTGGCGCTTGCCGGGTCGCGGGCAAAGTCCGGCTCCCGGTAGCCTGCATCGGCGGTGGAGATGCACCCCATGCCGCCGCAGGCTGCAACGGCACCGGCCAGCCCGCCGAGGGAAACGCCCACACCCATGCCGCCCTGTAGGATGGGCACAGACAGGGTCTTTCTGCCGAGGGTCAGCATTCGGTGCTCAGCGCGGCAATGCGCTGCCTCCCGCTGTTCCACAGGTCTGCAAGAATATCTGCCACCGGGCGCACCTCGTGCAGCATGCCTGCCACCTGACCGGCCATCAGGCTTCCGGTGGTGGTGTCGCCCTCAAACACGGCGCGGCGCAGGCTGCCAAGGGTGTACTTTTCCAGCTCCATCTTGTCGGCACCGGCGTTTTCCTGCCGGACATATTCGCGGCTCATGCGGTTTTTCAGCACTCGCACCGGCGCACCCACGCTTCGGCCGGTCACGATGGTATCGCTGTCCTTGGCCTTGAGCAGGGCGGCTTTGTAGTTTTCATGGATGGGGCACTCCTCGCTCACCAGCAGGCAGGTGCCCACCTGAGCACCGCAGGCCCCCAGCGCAAAAGCTGCTGCCAGCTGGCGGCCATCGGCAATGCCGCCCGCCGCGATAACCGGGACATTGACGGCATCCACTACCTGGGGCACCAGCGCCATGGTGGTCATCTCGCCCACATGGCCGCCGCTCTCGGTGCCTTCGGCGATGATGGCATCCACGCCCAGCGGCTCCAGATGCTTTGCCAGCACGGCAGCAGCCACCACGGGGATGACCTTGATGCCGGCTTCTTTCCACATCTGGATATACTTGCCCGGATTGCCCGCGCCGGTGGTGACCACCTGCACGCCCTCTTCCACCACGATCTTTGCAAACTCATCTGCAAGGGGGTGCATCAGCATGATGTTGACGCCAAAGGGCTGGTCGGTCAATGCCTTGCAGCGGCGGATGTTCTCCCGCAGGGTATCCCCATCCCGCATTCCGCCCGCGCCGATGAGGCCCAGGGCCCCCGCATTGGAGCAGGCGGCCGCAAACTCGCCGGTGGCGATGTTGGCCATACCGCCCTGAATGATGGGGTACTTCGTCCCCAGAATCTCGTTTAGAAGTTTCATTTTTTCAACCTTTGTATGTCAGAATCATGCCGCCCCAGGTGAGGCCGCCGCCAAAGCCAATGCAGGCCACCCGCTGGCCGGGAGTCAGCTTCCCTGTTTCGGCCAGCTCATTGAGGGCCACCGGAATGCTGGCGGCACTGGTGTTGCCGTGGCGGTCCATGTTCTTGTAGAACTTTGCGGCGTCGGCGTGGAGCGCTTTCACACAGTGGTCGATGATGCGGCTGTTGGCCTGATGACAGACCACCCAGTCTACCTCGTCCAGCGTCTTGCCGGTCTCGTCCAGCACCGTGTGCAGGCAGCGGGGCAGGGCATCCACCGCAAAGCGGAACACTGCTTTGCCGTCCATGGTGATGGAGGCGGAACCGTTCCGGTCCGGCCCACCGGCGTGCAGGACATCGCTGCCCCGGGCCCCCAGCGTGAGGGCAAAGGGGGTGTCGGCCAGCCGGAAGATGGCCGCGCCCGCGCCGTCGCCAAACAGGACGCAGGTGGAGCGGTCGGCGGGGTCCATCAGGCGGGAAAGGGCTTCGCACCCGATGACCAGGGCGTACTGCCCGCCCAGCGTGGCCAGCAGGCCCCGCGCTACGGCGGTGCCGTACAGAAAGCCGGAACAGGCCGCGTTGACGTCCAACGCGGGCCGGTTCTCCGGCAGGCCCAGCGCCGCCTGTACCTGACAGGCCACACTGGGAGTGGCGTCCGGGGCCGACAGGGTGGCGCACACGCAGCAGGCGATGTCTGCCGGGGCAAGGCCGCTGCGCTGCAGCGCCTGTTTTGCGGCGGCAATGGCCAGCGTGGCGGCGGATTCGTCCGCGGTGCACCAGTGCCGGGTGCGGATGCCGGTGCGGGAGGTAATCCACGCGTCACTGGTGTCCACGGTGCGGCTGAGCTCTTCGTTCGTGACCGTCCGGCCGGGCAGCGCCCCGCCGGTGGCTATCAGCTGGAAGCCCTTCATGCGTTCCTCATTTCTCCGATCTGGCGGTATTTCTTGTAGCGCTGGTCGGCCAGGGCCCTGCCGTTCATGCGGCACAGCGTTTTCAGGTGTGCCCACAGGGCAGCGTCCAGCTGCTCAAACAGCACCGTGTGGCCGCGCTGGGCACCGCCCACCGGCTCCGGGATCACTTCTTCCACGATGCCGTCCCGGTACAGGTCCTGCGCGGTCAGCTTCATCATCTCGCAGGCTTCGCCGCTGCGGGAAGGATCTTTCCACAGGATGCTGGCAAAGCCCTCGGGGCTCAGCACCGAATAGACGGCGTTTTCCAGCATGAGGATGTGGTTTGCCACACCCAGCGCCAGCGCACCGCCGGAGGAACCCTCGCCGGTGACGACGGCGATGACCGGCACGGTCAGGCCGCTCATCTCCATCAGGTTGCGGGCGATGGCCTCGCCCTGGCCGCGCTCCTCGGCGTCCTTGCCGGGGTAAGCGCCCGGCGTGTCGATGAAGGTGATGATGGGCCGACCGAACTTCTCGGCCTGCTTCATCAGGCGCAGGGCCTTGCGGTAGCCCTCCGGCCCCGGCATGCCGAAGTTGCAGGCCAGATTCTCCTCCAGAGAGGAGCCCTTGCGGTGACCGATGACGGTCACCGGCATGCCGTGGAAGCGGGCCACACCGCCCAGGATGGCGGGGTCCTCCCTGCACTGGCGGTCGCCCCGCTGCTCAAAGAAGTCGGTGAACAGGGCGGAGATGGTCTCGTCAATGTGGGGGCGGTCCGGGTGCCGGGCCAGAAAGACCCGGTCCTCGGCGGTCAGCGGGCCGCAGGCACGCAGGATCTCGTCCTCCTCTACGGCAAGCTCTGCCAGCTCGGCGGCGTGGGCCGTGATGGCGTCCATGTCGTCGCCGCTGCCCTTCAGGGCGGTGATCTGTGCATCCAGCGGAGCCAGCTGCTCCAGAATTTCCTTGATCATTCGTGTTTTCCTCCCACATGAAGCTGCAGCACCCGGATCAGGGTGTCGCGCAGCTGGTCGCGGGGCACCACCTGATCCACAAAGCCGTGCTCCAACTGGAACTCGCTGCGCTGGAACCCGGCGGGCAGCTTTTCGCCGATGGTCTGCTCAATGACGCGGGGCCCGGCAAAGCCGATCAGCGCCCCCGGCTCGGCCAGCATGATGTCGCCCAGGCTTGCAAAGCTGGCGGTCACGCCGCCG
>OGDE01001722.1_pt1 | contig 12648 bp, 8 predicted proteins | sample 1570321 | NCBI WGS metagenome assembly OGDE01 (sample SAMEA2581976, study PRJEB24529) | metagenome | biome: Human gut stool | place: China | collected 2011 | reverse complement strand
TACCTGCGGACGGGCCGTCTTTTGGAACAGCCCCTTCCGGGATATGTACATGCATATCATGTTTCTGGAAAAATTCCGGATCGATCTTATACTGATCTGCTACAGAACGGATATAGCTGATGCCTGCCTGTGCAGATTCTTTCATAACATCCCCAAGAGAACCTGTGATCTGAATGCCACCCTTTCCTGGCATAACATTCACTTCAATCTTTAATGTTACTCCTCCAACTGCAGTCCATGCAAGCCCATGAACAACTCCAATCTGATCTCGTAATGTATCCTTCTCCCATTCATAAACTGGTTTTCCAAGATAATCTTTGATTGCCTTCTTTGTGATCGTAATTTTTCTGTGTTTCTTCTGGTAAATGTCTCTTGCAACCTTTCTTGAAACCTGTCCGATCCTTCTCTCTAAATTTCTGACTCCAGATTCTCTTGTATAATCAGAGATCAGTAATCTCAGTGCATCTTCTTTCCAGTGAATCTGTGTATCATCTAATCCATTGGCTTCCATCTGCTTCTTCACAAGATAATCATTTGCAATGTGATATTTCTCATTCTCTGTATAGCTTGTAACTTCAATAATCTCCATACGATCAAGCAATGGCCTTGGAATTGTAGAGAGATCATTGGCTGTCGCGATAAACAAGACATCACTTAAATTTAAAGCAACTTCAAGATAATGATCTGTAAAATTCTCATTCTGTTCTGGATCAAGGACTTCTAATAATGCAGATGCTGTATCTCCACGCTGATCTTTTCCAGTCTTATCAATCTCATCTAATAACATCAGCGGATTTCTGACTTTGACTTTCCTTAATGCATCAACGATTCTTCCAGGCATCGCCCCGACATACGTCTTTCTGTGTCCTCGAATTTCTGATTCATCACGCACACCACCTAAAGATAAACGAACATATTTCTTATTCGTTGCCCTTGCGATTGATTTTGCAATCGATGTCTTTCCTGTTCCTTGAGGTCCTACCAAGCAAAGGATCGCTGCATCTTTCTTGCCGCTCATTGCACGTGCTGCCAGATATTCAAGCACTCTCTCTTTTACCTTCTCCATGCCATAATGGTCTTCGTCTAAGATTTCCTGCGCTCTATCTAGATCTGTACTGTCCTCACTCATTTCTTCCCATGGTACAGAAAGCATTGTTTCGATATATGTTCTTAACACAGAACTTTCTGGTGTCTGATTTCCCATTGTCTGAAATCTTGAAATCTCTTTTTTGATCTTTTCTTTGACTTCATCGGATGCCCTCAGTTCTTTTAACTGATTCATAAATTCATCCGCTTCATCTTCTACATTTGTCTCACCAAGTTCTTCACGGATTACTTTCATCTGCTCTCTGAGCATATATTCTTTCTGATTCTTATCAACATTTACTTTGACTTTCTGCTGAATCTTCTGTTTCAGTTTCAAAACATCCAGTTCTTCTTCCAGCATAACGAGCATCAGTTCACAGCGCTCTTTTAAATCCATCTCTTCCAGAATCTTTTGTTTCTCCGGATAGGAAAAAGGAATATGTGTTGCCAGTTCATCTACCAGAAGCTCTACATCAGACTGAAGCAGGATATAATTAATAATATTCTGGTCCAAATGCGGCCATGCCTGTGCATAACTTTCAAATGCTTCTTTGATCATTCGTAAAAATGCTTCTCTTTCGAATGCTTCAAATGGTTGCTGTTCCACATGATCATATAAAATCTCTACTTTAAATAATGGATCATATTCTACAGTTTTGCTAAGTTCTGCACGGAATAATCCCTCTGCAAACACTCTTAATGTATTCTTAGGGAGTTTTACCACCTGCTTGATCCTTGCTAACGTTCCAACACGATATAAATCATCAATTCCTGGATCTTCTACCATCGGATCAATCTGATTATTTAAAAAGATCAGCTGGTCATGCTCCATTGATTCTTCTATTGCTTTAACCGACCGGCTTCTTGACACATCAAAATGAATCACCGTATTCGGAAATATGTACTTTCCTCTGAGTGGAAGCATTGGTAAAGTCTTTTTCATCTTGTATTTCCTTTCGCTTCATAAATTTAATTCTAAAATGTATGTCCATAAGAAGAAAAACTGCTTTGACACAAGAATCTCTTGCACGAAAGCAGTTTTTATTTTGGCTAATCTATCTATGCAATCTCATGATTGCTTGTTTTAACCCGTTTCTTTGGTACTGTAGCTTTTACCTTCTGGTCTGAACATCCAATCTGTGGATCTTCTGTGCCTTCCACAACCCCTTTCGTGATAAGAAACTCTGTCCCATCCGTCTGTGATGGAATCTCATACATTAAATCCATAATCACTTGTTCCACAATAGCTCTTAAGCCTCTGGCACCTGTCTTACGATCTAATGCTTTCTTAGCGATCGCACTTAAAGCATCATCATCAAATGTAAGTTTCACGCCATCCATCTCAAACAATCTCTGGTATTGTTTCACAAGAGCACTCTTTGGTTCTTTTAAGATTCGTACTAATGCATCCTGATCTAAAGGATTCAATGATACATTGACTGGAACACGTCCGATAAATTCAGGAATCAATCCAAATTTCACAAAATCCTCAGGTAATACCTGTTTTAATAATTCTCCCAGGTCCTTCTCTTTCTGTCCGAAAACATCTGCTCCAAATCCAATAGACTTCTTGCCAATTCTTGATTCAATGATCTTCTCTAATCCATCAAATGCACCTCCACAGATAAACAGGATATTCGATGTATCAATCTGAATAAATTCCTGATGAGGATGTTTTCTTCCTCCCTGTGGCGGTACAGATGCTACTGTACCTTCGATAATCTTTAATAATGCCTGCTGTACACCTTCTCCGGAAACATCTCTTGTAATTGATGTGTTCTCAGATTTTCTTGTAATCTTATCAATCTCATCAATATAAATGATTCCACACTGTGCACGGTCAATATCATAATCTGCTGCCTGAATGATCTTAAGAAGAATATTCTCAACATCCTCACCAACATATCCTGCTTCTGTAAGAGCAGTCGCATCTGCGATCGCAAATGGTACATTTAACATCTTTGCTAATGTCTGGGCTAATAATGTTTTTCCTGAACCTGTTGGTCCAAGCATTAAAATATTACTCTTCTGCAATTCCACATCAGAGTCTCCACCCATTAAAATTCTTTTGTAATGATTATATACAGCTACGGAAAGTACTTTCTTTGCTTCATCCTGTCCAATAACATACTGGTCTAGAAATTCTTTGATCTCTTTTGGCTTACGTAAATTGATCTCTCCGTCATTCTCTGCATACTGTTCAAATTCTTCTTCAATAATCTCAGAACAAATGTCAATACATTCATCACAAATATAAACATTCTTACCCTTTGGTCCCGCGATCAGTTTGCGGACTTGGTCCTGTGTCTTATTGCAAAAAGAACATCTTAATACTTTTTTTTCGTCATTATAACCTGCCACCAGATCACCCCACTATTCTATCACTATCTATTTTCCATAACCTTATCGATCAGGCCGTATTCCAGTGCTTCCTGTGCAGTGAGCCAGTTATCACGTTCTGTATCCTTGACGATTGTCTCGTATGGCTGTCCTGTATTCTCGCTTAAGATCGTGTTTAATTTCTTCTTTGTTCTAAGAATATGTTCTGCTGCGATCTCAATCTCTGTTGCCTGTCCCTGTGCTCCTCCAGATGGCTGATGGATCATGATCTCAGCATTCGGTAAAGCCAGACGTTTTCCTTTTGTTCCACCAGATAACAGGAACGCTCCCATGCTGGCAGCCATTCCCATACACATTGTGGATACGTCACACTTCACATACTGCATCGTATCGTAGATCGCCATTCCGGCGGTTACAGAACCGCCAGGGCTATTGATATATAAATTGATGTCTTTATCTGGATCTTCTGATTCTAAGAATAATAACTGAGAAACCACAAGCCCTGCTGTGACATCATTCACTTCTTCTCCTAAAAAAATGATTCTTTCTTTCAGCAGTCTGGAGTAAATATCATAAGATCTTTCTCCTCTGCTTGTTTGTTCAATGACATAAGGTACTAAACTCATCCTTGCATCCTCCTAATGATAGTTAAGGCAGTTTATTTATGTCTGTCAAATAGAACATAAAGTTATAAAATGCCTTGCTTATTTTGCTTCACCTACAAGGAAATCTACAGCTTTCTGTACTGCGATGTCATCCATCATCTGGTCTTTCTGAGCTCCCTGAATGATCTTTTCAAGCTGCTCTGTTTCCATCTGATACATTTTTGCCATCTTTTCCAGTTCTGCTTTGAAGTCTTCCTCGCTTGCTTTAATATCTTCTGCTTTTGCGATTGCTTCTAATACCAGGCGTGTCTCGATTCTCTTAACTGCCTGTGGTTTTAAATCATCTGCAAATTTCTGTGCGTCCATTCCAGAGAACATTAAATACTGTTCCATAGAAAGTCCCTGGTAGCTTAATCTCTGAGCGAATTCATCTGTCATCTGCTGAACCTGTTCTTCGATCATAGCTTCTGGAATATCCATTGTAGCTGCTTCTACAGCTGCATCAACAATCTTGTTTTCTCTTTCAGTCTTAGCTTCTTCTTTCTTTCTTGCACGAATCTGTTCTTTGATATCTGCTTTGTAGTCTTCTAATGTTTCAAATTCAGATACTTCTGCTGCAAATTCATCATCTAATTCTGGAAGTTCTTTTTCTTTGATTGCTTTTACTGTTACTGTAAATACAGCATCTTTTCCTGCAAGATCAGGTGCATGATATTCTTCTGGGAATGTCACGTTGATATCTGCTGTTTCGTTTAAATTCTTTCCTACTAACTGTTCTTCAAATCCTGGGATGAATGCTCCTGATCCGATTACTAATGTCTGATCTTCGGCTGTTCCACCTTCGAATTTTACTCCATCAACAGATCCAGAGTAATCAATTGTTAAGATATCTCCGTCTTTTACTGCACGATCTTCAATTGTGATCTCTCTTGCGTTCTGTTCCTGAACTTTCTTTAATTCTTCTTCGATTTCGTCTTTTTTCACTGTAACTCTTGTTTTAGGTACTTCAATTCCTTTGTAGTCACCTAATGTTACTTCTGGTTTTAATGCAAATGTTGCTGTGAAGATAAAGTCTTTACCTTTCTCTAACTGAGTAACATCGATTTCTGGTCTTGAAACGATCTCTAAATCTGTATCTTTCATAGCTTCTGCATAAGCGTCTGGAATTAAGATGTTTGCCGCATCTTCATAGAAGATTTCAACTCCGTATTCTTTTGCGATTAACTGGAAAGGTACTTTTCCTTTACGGAATCCAGGTACATTAAACTGTCCTTTTTTCTTGTTGAAAGCCTGTTTGATAGCGTCATCTAATTTCGCTGCTTCAACTTCAATTGTTACCTTTGCCATATTATGTTCTAAGTTTTCCACTTGCAAACTCATCTGTATAGATCCTCCTAAAAATTATTATCTTTTTTGTAATTTCACAAACATTCACCTATTATAGCATAAGATTTGCGCGTTATACAAGCATCTTTGCGTTATTTTTCACTTTTTTCTTGATAAACATACTCATTTGAACTGCTTAGTACCCTTAGAGCCTTACTGACGATACTCACTTTAAACGTATCCCCGTCTTTGAGATCTTTCTTCGATACCTCCAAAAGATGTTCATTATGGTAGGTTGTATTGATCTTTACATCGCCATTAAATACCTGACAGAAATTCGTAAAATTGTTTCCTACAATAAAGATGCTGTCCTTTGTCTCATATACCTTTGTCACCGTAAGCGGCCGGATTCCAAATTGAAGATCCGTTGCCTTAAATGGATTCTCCTGATTCCATACATACTGTTTTCCGTACAACATATCATACTGAAGCTCTTTCATGTCTTTCTGATAATTTTTTGTACCTTTTCTTGTCTGGTGAAAACTGTTCATTAGTCCTGTATGGATATTACACTTATTCAGAACTTCTGATCCAAGATCATACGCCTCGATCGTTCCGTCCTTCTTCTTCAATCCAATATTATCCCACATAAAATAACTTGTCTGATATTTATTTCCATATGTCAGATCTTCATCTTCGATCTCCAAACTTGGAAGATGATCTCCATACATACAAAGAATCGTTGGTTCTCCACGCTGTTGTAATGCTTTGACCAGTTTCCCGACAAATTGATCCATCTGATAAACCTGATTGACATAATAAGTATATTTATTCTTCAGTGCTTCATCCTCAATTCCTTCAACCGTGATCTCCGGATTCTCGATGATCTGTGTTGTTGGATAATCTCCATGTCCCTGTACAGAAATACAATAAACATAATCCTGTCCCTTCGTAGAATCCAAACTATCCATAATACACCCGGTCAGGATCTGATCTTTTGCCCATCCATTTTCTGTCCATTTCTTGATGTTCATACTTTCCTTTGTTGTAAATGTATCAAAACCAAGCTGTGAGAATACCAGATCTCGATCATAAAATGCCGCACTGTTATCATGGATCGCGTGTGCCTTATATCCGTAATTCTTCAATACCGTCGCCATGCTCTCTGTCGTTGTATTCTGAAGCACTGTTTTATATGGATATTCTGCTGCTCCAAAATGGTCCAGATTCATTCCTGTGATCAGTTCAAACTCAGAGTTTGCTGTTCCTGCCCCATAAGACGGCATAGAAAGCTGTCCAGAGGAATATCCTTTCATATACTTATGGAAATTTGGTAATGGATCTTTGTTAAACTTAACTCCTTTGACCTGCGTAATATCAAAATGTGATTCCAACTGTACAAAGATGATATTTGGTTTCTTTACCTTTTCTTTCTTCATCTTTGCAACCTTCTTCTGTGTTCGTTTCTCAATCTTTTTGATCTTCTTTTCTGAATAATCTGATGGTTTATCAATTCCATTCTTCAAGGCTGTAATACTGAAACAATACGGTGTTCCATAATCACTGAATGCAATTCGGATATTATGGATCTGATCTACCAGCATTCCACTCTTAAATCCATAAGAAGTAACTCCCGAAAATACTGCTATGATCACTATAACTTTTATAAATCCGCTCTTGCGGTTTAAGTGTTCTTCTATTGGAAGATACATATAAGCCACTACTAACAATACCAATGCGATCAGTAACAATGCTCCCATTGCTCCAATCTCAAGTGGCGAGAAATAATTATTCATAACTGGCAATACAGACTTCATCAACGTAATATCTACATACGTAAATGGAGTATTTCTTGAACTGAGCATCATAAAATTTACGATTCCAACGATACTCCATAGCAGTGTTACTATTATATAGGAAAATAGTCGTCTCTTAGTAATCAGTGTCACAGAGTATGTTACGAAAATAATAAAGATACTATATAAAAACATCTTACTTCTCTGATCCACAAATCCCACAGCACTAAGATCAAATGTCTGACGTCCCAAAACTTCCAATACAAACGCCAGCACAACTGACAATACAAAATTACATATCAATGGATGTTTTCGAAGCTTCTTTACGATCGTATTTCCGATATTCTTAAAAAAAGTTTTCATGCTTTTCTCCTTTGCTCTTTTTCGCTATCATAGTATTATATCATTCAAAACAGAAAGTATCTAGTTATAACTTCTTAAATCTTTATTAAAAAGTAACACTTTCGCCCAAAACTTATTAAGTTTTTATAAAATACCACGTTCTTATTTGACTTCATAGATATTCCGTGTTAAAATCACTAACGTTAAAAACTTTGGGTTTTGAGTTTTTGACAAAATATGTTCGAAGGGAGTTTTACAGAATTTAAGCGCCATGCACCTTCCTGATACGGAAACAGACCGATGAGGTTCTGATAGGAAGGTTAACGAGGAGGAAAGTGATCGAAAGATTCGGCGGATGCTTTCCCGCAGCTCCAGACTACGTGATATACTGAGTAAACCCATGAGTGATCATGAAACAGAGGCAGTATAATCTGGACAAAACCGCATATGATTTAGAAAAAGAAAACAAAAGATTTATTTGGAAGTTTTTTACATATCTATACTTCCTTTTATTTTCTTTGCGCAATTTTAAGGAGATTTATATTATGTGTGGAATTATTGGATTTACTGGAAATTTACAGGCACCTGGAATTTTAGTTGATGGATTACAGCAGTTAGAATACAGAGGATATGACAGTGCCGGAATCGCAGTAAATAATGGATCAGAAACTAAGATCGTAAAAACAACTGGAAAAGTTGCAACACTTCGTGAGAAAGTTGAAGCTACTGCTGACCTTGCTGGAACATGCGGTATCGGACATACTCGCTGGGCAACTCATGGTGGTGTTACAGAAGTTAACGCACATCCTCATGTATCTGGAAATGTAACTCTGATCCATAACGGAATCATTGAAAACTACAAAGAATTAGCTGCTTCCTTAAAAACAAAAGGATTTACTGCTATTTCCGAAACTGATACAGAAGTAGCTGCTATGTTGATCGATTCTTTATATGATGGAGATCCATTTGCAGCATTAAAAGAAGCAGATCAAATGCTAGAAGGAGCTTATGGTTTCTGTGTTATGTTTAAAGATCATCCAGGCGAGATCTACTGCATGAGAAACGCCAGTCCTTTAGTTGCTTCCCATACAGAAGACGGATCTTTTATCGCTTCTGACATGGTTGCATTATTAAAATACACAAAAGATTATTTTGTTGTACCAGAAGAACATATCGTTGTCATGAAAGCTGACAGCATTACATTATATACAATGGACGGTGGGGTTGAAGAACCTAAGATGCTTCATGTTGACTGGGATACAACAGCTGCCCAGAAAGGCGGATATGATTTCTTTATGCAGAAAGAGATCTATGATCAGCCAGAGGCTCTTCATAATACAATCATGCCTCGTATCCATAATGGTCACGCTGACTTTAGTGCAGATAACATCTCTGATGATATCTTTAAAGGTGTAAACCGTGTGATCGTAACAGCTTGTGGTACTGCATGGCATGCAGGATTAGTTGGAAGACATCTGATCGAAGCTATGATCCGTATTCCTGTAACTGTTGAATTAGCTTCTGAATTCCGTTACATGAATCCGATCTTAGATGAACATACTTTAGTTGTTGTCATCACACAGTCTGGTGAAACAGCTGATTCCCTTGCTGCACTTCGTCTTGCAAATGAACGTGGAGCAAAAACGATCTCTATCGTTAACGTAAAAGGATCAAGTATCGCTCGTGAAAGTGATTATGTATTATATACACATGCAGGTCCAGAGATCGCTGTTGCAAGTACAAAAGCGTTCTCTGTACAGTGTGCAGGTATGTATCTGATCGCATTAAAACTTGCAGAAGTTAACAACTTAATGACAGATGAACAGATGAAAGATTTCTGTGATAAATTTGAACAGGCGATCGGAACTGTTGAAGAAGTCTTAAAGATGGATGATTATATCAAAGGAATCTCAGAAAAGATCAAAGATACATTCTCTGCTTTCTATCTTGGAAGAGGATTAGATTACGGTATTGCTTGTGAAGCCTGCTTAAAATTAAAAGAAATCTCTTATGTAAATGCAGAAGCATACTGTGCCGGAGAATTGAAACATGGAACAATTTCTCTGATTACAGAAGGTGTACCTATTATTGCGATCGCTACACAGGAAAATGTCTTACCAAAATTAATGGCAAACGTTGAAGAAGTAAAAGCTCGTGGTGCTCATGTGATCGTAGTAACAGATAAAGATATGAGTAATTACGAAGGAATCTATGATGATTTGATTCAGGTTCCTGCAACAGACGACCTGTTTGCAACATTTGCTTCTACCGTTGCATTACAGTTACTTGCTTATCATGTCACAGTATTTAGAGGATATGATGTAGACCAGCCAAGAAACCTGGCTAAATCTGTAACTGTAGAGTAGGCATTGAGTTGACGTGTTCAACACGCCACAACCTAGATTCACAGAACAAAGAAACTTATATAAAAAGAAGTGATAGAGTTTAAGGCTTCCGCACCAAATTCTATCACTTCTTTTTATTCATATATCATTTAATTTTGATTCAAAAAAACATCTTCTATTATAATTCTACTCTTCCGTATAATATCTGCCCAAAGCATCCGCACCCATGATCGCAGCATACAGATCTTCTGGTTCCACATCAAATGGCATATTCCCCATTGTATCATCTGGTGCGCATGCAAGACGTGCCACTTCCATGATCTGCTCTGGTTTCACTTCCTCGATTCCTAATCCTTTTAATGTTACAGGAAGTCCAATTTCACTGCAGAAATCAATCACTTCCATGATCTCATCTTCTCCCGCATCTTCTAATACCAGCTGAACCAGTGTTCCGAATGCCACCTTCTCTCCATGATACATCTTATGTGTTTCTGGAATCGCTGTAAATCCGTTGTGGATCGCATGAGCCCCTGCTAATCCTCCACTCTCAAATCCGATTCCTGATAAATAAGTATTAGCTTCAATAACATTCTCCACAGCTTTTGTACAAATTCCTTCTTTAGCTGCTATCATTGCCTGTACTCCATTTTCCATTAATGTATCATAGCATAATTGAGCAAGATTCATTGCTGCCAATGTACATTTACCTCCAACACAGTTACTTGCATCAGATCTTTTACATGCTCTCGCTTCAAAATATGTCGCTAAAGCATCTCCCATTCCTGAGATCAACAGTCTTACTGGTGCTTTACAGACGATATCGGTATCTACCATGACCATATCTGGGCTTGATGGCAAGAACAGATATTTTTCAAAAACACCTTCATCTGTATAGATAACAGATAATGCACTGCATGGTGCATCCGTAGATGCGATCGTTGGCACGATGATCACTGGTTTCTTTGTATAATAGGCAACCGCTTTTGATGTATCATGAATCTTACCACCGCCAATTCCAATGATCACATCACTTCCTGCTTCTTCCACGATCTTTATAATTCGGTTGATCTCCGTCATACAGCATTCTCCATTGAACACATCATAAACAAGATTGCTGTCTTTATTTCCTTCATTGATCGCCGGTTCTACTCTTTTTCTTCCAGATGCACTCGTCAGAATAAAGAGATTCTTTCCAAATTTATCTGCATAAGAACAAAGATTCTTCATCTCTCCTTTACCTTGAATGTAGCGTGTTGGACTTCCAATAATTGCTGCCATAATATTTCCCTCCATATCAACTCTATTTCTCATCATGATACCATGGTCAAAATACCATTTGATATCAACATCTCGTTATTATTATAACACTATTTTTGTTATATTTAAACATAAATATATTTACATTCATTCTTTTTTTATCTATTTTTACCCGCAAGTTTATTATTTTTTTATTTCTCACGTTAATATATTGTCAAATTTTCGTTTAGATTTTTTCTATTTTCTTGCCTTTTTTATCATTTTTCCATCAGAAGTAATATAATCATCTGCCTCAGCTACGAAAGTCATTTTAGGGATTCCCGGTGTTTCCCATGCAGATTTCTTATAGTCACTGATCAGTCCCAGCTTAACAGCAGCAAGACCTCTTACTGTTTCCAAAAGTTCCAGCTTTTCCTCATCTGCATTTATTTCTTCAGGAAGTTCCTTTCCGCTAAGTCCCAGATCCTCTGCCTTTACAAATACAAGGGGATTAGCTGCGTCAATGATGGACACTTCTATGGATCCCATTCCAGGTATTTCTAAAACATCTACTGCTTTTCCCGTTGGAAGAAGTCCCTTTTTAAGGGTTCCAGCCGGATCTATAAATTTTAACTTTATAGGAGAAGCTGATACCGGTACCCCTGCGATCTTAAAGTCTCCCTGGTATACAACCTTGCCCCCTTCTGTCTTTACATCAGCAGCAATGACTTTATCCGTATTTGTATTAAAGATCCTGACTGTAGTCATTCCTTCCTTTGCATTTACCAGACCTTTTTCAATAGCAAATGGTCCTACTCCTGAAGAAATATTTCCGCAGTTTCCTTTGTAGCTTACTACAGGTTTGTCCACAGACACCTGGGCAAATGTATAATCTACATCTGCATCTGACCGGTCTGACTTCTTTATGATTGCTACTTTACTTGTAACAGATTGGGAACCACCTAAACCATCGATCTGTTTCTGATCCGGACTTCCCATTAAACGCAGTAATATTTTGTCCCATTCATTATGATCTTCCGGAAGATCCTCTTCCAGAAGATATACGCCTTTACTTGTTCCGCCTCTCATAAGCGTTACAGGAAGTTTCAAAATATGATCATCTTTTCCCTGCATAATTAAAATGCTCCTTATACCCAGTAGGATTAAACAGCTGGCCTTACTGCTATTTCTGGTACCGTACCTTTTGATGATTTCAGCATACCACATCACGGCAAGGAATTGAAATTCATTATTTTCATTAAAACTATTCCTTTTATCAATAGTTTTTGATATGATAAAAAGCAGAAAAATAATACATCCCAGAAAGGAACTGGTACCCTATGGATTTTAAAGACCTGTCCTAGGTAATAGCGATTGCCAAAACACAGAATATTACAAAAGCTGCCGATATGCTTTATGTGACACAGCCGACTCTCACCAAATTCCTTCAAAATCTTGAGCGGGAAATGGGACAGAAATTGTTTAAAAAATTAGGAAACCGCTTTGTTTTAACATAATCTTTTTCGTGGATCTGTTCAAGCTCTTCATAAGTTACAGTTCGAGAATTATAAC
>OGDE01001721.1_pt1 | contig 12654 bp, 9 predicted proteins | sample 1570321 | NCBI WGS metagenome assembly OGDE01 (sample SAMEA2581976, study PRJEB24529) | metagenome | biome: Human gut stool | place: China | collected 2011 | reverse complement strand
TGGCCTACCTCTTCTTCGACTCCGACATGCAGAAGTCCCTGAAGGCCACGAACAACTACATCAAGCAGTCCTACTGCCTCAAGGGCGAGACGCTTGACGAACTCGCCGGCAAGATGGGAGTGCCCGCCGACAAGCTCAAGGCCTCCCTTGAAGCCTGGAAGCAGGGCAAGGCTGCGGGCAAGGACGCCTTCGGTCGCGCCGACATGCCGCGCAACCTCGATCAGGCTCCGTTCTACGCCATCATGGTGACGCCTGCCGTCCACCACACGATGGGCGGCGTGAAGATCGACCCGAAGACCCAGGTCTACAACACCAAGGGCCAGATCATCCCGGGCTACTTCGCCGCGGGTGAAATCACGGGCGGCGTTCACGGCGGCAACCGTCTCGGCGGCAACGCCCAGGCCGACATCGTGACCTTCGGCCGCATCGCCGGCCAGCAGGCCTACATCTACTCGAAGCAGGCCAAATAACGGACCTTCCTCCCGTCCTCCGCGACGGGAGCATCCGCTCGCACAAAGCCCCGCCGCCCGGCGGGGCTTTTTTCATCGGAGCACCTCCGCTCGCCCCCGCAAAAAAGCCTGAGCCGCCTTCAGGATCATGAAAACGACGGCGTCCGAGGCGTTGCGCCCCCTCCCCTTTCCCGCATCGCGGGCGCACCCGCCGTCGCCGCCTGTGAGCGAGGTGAAGAGACGGATCTTCCGCATTTTCCGCGCAGTCGGGAACGAATCGTTCACGTGCCTGAGAATCAGGGTGACACGAATTTCGACCCCGTTCGTTTTTGCAGATTTTTCGCCCTGAAAACGCGTTTTTTGACCGATTCAGGCCCCGTTTTGCACGTTCTCTGAATTTCGTTCCTGTGCTCGCGGGGTGTGATTTCGAGCCATTTTCCGCCCCTGGGACGCCCGCATTGGCTACAATGGTTTTCTGCAGATACAACAAATCCAAAAAAAAGGACTTACGATGACCGCAAACACGCAGTCCCAGGCGATTGTCCGCGTAGTGGACGACGATCCCGACGTCAGGCGCTCCTGGCAGTTCGTAATCGAGGGCGAAGGCTGGAACGTACTCACGTACGCGAGCGCGCTCGAGTTTCTCGAGAAGGACAGTCCCTTCACGCCGGGGTGCCTGGTGCTTGACGTGCGCATGCCGGGGATGAGCGGGATCGAACTCCAGCATGAGATGAAGTTGCGCGGCGACACGCTCCCCATCATCTTCATCTCGGCCCACGGCGACATCGACATGGCCGTGAAGACGATGAAGGACGGTGCGGACGACTTCCTCTCGAAGCCCGTGACGCCCGAGAGGCTTCTTGATGCGATCGAGAAGGCCGTGAAGCGCGACGCGAGGATCCGCACGGAGTCCGCGGCGCTCGAGCAGGCCAGAGCGGCCTTCCGCAGGCTCTCGGCGCGCGAGCAGGAGGTGGCCACGGGCGTGGCGCGCGGGCTTCTCAACAAGCAGATCGCCTATGAGCTCAACATTTCAGAGAAGACCGTGATTGCGCACAGAAGCTCGCTCTGCAAGAAGCTCGGCGCGAGGACAGCGGCCGACATCACGCGCATGCTGATGACGATCGATCCCGACGCGATCACGGGCGCGCCCGCACCCGCCGACGGAGAGTGAGCCCGGGGATCCCCTTCCCTTTCGATTCCTTCGGCTTTGCTGAATCCGGACAAAAAGAGAGCCGCTTCGACGACCTGTGCGTCGAAGCGGCTCTTTGTTTTCGTGGGCCTCCGGTCCTGCCTGCCCGTGAGGCGGGACCGGAGTCAACGGGCCGTTAGAGGAGAATCGGCTCGTAGTAGCCCGCGAAGAGCACCGAGGCGCGAAGGAGAAGCGCACCGACGATGCCGAGCACCGCGCCCACGGCGACAACCTTGTGGCTGCGCGTCGTGAGGTTGATGGCGAACGGGATGAGCGAGCCGCAGAGGACGGCGCCCACGAGGAACATCATGGCCTGCGGACCGGAGAGCAGGGCCTCAGCGCCGGCGCGGGCGGCGGCGGAGGTGGAGCTCGTCGCGACGTGCACGAAGGCGAAGATCGTGAAGAGCTCGGCGGCCTCGACCCAGAGGGACGTGCGGCGGCTCCAGAGGACCTTTTCATGCGGGATGCGGCCCGAGATCGCGAGGAGCTCGATGCAGCCCATGGCGCTGGCCATGCCGGACATGATCCAGAGCAGCGGGATCAGGGCCGTGTTCCAGAGCGTGACGCCGACGGCCTGCGTGAGCAGGAAGCCCGAGTAGATCGTGGCGGCGACGCCGACGGCGGCGGCGATCCAGTTGAACCAGTCGCCGGCAACGAGCTTGCGGCAGCACTCGCCCTTGAAGATCACGCCCGCGAAGACGCAGGAGTAGAAGAGCGTGAGGCAGCACTGCACGACGAGCAGGCAGATGCCGATGAACATCCAGCTGCCGAAGTTGAAGCTCATCTCAAGCAGGGCCGAGATGGCGGCCATCGGCAGGTTGAGGATGCGCGTCAGATGGCTGACGACGAGAAGCGTGCCCACGATGCCCGTGATCGTGCAGACGTAGACGAGCGCCTTCTCGCGCACCCAGTTGTTGAGGAACATCCCCATGCCCGAGAGACCCACGAGCCAGAGGAAGAGCGCAATCGTCCAGCCCCAGTGGGCGGCCTGGACCTGCGCGGTGAAGTCGGAGAGATCCATCATTTCTGCACCACCACATAGAAGTTCGGTTTGGTCCCGTGGCTCTCAAGGAGCGTCTGGGTCTTGGAAGAGGCGATCTTGCGGGAGATTTCGGACTGCGGATCGAGCGTGTCGCCGAAGAGGCGCGCGCCCGCCGGGCAGGCCGTCACGCAGGCAGGCAGGCTGCCGCCCTTGATGAGCTCCAGACAGCCCTCGCCCATGCACTTGCTCGGCAGGCCCGTCTTCGGGTTGGACCAGCGGGCGTCGTACGGACAGGAGGCCACGCAGTAGTTGCAACCGATGCAGCGCTTCGGATCGTTGCGCACGAGGCCGTTCTCGTCATAGTAGTTGGCGCCGAACGGGCAGGTCGTGACGCAGGGCGCTTCGGAGCACTGTTGGCACTGGACGAGGAGCTGCATCGGACGGTTCTTCTCGACCTTGACCTGACGGATGTTGTTGCACACCGTGTTCCAGGCCGGGATGAACTCGTTGATGAGGTCCGGATAGTTGGTCTGGGCGCAGGCGGTCGTACACGCGCCGCAGTTGATGCACTGGGTCGCATCGAAGAGGTGCGCCAGCTGTTTCTTGACTTTCTTCATGGTGACTTATCCCTTGATGCGCTTGACACGGATGCAGCTGTTGTTGGCAAGATTGCCGACGACGGGCTGCGCATAGCCGGTTGCAAACCAGTGCGAGTTGATGCCCTCCTTCACGAAGTCGAAGCGGGGATCGTTGACCAGCTCCTTCGTGCGGACGCCGCCGGAGAAGCCGAAGGCGAACACGCTGCCGGCCATGACCTTCTTCGTCACGGTGACGACGACCTCGGCCTGGTACTCGCGGTCAACGCCTTCGACCATGACCTTTTCCTTGTTGGCGATCCCGAGGCGCTCGGCGTCGTACGGGTTCATCCAGAGGGTGCGGTCGCCCGTGAAGCGGGTGGTCGCGGCGAAGATGTTGAGACCCGAGGAGGACGTGCAGTTCTTGCCCGAGACGAGCACGAACTCGTTGCTCTGGGGCTTCGGAGCCGTGTAGGCGGGAGCCGGGAAGTAGTCGCTGATCGGCTTGATCTTCTCATAGCCCGGCTTCGCGAAGGACTTGAAGCCGTAGATTTCGATCTTGCCCGTGGGCGTGCCGAAGGGCTTCTTCCAAGGATAGACGCCGTACTTCTTCTTGTTGACCGTGGTCCAGCCCTTGGTCTTGAAGTCGGCGAGGATCTTTTCGCCGGAGCCCGGGTTCTTGGCTTCCTGGTCCTTGACGAACTTGGCGATGCCCTTGTCGTCGAACTTGTTCCACCAGGCGTCGAACTCGTCGGCCGTCTTGCATTCCTTGTAGCCCACGCGTTCGGCGCGTTCCGGATAGGCGCGGCGGAGGATTTCGAGGAGGATCCACACGTCGTGGCGGGCCTCGACGCCCTCGGGCGGACGGATGCCGGCGTCGTTCATGTGCACGGAACCGTCAAGCGCCCACTTCACGCCGGCGGTTTCGCGACGTTCGAGGAAGTAGGTGGCCGGCAGCACGTAGTCGGCGTAGTCGCACACCTCGTGCGGCAGCAGGTCCTGCACGACGAGAAGGTCGAGCGTCTTGAGGGCCTTGGCAAGGCGCGTGGAGTCGGACTCGCGGTGGAAGAGCGTGGTGCCCACCGTGAAGAGCGCGCGGATCGGATAGGGCTTGCCCGTGATCATCGCGTCGAGCGCGGCCCAGAGGTTGCCCGCGGATTCCGGAGAGAGCATCTTGTCGATGCGCTTGGCGTCAACCATGTCCCACTTCTCGCCGTTGGGGCCCTTGCCCGCGGCGACGCCCGGACGCTTGAAGCCGCCGCCGGCGGTCACGACGATGCCGCCTTCGCGGTCGACGTTGCCATTGAAGGCGTTGAGGATGTTGATGAGCTGATAGAGCTCGATGTCGTTGCCGTTCTTGGAGGAATACCAGCCGTCGTCAACGACGCCCTTGAGGTTGGCGAAGTTGTGGGCGAGCCTGACGAGTTCGTCGGCCGGGATGCCCGTGATCTTCTGGGAGGCCTCGGGGGTGTGGCGGGCGGCGATTTCGGCGAGGATGTCGAGCGCGGTGCGCACGGCGGTCGTCGTGCCGTCGGCAAGCTTCACCTCCTGGGCGAAGTGCAGGTTGGCGTCCGTGTCGGCGGATTCGTCGAAGCCCACGGCGGCGCCCTTTTCGTCGAGCACGACGCCCTGGAAGACGATGCGGTTCGTCTTGAGGTCATGCACGGCGTAGCGGTCCTTGCGGCCGCCGGCCTTCATGTCGGCTTCGGTGAGCGGACGGCCGTCGGCCTTGATGAGGTAGGCGGCATTCGTGTGCTTGGCGAGGAACTTCAGGTCGGCGAGGCCTTCCTGGAGCATGACGTTCATCATGGCGAGCACGAAGGAGGCGTCGGTGCCCGGACGAATCGGGACCCACTTGGCGTCTCCGTAGGCGATGTCGGGCATGCGCGGGTCGACGCTCACCACCTGGGCGCCGCGTTCACGGGCCTCGTTGAGCGAGTGCAGGCAGCCCATGGCGGAGCCCATGGAGCGGCCGATGAGGATCAGGTAGCGCAGGTGCTTGTAGTCGGGCTCGATCTTGCCGGCGCCCGAGAAGCCCTTGCCGTACACCCAGTCGCGACCGGCGATCGAGGCGGAGTTGCAGGTGCTCGAGTGGCCGATGTCGTTCGGGGAGCCGAGCGGGAACGTGATCCACTTGGAGTAGGAGGAGAAGGAGTGCGACGTGGAGACGACGGACTGCTCGCCGTGCTTGGCGACGACGTCCTTAAGCTTCGCGGCGATGTCGTTGAGGGCTTCGTCCCAGGAGACTTCCTTGAACTTGCCTTCACCGCGTTCGCCCACGCGCTTGAGCGGCTTCCTGATGCGCAGCGGGTGGTTCCAGATCCACATCGTGGCGGCGGCGCGGCCGCAGTAGCCGCGCTGGGGGTGATCCGGATTCGGGAAGATGCGAACCGTCTTTTCAGAGGTCGGCTCGCCGATCTTCTTCATGGCCACGAGGCCGCAGAAGGCGCCGCACATGCAGCAGGCGAGCGGATGACGGCTCCAGCCCTGGTGCTCGAGCTCCTTGAGCTGTGCTTCGATGGGCCACATGGCGCCGGCCGCGCCGGTCGTGGCGACGGCAGCCGCACTGCCGAGCTTGATCAGCCCGCGACGCGACATTCGAAGGTCGACAATGGTGTCTGCCATTCGTTGTTCTCCTTGGTGTTTTGTACGAACGGCTCCCCTGAACGGGGCGGGAGCCGCACAGAAACAGATTCTGTCCGCTATGCGGGACGGGAGGGAGCCGCCTTCGGTACTACCCCTATTGGATATTTGTCCATACTCCCCTACCCCGCTATTCCAGATATGAACAGCGAATCAGCCTGCAATCGGTGAAAAATCCCCAAAAACACCATGGTTTTGCCTGAAAACGGGCGTCCTGCAGGTGTTTATACCCAAAACCACCCTTTCAATCCGAGCTAACCCTTATAAACGAAACACCCTATGGCGACAATAGCATTCACCTATTTACCTAGTTCCAAAGAACTAGGCGGCCGTTTCCCCTCCTCCTCCACCTCCTCCTTTTGGCGAAGTTTCGGGGGCGCGAGTTAGAATCGAACCGTCCCTCTTCTCTCCTTCCCGTCATTCTCCTCAGGCACGATGTCCGGTCCCTTATCCAGAGCCCTTGCGGGCCTCCTTTTCGTCCTTATGCTCGTCCCCGGCGTCTCTGCGGCGTCCGACGACGGCATGCTCGTGCCCGACAGCGCCCACGCGGCCGCCGAGTCGGAGACTGCGTCCGTCAAGCGCCTCAGGCTTGCGATCGTCAACTCCTACGGCATGTCGATCATGGACGACTACTACAGCCGCACGATCGAGGCCGTGAAGGAGAAGCTCACTCCGATCGAGATCGACGTGAAGATCTACGGTCCCGACAGCTTTCTGAAGGCGGCCGAAAAGGAAAGCTTCGACATGTCGATCGCCTCGAGCGGCCTCACGAGCCTCATGATCGAGCGCACAGGCGGGCTGCCGCTTGCGGCCGTCGTCTCGGACGAGGCGCCCGCCCCCAACTACGCCAACGGCGCGGCGATCATCGTGCGCGCCGACCGTCCCGAACTCAGGACGCTCGAGGACCTGCGCGGCAGGAGCGTCGCCATCATGAGCCGCACCGCCTTCGCGGGCTGGCAGATTCCCGCCTCCGAGATGGTCCGCAAGGGGCTCGACCCCGAGGCCTTCTTCTCCGAGATCCGCGTCTCGGGCTATCCGATGACGCGCATCGTGCAGGAGGTGAAGTCGGGCGAGGTGGACGTGGGCTTCGTGGCGACGTGCCTGCTCGAGCGCATGGCCCGCGGCGGGCAGATCGACCAGAAGGACTTCCGCGTGATCGGCGAGCACGCCTAGAGGCTCGTCGCCTGCCGCCACTCGACCGAGCTCTATCCGAACTGGTTCTTCTCGATCAAGCCCTCGGTCCCCACGTCCGTCGCCCGAACGCTCACCGCCACGCTGCTCGACGTGCCGGCCGCACCCGACGGCACGCAGTGGACGATCTCGAACGACAACCGACGCCTCTTCGAGGTGTTCCGCGTCCTGCAGGTGCCCTACGGCAATCCCGACGACTTCGGGCGCTTCGTGAGGCGCATCCTGCCCTGGGTCGTGGGCGCGGGCGGCGTGCTCCTCATCCTGCTCCTCAACACGCTTCTTCTTGCGCGCCTGGCCTCACACCGCGCACGCGCGCTCGAGAAGGCCATGGACGAAAAGCTTCGCGCCGAGCTCGCCGCCCAGCAGAACGCCGTCCAGATCGAGAGCCTGACGCGCGCGAGCGCCGTGGGCCTTCTTTCGAGCATGGTCGCGCACGAACTCAAGCAGCCCCTCACCGTCATCGGCAACTATGCCGGCAGCCTGCGAAGACGCCTGAGCCGCGGAGAAGTTCCACACGAGACGCTGCTCGCCTCCATCACCGAGATCGAGGACTCGGGGACGCGTGCCGCCGCCATCATCGACCGCGTGCGCAGCTACGGACAGGTGCGCACACGCTCGCTTGCCGCCGTCGACCTATCGGACCTCGTCAAGACTGCCGTCGCCCGCTGGCGCCGCCACTCTGCGCACCGCGTCCCCTGCACGCTCGACCTCGAACCGGGCCTCACCGTTGAGGCCGACCGCCTTGAGATTGAGCTCGCCGTGCTCAACATCGTGAAGAACGCGGCCGCCGCCGTGAAGGACCAGCCCGACGCCGCCATCGAGGTGACGCTCAAGGCAGACGGCGCCTACGCCAGACTCTGCATCGCCGACAACGGGCCCGAGCTCTCCGATGAGGAGATCGCGCGTCTTGGCGACATCGGCTACACCACCACTGCGGGCGGCCTCGGACTCGGCATCGCCATCGTCCACTCACTCCTCGAGGCCCACGGCGGCTCGCTCGCCTACCGCCGCAGGACCGACCTCGGCGGCCGCGGCCTCGTCTGCACCGTGAGGCTCCCGCTCTCCGGCGCCCCCGAGGACAGGACCGCCGCCTGAGCCGCAGGCGGATTCTGCCCCTTTGTTTCCAATTGCCGCGCTTCCCGTGCGGGATCCGCCAAAATGCGTAGAATTGACGGAGCCGATCCCATGACGACGGGAAATTTCGTATGAGAGCGAAGCAGTCGTCGAGCGCCGACAGACCAAACTGCGGCGGCGCCGAGATGGTCCCCGGACATTGTTCCGGCAGCCATAGGACCGGCGGACGGGGCCGCAGGCAGAGACTGCACGCGGCCCCGTCTTCATTTCCGCCCCCACCACGCCCCTCCGAAACCCACTCCCACTCAATCGTACACATGCGCCAGTCGCTTTAAAACGACACTCGCACAACGAAACCCGCGCATTCGACAGGTGACGCAAAGGCCGACTTCCGCTACAATTCGGCTCCGAAAATCCTGCGGTCCGTCGCGCGCGTGCGCGAGGGCCCACCGCCACTTTCGAACGCACAAGACATGACGATTGAAAACAGAATCGCCGGCGCTCTGGCCGGCATGGTGCTCGGCGACGCCCTCGGCGTGCCGGGCGAACTGTGGCCCCGCGAGAAGGTCCGCGCCCGCTTCGGGCACATCGACACGTTCCTCGACGGCCCCGAGGACAACATCGTCGCCTGCTACTTCAAGGCCGGCCACTACACGGACGATTCCGCACAGGCCTTCGTGATCCTCAAGGCGCTTCTCAAGGCCGGCACGGTGCCGCCCGTCAAGGTGCTCGCCGACGATCTGATCGCCTGGGTCGAGTCGATGAACGGGTTCGAAATCAACCTGCTCGGCCCGAGCTCCAAAGCAAGCCTTCTCGCCCATTCCCGGGGAGAAGACTACACGAAGTACACCAAGCTCTCGCTCACGAACGGCGCGGGCATGCGCATTGCGCCCGTGGGCTGCCTCGTCGACTGGAACGATTCCGAAAAGCTCGCCGAAACGGTTGCGCGCGTCTCGATCGTCACGCATGGCACGGACGTGGCGATCGGCGGCGCGGCCATGGTCGCCCAGGCCGTCGCGAGCGGCATCGGCGGACGCTCCTGGGAGGAAGCCGCAGAGGACGCGCTCCGCATCTGGAACGTTGCGCGCGCCAAGGGAGAGCCCACCTGGGCAGCTTCGGTCGCGGAACGCTTCCGCCTCGCACTCTCCGTCATGAAGGATTTTGACGACGACGAGAAGTTCTCCCGCTGGGTCTACGACATCCTCGGCACGGGCACGATGACGAGCGAGAGCGTGAGCGCCGCGCTTGCCGTCGCCTTCTACTGCCGCAGCGCCGAACGCGCCGCGATCATGTGCGCCAACATGGGCGGCGACACCGACACGATCGGTGCGATGGCCTGCGCGATCTGCGGTGCCTTCGAGGGATTCGATGCGCTGCCCGAATCGCGCTCGTCCTTCCTCGAGACGACAAACGCGCTCGACTTCCGCGCCATGGCGACCGAAATCGCCCGCGCCCGCACGACCTTTCACCTCTGAGGGAGCCCCTGCATGCGAAGCATCCGCTCCGTCCTCCATTCGCTCAAGCCTCAAAAGCGCGTCCTCATCATCGGCTCGGCCTTCGTCGACATGGTGATCAACGTTCAGGAGATGCCGCGTGCGGGCGCCGACGTTGAGGGCGACTACCGCTGCACGACCGTCGGCGGCTGCTCCTTCAACGTCGCGGACGTCCTCTACAAGCTCGACCTTCCGTTCGAGAGCTACATGCCCGTGGGCGAGGGCCGGTTCGCCGACCTCGTCGCGCAGGCCCTCACGGAGCGCGGCTATCCCGTGCACCGCGAGGCGGGCGAAGGCGACAACGGCTGGTGCCTGTCGCTTGCCGACGCCTCCGGCGAGCGCACCTTCATCTCGATGTTCGGCCTTGAACGCCGCATGAAGCCCGACTGGTTCGAGCGCTTCGACATCGAGAGCTTCGACTACTTCTACGTCTCGGGCTACCAGGCCGAGGGCGAAAACGGCCGCGTCATCCTCGAGGCCCTCTCCCGCAAGCGCCCAGACGCCGTCGTGGTGTTCGATCCGGGTCCCCGCGTGCACTTCATGCCGCGCGAGCGCGTCGAGGACTTCTGCCGCCTCGGCTGCCTCTTCACCGTCAACGCCGACGAGGCCCTCTTCATGACGGGCACGACCCGGGTCGAGGATGCCGCGTTGCGCCTGCACGACATGTCGGGGCGCGATGCCGTCGTTACCGACGGCGGCCGCGGCGCGATCGTGGCCGACAACGCCAGCGTGCGCCGCATCCCGGGCTTCCCCGTCGCGATCGTTGACACGATCGGCTCGGGCGACGCACACACGGGCGGCGTGATCGCAGGCCTCATGTGCGGCCTCCCGATCGACGAATGCGTGCTGCTCGCCAACCGCGTGGCCTCCGTCGTGACGGGCCGCGAGGGCGGCGCCTGCGCGCCCACGATCGACGAGCTCCTCACCGAGCACTGCTGACGTACAAGGGCCCTCATTCCCATTCAAATCAACCGCCCCGCCCGGCCTTCCCCTGGGCCGAACCGGGAATTTCATCCCTTCCTCAAGAAAAGACAACCAACATGAGCGACAACTCCTCCGCCTCCGCCATTGAGGTCAACGGCGTCAACCCCGTTCCCGACAGCGAACGCTACGGCACGCCCGCCGGGCTCTTTCCCATCTGGTTCTCCTGGAACATCTCCATCTTCGGCATCACGCTCGGCATCTACGTGCTCGGGCTCGGCCTCTCCGTCTGGCAGGCCATGCTCGCAGGCGTGATCGGCTACTTCGTCTCCTGCGCCCTCGTGGGCATCCTCGCCGTGGGTTCCGTACGCACGGGGCTGCCCACGCTCGTGCAGTCGCGCTTCGCGTTCGGCTACCACGGCAACAAGATCCCGACCTTCTTCGGCTACGTGGCCAACATGGGTTGGAAAGTCACGATGCTCTCGATGGCCTCGACGACGCTCGCCGACCTGATGTGCCACCTCGTTCCCGTGCTCGCACAGGTCGACGGCTCCCCCACGTCCGCCTGCGTCTTCGGCTCCTTCATCGTCGTGATCGTCCTCACGATGACGGGGGCCGTCTGGGGCTACCAGCTCATCATGAAGATCGAGAAGGCGATCGCATGGATCACGGGCCTCTTCACGCTCGTCTACCTCTTTTTCTTCATCCCGCAGATCGACTTCTCCGTCCTCGGCGACCGTCCGTCCGCAGGCATCGTCGAATTCCTCGGTGCCGTCGTGCTTTCCATGACGATGGTGGGCCTGGGCTTTCTCAACTACGGCGGCGACTACTCCCGCTACCTGCCCCGCAACACGAGGGCGGGCGGCGTCATTTTCTGGACGATGACGGGCATCGCACTTCCCGTCTCGGTTCTCCTCATCCTCGGCGTCATGCTCTCTGCGGGCAACCCCGAGCTTCTCGCCAAGGCCTCCCACGAACCGATCGCCGCGCTCACCGGCATCCTTCCCTTCTGGTTCTACGTACCGTTCTCAATCGTCATCATCGTGAGCCTCATCTCGGCAGGCATGACGGGCGTCTACAGCTCGGGCCTCGCGCTCCTCGCCATGGGCGTGCCGCTCTCCCGCGCCGCAACCACCGTCGTCAACGCCGTGATCATCACGCTCGGCGCCTTCTATCTTCTCTTCATTTCGGACTCCTTCGTCTCGACCTTCCAGTCGTTCCTCGCAGCGATCTCCGTGATCATGGGCTCCTGGGGCGCCATTGAAATGGTCGACATGCTGCGCCAGAAGCGCCTCAACTGGGACGTCCGCATGGCCTTCGACTACGGCGAGGGCGGCCGCAGCGGCCGCTGGACCGCACTCCTCTCGCTCGCCGTCGCCACGATCATCGGTCTGGGCACCATCACGTCGAGCGACCCCTACATCGCCCGAATCGTGAGCTTCCTCCTGCCCTCGGGCGCCGAGACGAGCGTCTTCGCCAAGGCCAACATCGGCCTCGTCGTCGCCATGATCGCGGGCGGCCTGCTCTACGCAGTCCTCACCTTCGTCTGCCGCTTCGACGTCCCGCCCGTCCTGAAAAAGAAATAATCCCGCCCGTTCATTCAGGCTGAAATCCTCCGGAAGGCCCCGCGCTTATGTAAACGCGGGGCCTTTTCTTGATCCTCGTCCACTAATCCTGCGCCCGCTACCCGCCCGCAGCGTCCTCAGGGCCCCAAAGTCGAGCCCTTCCCTCAACTTCCATCGAGCGCACGCCGCTCTTCCCAGTGCCGCAGGCGTTTCCAACCATACCCGCCATACGCCGACGTCCGAACCTCCCTGCACGCGGCCGTTTGCCTCGCCAAAGCATTCGGGATTTCACCTAAAGAAAAGCCCGGAAACGGCCTCAAACCTACCTCTTGAGAGGTACTTGACCCCAATCAGACACGCACCCGTAGAGTTGCGCCCAGGTCATTTCATTTCCAAGGGCGCCCGCAGGTTCTCCTTCTCCTGCGCCCCTTTACGGCAAACCCGTAGCCTCTCCCTGCGGGTCCCATTCGATTCGGAACTCATCATGAACAAGTCTCTCTCCCGTCGTGCATTCCTCCGCACGAGCATTGCGAGCGGCGCCTCTCTCGCCGCTGCGGCCGCTGGTGCGGCTC